>VYKP01000260.1_pt1 | contig 11817 bp, 9 predicted proteins | sample 5114551 | NCBI WGS metagenome assembly VYKP01 (sample SAMN12291777, study PRJNA351875) | freshwater metagenome | isolation source: freshwater lake | place: USA: Michigan, Baseline Lake | collected 2013-08-09
GGGGGGGGGGGGGGCCAGGCTCTGCATGATGATTTGACACTCGTTTGAGTATCTGATTACACTCGCGCCCTTTCTGTTTCTGACTCTACAAGGATCTTCGAGATGAAGACCTTCTCGGCCAAGCCGCATGAAGTGGTCCGTGAGTGGTATGTAATCGATGCGTCGGACAAGGTCTTGGGTCGTCTTGCTTCCCAGATCGCCCACCGCCTCCGCGGGAAGCACAAGCCAATTTTTACGCCGCATGTGGACACTGGTGACTTCATTGTCGTGGTGAATGCGCAGAAACTCCGCGTGACGGGGCAAAAAGCGCAGCAAAAAATCTATCACCGGCACTCAGGATACCCGGGAGGGATTTATTCCTCGACGTATCAGAAGATGCATGATCGTTTTCCTGGTCGCGTGCTTGAAATGGCCGTGAAGGGTATGTTGCCGAAAGGTCCGCTTGGCTACGCGATGATCAAGAAACTGAAGGTGTATGCGGGCGGCGACCACCCGCATACGGCCCAGCAACCGAAGTTGTTGAACGTCTAGAGGGCAAGATGGCTACACAGCAGAATCGTGGCACGGGACGGCGAAAGAGTGCCGTCGCTCGCGTGTTCATCAAGCCCGGCCGAGGGGATTTCCAGGTGAACGGAAAACACGTCGATGAGTTTTTCTCGCGTGAGACTGGGCGGATGGTGGTGCGTCAGGCGCTTGAGATCACCAACAATCTCAGCAGTTTCGATATTTTGGTGAATGTCACTGGTGGTGGGGAGTCAGGCCAAGCCGGAGCTGTGAGGCATGGTATTGCACGTGCCCTTGTTGAGTACGATTCCGCTCTGAAGCCTGTTCTCCGCAAGGCTGGCCTGATCACCAGAGATGCTCGCGAAGTCGAGCGTAAGAAGGTCGGTCTCCGCAAGGCTCGTCGACGTAAGCAATTCTCGAAGCGCTAAGCATCACGTTCGAGCAGGTAAGGGGCCGCGATGTAGCGGCCCTTTGCTTTTCAGGCGGTGGAACGGGTTCTCGATGGCCACATCTTCCGCACCGTGTGCCGCGAGTGTCTTGGCTGGCGGATGAGTAGCAAGGCGTCTCAGAGAGGCGGGCTACGACTGAATCGGTAACCGCATCCTTGTCCTGGCACTGCCTTAGGATCTGTCTCCGGGGCGAGTCCCACGCCGCTGGAATCCTGTAGCATCAACGCGTCGGCAAAACTCTTCCAGTCATCCGGAAGCTAGATGATCGCCATGGCACAGCAAACGCAGGCGTTGATATCGCGAGGCATGGTAGTTCTCGGAGACATCGTTTTCGATGGCTTTCTGACTATCGACGGAAAAGTTTACGGTAACGTTACGAATAGCGACGGAGCCAATGGCCACGTAGCGGTACTTGCGAATGGTGTTGTGAACGGAAACGTTCGGGTAAGCAGTGCAACAATCAATGGATGCGTGAATGGTTCAGTCCACACAACCGAACGGACCAGCATCTCGACTGGTGCGCGCGTCACCGGCGACGTTAGGTATTGTGTGGTTGAAGTCCAGTTCGGTGCGCGCGTGGAAGGTCGCTTTCTTCGCGAAGACTTGGAACCTTCAGGTAAGGTGGTCATTCTCAAGTCAGCTTCGCCAGCGGCAGACTGAAACGGGATCGTCTTCCATCTGAATGTGCTGGCAACAGAGTCACAGGAGTCATGCGCATGAACGCAATTGCAGCAACGACAGACGCAATCTTGTTTACTCAGAACGCGGCCCAGAAGGTCCGCGCCCTGATTGAGGATGAGGGAAACGACCAACTGAAGCTGAGAGTTTTTGTTACCGGAGGCGGATGCTCAGGCTTTCAGTATGGATTCTCGTTTGAGGAGGTGGCTCAAGAGGATGACACTGCACTTGAAAAAGAAGGTGTCACGTTGCTCGTTGACCCGATGAGTTATCAGTATCTCGCCGGTGCGGAGATCGACTATCAGGAGGGTATCGAGGGGGCGCAGTTCGTGATTCGGAACCCCAATGCCACGTCGACTTGTGGTTGTGGATCATCATTCTCGGCCTAGTTTACTGGACCAGACCTAAGCGCCGCTCTCCTGGAGAACCTGCCCAGTCGACATGGGATGTTCACGCCAACCGAAAGCTGATTCTCTACCCGCGGGTCATCACGAAGACGTGCACTGTGCCGAACGCACACTCGCCAAGCCCCAGTCCATCTAGGGCTGCTCTCCCGCGGCGGTCTCGATGCACTAATGTGTGACGCTGGTGGCATTGGCAGCCGAGCGCAGCGGGCAATCGGCGAGCTTCCCGATCTCGTAGCTGCCTTCGAAGCCACGATCGCGACACAGTTCCTTCCAGAGGATGCGGGCCGAGAAGCGCACAGCACGCGCGCGTTCGAGCAGCCTGCACGATGCGGCTCGAGCAGCGTCGAAACCAAGACCTTGCGCCGGTACGGGCGCCAAGACTGCGCGCGCAGGCAGCGGCGCACCGCCTTGCGATCCAGACCGAGTTCCCGCGCGATGCCCGAAACGCTGTCGCCGGCCCCATGCCGCTCGCGGATCACTTCCCACTGCTGCTGTCCGATCACCGCGCTTTCCCCGTCCGGAATCGTTCCGAACACGGTAGCGCTGCCATCGACGACGCGGCCGAGTGCCACCGTCGTCACGCCGTCTTCCCGCCAATCTTCCACTTCCATCATTGCCTCCTGGGCGTCGATGGGTGGGGACAATTCGATTACGTAACTGGGGACTATTGGGTTACCGCTGACAGCTCAAATGCCCTGGCCTACTCACCCGTATGTCGCGACCTGGTTGGGATTCATCTACGTGGCCTTCGTGGTGGACGTCTTCGCACGACGCATCGTGGAATGGCGGGCGGCCAGATCGATCCGCACTGAACTGGTTCTCGATGCGCTCGAACACGCTCTGTGGTCGCGCGCTCATCGAGAGCGACTCCTCCATAACTCGGATAGGGGATCTCGGTACCTGTCAATTCGATACTCGGAGCGCCTCGCTGCGGCGGGTGCGGAACCTTCCGTCGGCAGTGTCGGAGTCTCCTACGACAACGCCTTGGCCGAGACCATCATCGGACTGTTCAAGACGGAGGTCATCCATCCTCGAGGCCCGTGGCGAACTGTGGATGACGTGGAATACGCGACGCTGGAATGGGTCGACTAGTTTAACCACCGCCGGCTTCTGCAACCCATCGGCGACATCCCGCCGGCAGAGTTGGAGCAGTCGTGCTATCAGCGGCAACAGGAGTCGGCCAAGGCGGCCTGACTCAAACCCGGAGGTCTCCGGGAAACCCGGGGCGATTCAGAACTGTTGGAAATGACACCTGTCGGTAAGGCTGGCTCAAGGCAATCTCGGAAGATTCCGACCCCCAGAGACTTCACGTCTTCCAACACTCCAGAGCTTGCCCCGACAAGATTCCTCAACAGGGTCCTTTTGAACCAGCTATTCCTGAGCTGCCACATTCAATCCGCGAAGAAGGTCCAGCTGAGCCAAGCTATCGCTTGATGACCTGAGGAATGCTTCTCGCGAACCCGCCGAGATTGAGGGCCCCTGCTGCGGTACTGACCGTTGCGGATCTGCCTGTACCCCGTTCACATGAAACTCATAGTGAAGATGTGGGCCGCTTGCCAGACCGGTCATTCCTACGAATCCAATCACGTCGCCTTGTTCTACTCTTCCACCAATCCGAGCCAGCGCTGAAAAGTCCGACAAATGACCGTACTTAGTGGTCAAATTGCCGTTGTGTCTGATTTCAATCACTTTTCCATAACCGTTCTGCCACCCCGCAAAAACTACCACGCCATCGGATGTAGAGCGCACCCGTGTTCCAATAGGCGCACCATAGTCGGTGCCTTTGTGCGCGCGCCAGACCTGGAGGACAGGATGAAACCGACTCGTAGAAAAACCAGATGTTACCCGCGAGAACTCAAGAGGAGATCTAAGGAAGGCTTGGCGCATGCTACGCCCGGATGGAGTGAAGTAGTCCTTTGTCCCATCGCCGCCTTCGAAGAAAACCGCCTGTAACCTTCTGCCTTGATTGATGAATTCAGCCGCGAGAATTCGCCCGGGCCGTACTGCAACTCCATGCGAATAAATCATTTCGTAAACAACCGCAAACTGGTCCCCACGACGAATGTCACGATGGAGATCAACTTCGCCAGAAAAAAGCTCGGCAAAGTCGCTAGCAACCGAGTCTGGAATGCCGGCATCGTCTGTTGCCGCGAACAACGAACTGTCGATAGAACCAGACTGCATCACAACGCGCCGATCAGTAGATATCGAATCCGTGACAACCATGTAGCTGACATTCGTCTTGAGAACGGTGTATCCCCATGAATCACCGCGAATTCGAAGCTCAAGGACTGAACCGGCAAAATCGGTTGCTGTTGCAATGCTTCTTGCCGCCGACGGCGACGGTAACTTTTTGTCACGAATAGACGCTTGCAGGAATGCGACCAGATCCGCGTCTTCAACTTGCAGCCGTGACAAAACCGCCAAAACGGAATCGCCCTTCTGAACCCGCTCTTCACGCCAGAATACATCTGAAGAATTCACAGTGTCTGGTCGCGCAATTGTCGGGCTGAGGTCAAGTGCAGTTGACACTGTACGACGCTCAAGCCCTTCAACTTGGCTATCTGGAGCGACACCGAAAGCACCGACGACTCCAAGCAACCCCGCAACTACTGCGAGGGTGCCGAGAATCGTCCGCGTCATTCGAGCAGCGGAAAAACCCGCGCCCGACGCTACAATCAACAGATCACTTGATCTTTGCATGAACCCGATATCGAAAAATAGCTAGTGATTACAAGGATACCATGATCGATTCAACATCCGACTGGACGCTTGAAGGTGCTTTGTGGGCCATCTTGCCGTGCGGAGAAGGCTATACAAAGGCGTATCGACAACTCAATCGCTACCTTGAGCTATGCCCCAAGTGACAGAGCAGTTACAGATTATCAAACGTGGCTGCGATGAGCTTCTTGTCGAGTCAGAGTTGGCAGAAAAGTTGAGCACAGGCCGTCCCCTGAGGGTGAAAGCAGGATTCGACCCAACGGCTCCAGATTTGCATCTGGGACACACCGTTCTGCTGAACAAGCTCCGGCAATTTCAGGACCTTGGGCATTCTGTCCTCTTCTTGATTGGCGATTTCACTGGAATGATCGGAGATCCCACTGGGAAGAGCGTCACACGACCAGCACTGACGCGAGAGGAGGTTTCCGAGAACGCGAGAAGCTATACCAATCAAGTGTTCAGTATCCTCGATCGCGAGCGAACGGAAGTTTGCTTCAACTCAAGCTGGATGGACACACAGAGCGCCTCCGACATGATTCGCTTGGCTGCGACGCATACAGTGGCCCGAATGCTCGAGCGTGACGACTTCGGTCGGAGATACAAGGAAAACAGAGCTATCGCCCTCCACGAGTTCATGTATCCGCTGATCCAAGGTTACGACTCCGTTGTCTTGAAGGCCGATGTCGAGATTGGAGGCACGGATCAGAAGTTCAATCTACTCATGGGGCGAGAACTCCAAAAGCACTACGGCCAACCACCCCAGTGCGTTCTGACGATGCCTTTGCTCGAGGGGCTCGACGGAGTCGCGAAGATGTCGAAATCTCTTGGAAACTATGTGGGCATCGCGGAAGCTCCACTGGAGATCTTCGGAAAGATCATGTCGATTTCGGACGAACTGATGTGGCGCTATTTCACGCTTCTCTCCTCGAGAACCCTCCATGACATTGAGTCCCTCAAGCGCGAGGTCGCCGAGGGACGCAATCCGCGCGACGTGAAGGTGGGTCTGGCGATGGAACTCGTATCGCGATTCCATGGTGATCATGCGGCTGATCACGCATTGAAGGCCTTCAATAGCCAGTTCCGGGACGGGCTCATTCCAGAGGACGTGCCTTCCGTGACCATACCAAGCGCCAATCGACAGGTAACCATCGCGCAGGCGCTGAAGGCAACCGGCCTCGCGCCCAGTACATCTGACGCCATGAGGTTGATTGAACAGGGAGGAGTCCGTGTGGACGGGGTGCGTCTGGGTGAGCGGGATGCAGTATTGCCAGTCGGCAGGGACGTCCTCTTGCAGGTGGGGCGTCGACGTTTCGTGAAGGTCCGCGCAGAGCCTGCCCAATAAATTCGGCTGCACCGCTTGACCGATCGGATTCACTCCGTATAATGCGCGGCTTCCCTGAACGAACAGGGCGCTCTTTAACAGTTTGGACAATCGATAGGTGTGGGAACTTGCTGGCTGCGAGCGCAACTGAGAGGTTGCGTGCGTGGGGCGCGAGTGCTCGCACTGACAGAAGTACGTCAAGCGAGAATTAGCTTTGCATAGAGATTAAACTGAAGAGTTTGATCCTGGCTCAGATTGAACGCTGGCGGCATGCTTTACACATGCAAGTCGAGCGGCAGCGCGGGGGCAACCCTGGCGGCGAGCGGCGAACGGGTGAGTAATGCATCGGAACGTATCCTCTTGTGGGGGATAACCCACCGAAAGGTGGGCTAATACCGCATAAGCTCTGAGGAGGAAAGCGGGGGACCGAAAGGCCTCGCGCAGGAGGAGCGGCCGATGTCCGATTAGCTAGTTGGTGAGGTAAAGGCTCACCAAGGCGACGATCGGTAGCTGGTCTGAGAGGATGATCAGCCACACTGGGACTGAGACACGGCCCAGACTCCTACGGGAGGCAGCAGTGGGGAATTTTGGACAATGGGGGCAACCCTGATCCAGCCATGCCGCGTGAGTGAAGAAGGCCTTCGGGTTGTAAAGCTCTTTCGGACGGAACGAAATTGCCTGGACCAATACTCTGGGTAGATGACGGTACCGTAAGAAGAAGCACCGGCTAACTACGTGCCAGCAGCCGCGGTAATACGTAGGGTGCAAGCGTTAATCGGAATTACTGGGCGTAAAGCGTGCGCAGGCGGTTGCCTAAGCCAGGCGTGAAATCCCCGGGCTTAACCTGGGAATTGCGCTTGGGACTGGGCAGCTAGAGTACGGCAGAGGGAGGTGGAATTCCACGTGTAGCAGTGAAATGCGTAGATATGTGGAGGAACACCGATGGCGAAGGCAGCCTCCTGGGCCTGTACTGACGCTCATGCACGAAAGCGTGGGGAGCAAACAGGATTAGATACCCTGGTAGTCCACGCCCTAAACGATGTCAACTAGTTGTTGGGGAAGGTAACTTCCTTAGTAACGCAGCTAACGCGTGAAGTTGACCGCCTGGGGAGTACGGCCGCAAGGTTAAAACTCAAAGGAATTGACGGGGACCCGCACAAGCGGTGGATGATGTGGATTAATTCGATGCAACGCGAAAAACCTTACCTACCCTTGACATGCTAGGAACTCTGCTGAGAGGTGGAGGTGCCCGAAAGGGAACCTAGACACAGGTGCTGCATGGCTGTCGTCAGCTCGTGTCGTGAGATGTTGGGTTAAGTCCCGCAACGAGCGCAACCCTTGCCGCTAATTGCCACCATTTAGTTGGGCACTTTAGTGGGACTGCCGGTGACAAACCGGAGGAAGGTGGGGATGACGTCAAGTCCTCATGGCCCTTATGGGTAGGGCTTCACACGTCATACAATGGCGCATACAGAGGGCTGCGAAACCGCGAGGTGGAGCCAATCCCAGAAAGTGCGTCGTAGTCCGGATTGCAGTCTGCAACTCGACTGCATGAAGTCGGAATCGCTAGTAATCGCGGATCAGCATGTCGCGGTGAATACGTTCCCGGGTCTTGTACACACCGCCCGTCACACCATGGGAGTGGGGTTCACCAGAAGCCGTTAGCCTAACCGCAAGGGGGGCGACGACCACGGTGAGCTTCATGACTGGGGTGAAGTCGTAACAAGGTAGCCGTATCGGAAGGTGCGGCTGGATCACCTCCTTTCAAGAGTAATACAAGGCGTTTAGGTGCAGCAGTGCATCTGACGGCAAGTGCCCACAGCCTATCGATTGTTCAAAAGACAGCGAACGTGAAACGTGAATGCTGATGGTTGGGCGTTTCACAGGGATTCTTCACGTTTTCTGAGTGAAGGGTCTGTAGCTCAGTTGGTTAGAGCACCGTCTTGATAAGGCGGGGGTCGTTGGTTCGAATCCAACCAGACCCACCAAGACTCGCGGTCACGTAGTTGGTGAGACGGGGCCATAGCTCAGCTGGGAGAGCGCCTGCTTTGCAAGCAGGAGGTCAGCGGTTCGATCCCGCTTGGCTCCACCAGTGTAGGTATCAGAGAGTAGATATCAAGGATTCGGCAACGATGCTTTGATATCTGGCCTCTGGAAACAGGCGCTAGTCGCTGTTCTTTAAAAATGTGGAAGAAGTGAATTATCTGAAATTCCTCAACGGGAGCGGTTGCCACATTTATTGGCGATCGTGGCCGCAGAGGGAGTTCAGGTGACTGGGTTTAGATTGTATCGAAGCTTCCGCTTCCAGCTTGGAAGAGGAAGTGAGCAAACATTTGCAAGGTCGCGATGGCGTTGGCCTCGAGTGCGTGGTGTTACAGCCAAGCATGAGAGGGTTCAAGGCTATAGGATCAAGCGAATAAGTGCATGTGGTGGATGCCTTGGCGATTACAGGCGATGAAGGACGTGGCAGCCTGCGAAAAGCTTCGGGGAGCCGGCAAACGGGCTTTGATCCGAAGATGTCCGAATGGGGAAACCCACCCGCAAGGGTACCACTCTCTGAATACATAGGAGAGTTGGAGCTAACCCGCTGAACTGAAACATCTAAGTAGGCGGAGGAAAAGAAATCAACCGAGATTCCGGAAGTAGTGGCGAGCGAAACCGGACGAGCCTGCAGTCTTTAGCCAGTGTCTTAGCAGAACGGTCTGGAAAGTCCGGCCATAGTAGGGTGATAGCCCCGTATGCGAAAAGACGCTGGTGGAACTAGGTCTGCGACAAGTAGGGCGGGACACGAGAAATCCTGTCTGAAGATGGGGGGACCATCCTCCAAGGCTAAATACTCGTAATCGACCGATAGTGAACCAGTACCGTGAGGGAAAGGCGAAAAGAACCCCGGAAGGGGAGTGAAATAGATCCTGAAACCACATGCATACAAACAGTCGGAGTCCTGAAAGGGATGACGGCGTACCTTTTGTATAATGGGTCAGCGACTTACGTTCAGTTGCGAGCTTAACCGAATAGGGTAGGCGAAGCGAAAGCGAGTCTGAATAGGGCGATTCAGTAGCTGGGCGTAGACCCGAAACCGGATGATCTACTCATGGCCAGGATGAAGCGGGGGTAACACCTCGTGGAGGTCCGAACCCACTAGTGTTGAAAAACTAGGGGATGAGCTGTGGGTAGGGGTGAAAGGCTAAACAAATCCGGAAATAGCTGGTTCTCTCCGAAAGCTATTTAGGTAGCGCCTCGTGTATCACTCCTGGGGGTAGAGCACTGTCATGGCTAGGGGGCCGTTCTAGGCTTACCAAACCATAGCAAACTCCGAATACCGGGAAGTGCAAGCACGGGAGACAGACATCGGGTGCTAACGTCCGGTGTCAAGAGGGAAACAACCCAGACCGCCAGCTAAGGTCCCGAATGACACGCTAAGTGGAAAACGAAGTGGGAAGGCTTAGACAGCCAGGAGGTTGGCTTAGAAGCAGCCACCCTTTAAAGAAAGCGTAATAGCTCACTGGTCGAGTCGTCCTGCGCGGAAGATGTAACGGGGCTCAAGCGTGTAACCGAAGCTGCGGGTGCACAGTAATGTGCGCGGTAGGAGAGCGTTCCGTAGGCCTGCGAAGGTGTCCTGTAAGGGATGCTGGAGGTATCGGAAGTGCGAATGCTGACATGAGTAGCGATAAACAGCGTGAAAAGCGCTGTCGCCGAAAGCCCAAGGTTTCCTGCGCAACGTTCATCGGCGCAGGGTGAGTCGGCCCCTAAGGTGAGGGCGAAAGCCGTAGCTGATGGGAAACAGGTCAATATTCCTGTACCGACCTTGAATGCGATGGGGGGACGAAGAAGGTTAGGCCGGCCGGGTGTTGGACGTCCCGGTTCAAGCGTGTAGGCGTGCTGCATAGGCAAATCCGTGCGGCTTAGCTGAGGCGTGATGACGAGATCTCATTGAGATCGAAGTGGTTGATACCCCGCTTCCAGGAAAAGCCTCTAAGCTTCAGTTCAAGGTTGACCGTACCGCAAACCGACACAGGTGGGCAGGGTGAGAATCCTAAGGCGCTTGAGAGAACTCGGGTGAAGGAACTCGGCAAATTGGCACCGTAACTTCGGGAGAAGGTGCGCCCCGGTAGGTTGTAGTCCCTCGCGGACGAAGGCCGATGGGGTTGCAGTGAAATGGTGGCTGCGACTGTTTAATAAAAACACAGCACTCTGCAAAGATGATGAATCGACGTATAGGGTGTGACGCCTGCCCGGTGCCGGAAGGTTAAGTGATGGGGTGCAAGCTCTTGATCGAAGCCCCGGTAAACGGCGGCCGTAACTATAACGGTCCTAAGGTAGCGAAATTCCTTGTCGGGTAAGTTCCGACCTGCACGAATGGCGTAACGATGGCCACACTGTCTCCACCCGAGACTCAGCGAAGTTGAAATGTTTGTGATGATGCAATCTACCCGCGGCTAGACGGAAAGACCCCGTGCACCTTTACTGTAGCTTTGCATTGGACTGTGATGGGATCTGTGTAGGATAGGTGGGAGGCGTTGATGGCGTGCCGCTAGGTGCGTCGGAGCCGACGTTGAAATACCACCCTGATGTCATTGCGGTTCTAACCTTGGGCCCTGAATCGGGCTCGGGGACCGTGCATGGTAGGCAGTTTGACTGGGGCGGTCTCCTCCCAAAGTGTAACGGAGGAGTGCGAAGGTACGCTTGGCGCGGTCGGACATCGCGCTGAAAGTGCAATGGCAAAAGCGTGCTTGACTGCGAGACTGACAAGTCGAGCAGCTACGAAAGTAGGTCATAGTGATCCGGTGGTTCTGTATGGAAGGGCCATCGCTCAACGGATAAAAGGTACGCCGGGGATAACAGGCTGATTCCTCCCAAGAGTTCACATCGACGGGGGAGTTTGGCACCTCGATGTCGGCTCATCACATCCTGGGGCTGTAGCCGGTCCCAAGGGTATGGCTGTTCGCCATTTAAAGTGGTACGTGAGCTGGGTTTAAAACGTCGTGAGACAGTTTGGTCCCTATCTGCCGTGGGCGTTGGAAGTTTGAGGGGGGCTGCTCCTAGTACGAGAGGACCGGAGTGGACGTGCCTCTGGTGTACCGGTTATGACGCCAGTCGTATCGCCGGGTAGCTATGCACGGAAGAGATAACCGCTGAAAGCATCTAAGCGGGAAACTCGCCTCAAGATGAGACTTCCCGAGGCCTTGAGCCTCTTAAAGGGTCGTCGAAGACTACGACGTTGATAGGCGCCGTGTGCAAGCGTGGCAACACGTTCAGCTAAGGCGTACTAATTGCCCGTACGGCTTGATCCTATAGCCTTGAATACATCGCAAGCGAATGTTGCTCTCGCGCGATTGCAATCTCGACCCGTCACCTGAAGTTCACTTCGACCACACTGGGTCAGCAGCTATGTGCTTCTGACCAAACAGCTTTGCCTTGCGGCCATAGCGTCTTGGAACCACCCCTTCCCATCCCGAACAGGAGCGTGAAACGAGACTGCGCCGATGATAGTGCGGCAACCCGTGCGAAAGTAGGTCACTGCAAGGCTCCCATTGCACCGCGCCCCAGTCGTTCAATCGACTGGGGCGTTTGTGTTTCTACGTGGTTGGTTTCTACGTTCGTGTTTCCACGTGCTTCTACCCCCAAGTTTCCGTCTAGGCGTCTGCGCTCTCGCGCACGCCCTCATCGCGGCACCAGCGCTGCGTCGCGCCACGCAAACACGCCCCTCCCAGTGGCAGGGCACCATCTGGTTGCC
>VYKP01000950.1_pt1 | contig 11781 bp, 13 predicted proteins | sample 5114551 | NCBI WGS metagenome assembly VYKP01 (sample SAMN12291777, study PRJNA351875) | freshwater metagenome | isolation source: freshwater lake | place: USA: Michigan, Baseline Lake | collected 2013-08-09
TCCATCAGGTCTTCAGCAAGGCGGGATTTCTCCAGCATCACTCCCATGAACACGAAAAGTGGAATGGCCAAAAGCGTGTAATTGGTGACGACGCCAAAAATGCGCGCCGGCAGCAGGTTGAAGAGAAATGGCCCAAAGCCGAGCCAGCCGAACAGAAAACCAGAGACCGCCAGCGTAATGGCCACGGGCACACCAGCCAATAGCATCGCAAAGAATGCAACCAGCATCAGGATGGCGAGGATTTCGGTCAGCGGCATCAGCAATTCTTCCAGATCAGCGCGGCCGCGCCGCGGATTTCAGGCAAAGCGCTGCGAACTGCAAAGCCAGCAACAAAAACCCCGCCGGGATGAATGCCTTCAAGACGTAGCGTGCCGGGATGCCGCCCGGATTGGCCGAACCCTCGCCCTGGCCCCAGGACTGGCCAACATAGCGAAATGACAACCAGGCGACAAAAAGGCAACAAATGAGTCCGAGCAACGAAGATACGCCGTCCACCGCGCGCTGCATCGAGGGTCCCATGCGGCCATAAAGCACGTCCACCCGCACATGCTCGCCATGGCGCAGAGCATAGGCGGCGCCGATCAGCGCGATGGGCGACATGAGATGCCATTCCAATTCCTGCGCCCAGACGCTGCCTATGGAAAAACCGTAGCGCAGCAGCACATTGGCAGACATGATTCCGACAAGCGTCAGCACAGCGACGGCTGAGAGGCGGCCGATGACATCAACCACCGCCTCAGCCGCATGAGCGGCGCGCAGCATCAGCTGCGACGGATCTGGGCGTGGTAGGGTGCTTCGGAATATTCACTCCAGGCGTCGAAGCGGGCCTTGTAGGCCATATAGCTCTCATGCACGCGGCGCGTGACGGGATCGCGCGCTACAGCTTCTTCCAAAACACGATTGGTTTCGCTGCGAAGCCGCGCCACGATTTCAGCTGATAGCGGACGCGCCTCAACCTGGTGATTGCGGATCAGATCCTCCATCGCATCGGCATTGTTCTTCTGGCACCACGCCTCGGATATCACGTTACATGCCGCCACGGCATTTTCGACAATCGCCTTGAGATCATTGGGCAGGCGTGCCCAGGCGGCCTTGTTGATCATGAGTTCGGAAGCGGTCGCCGTCTCGTGCCAGCCGGTCGTGTAGTAGTGCTTGGCCACGCGATGCAGCCCGAGTTGCCGGTCGAGGAAGGGCCCCACAAATTCGGCAGCATCGATCACGCCACGCTCCAGCGCCGGAAAGATCTCCCCCGCCGGCAGCAGTCGCACATCAACCCCAAGCGACTGGTAGACGCGTCCGGCAAGCCCAGGGATGCGCATCTTGAGGCCGCGGAAATCCTCGACCGTATTGATGGGACGACGGAACCAGCCAGTCATCTGCACGCCGGTATTGCCGCAGAGGAACGGTACGATATTGAAGCGATCATACACCTCGCGCCAAAGATCGAGGCCACCGCCATCATACATCCAGCCATTCAGCCCCTGGAAGTTAAGCCCGAAGGGCACAGCGGTGAAATACTGCGCCGCGAAGGTCTTGCCCGTCCAGAAATAGGCATTGGCATAGTTCATTTCCACGACGCCGCCCGACACTGCGTCAAACCCCTCGGCCGCGGGAATGAGTTCGCCTGCGCCGAAAAACTGGATGCGCATGCGGTTATTGGACATGCGCTGAATACGGTCGATCAGGTCTCTCGCCGAGCCTGGCCCGGTTGAGTAAAACGCTGCCTGGGGACCATAAAACGACGTCATGCGCCAATTGAAGCTGGTCTGCGCGGAGACGACGGCGGGCGCGGCAAGGTTGCCGGCGACACCGCCAACCGCGCCAGCCATGAGAATACGACGATTCATCGTGAAGGCTCCATGCTTATTGTTGTGATGGGAGTTACGCATCGCGACAGCGAGGCACAACGCCGTTTAAGCTTTTTTTCACGGCAATCGGCGGGATACAGACTAAGAAGTGCTGAAATTGTTATCTATTCGCCCAATTATAAAGCAATTTCTGGGATGGCTTCTGATCATATCACCGTCAAAGCCGCCCTTAAGCTCCATGGATACGGTGTGTAGCACGCCAAAAGGCGCCCTTTTGGCTCATCTCTTGGCGTGGTGCGAGGAACGCGCCATCGCCTACCAGGGAGTTCCCGTCGGTACGATCAAACGCTACGCGACCGGCAGGGGCAATGCGAACAAGGCTGCCATGATCGCTGCCATGCGGGCACGTGGCTTTGCGCCAGCGGATGACAACGAAGCCGATGCGCTGGCCCTGCTGCTCTGGGCCACCGACGCTGAGGGAGGCCGAGCATGAGCCTGCACGGCGCACCAATGCTCGCGCAGAGCCCGCTCACGCACCTGCGCAGCACAACCAACGACGCTGAACTGAGCGCCATGCGCGCGGCCGCATGGCACCGGCATGGCGTGGCCAGCATCGCGGTGGATGACATCACCGATCCATGGCTGCGCCAGGCCATCACCAAAGAAGCCAATCGCCGCTGGGGGCGGCGCAATGAAGGAAATAACCATGGTCGCTAAGCGCAAGACCAGACATCCCGCCAAGCCGCGTGAGGATTTGTCAGCGCCATCAAAGTGGCGCTTGCATCACGGTGATATCGGTTCCGCGCTTCGCGTTGCTGATCCGGAAAGTGGCACGCCGATCATGCAGCAAAAGATTGTTGATAGGCTCTCGCAAATGCTCGCGCACGGCAGTATATCGCGTGAGATTCATGAAGCAGGCTGCATCTTTCTTCATCACGCCAAAGCCCATCCCGCTGGATGTGCAGCATCTGCTGCAACAGGGGGCTGGCGCGCATGGGGTGGGTGCGACAGGCAGCGCCGCGCTGCAAGTCACCCCAACCCTTTGGGGCACAAGCCAGAATTGGTCAGGCGCTGTTCTGAAGGCGCGTGATGGCATGCGCTTTCATCGCCTGGTTGGCCGATGGACGGTCCCGACACCAAGCAAGCTAATCGGCGTCTTCGCCAAAGCCACGCCACCGAATGGTGCATGGCAGGCGTCTGTCTGGCCTGGCTTCGATGGCTGTTATCAATGGTCGCGATCCTTGCCCCAACTCGGCACAGTCTCGCGGGCTACGCGGAAAAAGGATGGCAGCATCAAACAGGAAACCTATGTCTTCGGCCAATGGTGGGTGCGCGGTGATCCCAAAAAAGGGAGGTGAAGATTGATGGCATTCCGGCAGCATCAGGCGGTGAGGTGTTTTGCGAATTGACCATGATGAAGGAAGGTCGGGAAGTTTATATGAATGTGGTCAATCGCACGCAAGGGAAAGCGGTTGGCTTCACCTCGCTCTCCAACAAGCGCTCACCCGATCGGAAAGAACCCGACTCGTTTGATGCGCCGGCGGAAGGGTGCGCGGCAGTCTGATGCCTGGAAAGGCCGCTGACCCTGCCAACCGATCCTGATCCGATGCAGTATTTCATCATGCCAAATTTGGACAAGAACCCAGCATTGATGGGCGAATTGCTGGCGGAAATGCAGGACTCGAATGTCCCAAACAGTACGGTTGAACGTGATCGGACAGGCGCGAGCTTCATCCGCATGTTGGCTCGGCCGGAGGATCTAAAGGTGCCGCGCAGCGTCTTTCTGACATCACCTCTGTAGCCCAACCAAACTTTTGATGGCCGATCGTTCAACATGGCGCAACTTGATCGGTAGCCAGCAAGCGGGATTTCGTGCTTGGAAAATGATGGACATCTGGCACAAGCCAAATGCAAGCGGGCATTCAGCCGGGCCAGATATCCAAAGCTTCAGCGTGCGAATTGATGTGTGAAATACCCCCCTCACACCCTCTTCACCATCCTGAACCCGCGCGACGCCAGCGGCAGGCTGTCCCGGCTGATGGCAGCGTCCTCGCTTGGGGCATTCATCGTCCCCAGATGGCGCGGCGGTTCAGCTCCGCCATGCTGTCCGTGAGTTCCGCAATTCACAGCGTTCCCTGCGCCGTACAAAGGCGCCGCCGCTTGCAGGCCTCGGCGATGGAAAGCGTTGGAAGCGTAGGGCTTGCCGAGCACGAATAGGCGATGGCCGGTATGGGAAACTCTACACCGTTACAGGCATTTCAGTCACGGCAAGCAGGAACGACCCGCCTGGCACGTTCGAAAAAATGAAAGTAGAGATCCCGAAGATATCAAGAATCTCAGCACTCATCCGCCTCCCAATAGGCAGGGATCTAGCCCTTGCCATGATGCCTAACTTGATGCGAGGCTGCCGCTCCAACCCGCTTGTAAGGAGTGGTATGACATGATGGAACGGAGAACCCTCGCCGGATTAGCGCTCGCGCTTGCGACACCCGTCATTGCCCGAGCGCAAGGCGCACCACAATTCACCTTTCGGCTGCATTCCTTTTCCTCACCCACGTCGCTTGACCATACGCTGCATCTCGATCGCTGGGCGGAAAGAATAGCGGCAGCATCCGGCGGCCGGATCAAGATTGAAGTCTATCCGGCGATGCAGCTTGGTGGTCAGGCGCGCGATCTGGTCCAGCAATTGGAAGATGGCGTTGTCGATATGATCTGGACCGTCCCTGGCTTCACGCCTGGGCGTTTCATGGGGGTGGAAGGCCTGGAATTGCCTTTCCTCAATACCGGTCTATCCGCGACGCAAAGCCCGGCAGCTTTCGCTTTTATCCAGAAACACCTTGCCGATAATGAATTCCGTGGCATCAAGGTTATCGGCATCAATGCCACCGATCGAGCGCTTGTTCATACCACGCGTAAGCCCATCCGTTCCCTTGAAGATTTCAGGGGCCTCAGACTGCGCGTCGCAGGACGTTGGATTGGTGAGGCCGTCACCGCGCTGGGCGGAACACCGGTTGGTATTGCTCTGCCTGGCGTTTATGAGGCGCTGTCACGTGGCCAGGTGGATGGCATGCTGATCAACTGGGCCATAACGCAGCCCTATCGTTTCTATGAAGTTGCGAAATTCCATACTGAACCGCCCGGCGGTCTTTTTCAGGGCATGATCCTGACCCTGATGAACCAGCGTTCCTACAATCGCCTACCAGCCGATCTGAAGGCCGTTGTAGATGCCGATGCGGGAGAGGGGCTTTCGCGGCGTCTGGGCGAAATCTGGGATAGCCAGACCAAGGGCGCCGTGGATGCAACCCGCGCTGCAGGAAATGAGATCATTGAGATCAGCGCTGCCGAGAAGGCGCGCTGGCAACAGGCGGTACAGCCTGTCTACGACGCCTGGATCGGGGAGATGAACCGGCGTGGCCGCAATGGTCGCGCCATGTTCAATGATCTGCTCGCGATTACTGGCCAGCCGCCGCGCGCGTGATCCCGCTGCGCCAAGGGCTTGAAAGGCTCGCAACTCTCGCCGCGCTGATCGGTGGGGGATTTCTGTTGGTTGCCGTTGCGGTAACCAGCGCTTCTGTCATTCGCGGCGTATTCGGCAGGCCCATTCTTGGTGATTCCGAAATTGTCGAAATGTGCCTCGCCCGAACGGGGTCGTGCCTGGCTTGACGCATTCATGCGCGGCATTGTCGCGCTTGTCGCTGCTGTCCTAGCCTTGCGCCTTCTTGATGGCACATTCGCGCAATGGGAGCGCGAAAGGGCCACTATGTTTCTGGAACTACCCTACTGGTGGGGTTATGCTGGTGCTTCCTTTGGCATGAGTCTATGGGCCATCAGCGCCTTTTTCGTTGCCTTCGAACATACGCGTGTTCACCAGCATCCAAGCAAGGCCTCCTGAAAGATGAGCGGCTTTGATATCGGCTTGCTGATGTTTGCAGCAACGCTCTTGCTGATTGGCCTGCGCATGCCGGTTGGTATCGCAATGCTGCTTGTGGGCGGGCTGGGCTATGCCGCCATCACGGGCTGGTCACCGCTATTTGCGACGCTCCGCAGCATCACCTTCAGCAAGTTTTCTTCCTACACGCTGTCGGTCATTCCCCTGTTCCTGCTGATGGGTGATTTTGCGACCAAGGGTGGGCTCAATCGTGCCTTGTTCAACGCTGCCCGTGCCTGGTTCGGCCATTGGCGTGGTGGTCTTGCCGTCGCGACGGTTGGTGGCTGCGCAGCCTTCGGCGCCATTTGTGGTTCTTCTCTTGCGACGGCGGCGACCATGAGTCAGGTCGCCGCGCCTGAGATGCGTCGGCATGGCTATTCGCCGGCACTCTCCACCGGCACGCTTGCCGCAGGAGGTACGCTTGGCATTCTGATACCGCCTTCGGTTCGGCTGTGATTCCGGGCCTACTTGCGACCATCTGCTACATGCTGGTTGTGCATATATACGCGCGGCTATACCCGGATGCCGCACCGCCGGCTGAACGTCTGCCGTGGCGGCAGCGTTTGCGGCCAACGCTTGCCGTATGGCCTGTGATCACTGTTTTCATTCTCGTCGTCACCGGCATGTATGCGGGTTGGTTCAGCGCCACCGAGGGCGCGGCCGTTGGAGCGGCCGCAACCGGCCTTCTGGCAGTGACATTGGGCGGGATGCGCTGGCAAGGTCTCAAGGAAAGCCTTCTATCAACTGCTGAGACAACGGGACTGATCTTTCTGATGCTGCTGGGCGCCGAATTGTTCAGCGCTGCCCTGGCGCTTTCGCGCGTACCGGCGGAGCTTTCAGCGGCAATCGCCATGCTTGATGTTTCACCTATCGTCATTCTTTTTGCCATCCTGATAATCTACTTCGTCCTTGGTTGCTTCATGGAGAGCATGGCGATGGTGCTACTAACCTTGCCGATATTTGTTCCCCTGATGTTGGCGTTGGATTTCGGGCTGGATGCTCAGCAGGTTCTTGTCTGGTTCGGGATTCTCGTGCTCGTCAGTGTTGAGGTCGGTATGATTTCACCGCCATTTGGGTTAAATCTTTTCGTGATCAATTCGCTCGCGAAGGATGTACCGATGATTGAAACTTACAAGGGCGTCACGGGTTTTGTCGTTTCGGATATTGTGAGGATCATCTTGCTGACACTCGCACCAATACTTTCCCTTTGGCTGCCCGGCCTTTGGTAGGCGCAGAGGAAATACCCCTCACGCCGCCGCCACAAGCCTTTCCTGCCGACACTTCATCAGCGGCTGAATCTTCGTACCGAAATCATCCATGCCTTTGATGAAATCATCGAAGCAGAGCATGATGCCCTTCACACCCGGCATTGCCGCAACCTCATCCAACATGCGCGCACATGAAGCAGGGCTACCGACAATGGTGCCCATGTTGAAATTGATGGGTGATGGGTTGCGCTTGATCGCGGAGACCATGGAAGTGCCCTCGGTATTCACATCATTTGCGGCATGGCCAAGCAAATGTTCCAGCGCCTTGCGGTCCGCACCTTTTTCGTAGCTGTCCCATTTGGCCAGCGCTTCTTCATCGGTGTCCGCGCAAATGACCATATAGAGCATGTAAGCACCAACATCGCGCCCCGTCTTCTTCGCGTGTTCCAGGACGCGTGCCGGTACCGAAGCCGCCTTGGTGGGTTCATTCACCCCCTCACCCAGGCAGAAATTATAGTCGCAATACTGTGCACCAAAGGCCATGCCCGTATCGGATTGCCCGGCGCTAACGATTTCGATCGGCTTGGACGGAAGGGGGGAAAGCTTGCACTTATCCATTTGGAAATAGTCGCCCTTGAAATCGCTTTCGCCTTTTTCCCAAAGCTCACGCAGGATTTGCACATATTCAGTACTGTATTGATAGCGCTTGCCGAAATGCTCATCACCTGGCCATAGTCCCATTTGGGTATATTCAATCTTGTGCCAGCCGGAGACGATGTTCACGCCGAACCGCCCCCCGGAAATACTGTCAATCGTGACCGCCATGCGCGCAACCATGGCAGGCGGGATAGTAAGCACGGCGGTAGAGGCAAAGAGTTTTATGCGCTTCGTGACCGCTGCAATCCCCGCCATGAGCGTGAAGCTTTCAAGGCCATGATCCCAAAATTCGGTTTTGCCGCCAAATCCATGCAGCTTGATCATGGAGAGGGCGAAATCCATGCCATAGGATTCGGCCTTTTGGGCAACAATCTTATTCAATTCGAAGCTTGGCATGTATTGCGGCGCATTTTCCGAAATCAGCCAGCCGTTATTGTTGATGGGAATGAAGACGCCGATATCCATCGCGGTATTGCTCCTGTCAAAGGCCAGAAAATCCAGCTTTCCGAGTATGAATGCGAAGCAATGCGCGTGCCATTATTCCAGATACTGCGATGCGACGACGTTATGCCTCGGCACATTCCTTGCGTTACTCCAATCAACATAAGGATTTGGCACCCGCCATAGCGGTGCTGCCAAAACGCTATGCAGTCGGAGCCTTCGAATCATGCAACGTCGCATCTTTCTTGCCGCCCCAGCCCTGCTTGTCTTCGCATCCAAGGCGCACGCACAGGCTTGGCCGAACCGCCAACCCATTCGTCTGATTGCGGGTTTTCCTGCCGGCGGCTTGGCAGATACGATTGGGCGGCTTTTCGCGGCGCCCCTTTCGGATGCCCTTGGCACGAGCGTCGTTGTTGAAAACCGCGCCGGCGCATCGGGAACCATCGGGGCAGATGCGGTCGCCAAAGCCCCGCCGGATGGGCTGACGCTCGCGGTTTCCCACGCCATTCCCTTTGGCTTCGCGCCAGGCGTCTTGCCCGCAGTTTCCTATGATGCCGTCGCGGATTTCACCCATATCGCGATGCTGGCGGAAGCACCAACCGTGAGCGTTGTGCGTGCCAATTCGCCCTTTGCGACCATGCAGGTACTTATTGAAACTGCGCGACAAAGGCCGGTGCGCTTTGGTAGCTCTGGCGTCGGCTCCGCGGAACATTTCTCGGGCGCGCTGCTGGCGCGCGCAACTGGCGCATCCCAGCTTGACCATATTCCCTATCGCGGCACGGCGCCCGCTTTGCAGGATTTGCTTGCCGGGCAGATTGATATGCTGAATGCGCCAATCACTACCCTGGTCGGGCAATTGCGCGATGGGTCGCTGCGGCTGCTGGCGACATCTTCCGAAGCACGCATCAGCGCTTTCCCGAATGTGGCTACCCTCGCTGAACTGGGTGCGCCACAGGCCACCCACACGCAATGGATTGGCCTGAGCGGCCCGCGCGGCTTACCGGCACCCATTGTGGAGCGTCTTTCCGAGGCGCTGGCGCCAATCGCGCGATCAGAGCCGGTGCAGGCAAGGCTTGTGGAATTTGCCTCCGTGCCGCGCAGCCCGACGCCATCTCGCGCGGCGTTCACACGCTTTGTTGCATCCTTCCGCGATCACTGGGTCGCCATGGCGAAGGCTGAAGGCATCGTAGCAAGCTGAGCGTGGCATGAGGTTTGCTGCCCTTGGATGATCCGATGGGGAAGTGTGCAACATGACCATGATCTCGCGCCGTAGCCTGCTTGCATCACCTGCCTTGCTCACCGCCTTGGGGCCTTCATTAGCGGAAGCGCAAGCGGCTCAACCGCTCCGTATTGCAATGTCCATCGGTGATGTTCCCCGCCTTTGGGGGGGTCCAGAAGCAGGTTTTGAGGGTGTGCGCTTCGGCGCATACTTTGTGTATGATGCTTTAGCGCTATGGGATCTTTCGAAGGCGGATGCGCCTTCCGGCCTGATGCCCGGGCTTGCCACTTCCTGGCGGGTGGATGAAGCGGATCGCCGGCGTTGGATCATTGAGTTGCGCCAAGGAGTCAGGTTTCACGACGGTACCCCCTTTGATGCCGATTCGGCCATCTGGAATTTCGATTCGATTTTGAACAATCAGACGGCACAATTCGAACCAACCCGCTCAGCTCTTGTGCGGGGTCGGATTACCTCAATTAGCGGCTATGAGAAGCTGGGTTCCCATACCATCGCCATCACAACACGCGGGATTGATGCGTCGTTGCCATTTCAATTGGCCTTCATCTGGTTCGCCTCTCCCAGCCACTGGCAGGCATTGGGTGGTGATTGGCAGCGATTTGCGCTCAATCCTTCGGGGACCGGACCCTATAAGGTCACCAATGTCACGCCGCGCCAGCGCGCTGATCTTGAAGCCAACCGCGATTATTGGGACCCCGACCGTATTCCCAAGACACCGCGCACCGTTTTATTGCCAATCCCTGATGGGTCTGCGCGTGTTGCGGCGCTCCGCAGCGGACAGATAGATCTGGTGGAAAGCCTGCCGCCTGACACCATCCCATCCCTACGCGCCGCACGTTTTCAGGTGGTGCAAAACGCCTATCCGCATATTTGGGCCTGGCGCTTGAACGTCACGGAAGGCAGCCCCTTTGCTGATCTCCGGGTGCGGCAAGCCGCCAATCTCGCCATAGACCGCGATGGGATTGTGGCATTGCTCTCCGGCGCGGCACTTGCGGCGCGCGGCAAGGTAACGCCGGATGATCCCTGGTTTGGCAATCCATCCTTCAAGCTCCACCATGACCCCACAGAAGCGCGGCGTTTGATGACCGAAGCCGGCTATTCGGCCACGCGTCGCTGTGCGTTGAATGTCATCATGCCGGTATCCGGTGGCGGGCAGATGGTGCCCCAACCAATGAATGAGGCGATGCAAGCCGGCCTGAAGGAATGCTTTTTCGACGTCACTTTCCAGCCCGTGGATTTTGCGACCTCCATCAATATGCTGCGCGCTGGTGCGCGCGATGCCTCTTCGCGCGGCGGGCATGCGCTGAATATCGCCATTCCCTCGATGGAACCGAATACCGGTTGGTTTATCTATGACGGAGAGCTTGGGCCGCCGCGTGGCATCAATTTGGGGCTGTATAATTCGCCGGCGGTCAATGCCCAGCTTGGGGTGGTGCGCAATTCCTTTGATCCAGTGGAACAGACCCGCGCCATGGCAAGGCTGCATGAAATCCTGATTGACGAGGCAGCCTTGCTCGCCGTGGTGCATGACCTCAATCCGCGCGCCTTGAGCGCGCGCTGCCGAGGTTTTGTGCAGGCGCGGAATTGGTTCCAGGATTATACGCAGATTGCGGTGAGTTGAACGCTGTCCTTCGCTATTCGTCAATCACGCTGACATGCGCTGCAACGACGCGCCAACCCTCTGGCGTGCGCATCCAGACCTGGCTTTGGCGGCCGATCTTTCCCGCCAATGATGGGCGCCGAAACATGGTCCAGGCAGTGGCCATATTCTGGCCGTAAGTGGTGATAACGGTGCGCTCCAGGCTGCGTTCCAATCCAGCGGAAGGGCGCCCCGCGCGGAAGGCAGCGATTTCCTCATAGCCATGGAGATTTTCTGCGGCGCCATAGCGGATCGTATTCGGGCTATCGAGGAAGAGCCGATCCAGCATCTCGACATCATTGCTGACAAGTGCCTTTTCATATTCAAGAAAGGCGGCTTCGACTTCGGCTTTCACCGCAGGGTTATTGATATCCATGTCATTCTCCTCAATGCGCGACTTTGGCTTGGACAATGCACTGGCATTCCAACCAATGCGCTGCGCGCAGGGCAAGCGCTTCCTTGCCCGGGGCTGCTATGATTTGTACGCCAATCGGCATGCCGTGCGCTGGCCATACCGGCACGGCGACAACGGGTAGCCCGATGAAGGAAATGGGCTGGGTGAAGATGCCAAGATTGGGTCGCACCGGCAGCGTTTGTCCATCCAGCACAAAGGTCTTTTGGTCCACAAGCGGTGCCGAAGTCGGTGTGGCGGGCGCCAGGATTAGATCGGTTTCCTGAAACAGCTTCATCACTTCCGCATGATACCAGCGCCGGAATTTCTGCGCCTTCACATACCAATCGCCAGGCAGCATGGCACCGGCAATAAGCCTGTCCCGCACTTCGGGATCAAAATCTTGCGGTCTTTCACGAATGCGATCCCGATGCAGGGATGATCCCTCGATCATGGTAATGATGAAGGCGGC
>VYKP01000265.1_pt1 | contig 11697 bp, 10 predicted proteins | sample 5114551 | NCBI WGS metagenome assembly VYKP01 (sample SAMN12291777, study PRJNA351875) | freshwater metagenome | isolation source: freshwater lake | place: USA: Michigan, Baseline Lake | collected 2013-08-09
CGACACCCTCTGGGACGCCATCGCCCGGATCATCCAGACCTTCTCCCCCCAAGAATGCCGGAACTACTTCTCCGCCGCCGGATATGATGCAGACTGATCGGAAAATGCTCTAGGCGCGACGCGAACTCCATGGGTGGGGCGAGTCGTTCAGGCGACCCTGGGATTGGGCGCGGCGGATCCGGACGGTTCTCTATGGGCAGGTCAAGACCGGGCAGGCCCCGGAGCAGGTCCGGGTGGTCGGCCAGTCTGATCGGACCTGGCAGGGCAGAGAGCCTGCGCTCGAGGTTGGCGACATAGGCCTTGAGGTCAGCGAGGTCCCGCGCAAGCAGATAGTCCTGGAAACCCTGTCTCAGGTTCAGGGCCAACGCCAGGGCCATGACCGTCGTAGTCCCTACGGCGACGACCATGATCAGCAGAAACACCTGATGGGCGAGGCGGAGCCTCATTCCGCGTATTCCCTTGAAGGCGCGCTAATATCATCCTGGGCGCGAAATGAGGAAAGACCGTGGACATCAAAGATCGGTAAAGCCCTCCGGACTCGCCGCCTGAAGACTCGCCACGCGGACCGGCGGCGCGACCGCTGAGGAGGTCCCGCCGCCGGGGTTCAGCCCGGGGAGTATCAGGCCGCCGTCATCCACCATCCCAATTTGTTGTCCGCGTCATCGGGGACCGTGGCCGTCAGGAGGTTCTGCAGGCCCCCGACTGCCGGGGGCGGCCTCGGGGCTGACTCGGATCCGGCACCTTCAGGTCCGCCCTTACGCATTTCGTTGAGGGCGCCGCCGATTTCCTCGGCGCTCAGTTCACCATCTTCGTCCCGGTCGATCCTGGCGAGGCTCTCGCTGATGTCATCGGGAGCCTCGTCACCGAGTATCGACCTCAGCTCCTCAGTGCTGAGACCGCCGTTCCCGTCGGCATCTGCGGCCTTCAAGAGCTTGCTGACCGGATCCGCGCCGTCCCCGAGCTTGTCGGGGCCAATGTCCTGAGCGCTCAAGAGTGCTGACATCGTACCGGACGTCAGCCGCCCGCCCGCCGGACCCGGCGGTGGTCCTTTCTGGCCCTGCGGACCGCCTGTGGGCCCCGCTCCGCCCGGTCCACCTTGTGGCGGCTGGGCTCCGGCAGGTCCGGTGGCGCCTACGCCCCCGGCCTTGCCCAAGAGGGCCGAGAGCATCTGCCCTGGCCCGCCAGGGGAAGGCCCCTGGCTTGCTTGTATCTGCATGACTGATCCCTTCCGGGGGGGCTAACCCCGCCTAAGCAGACTGCCCGAAATGGACGGCTGCGAACCAACCTTCCCACAGGACCGTGGTGAAAATTAGGGTTAGCAAGTCATTAAAGCGACAACTGGTGATATGCCCGCTTCTGTGCTCTATTATTGGAAAATTCCTATGAAAAAATTCTTGTATTGTTGAAACAAAGACATTCATGCGCAGGTCAGTAAATCTAGTTAGGGCGCTTTTTGACAGTTTGTCTGAAAATCAATGACGCACTGAGCGGCAAACTACCGAAGCTGTTGCCAGCGCCCCCGCTTCCTGACGTCAAGCGGCCGCGTCATGCTCCTGACGCGCCGCCTCCCAGACTTCCCGGGCGGCGTCGGCGTTGAGGGCGGCGATCGCCAGGCCGACGATCAGGTCCGGCCACGCCGAGCGCCAGACGAAGGCGGTAACCAGTCCCGCGCCGATGATGGCGATGTTGGCCAGGGCGTCGTTGCGCGCCGACAGGACGGCCCCCCGCGTCAAGCACCTCGGTCGTGGGCTTGTTCAGAGTGTCCATGCGTCCTTACTGTGAATGCATGAAGCAGAATCACGCGAGCTCGCGGTGGGCCGACAAGACAATTCGCTGGCTGCCCTAAACATGAGCGCTGGGGTTCAGCGGCCGCTGCTGGAACCACGCGGAGTTTGGGGCTCACACTACCAGCTTCACCGGTCGTCCCGACCACGTGGGTGCGCGCCCGAGCCCGCCCCCAGCCGCCAGCTCCCCCACATTGAGTGGGCCGATGGCCTAAATGCGGATAGGTGTGCATGGCTAGCACGGCAGCCCTCCACGGCCCGCGATCGGGCTTTCGCCGTAGATATCTGGGGGGATAACAGGGGGGGTGCCCCAGCAGGGACGAGCATAACCGCTTGAAAAGAATGGTGGACGCGACAGGGATTGAACCTGTGACCCCTACGATGTCAACGTAGTGCTCTCCCGCTGAGCTACGCGTCCGCCAAGCGGTCCGGCCGTGCCGGTTCGGGAGCGGGGGCTATAGCCGGACGACGCGGCCCTCGCAAGGGGGCTCGCACGGCCGCTAGCGGGGCTGGGTGCCGCAAGCGGTGCGAGGCTCTGCGGCTCCTTTATATAGACAGAATACAGAATGTAATTTTTGCAACAGATATGTTAGTATTCAATTACGGTCGATCCCAACAAGGATTGTGACGCAACATTTCCGCCATTGTCACGCCTCTATTACACACAAGGTCTAGTCAGTCGTCCCCAGGGTTGCTGGGTTGCGTCGTCCGTCGCGCGGTGACCCGATCTTTCAAGCGATGGGGAAACATCGATGCTTCGACTGACCAAGGTTCTGATGGCCGGCTGCGCCGTCCTGGCGCTGGCCGCGTGCGGCGGCGGCGCTGAAGTCGCCTCGCCGGGCGAGGGCAACTTCGGCAACGGTGGCAACACCGGCGGCGGCAACACCGGCGGCGGCACGACACCGCCCCCGGGCACCCCGGCCGCCAGCTGCCCGACCGGCACCACCAACGTCGGCACCGTGGCCAACGGCACCCTGCGCGCCTGCCAGCTGCCGAACCTGATCGTCGGCGCCCTGGCGCTGCCGAACAACTCGGGCCTAGTGTACGCCATCAACGGCGTCGTGCAGGTCGGCGTCGACCGCGGCATCGCCGGCACGGGCGGCCAGGAAGGCATCCTGACGATCGATCCGGGCGTGCGCCTGTTCGCCTCGCAGGGCTCGGACGCCCTGATCGTGAACCGCGGCTCGCAGCTGTTCGCCGAGGGCACCGCGACCAACCCGATCATCTTCACCAGCCGTCAGAACATCGAGGGCCAGACCACCGAGAACTCGCAAGGCCAGTGGGGCGGCATCGTGCTGGCCGGCCGTGCGCCGCAGGCCAACTGCCAGCTGACCGCGCCGGTCACCTGCACCGGCTTCGTCGAGGGCGGCACCCAGGCCTCCTACGGCGGCAACACCCCGGCCGACAGCTCGGGCCGTCTGCGCTACGTCCAGATCAGGTTCTCGGGCTTCGAGGTGTCGCCGGGCAACGAGCTGCAGGGCCTGACCACGGCCGGCGTCGGCTCGGGCACGGTCATCGAGTACATCCAAGTTTACAACAGCTCGGATGACGGCATCGAGATCTTCGGCGGCACGCACAACCTGCGCTACATCGTGATCAACGGCGCCGACGACGACGGTCTGGACACCGACACCGGCTGGCGCGGCGCCTCGCAGTTCGGCATCGTCACCCAGCGTCCGACGACCGGCACCAGCCGCTCGGCCGGCTTCGAGTTCTCCGCCGCCCCGACTTCGGTGCCGCTGGCCTCGCGCCTGAACTCGCAGCCGAAGATTTCAAACTACACCCTCGTCGGCCGCCAGTCGACGATCAACGCGCACACCGTCGCCCACTTCGACTCCGGCTCGAAGGCCACGGTGATCAACTCGGTTTTCACCAACCCGACCGGCTCGGTCTCGGGCTGTCTGGACCTGTCCGACGCCGACACCATCTCGGTGGCCCCGGTGTTCCGCTCGGTCTTCATGTCGTGCGCGATCCCCTACCGCACGCAGTCGGGCCAGGCGGCGAACGTGCCGGGCGTGTTCAACGCCGGCACCAACAACACCTCCAACGGGACCTCGACCCTGCAGGCTCCGGCCTCGGGCACCTCGATCTCGAACCAGGACCTGAAGTTCATCAACGGTGCCAACGAGAACGCGGTGACGGTGACGGGCGCGCCGTCGATCGATCCCTACTTCGTGCCGGTGACCTACATCGGGGCGGTGCAGAGCCAGAGCGACACCTGGTGGCGCGGCTGGACCTGCGGCCTCACCGCCGGTCTGACCTGCTGAGGATGAAGCCTGGGGCGGCGGGGCGACCCGCCGCCCTTCATCCTTCCGTTGTTTCTCTCGCAAGGCGCAGATCATGAAGAAAATTTCGCTTTCGTTGAGCGGACTGCTGCTGGCCACGACCGCGATGATCGCGCCTGGCCTCGCCGCCGCCCAGACCGCCCCCGTCCAGGATCCCCAGGACGACGTCGCCACGGTCGAGGAGATCGTGGTGCTGGGCCGTTTCATTCCCGAGCCGCTGCGCGAGACCTCCGAGGTCGCCGCGTTCCTGACGGCTGAAGACATCCAGCGCACCGGCGACTCCAATGCCGCCGAGGCCCTGACCCGCGTCACCGGCCTGACCATCGTCGAGGACCGCTTCATCTATGTGCGCGGCCTCGGCGAGCGCTACTCCTCGGCCCTGCTCAACGGCTCGCCGCTGCCCAGCCCCGAGCCGCTGCAGCGCGTCGTGCCGCTGGACCTGTTCCCGTCCAACATCCTCGGCGGTGTCACTGTCCAGAAGACCTATTCGCCCAACTACCCGGGTGAGTTCGGCGGCGGCGTGATCGACTTGCGGACGGTCAAGGCCCCGAACGAGCCGTTCTTCAACTTCAGCGGCGGGATCGGTTACAACTCCGAGACCACCGGTCGCGACAACCTGACCTACTACGGGGCCCAGTCTGACTGGACCGGCTTTGACTCCGGCGTGCGCGACGTGCCGGGCCCGCTGGCCATCGCCTTCGCCCGTGGCCGTCAGATCGGCCAGGGCAACTTCAGCGACCGTGAGCTGCAGCTGATCGGCCAGTCGCTGGTGAACGCGCCGCTGCGCCTGCTGCAGTTTGACGAGTCGCCGGTCAACTGGGGCCTCGATGTTGAGGGCGGCTTCTCGCATGACACCGGCATGGGGACGATCGGCATCATCGCCGTGGCTGGCTACTCGAACAGCTGGACAGCCCGCGAGGGCTTCCAGGAGGCGGGCCTGCTGGACGGTGGTGCCCTTGAGGCGGGCACCGCCTACGAGTTCGCGTCGGGTCAGAACGACGTGCAGCTGAACGCCCTGACCTCGATCGCCTTCTCGACGCTCGACCACGAGGTCAGGTGGACCAACTTCTTCGTCCGCTCGACGACCAAGGAAGCCCGCAGCCGCGAAGGCTTCAACCTGGCCTTCGGCGGCGAGGTCCGTCAGGACTTCACCGAGTACTTCGTGCGCCAGCTGTTCTCGACCCAGCTGGCCGGCGAGCACAGCTTCCTCGACGGTGCCCTGGATGTCAGCTGGCGCGGATCCTACGCCGTGTCGGAACGCGACGCTCCCTACGAGACCCAGTTCGGCTACGGCCGGGCTGCGGACGGTGCGTTCATCCACGACATCGACACCAACCTGATCTCGTTCAGCGAGCTGAACGACGAACTGTACTCGGCCGGGGCAGATGTCAGCTACACCCTGCCCCTGTCGGACGCCCGTGACGCGGTATTCTCGGCCGGGGTGGCCTGGCTCGACAACACCCGTGATTCGGAGCGTCGTGACCTCAGCTTTGTCGCGCCGCGAGGCCTGACCGACAGCCAGGTCCGGTCGCGGGTCGACTTCCTGTTCTCGGACTTCAACATCAACCCGAACACCCTGGTGATCCGGGAATCGACGAACGCCGCCAGCGCCCCCGCCTATGAGGGCGAGCTGACGGTGAACGCCGCCTATGTCCAGGCCGACGTCGAGGTGATCCCTCTGGTCCGCGTCTCGGCCGGCGTGCGCTACGAGGACGCCGAGCAGCGGGTCATCCCGATCGACCTGCTGAACACCGGCCTGCTGTTCACCCCGACCTCGATCGAGGAGCAGTACTGGCTGCCGGCGGCGACCCTGACATGGAACTTCGCCGAGGATCTGCAGCTGCGCCTTGGCGCGTCGCAGACCATCGGCCGGCCGCAGTTCCGCGAACTGGCCCCGCAGGCCTACACCGATCCTGAGACTGACCGTCGCTTCATCGGCAACCCCTACCTCGTCGACACCGAGCTGACGAACTATGACGCGCGGGTCGAATGGTACTTCGAGCGCGGCCAGTACCTGACCGCCGGCATCTTCTACAAGGAGCTGAAGAACCCGGTCGAGGCGACGATCAATGAAGTCGCCCTTCTGGAGTACCAGCAGACCTTCCTGAACGCGCCGCAGGCGACGCTGATGGGCTTCGAGATCGACGGGAAGAAGTACTTCGACTTTCCGGAGGCCGGCCTGCCCTTCATCGCCGACAAGCGCTGGCTGATCCAGGCCAACTACACCTTCACCGACTCCGAGATCCAGGTGGATGCGGGTGACCGGGTCCTGACCCTTGGCGGTCGGGGCATTGGTGAGCCGGCCAACTTCTACCTGACCGACGGAGCCCGACTGCAGGGCCAGTCCGAGCACGTGGCCAACCTCCAGCTCGGATGGGAAGACGACAACGCCCGCTCGCAGGCGACCCTGATCGTCAACTATGTCTCGGACCGCATCACGGCGCGGGGTCCGGGCCTTGGGGGCAACCGCCTGCCCGACTTCATCCAGGAGCCGGGCGTGTTCCTCGACCTGGTGTATCGCAAGGACTTCACGGCCATGGGCCGTGACCTTGGCCTGGCGGTCGAGGCCCGCAATCTGCTGGGCACCGAGTTCGACGAGTATCAGGAGCTGGGCAACAAGATCCGGATCAACCAGTACGATCTGGGTTCCAGCCTGTCGGTGAGCCTGACCGCCCGCTTCTGATCAGGGCGTCAGCGTCGTATGTTTACCGCCCCGTCCGGGTTCTCCCGGGCGGGGCGGTCGCATTGTGGGCCTCCGCCGTGGTCGCTAGAACCCTCCGCAAGGAGAGACGCCCATGACGACGCGATCCGACGCGCCCGCCTACATCACCGGCTTCGGGGCCCATGTGGAGACCGAGGCGGTCGCCGGGGCCCTGCCGGTCGGCCGCAACTCGCCGCAGCGGCACCCGCTGGGCCTGTACGCCGAGCAGCTGTCGGGGACGGCCTTCACCGCGCCGCGCAGCGAGAACCGGCGCAGCTGGCTGTACCGGCTGCGTCCCAGCGCCCAGCATCCGCCCTACCGGCCGTTCCCCCGGGGTCAGCTGCGCTCCGGTCCGTTCGACGAGGTTCCGCCCAGCCCGAACCGCCTGCGCTGGGACCCGCTGCCGTTGCCGGACGCGCCGACCGACTGGGTCGAGGGCCTCGTGACCTACGGCGGCTGCGGCGACGCCGCGACCCAGGGCGGGGTGGGGATCCATCTGTACGTCGCCAACCGGTCGATGGTGGACCGGCTATTCTACTGCGCCGACGGCGAGCTGTTGATCGTGCCGCAGGAAGGGACGCTGATCCTGAAGACCGAGTTCGGCGTGCTGGAGACCCCGCCGGGGCATATCGCGGTGATCCCGCGCGGGGTGCGCTTCCGTGTCGAGGTCGAGGGGCCGGTGCGCGGCTATGTCTGCGAGAACTACGGTGCCCCGTTCCGCCTGCCGGATCTGGGGCCGATCGGGGCCAACGGCCTGGCCAATCCGCGCGACTTCGAGACGCCCGTGGCCTGGTTCGAGGACGTCGACCGTCCGACCGAGGTGGTGCAGAAGTTCCAGGGCGCACTCTACGCCACCACCTTCGACCACAGCCCGCTGGATGTGGTCGGCTGGCACGGCAACCACGCGCCCTACCGCTATGACCTGGGCCGGTTCAACACCATCAACACGGTCAGCCATGACCATCCGGACCCGTCGATCTTCACGGTTCTGACCAGCCCGTCGGACACGCCGGGCACGGCCAACTGCGACTTCGTCATCTTCCCGCCGCGCTGGATGGTGGCCGAGGACACCTTCCGCCCGCCGTGGTTCCACCGCAACGTGATGAGCGAGTTCATGGGACTGGTGAATGGTGCCTATGACGCCAAGGAGGGCGGCTTCGCCCCTGGCGGGGCCTCGCTGCACAACTGCATGAGTGGCCACGGCCCCGACCAGGCGTCCTACGACAAGGCGGTGGCGACCGAGCTGATACCGCACAGGATCGAGAATACCCTCGCCTTCATGTTCGAGACGCGGTGGGTCATCCGGCCGACCGCCCGGGCCATGGAGACGCCGCAGATGCAGCTGGACTATGACGACGTCTGGCGAGGGTTCGCCAAGGGCCGCGTCGACTGAGGGAACCGGCGCCCGCGGCGTGACATTTCCCGATGTCTCTCGGGCAAGCCGGACGTTGGCGGTCACATCAGTGCTACCGGGCCTGATCCCGCGAGGGCAAGCCGGCCGGAACCGGCCCGAGGCCCCCGCCCGCGTCATGGCCCCGTCACCGAATCCCGGTTATGCAAAGGCGTTTGCCTGACCGTACCCCGAAGGAGATCTGCCTTCAGTCGCGTCACGTCGCCTCTCTGCCGTAGCGCCGCCGGCGCGGGACGGACCTGATGCAGGTCCTCGTCAATCCCCCGTCGGGCTGGCCCGCGCTCGTGCTCAACGCCGACTTCCGGCCGCTGTCCTACTATCCCCTCTCGATCTGGCCGTGGCAGGAGGTGGTCAAGGCGGTATGGCAGGACAGGGTCGATGTGGTCTCGACCTATGACAAGGTGGTGCGCAGCCCCTCGATGGAGTTCCGGCTGCCCAGCGTGGTGTCGCTGAAGAGCTACATCGACCAGGATCGGTCGCCGGCCTTCACCCGCTTCAATGTGTTCCTGCGTGACGGCTTCCGCTGCCAGTATTGCGGTGCCCAGGGCGACCTGACGTTCGACCATGTGGTGCCGCGCTCGCGCGGGGGACGCACCACCTGGGACAACATCGTCGCCGCCTGTTCGCCGTGCAACCTGCGCAAGGGCGGCCGAACGCCGGCCCAGGCGGGGATGCCGGTGCGTCGCCGGCCGGTGCGGCCCAGCGCCTGGCAGCTGCAGGACCTGGGGCGGCGCTTCCCGCCCAACTACCTGCACCAGAGCTGGCTGGACTATCTGTACTGGGACATCGAGCTGGAGCCTTGAAGGGCGCAGTGGCGGAGTCAGGCCTGATCCATGTGCAGCGACATGCGAATCAGGGCCGGAAGGTTCGCCGCGCCCATCTTGCGCATGACGTTGGAGCGAAAGATCTCGACCGTCCGCGGGCTGATCGATATCGTGGCGGCGATCTCCTTGCTGGAGCGTCCTTCGATGAGGGCGTCGAAGACTTGGCGTTCGCGCGGGGACAGGCGGGCCAGTCCCTGACGCACCGCCTCGGCCGCCGTGGCCCGGTTTCGGTGCCTTTCGATCAGCCTGAACGCGGTCCCAAGGGCCTCGATCAGCCGCTGCGGATCGAACGGCTTCTCTATGACGTCGACGACGCCCGCCTTCATCAGGGCCACGGCAGTGTTGACGTCGGCGTGGTCGGTGATCACCACGATTGGCCATCGCTCGCCCTTGAGGCCGAGCAGTCGATGCGCCAGGTCGAGTCCTGACAGTCCGGACCTGCGCACGTCCGTGAGTACAAAGGCGGAGTGCGAATCGGGCAGCTGCTCGAGAAAGTCCATGCCGCTGGCCCAGCCGCGTGCGCCGATGCCCTCGGCGCGCAGCATTTCCACAAGAGCGTCGCGCATGGCGTCATCGTCGTCGATGACGAACACGGGATGGGTCATGCGGCGGCCTCCCTGGCACTCTCGCCGGGCAGGGTGAAGTGCAAGGCGGCCCCGCCGGGTGGGCCGTGATCCACGTCCAGGATGCTCCCATGGGCCTCGATGATCCTCCGCGTGACCGACAGGCCGAAGCCCGTGCCGGCCAGCCTGGTGGAGATCAACGGGCGGGAGATGGCATCCACACGGTCGGGGGTGACTTCGGGCCAGTTGTCCTCGACGCCGGGTGCGCAGCGCCGGCAGTCGAGGCGTCGGCCGCCCAAACCTACGCGCCGGGCGGCCTGGCCGGACAAGGCCTTCACGGCGTTGCGGACCAGGCTGGTCCGGGCTTGCTGTACCCGGATCCGGTCAGCGTGAACCGGGTCATCGTCATCCTCGATGTCGATCCCGCGCATCGCACCCTCGCAATTGGACACGGCCATGGGCCCCGGCATGTCCACGATCGGGAGAGGGACGGTGTGCAGCGCGGCGAAGTGCCGGTCGTCTGTCGTGCGCATCATCTCTCCCGCGGGAGTCGCCGGCCAAAGGGCTGGAACATGGCGCAGATGTCAGGCGACAAACCTTTCATCTGTTGAACCCGATTACCGGGGCTTCCGGAGGCGGCGCAGGGAACGGCCCCGTCGCAGTCGCCCCAGCCATAGACATCCCGTATATCAAAGCATGTCGGATCGTCATCGTGCAGGCTGAAATCGCGCGTCGATACACCGGCCAGCGCTCTCCTGAATCATCTTTCGCACAGGATCGCCGGATCATGCACCTCGACCATGGTGGCTGGAGCATGAAGGGTAACAGGCACAGCAGGCCGCCCGACAACACGGGATCCGGTTCTGACTTCCAGGCCGCGGGAAGAGACCGGAACCGGCCGGCCCGGACAGGGTGCAACCCTGCCCTGGATTTCGGTCCGGCTTGAGACGGGAGCCTGATCCACGGGATCGGCGGAGCCGTGAAGCGATTCCGCCTCAACCGATCGGGCTTGAGGTGATCGTTCCCGCCTTCTCGCCCAATGACTTTTCTCTGCCCCGTTGGATGAGCAGTCCCCCGCAGAGCGATGCTCACGTACGGCAGGAGGCCGGAGGGTCGTACAGGCGCACGACTTGTCAGTTCGAAACAGCCTGCAGGGCGCTTGTCACAGCCGAAGCTTTCGCCGTCGCCCCGTCCGCCACGCGGGATTAGGGCCCGATTAAGCATTGGCACGCATTCTGCCCCCAAGACTTAAGAATCACGGAGCGACCGCCGATGTCCGTCAAGTTCCGCCTTCTCATGGCCCTCCTGGTACTCGGGATTTCCGTGGTGGCGATTGCAGGGAGCGCAGGCTACGCCGGCTGGCAGGGCAGCCGACAGCTCGACACCATCCTCGCCGACCGCGTCGTACCTTTGAAGCAGCTGAAGATCGTCAGCGATATGTATGCGGTCAACATCGTGGATGCGGCCCACAAGGCCCGGTCCGGCGAGTTCTCCTTCCCCGAGGCGCTTGAAAGCCTGAGTGATGCGAAACGCGCGATCGACGAAAACTGGAGCGCCTACGAGGCCACCCGGCTGACCCCGGAGGAGCAGGAACTGGTCGAGGCCGCGGGCCAGAACATCCCGGCCGCTGACGCCGCCGTCGCCGACCTTGAAAACATCCTTCGCGCCGGCGACCGGGCGGCGCTCGAACAGTTCGCCACCACCCGACTCTACCCGACGATCGACCCGGTCACGGCTTCCGTCAGCAGCCTCATCGACCTGCAGGTCCGGGTCGCCGGCGAGGACGGGGCCAAGGCCCAGCAGCTATTCGGTTTCACCAATACCTTCAACACCGTCCTTGGTCTGGCGGCCCTGATCATCGTCGGCCTGACCACGGCCTTTGTGATCCGCGGCGTGACCGGGCCGCTCACCACCCTGACCAACGCCATGCGGCGGCTGGCCGGCGGCGACAACGACGTGGCGATCCCCGCCGACGCCCGGCGCGACGAGCTCGGTCAGATGGCGCGCGCGCTGGTCGCCTTCCGCGACGCCGCCGTCGAGAAGCTGCGGGTCGAGGCCGAGGCGGCCGAAGCCCGCGAGCAGGCCGAGATCGAGCGCAAGCGCAACCTGACCGCCACCGAGGCCCAGGC
>VYKP01000721.1_pt1 | contig 11682 bp, 5 predicted proteins | sample 5114551 | NCBI WGS metagenome assembly VYKP01 (sample SAMN12291777, study PRJNA351875) | freshwater metagenome | isolation source: freshwater lake | place: USA: Michigan, Baseline Lake | collected 2013-08-09
TCAAGGCACCCCAAGCCCCTCGGCGGCGACCCCCTCCGCACCATGCCGGCTCCCAAGCTGAGCTTGTCCGTCCTGGTTGTTGAGGACCATGGAGGACAAGCTCAGCTTGGGAGCCGGCATGGTGCGGAGGGGGTCGCCGCCGAGGGGCTTGGGGTGCCTTGAGAGGGTCCTGGCGATCGCGTCCGGGTGGGCACCCGAGGGGTGGGGTTCCTGGGGCTGGATCTGCGGGCTTGAGGGAGGGGTGGTCGCCCCGGGGGAGTCCATATGGAAGGGTAGGTGGGGCGGTCGGGTTTTCCCGTCCGAACCGGCGGCAAAGTCGGGGCGTACCCGGGAGCCGACACCGGCGGGCAGACCGGCGAAACCCCCTCGGGCGACCGAGCGGGGGTGGGTTCTGGTTTGCTAGGATAGCGAAGACCGATAAACGGGTGGTCAGGACGACCTGCCCGTACGCCCCCACCAAGACCTCGCGCTGCGCGATGGTCAAGGAGATCGAAGTGCCGCACCCCGTTCCCACTCGCGACGTCCGCGCCACCACGACGCTCATCCTCTCCGCCGGGATGGCGGCTTTGCTCGGGGGATGCACGTCGCTCGACTCCTATCTTGATCCGAGCGTCGTGGGCCGCTGGGAGTACACGCCGACGACGGTGCCCGTGCTCAGCCACATCAGCTCGATCGAGGACCGTCCGCAGGACTTGGTCGAGTTCAGCAAGGTCAGTTCCGAGGACCTGCTCCCGAATCCGTCGGACTACCGGATCGGCCCGGGCGACCGCTTGCAGGTCAAGCTTTACGACGTGATCTCGCAGGCGGAGGTCACGACGTACGAGCGGACCGTTGACATTCGCGGGCTGATCGATATCCCGCAGCTCGGCCGGTTCTACGTCAACGGCCGCAACGTGCCGCAGGTGAAAGCGATGATCGCCGAGCAGGCCAAGCAGCTCGTCGCCGATCCCACGATCGAACTGGACATCATCGAAACCCGCCAGCAGACCTACAGCATTGTCGGCGGGATCGACCGCCCGGGAACGTACATCATCCCCGGGCCGGACTTCCGCATTCTCGCGGCCATTACCAGCGGCGGCCGCTTGGATTCGACGGCCAAGGACATCTACATCATCCGCTTGGTCCCGTTGGATCCGGCTTTGGACGATCCTTCGGGCGCTCCGCCGGCCGATGCCGTGGTTTCGGGAGCTTCGACTCCGGGCGGAACGCCCGCGGCGAACCCTGCCAATCCGTCGGGCACTTCGCCGGGCAAGACCGGCAACGACCTCCTGAACGAGATCGACTCCATCAGCGGCGAGAAGAAGAACGGCAACTCGCCGAGCCCGGCGGTGATCCGCGGCGCTGGCCAGCGTCAGCCAGGCGCGGGTCGCGAGCCCGTGATTGATCTGACCGACCCCGCGCCCAACGCCAAGCCGACCGCGGCCGCTCAGCCCAAAACCGCTTCGAACGGTGCCAACGCTCCGTGGATTTTCATCGATGGCAAGTGGCAGCCCGCTCCGCGGAGCGCGTCGGGCTCCGACGCGGGCATGACGCTCCCCGGTGAGAACCGCCAGCCCCGCGAGATCGTGACGCAGCGCGTCATCCGCATCCCTCGCGATCGCCTCGAAGCCGGCGACAGCACGTACAACGTCATCATCCGTCCCGGCGACGTCATCCGCGTCCCCGAAGCGACGCAGGGCGTGTTCTACGTCGGTGGCCAGGTCCGCCGCGCCGGTTCGTACAACATTCCGCCTGAGGGCCGCATGACCATCCGCCGGGCCATCGACGCCGCCGGTGGGCTTGATGCCCTCGCGTGGCCCGAACGTGCCGAACTGGTGCGTGCGCTCGGCGAGGGCCGCCAGGCGATCGTGAGCTTCAACCTCCGGGCGATCTTCTCGGGTCACCAGCCGGACATTTACGTGAAGCCCGACGACCAGATCAACATCGGCACCAGCTTCTGGGCCACCCCGCTTGCGGTTATCCGCAACGGGTTCCGGGCGAGCTACGGATTCGGGTTCCTTTTGGATCGGAACTTCGGCAACGAGGTCTTCGGTCTACCGCCCGAATACAAGACGCGGTCTCGGGACCCCATCAACTTCTGATCGCCGGGTTGAGGGTTTTGGCGTGGCGATCGGGGTATTCGCGGGATTGGCGGGTTGGTTATGGGGTTGGGGAGAAGGCCTCGGGGTGGCGGCGGCCTTGGAGGGGTCGTGTTCTATGACGGAGGTTCGCGCCGGACCGATGGAATCGTCTGGTCCGGACGATGAATGGTGCTCGCGTCACCCGGTGTGCGAACCGGCAATGGCGCGGCGAACGTAGGAGGTACCGGTCCGCTCGGCGCAAAAACCGCGCCGAGGGCCGGTGGGCGGTGTGGATTGGGAGCAGGATCAGACGTGAGCACGATGGCGGCGGACAACTCGGCAGCACGAACGCAGCCCGCTTTGGGCAACGCGGTCCTGACCGCGCCGAGGATCGTCGCGCTCTCGCTTCTTCTGGTGGGGTTTGTCGCGGTGTTCTGGCGGTGGTTTGTCACCCAGCACCGGTACTCGTCGGAGTTCATCCAGGACTGGGGTCATGCCTATGTCGTTCCGCTGATCGCGGCGTACATCGTTTCGCGTCGCTGGAACGAGGTGATCCGTACGCCGGTTGCGGTTTTCTGGCCCGGGCTTCTGGCGTTCATCGCGGGGCTCTCCGCGTACTTCTTCTTCGTCGTCGGGTTCCCGAACCACATGAGCCAGGGGTTCTCGCTGGTGCTCGCGGTCTTCGGGCTGGCCCTCTTCACGATGGGCCCCGCGATGATGCGGATCCTGTTCCTGCCCATCGCGTTCCTTCTGTTCGGGGTCACGATCTCGGACCAGATCATGATTCTGATCACGTTCAAGCTTCAGAACATCTCCGCCTGGGGCGGGTACTACTTCCTGGCGGTGCTCTCCCCGATCTTCGGATTCACGGTCTCGCTGACGGGCAACAACATCGAGATCGTCAAGAACGATGGCTCGACGATCCCGCTCGGCATCGCCGAAGCGTGCTCGGGCATGCGGATGGTTGTCGCGTTCATCGCGCTCGCCGGGGCGGTCGCGCTGCTCTCCTGCCAGCTTTGGTGGCAGCGGACTGCGGTGATGCTTCTCGCGGTGCCGGTGGCGGTGCTGATGAATCTGGTCCGCATCGCGGTGCTGGGCCTCCTCTCTCTGATTGATCCCAAGCTCGCCACGGGCGACGCTCACATCTTCGTCGGCACCCTCCTGCTGATCCCCGCGCTCGGGCTTTTCATGGCGGCCGTCTGGTCGCTTGACAAGATCTGGATCCCTGGCGAAGCGGAGAAGCCCGAGCCGGCCTCGCGCGGTCCGGTGGTCCTCGCGGACCGTGCGGGTTGGGCGATCCTGGGCCGCAAGGGTGTGCTGGTCACGCTTCTCACCTTGACGCTCAGCTCGGCGGCGGTCAACGCCGCGATCGTCTTCGGCGGGTTCGTGACGGTCAAGCTTCCGATCTATCCCGAGGACGGCCGGGCGCTGATGGCGATCTCGCCGACCGCGCTGGACAGCTGGTCGGCGGTGGGCCCTGACCTTCGCGAGAACGACGAGGTCGAAAAGACCCTGGGCACGAGCAATTACCTCACGCGGCGGTACGTGAAGAACGATCCCGATCCGCGCGGGAGGCCCAAGTCGCTCCAGCTTCACTCCGCCTACTACACGGGGTCGATCGACACCGTGCCCCACGTCCCCGAGCGCTGCATGGTGGGCGCGGGGTGGCAGATCGACTCGGATCCGCGGATCCTCTCCGTCAATCTCGACCGCTCCCGCTGGGTCCCGGACCCGCGCGATCCCGAAGCGATGAAGCTCGGCTATCTGCGGATGCGCACCGGCTCCAAGAGCGACAAGCCCGGCTGGCCGGTGAACCTGCCCAAGGGGATCGGCGACGTTCGGATGCAGGTGACGAAGTTCGTCGCGCCCGACGGGACCCCGCTTTACGCGGGCTATTTCTTCGTGGCCAACGGCCAGGTCGCGACGACGGCGTTCGACGTGCGGCGCATGGCTTTCGACAAGACCGCGAAGTATGCGTATTACATGAAGATTCAGTTCTCGACCGTGGACGCGGCGAGCGAAGCGGAGTTCGTCGAGCGTTCGGCGGACCTGCTGAATGAACTTCTGCCCGAGCTGATGCGTTGTGTGCCTGACTGGCTCAAGGTCGAGCGGGGCGAGTACCCCCTCGCCGAAGGGGCGGACGGAAAGTAAACGAGCGAATCATCGCGCGTCTGGAGCGCGAAAAAGGAGTTGGTGAATGGCGGCCTCGCGTGTGAATACGAAATTCGTGGTGATCCTGGTGGGTGCGCTGGTCACGGTCGCGATGGGCGGCGGCGGCGTGGCGTACTTCTACGTGACCAACAACGCCGGTCGCCTCGAGGAACTGGGCACCAAAGCCTACGAGGCCGGCGACTACTCCAAGGCCGAGAAGCTCCTCTCCAAAGCCGTCAACAAGGAGCAGACCAACCCCGAGTACATCCGCAAGTGGATCGCGGCCATGGAAAAGGTCACTCCCGAGTCGGAGAACACCTTCCGCACCAAGTACGCGGACTACTACGCGGCCAACGTCGCCCTCGCCCGGCGAGCCCTCAAGACCGACATCGCCGCCCACCGCAACGCGCTGGAGATGGCTCACCGCGAGATCAAGGACCGCACCGGTGACACCACCGGCAACCTCGAGATGGTCCGGTCCGTCGATGAAGCCCTCGGCTTCTTCGACCCCGCCAAGCCCGGCCCGCACGACGTCCTCCGCAAGTACAGCGGAATGGCCATGCTCCGGAGCTACGAAGCCTCCGCCAACCTGACCGAGGAAGAGATCAATCGCGCCCGCACGGACCTCGAAGCCGCCGTCGCCGCCGACCCCTCCGACGGCGAAGCCGTCACCGGCCTGGCCCGCTGGTACGACCGCCGCGCGTACAACCTCGCCAACAAGCAGGACATCACCGCCGCAACCGAAGCCCGGCAGAAGGCCCGCCAGATCCTCGCCGACTACGGCCAGCTCTGGGACATGATGGTCTTCGTCACCGAGCAGGAATCCATGATCCGCGAGCTCGCGTCTGAGGAGGCACGCGACGCCGCCGCCAAGGAAGCCGCTGCGGGCGCATCCCAGCGCCTTGACAAACTCGAAGCCGCACTCAACAAGGTCGATCCCGCCAAGGTCGACATCGCCATGGTTGGACGCCTCGCCGCCCTCGAAATGCGGTTCAGCACCACCGGCCCCACCCGCGCGTCGGCTCTGTACGAGAAGCTCTCGATCGCGCGCCCGGACGACACCCGCGTGCTCATCTCGCAAGCCGGCTTGATGGGTGAGCGGTTCAAGGAAGCCGAAGCCCTGGTCATCCTGAAGAAACTCGTCGAGTTGCCCCAGAAGCCCGTCAGCTTCGAAGGCATCGTGCAGTTCTCCGACAGGTTGCGGGCCAACTACCTCCGCGCCCTCTACTCGATCCGCCTCTGGGAACGCGAGCAGGAGCCGGCGGCCAAGAAAGTGCTGATTGAGCAGGCCCGCGAGTTCCGTGGCAAGCTCGCCGAGTCCGTGCCCGTCGACTCCCCCGAAGTGCTCTTCATCGATGCTCACCTTGACATCGCCAAGGAGGACTACGGCCAGGCGAGCAAGAAGCTCGCCGAGTACAACCGCAAGACGAACTCCTCGGATCCGCAGGGTCTCTGGATGTTCGCCGAGTGTGCTTTGCGGCTGAGCAACGACGGCGTCGCCGAATCCGCGCTCCGCCAGTTGATCGCCCGCGAGTCTCTCAACGGACGCGGCTGGATGCGTCTCGCCGAGATCCTCATCCGTCAGCGTCGTGCTCAGGAAGCCATCCCGCTGCTCGAGCGCGCCCAGCAGCTCCTGCCCGGGTCCGCGACCGAGATCGCTTCGCTCGCCGAGAAGGCGAAGGCGATGGTGACCGGCGACACCACCAAGCTCGACGCCGTGTCCAAGCTTCTCCTGGACTGTGATGCGCTCGAGAATCAGGGCAAGGTCGACGAGGCCTTCGCGATGCTCACCAAGGGCTACGAGGAGTCCAAGGACATCCGTCTGGCTCCCGCGCTCGCGTATCGCATGGACCAGCGCGGCAAGCGTGCCGAAGCTCTCGCGATCGTCGAAGCCGGCCTCGCCAAAGACGCTTCGGACCCCCGTCTCAAGCAGATGAAGGTCATGATGACGGTCTCCGATCCGATCGAGCAGCGCCTCATCATGATCGATCAGACGCAGGCGCCCGCGATCGAGAAGCTCATCGCCAAGATCCAGGTCCTTCGTTCCAACGACCTTCGCGAGCGTGCGGATCAGTTCCTCAAGGAAGCCCTCGCGATCGACCCCAACAACGCCGCGGCGATCGAGATCCAGTTCATGTCCGCTCTGGACGACAAGGACTTCGCCGCAGCCGGTCGTTTCGAAGCCGAAGCTTCGCGCCGCGACATCGACCTGATCCAGGGCGCGACGTTCAAAGCCCGCCTGCTCGACGCGCAGGGCAAGCTCGCCGACGCCGTCCGCGTCCTCGAAGCCGAACAGACCAAGCCGACCTTCGGGCCTCCTGCGGCCCGCATGCTCGCCCAGATGTATGTCCGCCAGCGCCGCATCCCCGAAGCTATCGAGATGCTCCGCGGCGCGATCGCCAAGAAGCCCGCCGACCGCGACTCGCTTCTCGCTCTGGCGATGCTTCTGGTCCGCTCGGACCAGGGCCGCGAAGCTCTCAACGAGCTTCGCTCCAAGCAGCAGATCCACGTCAGCGACGCCGAGATCCAGGACCTCTGGCTCCAGCTCGAAGCCCGCTACGGCGAGAAGGAACTCGCGCTCTCCAACCGCCGCAAGCAGCTTGAGCTTCGTCCCAGCGATCGCCCGACGCAGATGGCCATCGCCCAGCTTCTCGTCGACATGCGCCAGTTCCCGGGCGCGATGGACATGATCAAGCAGATCAAGAACACCGGCGGCAAGGACGAGGTCGTCGGACTCGAAGCCCAGTGGTACGCCGATCAGGGCAACCTCTCGGGCGCCAAGAAGGTCTTCGACGACTACATCGCCGCCGTCGAGCCCTCCAAGCTCACGCCCGAGATGTTCCTCGGCAAGGGCCGGTTCATGGAGCGTCTCAACCAGATCAACGACGCGGAAGCCGCGTACAAGGAAGCCGCCAAGTACCAGTCCGCCAAGACGCTCGACGCCGATCGCGCTCTGGCCGACCTCTACATGAACCAGAACGGCGTCGCCGAAGCCCGCGCTCTGTATCAGAAGATCGTCGACTCCGGTGCCGACACCGCCGAGAAGCTCTTCGCCCGCAAGCTCGTGGATACCCAGCTCCGTCTCGCCGACGGCGCCGGCGCCCTCAAGACCCTCGCCGCCATGGGCGAGGTCGTCACCAACGACCCCCAGCTGATGCTCCAGCAGGCCGAGGGCGTTCGCCTCACCGGCGATGAGAAGAAGTCCGCCGAGCTCGTCGAAGCCGCGGTCGCCAAGTTCCCCAACGAGCCCTTTGTGTACTACCGCCGCGCCGTGATGAACCTCAAGTTCACCGAGCTTCGCGACGAGGTCCGCCGCGACTTCCTCAAGGCTATCGAGATCCGCCCGACCTTCTGGCAGGCCCGGCGCGACCTCGCCCGGATGTACAACCAGGACGGTGACTTCCAGTCCACGCTCAACCAGATGCGCGAAGCCGTCAAGTTCAACCCGATGATCGACGAGCTCCGCGTCACCCTCGTCCGCGACCTGCTCGCCCAGCAGCGCGACATGGACGCCGCCAACGTCATCGAAGCCGTCATCGAACGCCGGCCCGACGACGTCGGACTCCTGCTCAACTCCGGCGACCTCTTCCGCGAAGCCGGCCTCAACGAACGCGCCCTGGGCTACTACAAGCGCGCCTTTGAGATCAGTAAGCAGCTCGCCGTCGTCACCCGCTACCTCGACCTGCTTCACGCCAAGACCCCCGAGCCCGACCTGATCGAAGCCGACCGCGTCCTCGCGGCCGTCAAGGACATGCAGGACACCGAGCCGCCGCTGCTCATGGCCCGCGCCAAGCAGCTCATCATGCGGAAAAAGATCAAGGAAGGCATCAGCGACATCGTCTCCTCGATCCGCCGCATCCGCCCCGACCAGCCCGGCATGATCATGGCCTGGTTCGGCGACATCAAGCGCATGCTCAAGGACCCCAAGGATGTCACACTCATCCTCGACACCGTCGACAAGGAAAAGCTCATCCCCGGCTGGACGTCGTACTTCAAAGCCGGCACGCTGATGGAAAAGGAAGAGACCCGCGCCGAAGCGACGGCGATCTTCGAGAAGATGATGGTCGAGATCAAGGACCCCGTCCTCCTCCGGCAGGTCGCCCTTGCTCTCCAGGCCCGGTACTACCAGGCCAACGACTGCGAGAACGGCCTCCGCGTCATGCGGCAGTCCGTCGAGTGGTTCCCCAACGACGCCTACGTCCTCAACAACCTCGCGTACATGATGGTTAGGTGCGGGGATGATCCGGCCAAAGCCGTCCCGATCGCCGAGCGCGCCATCCAGGCGATGCTCAACGTCGGCCGGTCCTCCGCCGACATCTACGACACCATGGGCATGGTTTACGTCCGGGCCGGCATGCTCGACAAGGCGATGCTCCCGCTCCAGGCCGCTCTCGCCGAGGTCGGGAACTCCCCCGTCCGCGCGACCGTCCTGATGCACATCGCCGAGTACCACGTCGCTCGCGGCAACCGCAAGCTCGCCGAGGATTGCCTTGCGGAAGCCGAGAAGATCATGATCGCCGCCCCCAACGCCTCGGCGGGCGCGGGTCACGCTGAACTCTTCAAACTGGTCAAGGACAAGCTCGACAAGATGCCCAAGTAACGTTGGCGGGCGCACCACGCCCGAGCGGGGGTCGGAGGCGGGGCCGCAAGCCCCCGGAAGGAAAGACTTATGACGACGGTTCCCACGACAATGAGCCAGAACATCCGGACGCAGGCCCAGCCCGCGCCCGCCCCCGCCGCAGGCATGGGCGTGGATCCGGTGAAGCTGATCCTCCGCAACAAGTGGCTCCTCGCCGGCGCCCTCGCCGCCGGCATCGTGCTCGGCGGCATCTCGCACTACGTCGCGATGTACACCTACCCGATGTACCGCCCGCGCGCGCTCTTCGAGTGCTTCCCGCCCGAAACCAGCCCGTGGGAACTCTCCGGCGCCGGCGGCGCCGTCAGCAACGAGGAAGTCGGGACGTTCATGCAGACGCAGGTGCGACTGATGACTTCCGAAGAACTCATCCAGTCCGTCGTCGACAGCCAGAAGCTCCGCGACGTCGCCCCCAAGTGGGCCGACCGCTTCAAGAAGAGCAACGGCGACTACGACACCACCAAGATGTTCCGCGCCTTCGAGGGCGACCTGCGGGCAAAGGTCCTCACTCAGACTCGCCTCATCGAGATGACCTTCACCTGGAAGGACAAGGAAGAAGCCGCCGACGTCGTCAAGCTCGTCATGAACGAGCACATGGAACGCGTCCGCCGCAAGAACGACATCCAGTTCAAGGAGCGTACCGACGCCCTCAACAAGACCATCGAGGACGCCAAACGCGAAGTGCTCCTCCTCCAGGCTGCTCAGGCCAACCTCATCCGCGATAAAAAGGTCGACTCCGTCGACCAGCGACTGACCGAAGCCAACATCAAGCTCGAACTCGTCAACACCAAGCTCTCCGAGCTCACCGGTCAGCAGAAGGACATCGAAACCCGCATCAAGATCCGCGAAGCCCAGAAGAACCACGAAAGCGGAATCCCGCAGATCCCCGAGGAAATCAAGAGCCGCGTCAGCCGCGACCCCTTCATCCTCAGCCTCCAGCAGGACATCACCGGCCTCGTCACCTCCATCGAAGGCCTCAAGCTCGAAGGCCTCCAGCCCGCCCACAAGCAGGTCAGAGCCCTCGAATCCCGCCTCCAGGCCGCACGCGCCCAGCTCGAAGCCAAGCAGCAGGAACTCTGGACGCAGGAGTTCGAGTCCGAACTCAACGAGATGAAGAACCTCGAAGAGTCGCTCAAGCAGCAGATCGCCGTCTCGTTCAGCGAAGCAGGTGATCTTCGCACGCGGCAGACCGAACTCGCCGGCGTCCTCACCCAGCTCGAGGACATGAAGTCCAAGATCAACTTCCAGCAGATGGGCATTCAGGAAGCCACCCAGAAGCTCCGCGACCTCAACGTCGTCATCGCCCAGCCCACCGCCGGGCGAATCGTCAAGCTTCAGGACAACATCCGCGTTCCGAAGGAACCCTTCTTCCCCAAGCTCCTGTTCATGGTTCCCGCGGGCGGCATCCTTGTGCTCGGCCTCACCGGCGGCATCGTGGTGCTCCGCGAAGTCCTTGACCAGCGCATCAAGGGGCCCGGCGACATCGGCCTCATCCCGCGCACCCGCCTGCTCGGCTGGATCGCCGACGCCGGCGAAGACCCGGCCGGCCCGGGCGTCGTCGAGACCGCCTTCCGCGACCGCCCGCGCGGCGTCCTTGCGGAGAACTTCCGCCAGATCCGCTCCTCCCTCCTCAAGAAGATGGAGGTCGCGGGCCACAAGACCGTGCTCGTCGCGGGCTGCATGCCCTCCTCGGGCTCGACGAGCGTCGCGGCCAACCTCGCGCTGGCCTGCGCCGCTTCGGGCAAGAACGTGCTTCTGATCGACGGCAACTTCCGCCGCCCGGCGATGCACCGCGTCTTCGGTGTCTCCGAGGGCCCGGGCCTGGGCGATGTGCTCGCGGGCGAGGTCACGCTCGACGCCGCGGCCCAGTCGCTCAAGGACGTTCCGACCATGAAGGTTCTGACCGCGGGCACCGCCGCCAAGCGTGTGTACGAAGCCCTGGCTTCGGACAAGCTCAGCGAGGTGCTCAGCCAGGCCCGCACCAAGTTCGACTGCGTCTTCGTGGACGTCGCCCCGGCGGTCGTCTCCGGCGATGCCGTCTCGGTCGCCAACCGCACCGACGCGTCGATCCTCGTCGCACGCACCTTCAACGAGAAGCGCGGCATGATCGCCCGTGTCAAGAACGAGCTTTCCGAAGCCCGTGGCGAGTTCTTCGGCGTCATCGTCAACGGTGTCAAGTCCGCCGCCGGCGGTTACCTCCGCGGCAACATCAAAGCTTCGCACGAGTACCAGACCGACCCGGAGGTCAAGGCCTGATCAGGCCGGGAACGCATGGGTACCAGCGCGAACAGCTCGGGGGGGATGGCGGCTTCGTCCCGCCGCGTCCTCGTGACGGGAGGGTCCGGCTTCATCGGATCCCACCTCACCAAGCTGCTCCTCGCGCGCGGCGACGAGGTCACGGTCATCGACAACCTCTCGACCGGTCGGCGCGGCAACCTGCCCGACCGGCACGAACGCTTGCGGTTCCTTGAGGGTGACGTCTCGCAGGTGCTCGCAGGGTTCGGCCCCGGCGAGCAGTTCGATGAGATCTACCACCTCGCCGCCGCCGTCGGCGTCAAGCTTGTGATGGACAACCCCATCCACGCCATCGAGACCAACGTCGGTCGGACCATCGACGTGCTTCGCTTTGCCCTCACGCGCGCCCCCGGCGGCAAGCCCGCCCGCACGCTCGTGGTCTCGAGTTCCGAGGTTTACGGCAAGGGCTCGAAGAATCCCTTCAGCGAGGACGACGACGTCGTCTACGGAGCCACGACCATCGCCCGCTGGTGCTACGGGTGCAGCAAAGCCATCGACGAATACCTCGCGATGGCCCACGCCAAGCAGAACGCCCTCCCC
>VYKP01000551.1_pt1 | contig 11645 bp, 13 predicted proteins | sample 5114551 | NCBI WGS metagenome assembly VYKP01 (sample SAMN12291777, study PRJNA351875) | freshwater metagenome | isolation source: freshwater lake | place: USA: Michigan, Baseline Lake | collected 2013-08-09
CCGATCGCTCCTCCTAAAAGAATAATTAACGTCCAAACTTGATTTTTTTGGGTTCCTTCCACCTTTTCTAGTCTTCTATCCATCCCATCGACTTTCTCAGTTAGTTTTGCTTGTTCTACCTCTAGCTTAGTTAGCCGTTCGTCGATTTTATCAAACTTCTGGTTAAAATCCTTTTGTAGGCTATCAAATTTCTGATTAACATCCTTTTGTAGGCTATCAAATTTCTGGTTAACATCCTGTTGAAAGGTTCGGAAGCGAAAGAAGCATATCTTCAAGCGCGGGAATTATATCAAGCATTGGGGTTAGCAGCGGATGTTCAAAAGTGCGATCAGGCAATTCGGAGATTATAATTAACCAGTTGCGATCGAGTAAAAATTTGTTGCTTACCCCTTGACTTTTGCTTGTTTTAATGATGCGAATTAGCGGACTTGATTGCTTATCTCACCCGATTTTAAGCCAAAACTGGTTAAAAACCGCTATAACGTTCCTCTAACCAGGGATCGCCTCGTCGATGGTAGCCATTACGTTCCCAGAAACCGGATTGCTCTCGATCGAGAAATTCTAAACCATTAATCCATTTAGAACTTTTCCAAGCGTAGAGATGGGGAACAACTAAACGCAGCGGACCACCGTGGTCGGGGGGTAAAGGTTGACCAAACAGTTGAAAAGCGAAAAAATTATCCTCGTGCAGGAACTCCTCTAGGGTCAGGTTAGTGGTATAACCGCCATAACAGTGTTGCATGACGTGGGTAGCTTCCGGCAGCAGGTCAATTAAGGTCATAAAATCCGATACCTTAACTCCCGTCCAAGTCACATCTAATTTTGACCAACGGGTGACACAGTGAAAATCCTTGGTAAACTCCGACTGCGGTAGGGCCATAAAATCCGACCAGTTAAAAGTTTTAGTCGTGGCCACCTTTCCCCAAACCTTGAATAACCAGTTCTCGGTCTTGATTTGGGGAGTATCCCCGTAGGTAAGCACAGGAAAACCACTAGCGAGATATTGGCCCGGAGGAACTCGGTCTTTATCGGGAGATGCTGGTTTTTTAAAGAATTTGCCTAACATTGTTTGAGACTCGCGACGAAAATTCTAAACAAATCTTAAAATATGAGGGAGCGAAAAGGTTTTCCATACTTCACTCCCCACCATTAAGTTATCACACCGTCCTAGACCTTGAGGAAATTTATTCGGTGTTAACAGCGAACCACAGCCAAATTTTTCCGGTAACTGAAGACTGATAGGAATATTATTCCTCGTCTTCCCCTTCTTCTTCCTCTTTAGTGGGATAGACAAAGCTGTTAGAACGACCAGAAAGAACAGATTTACCCAAAGATAAGGCTTTTTGGGCTTCCCGCTCCGCTTGCTTTCTCCAGTGCGCTCTCCGTTGGTCGCGCTTGGCATTTGAGGTTTTCTTCTTGGGACAAGCCATAGTATTTTAACGATAGTTATAGACTCACAACCTTTCTATTCTACTCCCTATTTCCCTAATCGGCTCGATCAGCTGTTGATTATCTAAATTACCCGTTAAGACAGCAGGGGAGAAGACAGTAATACTAAATCCGTTGAGTATAGGTAACATATCAGGATAGGCACTCATGCAAGAGGCAACAGGCAAAAGGGGGAATAAATAATCAGTTTTTAATAACTGGATTTAGTATAATTCGTGGGGAGATGGGGTGTGGGGAAAAGAAAGAAATAGATTGTTTGCTTGGAGTAGAAAAGCGATTTTTTGGGTTAAAAATCCTTAAATTAAAGACTTTAAGAGCAATTTCAACCTAAAATCTCAGTTTTGCTGGAAATCTATCTATTGTGATTTTGTCCTTGAGTTTCCCAAAGATGAGCGTACTATGAGAGTAGGGGAAAAAAGATAATTTTAGCGATCGATTAACAATGACTAGGGATCTCTGTAGGATTTTATTGATAGAGGATGAGCCGACGACTGTTAAACTAATCCAAAGATTGCTGTTAAAGGCCCCCCAATGTTCCCTAGCTGAGGGGTTGACTTTTACCCTCACCCAAGCTCAGGATCTAGAGGAAACTGCCAAAAAACTAGCTGGGGAGAAATTTGATCTCATCCTCTTAAGCTTGGAAATCTCTGTCCCCCCCGGTTTAAATATCCTAGTCAAAACCAGAGAATTAGCCTCTACTATACCGATAGTGGTTCAAACCACTAGCAATGATGAAAAATTAGTCGTTAAAGCCTTTCAACTGGGTGCTGATGGTTATATTCAGTTAAATAATATCGATAGTAGTCTTTTAGTCTATCAAATTCGTGTGGCGATCGAGCGCCAGCAATATATCCTCAATCTTAAACATCAACAACAGGAAGAAGAATTTCGCGAACTGGAACAGTTAATCAAGGGAGGACAAACTAGCATCACGGCGAAAATGTTCGGTTCTGAGGCAATAAGGCAGAGTATTCCCGATATTTTCCAAGAATTAGTCCAAAATTACGGAGAATTATTAGACTTAGCTTTAGAAGAACAAGCATACAAAGTGGAACATAATCTATCGGAACGACTGCGAAGCTTGGCCGATAAGTTAGGATTCTTAAAAGCTAGTCCTCGCGATGTGGTGGACATTCATACTACCACCCTACGCCAAAAAAATCAGGATGTCACCCTAGCCAAAGCGCAGGCCTACGTTAGCGAAGGTCGTCTCATGGTTCTGGAATTGATGGGTTATCTCGTCTCTTTCTACCGTAAATACTATATCGGTCTCAGCAACATTAAACTGTTCAATAACACGCAATCATGAGTCAATATCTTCTCAAACTCTACATTATGGGTGATTCAAGTAAATCCCAGAGGGCGATCGCCAATATTTTTCGGATCTGTCGCGAGGAGTTATCTGATCTTTATACGGTAGAAATAATTGATGTTCTCGAACAGCCGCAATTAGCGGAACAGGATAAAATTCTCGTAACTCCTACTTTAGTCAAACAACTTCCCCCACCCCTACAAAGAATTATCGGCGATATGTCCAATACTCAAAAGGTTCTCCTTGGTTTGGATGTTATCCCCAAAGACTCCCATCTCAATTAGGATTCACCTAAAAATTCTTCCGGTTAGGTTTTTCCTCGCTAATAAGTAGGTAGATACCCCCCTTATTAAGGGGGGATTAAGGGGGGATCGAAGGTAAAATCTATCTTCTATTTAATTAGAACCACTTACTTAATTTCTAATCTTGATTTTATTTGACCGCTGCACCGATATGTTTTAAAATCTGCAAAACCCTATATAGTTCTTCTCTGGAAATAAAGGGAGCAAATATCCTAGATAGGGCATAATGATGGACATTAGCTCTCAATTTGACCAATAAAATATCATCTCCATTGGTGACGAGAGCAAAGCTAGGTTTTTCTGGCCGGGGATTAGCCATCAAATAGGCCAAGGTTTGCGGTAAGGCAGTCCAAACCGATAGGGCAGTTTTTTTGTATTCTACAATTACCACCCAAAACTGATTTAACCAGACTAACACATCGATTCTACCCGATAGTATTTCTTCCCCATCATCGATGGTTAAGCTTACCGATTCCTCTGTGCGTACTCGCAAAAGCGGATCGTAAAAACGGTTCTTCGTTACTTGGTATGGTTCGATAGGGGGGCATAAATCGACTAAATCCTTATCTGGCAAGAGACTTAATTGATTAGTTCGCTCTAGAGCAAAAACAATTGACAAAAATCCATAACACAAACCGAAGAGCCGTAAAAACCCGCAATCGCTAGTAGGGGAGAAACTAACAATAAAGTCACGGTTCCTTCTAATAACTGTCCCGCCGATCTTTGGTATAAATATCTTTGTCTTAGTTCATCCAAACTCTTTTTTTCATGGCTAGATAGAGACAGTAAATCACTTTGCCATTCGGGAAAAAATGCCCCATCTTCTGTTAAGGAGAGATTAAATCTTGTCTCAGCTAGGGCAATAGTCGTGATCGCTTCGGTAATGGCACTCGACATAAAAATTAGCTCACAAATCTAGATAAAACTTCTCGATGAATTAAAGCTCGATCGATTAAAAAATGTTTGCGATCGCTGGTTAATCTCTCTCCATTGGCATAAAAATTAATCCAAGCATTACTAATATCATTAACTGTTTCTGGTAACTGATCTAATTCCCAACCCTGCATCGGGACTTCAGCAATTAATCGCGACACTTTCGGATCATAACTAAGGGCAAAACAACGACAATCTTCTGCTGCGGCCATAATTAAACTATGAAAGCGCATTCCGATCACCATTTCTACCCCGCGAAATAAGCCTTTTAACTGTCTTGGATCCTCTAAACTAATGATTTGATGATTTTCCCTTAATTGACGGGCTACAGCTTCACAGAGGGGCAAATCCCGTGACTTTTGAAAAGGGACTAAGAGAATAAACGCCCCCGTACTAATTTGTAAATCAATTAAAGCTTGGGTTAATTTATCTAATTTTGCCGGGGTTAATAGGGGATGGGGACGTAAATTGACGGCGATTCTTGGGGCGGGTAAATCCGATAATCCCTTGACTGATTGAGCTTCTAAAGCCCATACTGGATCGGGGGCAACAATGGGACTAATACCCCAATCGGCAACTAAATGAGCCGATATATCATCGCGCACAGTAACTAAACTACATTGTTGCAAAACTTTTTTGGTTAACCAACGGGTAAAAGGTCTATTTAATGGTCCAATTCCCTGGCCCCAAGCAATAGTTTTTAAGCCCAATAATTGAGCAAGAGCCATTAACCCACCGTAATAAATTGGACTGGCAAAACTGGTGACATCCTGCATTAAACTGCCACCACCCCAGATAAATATATCGGCTTTTTTAAGAGTTTGAAAAACTTGCCACCAATCCCGACTAGGACAGGTTTCCACTCCATAACGTTGACTGGTTTCTCTGGGATTATTTGACAAAACAATAGGTTTAATTTCTGACGGCAGCATCTGCAATAGAGACACTAATAATGCCTCATCTCCTCCGTTTCCTCTCCCATAATATCCACAAATTACTGCACGCATATATCAGTTATCAGTTATCAGTTATCAGTTATCAGTTATCAGTTATCAGTTATCAGTTATCAGTTAATAGTGCTTTTCACGTTACTGAGGTATCGACAAGTTTTGCCAACAAAGGGTTTAAGCTCCTTGCTCATACCTCATTCTGATGAAAACTGCTAAGTAGTCGTGCAAAATTAATTTCCTAGTAAAGATAGGCAAAAGGCAAGAGGCAAAAGGCAAGAGGGGGTTAGATATGTGTAATTAATTTTGCTTAGGTACTTATATCTATTTTATTATTCCCACTCATAACTAATAGCTTAAACCTGATCACTGGTTACTGATCACTGATCACTGATTTAGTCGTCCATTTGCCAGGGTTCGGTGATGTTTTTTTCATCAAGGATATTTTTTGCTCTTAAAATCAAGACCAATTCACCTAGTATGGTGACATCGGGGGAACTATCAAACCATTGTAAAAAGACAGAATTATCCCTCTCCACTAGATAATAATTGTTCACGTCCCATTCGGCAAAAACTCGATCGATCACTAATAACACTTCCTCGGATCTGGTGGCAATCGATCGAGGTAATTGATCACTAGGCCATAAAATAGCTACAGGATCGATCGCCTTGAGAATTGCTTGCCAACCGGGGAGAGGGACAATCGTTTGTTTATCCCCCACCGTTACCAGTCGAAAAGGTTCCTCGACGCTCAAACTTTCTGTGCATTTTATATCAGTTACCGTCACCGGAAATCTTCCTACTAAAGGAATAATTCTGGCTAATTCGTCCTCATCCTGTAAACGATGGACGGGTAGCAACGGTGCGCTACGGGTGGGAGTAACGGTAAAATCTTGTAGTAAAGACTCGATCGCCTGTCTGGCCGAGTCAGAATGGGCAAATTTCAAACCTTTAGCGATTAATTTCGCTCTTTCGGCTAAATCCCGCTTTTGTTTACCCCGTTTCCAGCACTGATAAGCGATCGCATCTCCAGGATGACGAGTAAATTCACTGGGAATCTGGGATAAACGGGAAAAATCTTGGATAGCTTTGGCGATATCGTGTGCTTCAGCCACCTCAATCCTTTTTTCTGCCGCTAATTTCGCTGCCCCTAGTCTTTGTTCTTGGTTGAGAATCCGCAATTCGTATAGCACATCACTGCGCGGCCCGATGTAGTAACTTAACAAATCTTCAGCTGCCCCCGCTTTGATTAAACTCTCAAAAACTTGGGCAGCGACAATAATTAAATTTTGTTGGGCATTTTGAAAACCGGTTTGTTCAAAAATTAACTGGGAATCGTAGCCAGCTTTTTGCAGTTTTTGACATTTTTGCCCCCAATTCACCCAATTTCCTTCCTTATGAAGCAGCGATCGCATTAATTCGGTCGCTTCCGTTTCGCTGATTCGATCATCTGTACTGCGAGGCTGTTCTGTCATAGACAACTTGATCAAGCTACAATAACTAAAATTTATCTAATCCCTAAAAAATCTTCAATAGCAATTAAGGTTAACAGGATAGACTAGATAGTAACAGGATAGCTGACAATCACCCCCTTCGTACCTGTTAGGGCAAGTTTATCTTCAATGTCTAGATTAAGAGTTAATGGAAGCATTCCCCCCTCGTCCACAACTAACCCCAGTCAAAGGACGATGAAAACCAAGCGTCACCCCAAAGATAGCGCCTTGGGTTTAGTCTCTACCCTCAGCTTTCCGGCGATCGTCGGGACAGCGGATATGATGTTAAAATCGGCAGAAGTTACCCTCGTGGGTTACGAAAAAATTGGCGGTGGTCACTGTACGGCGATCGTGCGTGGTAATATTGCCGATGTGCGGTTAGCAGTGGAAGAAGGGGCAAAAACCGCCGCACAGTTCGGACAATTGGTATCTAAATCGGTTATTCCCCGACCAATGCCCAATTTAGAGGTAATTTTCCCAATTGGTAGCCGTTTAGCCGAAATTGCCCAAAGTCAACGGGGTTTCAGCAAACTGAGCAATATGTCGATCGGTCTCTTGGAAACCCGCGGTTTTCCTGCTATGGTGGGGGCAGCCGATGCCATGTTAAAATCGGCCGATGTGCAGTTAGCTTCCTACGAAACAATCGGGGATGGTTTGTGTACGGCCATTATCCGGGGTTCCGTCGCTAATGTGGCCGTAGCCATTGACGCGGGAATGCGGGAAGCAGAGAAAATCGGTGAACTGCACGCGGTGATGATTATTCCCCGTTTATTGGAGGATTTAGAACATACCCTACCGGTGGCCAGCTACTGGTTAGAAACCCCCGAACCTTTACCGATGTTGTTACCCAATACTGTCCGGGAAAAACAACGAGAATTAGTCGCTTTACCGGAATTGGAAAAAACCAAAATACCGATTCGTCGCCAAGAAATGCAGGAAAAAGTGTTAGAAGAAGTGATTCCCGTGGAAGTTATCACCGATGAGGACATTTATTAATTTTTATTTTCAACTTTGCTCCTGTGCTGCTAAAAGTACAGGAGCAAAAGGTTGAATTAGGATTTGCGGCAAAAAGTTTGTTGGTTGGTGTGTATTTCCCAGTAAAAAATCTTTACAGAGTCCCCCGACAGTTAAACGAATCGAATAATTATAAATTTTTGTCAAGGGGTGCGACCAGATCGAATAATCGTCGCTAGAATGAGCCTAATTGTCAGGGATTTATAGCGGTTCTCGCATCTGTGCGGCACACTTAAACATTTGCTGATTAAGCTGTTTAGAATCGGTAATGTACCTTTTGCGAATCAGAAACGCTATAGTAAACAAAGAAGAACTAAAGACTGCTTCTCAAAAAGTTAAAAATGTGGAAAATGTGGAGAAAAGAGTTAGATGTATCCAACTGAACATGAAAAGTATCTGGCAGCTAGAGAAAAATGGGTTCATGAAGATAACCTAATAAACTATAGACTGTCTTGGCTTCTATTGTCACAAACCATATTATTTGCAACATATGCTGTTCTTTTGGCTGCCCCAAATACTGTTCCACAGTTTGAGCGAATTAATAAGCTACTTGTTATACTGCCTTGGATTGGTGTGGTAAATTTAATAATCGCCTACATATCAATTTTAGCAGCTCTCTCTGCCCAATATAAGCTCAAAGAAGCTATTGGACGCGAATTTGAAGTTACTCTTGGTACACTTACATTGGGTAGTTTTATTTTGGGTCATTTAGCTGCAATATTTTTGCCAGGGGTGTTTTTTGTAGCTTGGTTTGTTCTAATTATTGCTTGAAGGCCGTAGGGTGCGTTCCCTAATGTGGCTCCTACTGCTCCACTAATAGATTTTGGGGAACGCACCATGCACATTGATTGAAACTGTGGGTTAAAGTGCGATGTGGGCTAATCTAGCTAACACGCTTTTGGGCGTGATATACGGAAAACTTCTTGTGATTGCGCCTAAATAGAATAGCGAAAGTTGACCCATACCGTTACTCTGGAGAGTGTTATACATAAAGTTTCCGTATAATTTTTAGTTATACATACATTATCTGTAGCAGAAAGTGGCAGATTTAAGTAAAGAAAAGGCACAATATGACTAAAAAGAATCAATCAAAAAGATTAACGAATCAACATAAAGAGTCTAAAGGTGTGGTTGGTATATTTGGAGATGAAGCAAAATCACACGACATAACTGTTGGAAAAATTTCACTTTTTGTAATTGAACAGCTTGAAAAGGAGTTTCCTCAATTATCTTTTCAATACAAAAAGAGCATAAAAAAAGAAGAAATAAACGAAGCATTAAAGAAAATTGACCCTGAATTAGGACAAACACTTTTTGTATCAAATTCAAGTATTATACCCGATGGTGGAATAATAGAAGTAAAAGATGATAACGGTAATTGGAGAATCGTTTTAGTTTCGGAAGCTAAACATCAGGGGAAAGACATTGAAAACATCAAAGCAGGAAAACTTGTAGGAGCAAAAAATGATCAAGATTTGATGGCTGCCGGTAATGCGATAGAAAGATCCCATAAAAACATATCTGAAATCGCTAATTTGATGTTATCTGAATCTCATTTTCCCTATGTATTATTTCTAGAAGGCTCAAATTTTTTAACAGAAACTATTTCAATTAAAAGACCCGATGGAAGGGTTGTAACGATTGAATAAAATTCAGGAACGCTAAATAGATTAGATAGGTTAACTTCTGCAAATTATGGAATGCTCATTAATACCAATTTGTGTAAAAATAAGTTTGTCAAGCATAAAGATAAAACAATTATGCTTCAAGCAACTTCTATATACACACAAGGAAATGGCGAAAAATGGGATGTCAAAAAAATGTTTGATATTATGCTTGAAATTTCTAAAACCTCTCTTAAAGTATTAGGCAGTGAGATATTTAATCAGATAACCAAAAGTAAATAACTAAAACAAAGATTTATTAAATCAAAATAGGGTGAAAATGGCAAGAAATGCAACAAACGAATTATTACAAAAAGCTAAAAAATCAAAAAGTGATGAGTTTTATACACAGCTTTCAGACATAGAAAGCGAATTACAGCATTATAAAAGTCATTTTGAAAATCAAGTAGTTTATTGCAATTGCGATGACCCCCGAATTAGTAACTTTTTTAATTATTTTACCTCAAATTTCAATGAATTAGGTCTTAAAAAAATAATAACATCTTGTTATAGAGAGCAAGTAAAAAATTTATTTAATACAGAAGAAGATGAAAAAGGGTTTTTCTTTGAATATACAGGTACAGAAGGGGAAAAAAACAAACCAAGTTCAACTGACCTAGTTTACTTTAATGGAGATGGTGATTTTCGTAGTTCGGAAAGCATTGAACTATTAAAGCAGTCCGATATTGTTGTTACCAATCCCCCATTTTCATTATTCAGAGAGTATGTAGCTCAATTGGTTAAATACGATAAAAAGTTTTTGATAATTGGAAATATTAATGCAATAACCTATAAAGAAATTTTCAAACTTATTAAAGAAAACAAGGCGTGGTTAGGAATAAATCTTGGTAGAGGTATTTCAGGTTTTATTGTACCTGAACACTATGAACTATATGGAACAGAAACTCGAATAGATAACTCTGGTAATAGAATAATCTCACCGAACAATTGTTTATGGCTTACTAATTTAGATAATTTTAAGCGGCACGAAGATATAGAACTTACAAAAAGATATTTTGGCAACGAAGTTCAATATCCAAAGTATGACAATTATGATGGAATTAATGTTAATAAAACACAAGACATACCAATAGACTATAAGGGATATATGGGGGTGCCAATAACATTTTTACATAAATTTAATCCCGAACAATTTGAAATAATTAAATTCAGGAAAGGGAATGATGATAAAGATTTATCAGTAAATGGTAAATGTCCGTATTTTAGAATACTAATCAAGAATAAACGAATACAAACTGAATATATTGATTTAACTGACAAAGAAAGATAATGTATAACAAATCGTTGCATCTGACATTTTTCCGCTACGATCCAAAATGTAGGTGAACTCGATCATTATGCTCCAAAGCTAGTGCGATGCCGAAGGCACTGCGTAGCAGTACGCAATCTTGTAGGGTGCGTTCCCTAATGTGGCTCCTACTGCTCCACTAATAGATTTTGGGGAACTCACCATGCACATTGATTGAAACTGTGGGTTTAAGTGCGATGTGGGCTAATCTGGCTAACAGGCTTTTAGGCGTGATATAGGGAAAAGTTCTGGCGATTGCGCCTAGATGGGTTGATATGGCGAAAGTTGACCCATATCGTTACTCTGGAGAGTGTTATACATAAAGTTGGCGTATAATATGTAGTTAGAACCTCTTAAATAGTGGGTCTGCAAGCTCAATGAAAAAAGGACAAAAATTTTCCGACTACAAATCCGAAGCTGAGGCGTGGATCACACTCGCCACAGGTGAGTATTACCCAGATATTCTTCCGGACGCTTGCCGATTATATGAGCCAGTTCTAGTCGAGTTTGGGCTATTGCTAAAGACATCGCATTCTTCCACTAACTTTTTCACCTCTATTATGGACACGAGGAATCAGTGGATGCGCACGCAGCTTTGCCGTGTATTTAAGAAGTACGTTAGCCCACAAACACCAGTGGAAATGTTAAAACGAAAAACAGACGCAGATAAAATATGCGCTCAGTTTGGTGATGCTTTCAGGAATATTGTCGAAGTCCAACAAAAATTTGACAGTCGCCCCATGCCCGACGAAGCTTTATGCGCAGTACTTTGGGAATACAAGGATCGCGGTAAAAAAGGCTATGACTTAACTGAAAGGTTATTCGATGTTCTGCGCAGCCAGCATATCGGGTTGGTTGTTACGGGCCCTGAAAGAGCGGGTAAAGATGTACTGCTAGAAAATGTTTTTAATGATTACCCGAAGCCAGATCGTCCAGTAGATTTCGTTATCAGTGAAGGCGAGAAAGTGCTTGCTATTGGTTTGGCGCGCTACGACTCAGATCGCGGTGGCGCACAGGAGGATGATCGCACGGGTCAATATCGTGAAGTTGCCCAAGAGATTCTTGGCTATGCAGACAGTCATGGATTGCCACATATCAAAGTAATTTATGCAGCAATTCTCATTTTGAAACGATTTTGCGTTGTTTCAGCGATCTAGAGATTCGTTAAGAATTATTAACCCCTCTAGGTGCAAGGGTTTTAATGTCATGAAACCTTAAAATG
>VYKP01000309.1_pt1 | contig 11627 bp, 6 predicted proteins | sample 5114551 | NCBI WGS metagenome assembly VYKP01 (sample SAMN12291777, study PRJNA351875) | freshwater metagenome | isolation source: freshwater lake | place: USA: Michigan, Baseline Lake | collected 2013-08-09
GCCTCCCGTGTTCCCGCTGGTGCCGGCCGCGGCCGCGGGGGCCGACGTCGCGGGCGCCGCGGGGCGGCTCGCGTTCAACTTGTCCTGTTCTTCCTTCGGCACCTCGTTCAGCGGCACCGCACGCGTCTCCTGGAGCACCCGGAGCCACGCCACCACCGCCCACGAGTCCCGCGAGGACAAAGCATGTCCGTACCCGGGCATCTTCTCGTTCTTGCTGCCGTCCACGTACCCGTTGCGGACCACGTAGTACAGGTATCCGTCCTTGCCCTTGAGGCCGGTCGGATCGCGGTACGCCGCGTCGTGCAGGTTGCGGGCGCCGCCGACCCAGCCCGTGGACCGGGCCGCATCGCCGACAAGACCCTTGCCGTCGCCCTCGTAACCGTGGCAGACCGCGCAGTAGATGTTGAACCGCTCTTCGCCGCGGCGGAGCAGGTCCTCATCGACCCTCACCGGGATGCGGTCGACGACCTTGTCGAAGACCTTGCCCGTCGCGTCAAACACGATCGCGCCCGACGGGTCCATCTTGGGCACCGCGCCCTTGTAGATCTCCCACTCGTCGCGGAGCAGGTCCTGACGCTGGCCGTGGAACTTCGCGAACCAGTCGGGCTTGCCGACCAGGAGCTCGCGGCTCACGTTGTGCCGCCCGAACGCGACGGTGTGCGGCACCTGCGGCCGCATGGACCGGCCGTCCTCGAAGAAGTCCGTCTTCACCTGCGGCTTGTGCTTGGGCGAATCGTCCATGTCGGGGAAGAACTGCCGCGGCGGTTTCTCGCTGCGGTCACCCTGACACCCGCCCAGACCCGACACCACCGCCGCCGACCCCGTCAGGGCAAGCACGAGCGTTGAGATGTGCTTCGTGTTCATCATGCTTCACTCACAGTCTTCGACCACACCCGATCAGTACCGCTTCCGCTCCGCGATCACACTTGGGGTCCCCCGCCTCGATGCACACGACGAACTTGTCGTCGCTCGTGCGAAGGAACGCTTCCTTCTTCATCAGCGGGTGGTGGTGCCGCGGCAGGCCGTTGAGCGCCAGCATCCCGATCAGCGACGCGAACGCCGAGAAGAGGACACCCACCTCGAACATGATCGGCACGAAGGACTCCCAGCCGCCCTCCGTCAGGCTGCCGTAGGGCTTGCCCTGCGTCACCAGCTTGTACCCGACGTTGGACCCGTACCACTGGAGCAGGTATCCGCAGGTGACGCCCACGATCGCGGCGGCTCCGACGATCAGCGGGAGCTTGGTCCGCGGGATCCCCATCGCTTCGTCGATCCCGTGGATCGGGAACGGCGAGTACAGGTCCCACTTGGTGTACCCCGCGTCGCGGATCATCTCCGCCGCGTGGTACACGTCCGCGGGCGTCGCGAACTCCGCCATGATGCCGAAAACCGGCTCACCCTTCTCCGTCACGAACTGTTTCGCGTGCGTCGTGTTCATGGGTTAGTGCCCCTTCCCTTCCGAGTGCCCGTCGCCGTGACCATGGTCGTCACCGTGCCGGTGCGGGTCGGCCTGCGGCAGAACGGCTTTCAGCTCCGCGATCGCGAACACCGGGATCACCCGGAGGAACAGCAGGAAAAGCGTCAGGAAGATGCCGAACGTGCCCGCGAAGGTCATCACGTCCACGAACGTCGGGTGGAACATGTGCCACTCGCCCGGCAGCCACGCCCGGTGCAAACTCGTCACGATGATCACGAACCGCTCGAACCACATCCCCACCGTCACGAACGACGCGACGATGAAGATCACAAGCGGGCTCTGACGCATCGCCTTGAACCAGAACAACTGCGGCGACACGACGTTGCACGTGATCATCGCCCAGTACGCCCACCAGTACGGGCCGAACGCACGGTTGATGAACACGTCGATCTCGAACTGGTTTGCTCCGTAGTACGCGATGAAGAACTCCATCGAGTAGGCAAAGCCCACGATCGAACCCGTCAGAAGGATGATCTTCGCCATGTTCTCCAGGTGGCGGAGCGTGATGAAGTCCTTCATGTTCGGGTACAGCTCGCGGCACGGAATCAGAAGCTGAAGCACCATCGCGAACCCGCCGAACACCGCACCCGCCACGAAGTACGGCGGGAAGATCGTCGTGTGCCAGCCCGGAAGCTGCGCCGTCGCGAAGTCCGTCGACACGATCGAGTGCACCGAAAGCACCAGCGGCGTGCTCATGCCCGCAAGCATCAAGTACGCGGCTTCATAACGGTGCCAGTGGCGGCTGCTGAATCGCCAGCCCAGCGACAGGAACCCGTAGATGTACGCCCGAAGCACGTCGATCTTGACCGGAACAAACGGAGCCACCGTCTGGCTCGAAAGACCGTTCCGCAGCCGAAGAATCGCGCGGTCACGCAGCGTCGCAAGGTCCGGAACCATGCCCATGTACCAGAACAGCGCCGACACCGTCCCGTACGTCGAAACCGCGAACAAGTCCCAGAGCAGCGGCGACCGGAAGTTCGGCCAGATCGCGTTGCTGTTGGGGATCGGGAACATGAACCACGCCAGCCACGCGCGGCCGACGTGAATGCCCGGATACGTCGCGGCACAGATGACCGCGAAGATCGTCATCGCTTCCGCCGCACGGTTCACCGCCGTGCGCCACTTCTGCTTGAACAGGCACAGAATCGCCGAGATCAGCGTCCCGGCGTGGCCGATGCCGATCCAGAACACGAAGTTCGTGATGTCCCACGCCCAGTCGACCTGGTTCGTCTGACCCCACACGCCGATGCCCGTGATGATCAGATACAGAATCATCACCGTGCCGAAAGCGGCCAAGCCGTTCGCCGCCCCGAACACCGGCCACCACCACCGGCCCGGAGGATTCTCCGTGTACCCGCAGATGATGTCCGTCACTTCCTTGAACGAACGGTTGTTCAGCACCAGCGGCGGCCGAACGTCCACGTCATCGATCAGCGTCCCATCGCCGGACCCCGGGGGTACGGCCACCGGCCTGATCGAGGCGTCCAGCCCCGCAAGCCGCCTCGCGTTCGCTTCGTCGGGATGCATCGTGCTCACGCCTTACCTCCAGTCAAAACCGTCAGGCTCGCGCGATACCCGCGATCCTCGGCCCGCTTGCGCGGATCAAACGCCGCCGCGTGCTTCTTCTCGTCATGGCCATGATCGTGATCGTGATCGTGGCCCTTGTGCTCGTCGTGCCCGCCGTGGTCGAACGGATTCTCCCAGTGCTCGACACGCTTCTTGCCCGCTTCGGTCCGCGCCAGCAGAGCCGGGTTGGGGTTCCGCACGCGGAGCATGTGGCTCGTCCGCGGACGCGTGAGCAGGTACCCGAGCAGGGCGTACGACCGCGGATCATCCCGCTTGATCGAGACCTTGCTGCCCTGACGCTTCACGCCCGTCTCGTCCGTGTACTCGCGGCGATCCAGGATGTCGCCGAACGTGATCGCGTCCGTCGGGCATGCCTGCTGGCACGCCGTCTGAACGAACCCGTCGGGAACCAGGTTCCGGTCCGCGGCCGGGAAGACCTCGCTCGTGTTGATCTCGATGCGGGCCGCGTTGATGCGCTGCACGCAGTACGTGCACTTCTCCATCACGCCGCGGCTCCGGACCGTCACGTCCGGGTTCTTCTGCATCCGCTCGATCTCCGCGAGCTTCTCGCGAAGCCGCGGCGGGATCAGGTTCACGTTGACGCGACCGTTCTTGGTCGAACCGGTGACGCCCGAGTTCTCGTTCGGAAGCACCTTCGCGACCGCTTCGACCTTGTCCTTGCCGAAGTACTCGCCGCTGAACTTCGCCGTGCCGTAGTCGAAGAAGTTGAACCGGCGAACCTTGTACGGGCAGTTGTTCGCGCAGTACCGGGTGCCGATGCAGCGGTTGTACGCCATCGCGTTCATCCCGTCCGGCGTGTGCACCGTCGCGTTCACCGGGCACACCGTCTCGCACGGTGCATACTCGCAGTGCACGCACGCGATCGGCTGGTGAAGCATCTCCTCCGGCTCGTTCATCATCTCGAGCGGCTGGCCTTCCTTGTAGCCGGTGTAGTACCGGTCCACGCGGATCCACGTCATCTCGCGGCCCTTGGCCGTCTCCTTCTTGCCCACGATCGGGATGTTGTTCTCAGCCTGGCACGCGATCGTGCACGTCCCGCAACCGATGCACGTCGACAGGTCGATCGTCATCCCCCACTGCGGGCCCTTGCTGTACGCGCTGCCCTTGCTCGCGTCCTTCGCCGAAGCGTTGTACGGGTGGGCGTAGATCGAGAGGTTCGGAGGCGTGTGCGAAAGCTCGCCCAGACGCTCCGCGAAATTCAGCTTCTCTTCCACCGGCACGCCGCCGTTGAACCGGTACAGGTCGTGCTTCTGCGTGATCACCTGGTCCGCGTAGTGGGCGAACGCCGGCAGGTCCGCCGTGCGGACGATGCTCGTGCGGCCCTCAAGCGACCAGTGGTTCTGCGTGCTCGCGATCCAGTACTCGCCCTCGGTCTTCTTCGCCGTGGCTTCCGTCAGGAACCCCGCCGACCCGCCGCGGAGCGGATACACGTTGAACCCGACCTCGTCGCCCACCAGGCCGCACGCCGTGCGACCGTACCCGTACTTCAGGATGACGGTGTCGTCCGCCATGCCCGGCAGGATCCACACCGCCGCTTTGATCGTGCGGCCGCCCACCGAGATCTCGGCCATGTCCGCCGACGGCCACTTTTCCTGCGTGTACTTGTTGTTCTTGGGGTTCTCAGGCCAGAGGCCGAGCTTCACCGCGGTCTTCGGGCTCATCAGCGCCGGGTTGTCCCAGCAGACCATCGTGCCCGTGTCCGGAAGCTCCTGAAGCCAGCCAAGGTTCGCATACCGGCCGTCGCCGAGGTTGCCCGTCATGAACACGACTTCAAGCTTGCCCTCGGCCGGGCCCGCGGGAACCTTCATCCCCGCGACAGCCTTCGCGATCTCGCTCAACTGCACATCGCGGACCCACGTCGGCGCCTGCTGGCCCTGGAGCACGCCATCCTGAAGCGACCGACGGAATCGGCGCTCAAAGCTGTCCTCCGGCTCGGTCGGGCTCGAACGCTTGGCCATGTCGCGCCACACCGAACGCACGATCTTGTACCCGTCGGGCCGCTTGTCGCCCGCGAGCATCGCGAGGAACTCGACCTCGCTCAGCGCGTGCATCGGGCGATCGCTCTCGGCAAGCTTGCGCTCGGCTTCGGAAAGCTGAGGCCCGAAGAGCGGCGCGATCATCGGCTGCGTCACCGCGAGGGTGCCGTCATTGGAAACCGTGTCACCCCAGGATTCGAGGTAGTGGCAGCCGTTCAGCGACCACGTGCTCGCGGCCGCCGTCTCGGACTGCTGCACGCTCATGCACACCGTGGCGCCGACCTTCGCGAACGCATCCGCGAACTTCAGATCGCCCGGAGCGTCGTACATCGGGTTCGCGTCGATGACCACCAGCGTGGAGATCGAGCCCGCCGCCATCTTCGCCGTCAGCGCCGCGAGGCCCTTGAGGCTGTCGCTCGCGTGCTCCGTGTCCATCGGCTGATACTTCACCAGCGTGCCAAGCGTGCCCAGGCAGTGATTCAGAGCGTGGCAGAGGACGTGAACCTCGGCCGGCATGTTGCGCCCCGCGAGAACCACGCCCGCGCCGCGGTTGACCGTGTCAAGCAGATCCTTGCCCGCTTCCTCGATGAACCCGCGGTCCAGCGACTCGCCGCCGGTGACCTGCACCGCATTGAGCGCGGCCACCAGAGCTTCCGTCCCCGCCGTGCCGGACTTGCTCACGACAAACTTCGCAAGCTCGACCGCCAGAGCGATCACCCGCGAAGGCGCAAGACGCAAGCGGTGGTCCGCCTGGGCCCCCGTCGTCGTCATCGAGCTCTCCGCGACGTACAACCGGCTCATCGCGAACTCGGGAATGTCGTGCCCGTGCGAATCGCGGACCATCTTGCCCGTCTTGGTCGGCAGACGCGTCGCCGCGAACTCGCGGGCGTTGGTCAGCTGGCCCGGGTCGTTGCCGAGGAAGTCGCGGTCGAGCGACACGATGACCTTGGCTTTCCGCAGGCTCAGCACCTCGCGCATCGGAGCGCCGAAAGTCGTCGTGGTGCCGTCGATCTGACCGCGCGTCTCGGTCGGGTCCCACGCCACCCAGGTCGCCTTCGGGTACTTGCGAAGAATCCGGTCGCGAACAGCGTCCCGCGACGGGCTGGTTTTCTTGTCGACGATGAACGCGAGGCCCTCGCTCGCCGCGCCCTCGTGCTTCTTGAAGTGCTCACCCGCCCACGCCGCGAAATCGTCCCACGACGCTTCCTTCCCGGTCGGCTTGTAGAACGGGAACTTCAGGCGGTCCGGGTCATAAAGCCCCAGAATGCTCGCCTGCGACTGCGGCGTGCTCTTGCCGAGGTTGTTCGAGTGAAGCGGGTTGCCCTCGATCTTCGTCGGACGCCCTTCGTGCGTCTCGATCAGCAAGCCTTCCGCGCCGCCGCCCGGCAGGGGCATGCTCGTCGCGTAGTAAAGCGGCTTGCCCGGCACCACGTCCTCGGGGATGTGCTTGCTGAAGGGCAGAATCTTGTGGTCCGGACGGCGGCAGCCGGGGATCGTCGCCGCGCCCGCGAGCGCCAGCGAAGCTCCCATCAGCGTCATGAACGACCGCCGCGAAGTGGTCAGCAGCTCCGAAGCGCCCGCAGGGAACTCACGCTCCACGAAGTCGCGGAACTCGGACGTGTCGGCGATCTCCTCGCCGCTCCGCCACGCGCTCATCCCGTTCACCGTGCCCGCAAGCGAGCGCTTCCGCTCGATCAGCTCGGCCTTGCCGGGCTGCTGCTTGGGACCTTCGTGCACCGTCGACGGACATTGATCGATCGTCATCGTGAGTTTCCCGAAATCCCCGCCCCAAAGATCCCGCCCCAAACTTGCCACCCCTGCTTGCCTTCCCCGGCCCGCTCCGTCAGCCTTTCCCGATCAGTAGTGGCACGCCGCACAGTGCTCCGGCGGCGCGAGGTGCATGTCCTCGGCAAGCTTCTTGCCCGCCGCAAGCCCCTCGGTCCCCTTCTGCTGACGCTCCTTGAGGTGCTGCTCAACCCACGCCAGCTGCGTCACCTTGTCCTTCTCGACAAGGTGCGGCGCCGAGTCGCGGTGGCAGTCCAGGCACCAGCTCATGCTCAGCGACTCCGCTTGGCGGACCACCGGCATGTTCTGAATGTCCCCGTGGCACGAATAGCACGAAACGCCCGCGTTCACGTGGGCGTTGTGCGGGAAATTGCGCACATAATCCGGCACCTTGTGCACACGGCTCCATTCGACGGACTGGTCCGCCGCGAAGGCCGTGCGCAGGAACTCGGTCTTCTCCTTGTGCGCAGGCTTCTCCGCCAGAGCCTTCAGACGTCCATCCGCGTGACAGCCCATGCAGGTCGCCACGTTCGGGATGTTGGCTTCCGGGCTTTCCTCGACCTTCGTGTGGCAGTACCGGCAGTCCAAGCCGAGCTTGCCCGCGTGGATCTGGTGGCTGAAGCCACCGCCCGGCTGCGTCGGCTCATACCCCACCGCCCAGAACTTGGGCGTGAAGTAGTACCAGACACCGGCCACCGCAACCGTCGCGGTGCAAAGCCCGCCCAGGGCAAATGCCGTTGGGAACGCGTTAAACCACTTCGGAAAAAGAAGGGACACCCGGGCCTCCTTGTCTTCGACCGCTCGCTGCTGTCCGGCGGTTATCTGCCAATTAGACTCAAACCAAAAACTCTGGCGGTCACACAGACCAAATCCAACACTGACAAAGCCCCGTAATCCGGAATTCGGATGTCAAGGTATTCTTGCCAGACGGGAATTTCTCCGATTCGGGCGTACTCTGTCAAGCACTTTCCCGACCGTTAGCCAAATGATACTGAGAATCACTCCCAGTTAGCACCTGCGAACTCCCACACGAAGCCAAAAGGAGACACGCGATGAATCACCCTCGACACGCCCTTCACTGGGGTCTGCTCCCCGCCGGCCTCGCCGCCGCCGTTGCGATGTGGGTCGTCTGGTTCATCGTTCATCATCCCGCCGTCGGGCTTGCGCCCAGCGCTTCCGGCCCGATTCTGCTCGCGGTTCAGGGCCTTTCGCTCAGCATCGCCGCATGGCTCTGGATCGCTCCCGGCCGCCGTGCGCCCTCCATCCTGCTGGGGTCTGCCGTCGCCGGGCTGCTCTCGGGCACGATCAATCTCGCTTCGATGGGCTCGATGCTGGTCCCGCAAGCCGATCCCGCCGAGGGCATGAGCGCCGGCGCGGTCGATCGCCCCGCGCTGGCCGTCATGATCGTCGGGTACCTCGGGCTTTCGGTCTGCGCCGGCATCCTTGCTGGCGTCGTCGCGACGCTGCTCCCGAGGCGCGCCGTCGAAGCGTCTCCGCAGGTCAACGTCCACCGCGTCGCGGTCCTCGCCCTGGCCGCCACCCTCCCCCTGCTGCTGCTCGGCGGCCTCGTCACCAGCTCGCGAGCGGGACTTGCCGTTCCCGACTGGCCCGGCACCAACGGCGGCAACATGTTCCTGTACCCGATCAGCCTGATGGCCAGCGAAAAGCACGTGTATCTCGAGCACAGCCACAGGCTTTTCGGCACGCTGGTCGGCATGACCAGCATCCTGCTGCTGGCCACGACGCTCAGACTTGAACGCCGCGGCTGGATGAAAGCCTGGGCCGGCGGGATCCTCGCGCTGGTCTGTGTGCAAGGGCTGCTGGGCGGTTTCCGCGTCACCGAGTCGAGCACCGGCCTCGCGATGGCCCACGGTGTGCTCGGCCAGATCGTCTTCCTGATGATGGCCATGTTCACGGCGTACGCCGGCGATGCGTACCAGACCGGCCCCGCCGAGGCACACGCGGCCGACCGACGCCGTCGCGCGATGGGCACCGCCCTCACGCACTCCCTGATCCTGCAGCTTGTCCTCGGAGCCGCGTACCGCCACACCGGCTCGGCCCACGTCCTGTACACGCACATCGCTTTCGCGTTCCTCATCGTGCTGATCGGGATGGTCGCGGGGATGGCGGCAAGCAGCCGCCCCGGCACGGACGCGTTCTCGGGCGCTCTCCGCCGAACCGGCATGACCGTTGTCGCGGTGGTGGCGATCCAGTTCATCCTGGGCTGGGGCGCGTGGGCGGCCAACCCGCCCGGGGCCTTCACGCCAGTCCCCAAACACACCGACCTCCCCACCACCACGCCCGTTCCGGCGTGGAAGGTCGCGATCCGCACCGCGCACCAGGCCAACGGGGCTTTGCTCCTCGCGGCCGCTGGGGTTCTGTTCGTACTGGTCCGCCGGATCCCCCGCAACGCAAGCGGCACCGCCGCCGCGCCCCCCGTCCGTCCCAGCCCTGAGCCCCTTTCGGCGGCCGCTTCGGCCACCTAAGGGACCTGCTCCGCGGGCGGAGGGCCGAAAACCAAGCCGGACCCGTGAATTCACTGGCATCCCCAAGCCGTCCGATAGATACTGTGCCTTGGTGCGGGTCTCAAGAGCCGGTTTGCCGGTCCTGATGCAATCCGCGCGCGGGGATTCCGTTCAAGCAGTAGCCTGTGTGGGCGGAATAAGCAGGAGGCTTCATGATGCAGCCAGGAACGGACGGAGCGGCGAAGAAGACCAAAGCCCCGGGTGGCTCGACCGGAATCGTCGCGTCGATGTCCCCCATCGCCGCCGACCGATTCGGCTACGACCAGGCCCGCCACCTCCTCTGGCGCGCCGGGTTCGGCGGCACGAGCGCACAGATCCAGACCCTCGCGGGCTGGGGTCCCGAGAAAGCCGTCGATTACCTTCTCAACTACGACAAGGTCGAGTGGGGCTCCGTCGTCGCCGACGCCTTCGACAAGGACATCATGCGTCCCCCCACCGAGGAGGAGCGGCGCATCGCGGCCGAAGCCCGGCGCAACCGCGACGAGGAACGCCTCGAAGCCCTGCAGCGCGAACGGCAGATGCGCGAGAGGCGCGACCGCTCGCAAATGAACGAGGTCCAGAAGTGGTGGCTGAAGCGGATGATCGAGACGCCGCGCCCCCTCGAGGAGAAGCTCACCCTCTTCTGGCACGGGCACTTCGCCACCAGCTACCGGACCATCGAGAACAGCTACCACATGTTCCTGCAGAACCAGACGTTCCGCAAGAACGCGGTCGGCAACTTCGCGGATCTGCTTTTCGCGATCATCCGCGACCCCGCGATGATCGCGTACCTGGACAACAACGACTCCCGCAAGGGCCGGGCGAACGAGAACCTCGCCCGCGAGCTGATGGAGCTTTTCAGCCTCGGCATCGGCAGCTATTCGGAACGGGACATCAAGGAGGGCGCACGGGCGCTCACCGGGTACACGTTCAACGACGACGCGTTCGTCTTCCAGAAGAACAACCACGACGAAACCGGCAAGACCATTCTTGGGCGCACGGGCAATTTCGACGGGGATGAGTTCGTCAAGATCATCCTCGAGCAACCCGCGTGCAGCCGGTTCATCACCCGCAAGCTCTACCACTACTTCGTGAAGGAACTCCCGCCGCTCGAACGCGCCGAGGACAACGCGCTCGACGCCGGCATCCGCGGCGCCCTCTCCGATCTTTCCTCCACGTTCCTCCGCGGCCGGTACGAGATCAAGCCGCTGCTGCGACGCATGTTCCTCAGCGAGCACTTCTATTCACCCCGGTTCATGAACGAGCAGATCAAGAGCCCGGTGACGCTCGTCGTCGGCGCCGTCCGCTCGATGAACACGCCGGTCCGCGACCTCTCGATCCTCAACGACGCGATGGACCTGATGGGGCAGAACCTCGGGTATCCGCCGAGCGTCAAGGGCTGGGACGGCGGCCGCTCGTGGGTCAACACCAGCACGCTTTACGTGCGTCAGAACATCATGGCGTTCCTGCTCACGGGCAAGCGTGCCAACGGGTATGACGCCTCCGCGGAGACGGACAAGTTCGAGCCCTCGGCGCTGCTTTCCGAACTCCGCAAAGCCGACCCGGCGGCCGCTCGCGACCCCGAGCGCGTGGTCGACTATCTGCTCAAGCTCACGCTCGGGCGCACGCCCCAGCACACGCGCGAGCCGCTGCTTGCGTTCCTGAAGGAGCACGAGAACCAGCTGTCGGATGACCATCTCCGCGGCGTGCTGCTTCTGATCACCGCGATGCCGGAGTATCAGCTCTGCTAGTCCGATCCGCCCTCGATCTCTGACCCCGAACCCACGATCCGCTTCTTCCAAGCGTCCCCGAAAGAGTGAACCATGTCGAACGACCCCACCATGTTCTCCCGGCGTCTCTTCATGCGGAACGGCCTTGTGCTCGGCTCCGCAGCCGCCACGGTCCCGGCGTTCATCTCAAGCTCCGCCCAGGCGATGGTGCTTCGGATGCTCGAAGCGGGCGTCACGAGCGTTCCGGGCGTTCCCGATGATCGCATCCTCGTCGTGCTGCAGCTCGGCGGCGGCAACGACGGCCTGAACACGATGGTCCCCTTCGGGATGGGCGAGTACTACAAGGCGCGTCCGGCGATCGGGATCCCCGCAGACCAGGTGCTCAATGTCGGCGGCGACGGCGTGGGGCTCCACCCGGCACTGCGCGGCCTCAAAGCCATGTACGACGAGGGGCTGATGGGCGTGGTGCAGGGCGCGGGCTATCCGAACCCCAACCGCTCGCACTTCAAGAGCATGGACATCTGGCACACGGCCGACATGAACGGCACCGGCGACGGCTGGCTTGGCC
>VYKP01000271.1_pt1 | contig 11578 bp, 11 predicted proteins | sample 5114551 | NCBI WGS metagenome assembly VYKP01 (sample SAMN12291777, study PRJNA351875) | freshwater metagenome | isolation source: freshwater lake | place: USA: Michigan, Baseline Lake | collected 2013-08-09
GACGAAGTGACGCAGCAGAACGCGGCGCTGGTGGAAGAGGCGGCCGCGGCGGCGGAGAGCCTGGAGGAACAGGCACAGGTGCTTTCGCAGGCGGTGTCGGTGTTCAAGGTGACGGGGAGCGCGGTCGGCGGCGGAAAGCGGGACGACCAGTGGGACGCGCAGACCGAGCGTCGCGGCCCGGACCGTGCGAAGAACGTTGCGCGTCTTCCGAAGGCGGCGCCGGCGAAGAAGGCAGGGAAACCGGCGGCGAAGCCCACAGCGAAAGCGTCGCGAGTGGTGGGTGGCGCCGACGCGGAAGGGGAATGGGAAGACTTCTGATATGCCCGAACAGCCTCTGATCAACCCCTTCGAGGAGAATCGAAATGACTGAAACGAGCGATCTGGACATCGCCACCGCCGCGCAGGCCAACGCCGCGAGATGGCCCGAAGAAGTTCTTTCGTTCCGCCTGGGACAGGAGGAATACGGCATCGAGATTCTCAAGGTCCAGGAGATCCGCGGCTACGATGCCGTGACCCGCCTTGCGGGTGCACCAGAGTTCATCAAGGGCGTGATCAATCTGCGGGGAGTCATCATTCCCATCATCGACCTGCGGATCAAGTTTGGGCTGGACTCGGTTGTCTACGACGAGTTCACGGTGGTGGTCGTGCTCAATGTCAGCGGGCGGGTGGTAGGCGTCGTGGTGGATGCGGTTTCGGACGTCCTCACGCTGAGCCCAGCGGATATCAAGCCGGCACCGCAGTTCGCATCGACATTCGATACACGCCACCTCACCGGGATCGTGTCGGTGGAAAACCGTATGCTCATCCTCGTGGACATCGAACGGCTCCTGTTGTCGGCGGACATGGCCCTGATCGACGAAGCCATCGCCAACTGACCGTTCGGTTCGCCCCGACGCCCCTGGGGGCGTCGGTCACGCTGGCATCCTCGAAAGACAGGAAGCGTCACCCGCTCTCGCCTAAGCCAGATTGCTGGCGCCGATGGGACGAACTGAACACCTGATGGCGACAAGAGGAGCCGACTGGCTCATCCATGCGTCGATGAGCACACGCAGGATGATTCGATGCGAGCTTGCCGGATTACCTCAGCCCCTTCAACGGCTGATCCGGGATTGACGCAGATGCATCAGACGCGGTCCGGCCTGTTCTCAATCGCTGCCAATGCGGCAAACAGGTCGTACCCGAAGTGCCGTGCGGGAACATCGGCCATGCATAACCAGTCTTGCGAAGCCGCCCTCGAGATCGAGCACCGTAGTTTGTCTCGGGATTCCAGCGATTCCCGATTTCGCGCACGCCGGACATGGCCCATTGTCGGTCGTCATCCGAAGCCGTCCAGCGGCTGCTCACCTCTCGATCCGGCAGTGACGTGCCGCTCGACCCAGACCCTGGAGAGAACCCCGACTCGAACACGCGACACATCTGTTCATCGGAGTGCAGGCACGCTCAGTGACCGAGCTTTGCGTCCTGCGTGCTGTCGTGCGAAAGCTGCGTGGGGCGCGACCCGCAATCCAGACGCTGCCACCCGATGCAGCCCAGAGCGAGCTGCTTCAGGTCGAGTTTCCGGAGAGGTCGAGCGCGCCGCGTGATTCGATCTTGAGAGCAATCGAGAGCAGGTCCGATGCGGAAATCTCCGCCATGGGGCTGCGACCCACCTACGGAAAGAGATTGAAGCGCAGAATCCATGCCGCTCGGCCACCAGCGGCAGGCGCCCCCTCGTCCGGTGACCCAGAACCTGCCAAGCAAATAGTTTTACTCTAAAACACGTTTTACATGGTTTAATATCGTCCAAGGGCAAGCTTGCGTGACAGTCCGGGACAATTGCGGGCTCGGATCCGAGCGCAGTCAGCGCGGTCACTGTACGACCCTCCCTCCCCTTTGGGAGGTCAGCCGCACCAAAACCCAGGGCGACGTCGCATCCAGCCGCCCCCTGTCCGGATCTGGCACACGGGCAAATGATGCCAACAAAGGAGAAATGACCAGTGTTCGCTCTTTCGCTTCGCACACGATTCGCCATCGCGTGCGTCCTGATACAGGGAGCGATGGTTCTCGTGGGCCTGCTTGCCTGGAAGGGCATGTTTGCGTCGAATGACGGGTTGCGTACCGTTTATGAGGAAAGGGTAGTCCCCCTGGAGATGTTGGAACGCTTGGCAGACGCATACGCCGTCAATGTGATCGATTCGGTCAACAGAGCGAACGCCGGCGTGATGACGGCGGAGGAAGCGTTGAGGAATGTCCACGAAGCGCAAGCCGCAATCCGGACCCAATGGAAGCGCTACATGGCGACGAACCTCACGCCCAGAGAAACAGAGCTCGCCTGGGCAGCGTGGGAAACCATGCCCGCCGCGCACATGGCAATCGAAGCCCTGGAGGTGTTCCTGACATCGAAAAGCGGTTCCCTCGAAGGCCAGCTCAGTTACTTTGAGGGCGAACTCTATACGTCGATCGATCCCGTCAGAAACAATGTGAGAGCACTCCTCGCTCTGCAACTGCGCATCGCTCAGGTCACCTATGAAGTGGCCTACGCAGACTCCCAGCACAAGCAACGGGTCGTCACCGCGATCTGCGTGGTGGCCTCCATCATGGAGGCCGTGGTTTTTTGTCTGCTCTATCGCAAAGTCACAAGGAACAGACACAGGTACGGTCGCAAACCTGTGATGCCGTGACGCGCCTTGCGGGTACGCCTGAGTTCATCAAGGGCGCGATCAATCTGCGGGGGCGACCATCCCCATCAACGACCAGCGGATCAGGTTCGGCCTGGGACCCGTGGTCTGAGCTGCGTGCACGATGGTGATCGTGCTGAACTTCGGCAGGCGGGTGTTGAGCGTCTTGGTGGGCGCGGTATCAGACGTTCTCACGTTGCAACCAGAGCAGTTCAAGTCTTCACTGGAGTTCGCATCCACATCCGATACACGCCACCTCACAGGATTGGTCCCGCTCGATGCCCGCATGCTGATCCTCGTGGACGTCGAGCGGCTCATGTCGTCGGCCGACATGGGACTGGTCGACGAAGTGATCAGCACCTGACTCCGCATCGGCCCGGCGCCTATCGGCGTTCTGGGGGCAAATGAGCGGGATCTCCGCTTGCCTTCTCGACCACGTCCGATTGGTGCTCCGAGCGGCACCTCGCTTCCGTACGAGTGACTTCGGATGTGGTCAGCGGCTCGTCTGGACATCCTCGACATTGCTGTGGACGGCCTGCGTACGCCGCCTCCCGCTGTCAAGAACCTGCCGAGGGATCCTGCCGAAATCGATCTCCTTCAGATCGAGCTTCTGGACTTGGCGGTTGGCCATCGTGTGGAAATAGAACACACGGTTCGTGAGGTCCGCGGCAGTCGTGATCTGCGTGGCGCCCGGGATGTCCGTGAGTTGCTCTCCGACGGTCGCCAGGGACCCCAGGGCTCGGGGTCACAGGGCTTGGGGTCAGGTCTCGCTTTTCGATCCGCTCCCGGCGTGCACCGCACCCATAGGCTCATCCATCCGAACGGGTTCCCGGCCTGAAGGAACTCGATCACGATGAGCTGTCGGCGATGCACCTACCCAGACACGATCGTCAGCAAGAACGAGAGAAGTAGTGGCGCCGAGTTCACGTCGTGGGTCTACTTCAGGTGTCGTTCGAGTTTCTGGACACCCGGACACCCGGACACCCGGACACCAGACATATCAACATGGGCTGCGCAGCCCCGCCGCGGCCGAAACCACCCCTTTTGACCGGTAACGGGCCCGCTGAACCTGGCCCGCCCGCGTGCGCAGGCGCCACACTCCGGTAGTTGATGGCGACGCAGCGCGGTCCTCAGGACTCTCCATGCCTCGCTTGGGCGTTGATGAGGGCGGTTGAGATCCTATACTCTCAGGGCATCGGCGACGAAGTGAAGGCCCTAGGCATCGACGTCGTCGTAGTGGAACCGGGCGCTTTCCCGACCTACGTCTTCAACAACGCGCAGTTTGCTGACGACGCCTCGCGTTCAAACGGCTATGGCGCGGTCTCGCAGATGCCGCAGAAACTGGGCGAAGTGCTCGGGCAACTGTTCGGCAGTTCGCAGGCGCCCAACCCCAAGGACGTGGCCGACGCGATTCTCGATCTGGTCAAGATGACTGCCGGCACGCGGTCCATGCGCGTGATCGTGGGCAACCTGAACGGCGGCCCCGTCAAGGCGATGAACGAGGAATACCTCAGACATCGCCAAGGAATCCTGGCGGCGTTCGGGCTTCGCCGGTCAGGGAAACATGTAGCAAGCTCTATCTGAGAAGGACTGCCATACTCCAGCGTGCCTTCGAGCCGGTGCAGGGCAACCGAAAACAATCCACTCCGGACCAAAGCGAAGAGTGGCAAGGCGACGAGCGACAAGATCCAAACGGAGACTGTGACGAAAAGAAAATCGACGACCAATGGCGACCAGGAGGTCACGGTGTCAGGACACCAATCCCTGTCGAGCGAAATTGTGGCCTGGATGACCGAGCAATTGCGCAGCGGGGCTTGGGTGGCTGGCGATCGATTGCCCAGTGAGCGTGAATTGGGCGAGCAGTTTTCAGTGAGCCGCGTGGTCGTGCGGGAGGCGCTGTCGCAGTTGAAATCCGAAGGCCTGATTGTTACGCAGCAAGGGCGACGAGCGTTCGTCGCAGAGCGTACTAGACGTCAGTCTTTCCGGATTCCAGAGGTGTCCATCGATGAGAAAGAGGCGCAGGCGCATGTCCTCGAACTACTGGTAGCCATCGAAGGGGCGGCGGCGCGACTGGCTGCTGCCCGTCGTACAGCGGAAGACCTCAAGGCGATTCGCCGTGCCTTGATCGGTATGCAATACGCTGTGGCCGACGATCGCTTGGGCGACAAGGAGGATTATGCGTTCCATCAAGCGATCAGCGATGCGACACACAATCCCCACTTCAGTGAGCTCGGCGAGTATCTCGAGCATGGAGTGCGTCGGTTGATCCGGCAAGCGCGTAGCAATACTGCCGCGCGGCATGCGCACATGGTGCAGGCCGTGCAAGACGAGCACCAGGCGATTTTCGATGCAATCGCCGCAGGAGACTCCGCGGTGGCCGGCCTTGCTGCCGAAACCCATCTCCGCAATGCCGCGAGGCGACTTGCCACCTACACCAAGACGACTGCCCATAAGCTGGAGCCGAAATCCCGTTCGCCAGCCGGGCGAGTCCAGAAACGCAAGACGGCAGCGAGCTGATCGACTTGCCAAACTGAATGGCTCGCGCAGACGGCAGCCACCTTCTGCTGCATCAAGAAGTCCGTTGACGCCCCGGTGGGCCAGCGCTTCCTTACGCCAGGCTGGAGGTAAGAGGTCCCATTGCGGGAGAGTGAATTTCGCAACGGATAGTACTCGCCGCTCGCTTCGTCCATGGTCACGATCGGGTCCCACCACTTGCCAGGTACCCATTGGTGTCGGCTGCCGCGCTGGTGCACGAGCATCCCCGGCAAGGCCATGGGCGAGTACCGGCGGGATGCAGGCGTAGCTTCACCCACGTGTAGCTTCGCTCGCTGACGTGCGCGCGGCGGGAGAAGTTGTGGAAGCCGTGGAAGTGCAGGACGTTCCAGCCTTCGTAGTCACGCCGGTACAGATCCACCAGCGCCATGACCTCATCGACTCGCGCGCGCCGGTCGAGCAACCCGTCCTGCCCCCGAGTTCCTAGCGACCGATCTGGCGCCGGAACGTCCGCTCGCTCACCGCCAGCAACCTCGCGGCCTGCGCCTGCGTCAGCCGCTGGGCGTTCCAGCCCTCTTGGGCTTCCTCGAACCTAGAACATCCGCGTCTCCTGTCGCCATCTCGCCCGGCCTCGGGGTGCCTGTCACCCTAGCCCACCCAGAAAGCCAGACAACTTGCGTGCTACAGAACGGGAGAACGCATGTGCTCGCAACACGGAACGGATAACTACTTGCGCCACTTGTAGTACAAGTTGATAATACTGGTACTATAAGTTGTGCATGGTCTGAAGTCGGAGTGGAACCTTTGCCACGTCGGCTGACGGGCCGATTGGATGTTCGTCCAACCCAGGAGAGAGATAACCATGTTTCACCCATCGCGCAGGTTCACGGCCCTGGTAGGGGCCCTGCTGTTCGGTGCCGCGCTGTCCACGAGCGTCGCGGCCCACGAGGACAAGGGCAACTGCAAGCCTTCGAAATTCGGAAAGGACGACCAGATCGGCAACATGAACTACGTCACCGCCGAGAAAACGCTCGCGGCGACGAAGCTGGTGACCAAGGGTAAGGCCTACCAACTTGGCATCGAAACCAATCGCAGCACCCCGGCCTATCCGCCGCGCAACTATTCGGTGATCGTGCTCCAGCCGGGCCAGGTCAACGGCACCAGCATCGGCGGCAACAAGCTCACCTACAACGACGACGTCGTCATGGGCTGGAATGGCGTCGGCTCGCAGATCGACGGCTTCGGCCACATCGGTACCGATGGCGTGTACTTCAACTGCGCGCATGGCGAGGACTTCGCCAAGGTGACTGGCCTCACCAAGTTCGGCATCGAGACCGTGCCGCCCATTGCGACGAAGGCCATCATCCTCGACATCGCAGGCCTGATGGGCGTCGAGTACTTGGCCGAAGGCACCGCGATCAATGTGAAGGAAATCGAGGGCGCCATGAAGCGCCAGGGCGTCAAGTCCATCGAGAAGGGCGACATCGTCATCTTCCACACGGGCTGGCTCAAGCTGCTGGGCAAGGACGACAAGCGTTACGGCTCGCTCGAGCCCGGTCTCGGCAAGGAAGGCGCGCTCTATCTCGTGGACAAGGGCGTGGCCGCGGTAGGCGCGGATACGTGGGGTCTCGAGGCCGTGCCGTTCGAGAAAGGTGTCGGCGTGTTCGAGGTCCACCAGATCCTGATCCAGCAGAACGGCATCTACATTCTCGAGACGATGAACGTGGAGCCGCTGATCAAGGACGGCGCTTTCGAGGTTCTCTTCACCCTCGGGCCGTCCCGCCTGAGCGGCGCGGTGCAGGCAGTCATCAACCCCATCGCGATCAAGTAAGCAGTACGCAGCAAGAAGAAAGGCCGGTCCGCGAGGCCGGCCTTTTTTTTGGCGCCTCCGTTCAGCGCCGGCGGCGCATCCGGATGCCTAGCAGCCCGGCAGCATGTCCGACGGCGAGCTGCAGATGCGGCCCATATGCCACGCGCTGCTCGGCAATCTTCGGGGGATCGTGATCGATGATCCCACCAAGGGCTTGGCGCCAAAGATCGTGGCAATGGTTGGGGAAGTGACACAGGACACCCGTCGCCGCGGCGTCTCGGTCGTGCTTGTCGCGCAAAAGCTGGCGGTCGCGCTAACGGTGTCCCAGCGGGTCAGCGTCATGGGGCACGGCCGCAACGGATTCGAAGGGACGCCCGAGCAACTCACGTCCGACAAACATCTTCTGAGTAACTGGTTAGCCGCATGAATACACCCACGATGATTGGCGTGCCGCAGGCACAAGGTTTCGCGCCGGCGGCCTATCCGGGCCTGTCCGGCAAGGTGGTTCTCGACACGGGGGCCGGTAGCGGCATCGGCCGGGCGATGGCCCATGGCTTCGCCCGGCATGGAGTGCGGCTGATGCTGCTCGATATCGACGACGGCGCATTGCAGGCGACCAAGGCTGAACTGCTGGCTGCCTGGCCGGGACTCGAGATCGCCACGGTGCAGGCCTCGATCACCGACGACGTGGCTGTCGAGCGGGCGTGCGCCGAGACCGAGGCGCGCTTCGGCCGGATCGACATCCTCCTCAACAATGCCGGCATTTCGATGAACAAAGCCTCGCTCGAGTTGACGCCCGCCGAATGGCGCCGCGCGATCGATATCGACCTGTCCGGCGTCTTCTACTGCGCCCAGGCCGCCGCGCGGCGGATGGTCAAGCAGGGCGGCGGCAGCATCCTCAGTACGGCATCGATGTGGGGTCTCGCTGCCTCGGCCAAGCGCCTTGCGTATTGCGCGGCCAAGGCCGGCGTCGTGTCGCTGACCAAGTCGCTGGCTGTCGAGTGGGCACCCCACGGCATCCGCGTCAATGCCGTCTGCCCCGGCTATACGAAAACCGCGCTGATGGATGACCTGATGCAAAGAAGAGTGATCGACGGCGACGAGTTGTGCGCCAAGACCCCCCTCCGACGCCTCGGAATGCCCGAGGAAATGGCTGAGGTCGCCCTTTATCTGGCGTCGGACGCCGCTGCATTCATTACAGGCCACGCACTGGTTGCCGACGGTGGCTGGCTGGCCGACGGCTACTGAACACCCAGGACATTCTGGAGACCAAACAATGACCGAACGCATCGATCTGGCCCCAGCCGCCGCGTGGGTGGAGTTGCGCACCACCGATGCGGATTGGGCGCAGGCGGACCCCGCCCTCCTGGGCAATCTGTTGAGCCACATGCACCTGATCCGAGGCTTCGAGGAGTGCGTTCTCGAACTGGCGGCGGAGGGGCTCGTTCACGGGCCGGCGCATTCGAGTGTCGGGCAGGAAGGCGGCGCGGCGGGATCGATCGTCGGTCTGAGGCCCGCCGACCAGATCAACGGCTCGCACCGCGGTCATCACCAGTTCCTGTCCAAGGCGCTGGGCTATCTCGCGCCGGAGGGGCTTGACCCCAAGGCGGCGATCACTTCGGACGTGCAGCAGCTGCTGCAACGGACCCTGGCGGAAATTCTCGGGCTGGCCCAGGGCTTCTGTGCCGGGAGGGGGGGATCGATGCACCTGCAGTGGGCCGACGCCGGCGCGCTAGGCACCAATGCCATCGTCGGCGGCGGCGTGCCGCTGGCTGCCGGGGCCGCCTGGGCGCATCGGCATGCCGGCACCGACGCCGTGGCAATCACCTATTTCGGTGACGGGGCGGTGAACATCGGCTCGGCGCTCGAAACGATGAACCTCGCAGGGGCCTGGAAGCTGCCGCTGTGCTTCTTCATCGAGAACAACCGCTATGCCGTATCGACCACGATTGAAGAGGCTACCGCCGAAACCCGGCTGTCGGCGCGCGGTGGCGCCTTCAGCATCCCGAGTTGGAAGGTCGATGGCATGGACCCGCTGGCGGTGCACCTCGCCATGCAGGAGGCGTTGGCGCACATGCGCGCGGGCAAGGGGCCGACGATGATCGAGGCCGACGTGTACCGCTACTTCCACCAGAACGGGCCCTTCCCGGGCAGCGCCTTTGGCTACCGCAGCAAGGAGGAGGAGCAGCAGTGGCGTGACCGCGATCCGCTCGATCTGCTGGCGGCGAGAATGGCAGCGCGCAAATTGATCGATGCCGATGGCGTGGCCGCACTCCGCGAGCGCGTCAAGGCGGCGATGTGGGAGGCCACCGCTGCACTCACCGAAGCGGACCCGTCGGGCAAACCGGGCAAGCGCCGCATTCGCCCCGAACTATGGCCCAGTCAGAGCTTCCGCGATGTCGGCATCCGCGGCGACCTGAGTGAACTCGCCGGTGCGCGAACCGAGGAACTGGCCACCTTCGGCGGCAAGATCGAGCAGCGCAAATTCATCGACATCGTCGCCGACGTCATGGGTCGGCGGATGGACACCGATGCCAGCATCGTCATCATGGGCGAAGATATTCATCGCCTCAAGGGCGGAACCAACGGCGCCACACGCGGCTTGCGCGACCAGTTCCCGGATCGCGTGCTGGGGACACCGATCAGCGAGAACGCCTTTGCCGGTCTGGGCGGTGGCATGGCCATGGACGGCCGCTACAAGCCGGTGATCGAGTTCATGTACCCGGATTTCATGTGGGTGGCCGCGGACCAGCTCTTCAACCAGATCGGCAAGGCGCGCCACATGTTCGGTGGCGGTTTCGAGATGCCACTGGTGCTGCGCACGAAGGTGGCCATGGGCACCGGCTACGGTTCGCAGCACTCGATGGATCCGGCGGGCATCTTTGCCACCAGTCCTGGCTGGCGCATCGTCGCCGCGTCTACGCCCTTCGACTATGTCGGCCTGATGAACGCCGCGCTGGCCTGCAAGGACCCGGTGCTGGTGATCGAACACGTCGATCTTTACAGCGCCACCGGTCCGGCGCCGGTGGACGACTTCGACTACCAGCTGCCGTTCGGCAAGGCGGCGGTGCGTCGCGGCGGTACCGAGATGACCGTGCTCACCTATCTATCGATGGTCGACCACGCGCTCGAAGCGGTGGCGCAAACCGGCATCGACGTCGAAGTGATCGACTTGCGCTGGCTGGACCGCGCCAGTCTGGATTGGGAAACCATCGAGGCTAGCATCCGCAAGACCAACAACGTCCTGATCGTCGAGCAGGGAGTCCGCGGCACCTCCTATGGCGGCTGGCTGGCCGACGAGATTCAGCGCCGCTGCTTCGACTGGCTCGACCAGCCAGTGCAGCGCGTCAGCGGTGCAGAGGCATCGCCGAGCATCTCCAAGGTCCTCGAGCGTGCCGCCGCGGCCCGCACGGAGGAGGTGGTGGCAGCCCTGCTGGCCGTCATGCGCGACAAAGGCGCGGCCTGAGTCGGAGAGGCACGCATGAACGTGAACACGACTGTACCGCTGGAAGTCGGCAGCGCCGTCCGCGATCTGCCGCGCATGCGCCGCTTCGACGAAGAGGTGCTTGGTTGCCGCTTCGTCAGCGAGGTGGTGGTGCCGACCGAGAAGGCGCGTGAGTCGGCGTTGGGCACTACGGGGTACGCCGTCGCCCGCTTGCCGACATCCTGTGGCGAACGCATCCAGTTGCTGGCGCCGGTCGATTGGCGGCCCGCAGCCGCGCCGCCGGAGTACATCCTCGACAAAGCCAATGCCGTCCATCTGACCTTCATCGACGATGACATCGACGCCGTGGCGGCGCGCCTGCAAGACGAGGGGTTGCCTGCATGACTGGCGCGCGGCGGGTGGAAGTGCGCCCGAGTACCTATCCGGCTTTCTGTCGCGACCCCGAGGGCAATGTTCTGAAGATTGTCCCGTCTGCAGACGTTGTCGACTATCGACCCGATCTTCACGAAAGGAGTGCCTGACATGGCTACCCTGTTTCGCATGCCTGAAGTGGCTGCGAATGCGACCCATGCCAGATTGGCGGGATGGCACAAGAAGGAAGGCGAGGCGGTTGCCGTCGGCGACTGTCTGGCCGATGTCGAAACCGACAAGGCGGTGATCGAGTTGAGCGCCGAGGTGGGCGGCGTGGTCGGCAAGCTGCTCGTTGCCGCCGGGGAGGAAGTTGAGGTCGGCGCGCCGATCGCCGTGCTTCTTGCGGCAGGCGAGCCTGACGTCGATGTGGCGACCTCTGCCGCTGCAGCGCGCGGGTCCGCGCCGTCGCCGATGCAGGCCGCTCCGGAGAATCCTGCGGGGCGGGTATTCGCCAGCCCTCTGGCCAGACGCCTGGGGGAGCAGCGCGGGATCGATCTTGCAAGCCTCCGGGGCAGCGGGCCCAACGGCCGCATAGTCAAGCGCGATGTCGATGCTGCGTCGGCGATTGGGCAAGCGGTTACTTCTGCTCCGGCACGCCAGCCGGGCGCTGTTGCCGTTGAAGCGCCCAGTCCTGCCTACCGCGAGGTGCCGCACAGCAACATGCGCCGAACGATCGCCCGGCGCCTCTTCGAGAGCAAGTCGACCATTCCCCACTTCTACCTCGGCGCCGATTGCCGGATGGACCGCCTGCTGGCCCTGCGC
>VYKP01000614.1_pt1 | contig 11569 bp, 11 predicted proteins | sample 5114551 | NCBI WGS metagenome assembly VYKP01 (sample SAMN12291777, study PRJNA351875) | freshwater metagenome | isolation source: freshwater lake | place: USA: Michigan, Baseline Lake | collected 2013-08-09
CGCCGTAATACTGCTGGGCCCCGCCATACGCCAGGCGGAACCCGGTGACGACCTCGTCAAAGACCAGCAAGACGCCATGCTCATCGCAGCACGCCCGAAGCCCAGCCAGGAACCCCGGCTTGGGGGCCAGGCACCGGTGCAGCGGCTCCACGATGACGCACGCGAGCGTCTTGGCGTGGGATTTGATGATCGCCGCGGTCGTGTCCAGGTCGTTGTACGGCGCAATCAGCGTGTGTCCAGCGGTGATCCCCGCGCTCGTAGGCTCAGGCGTCGGGAACGGCACCTTCCCCGACGGGAAGAGGCTCGTCACCCCCTCGTCGTTGGACCCGTGGTACGCCCCCTCGAACTTCAGCACGTCTCGCTTGCCCGTCGCCGCCCGCGCGAGCCGCAGGCAGTGCATCGTCGCTTCCGTCCCCGACGCGCAGAACCGAAGCCGCCGGCCCGCATCCGGCTGGATCCGAAGCAACTCTTCCGCAAGCCGCAGGGACTCCGTGTTCGGAAACGAGAAGTTCGTCCCAAGCCCAAGCCGCGACCCCGCCGCAGCCACCACCGTCGGATTCGCGTGCCCGGGAAGCACCGACCCCCAGCCCATCGAAAAATCCAGCATCTCCCGACCCGTCGAATCCCACAGCAAAGCCCCCCGGCCCCGCTCGATCACCCGCAAAAGCTCCGGCGGCAGGTCGAACTCGCCGTTGGACCCACCCGGAAAGGCCGCGGCCGAGCGGGCCGCGTCGGCGTGCGAAGCTGAGAGCGGGGGGGTGAGGTCGTGGGGGGTGGAGCAAGAGTTTGGTGCGAGCGTCATGTCCCGCATACTAAATCACGCCGCACGCGTCGTCGTGCTCCGAATGTGAGGAAGGCGTCAAGATTGCAAAACGACGCAGGCGACGTGGGGGCGGTAGCGACTTTGTCATTCAGCGCCGCGACTGCGTCGGAGGGCCATTGGCGTGATGAGCAGGAGAGCAAGGGTTGCCGGTGCGGGCACGGAGACGTTGAACGCGAGTCGTTGCTGGTAGCTGTAGCTGCTGTCGGCAAGGGTCGCGGTGAAGTACAATTGGTATCTTCCGGCGTCGAGGGTTCCAGTCATGACCGGGTTATTGCGGCTGAACCAGTTCGCACCGGCAAAGAAATTGAGATCCGAGTCGACACGTCGAAGCAGAGCCCGATACTCGTTCATGAGCGGCACGTTGTCCCAATCGTAATGGACCGACCACGACACGGGTCTCTCGATGTCGAACACGAGGAGCACGTAGTTTGTGCTCGCAGAGTGATGTCCTGCTCCGCCCGGCGCGTAGCCGCTGGTGATGAACTCTACTCCGCTAGATTGGATGTTCGATGTTTGGCTTGCGTAGGCATAGGTCACCATCGCAGAAGCCTCCCATGCTCCAAACTCCTGGGTGGAGGTTCCGTCATTCTGAGACGGCCAGTATCCATACTGGTTCGCTCCCACCACCCGGTCTGCGCTGATAAGCGTCATCTGTCCCAGCGACGTTGCGCCGACGGAAGCGACGCAGACTCCGGTCACGATTATGTGGAATGAGCGGGTGCGCATGGCAAGACTCCTCGTCTTGGCTCGTGGCTGGTTGCTCCCGTGGGCGCAAGATACCTCAACGTTGGGCGTGGTGCAACCTTTGGAGGGGGTTTCTCGGAACATTTGTTCGAGCGACGGGGGTATACCCGTTCTCATCGACTGCCGATGTTCTTGGAGCCCCAACGGGGCCAGAGAAGAAAGCCCTGGCCGTAACGCCTGGGTCTCCCGACACATGACGAAGAAGCCCCAACGGGGCGTCACCACCATCTGTCGCCCCGTCGGGGCTGAGTCAATCGACCCACGACCCTCCCGAGGCGTGACGGCCTGGTCTTTCCTGTTGGGCCCCGTTGGGGCCGCCGGAGGGGCGTCGGTCCGCATGCGGCAACGCCACGAGCTGAGGCAGATCACGGACATGAAGTGAAATTCCTGATTCTTCGCACTCCGGGTGGCTTTTCTCCGAATTCGTGGCATGTTCAGGTCCATGAAGCACACCCGCGTCGCCGGCTCATTCCTCGCGCTCGTCCTGTTCGCCCTCCCGGCGGCGGCCGAGTTCACGCGGAACATCATGATCACGGGCTATTGGCCCAACACCAACAACATGATGCGCCGGTTCAGCAACAACCCCTCTCAGAACCCCACGGGCTGGATCGGCCAGAACTGGGAGGGCTCGGGGTACAACATCTACGCGTTCTTCCCGGAGTTCCCCGGCCAGAACGGGCCGGAGTGGGGGCGCGGCGTGGGTGACTTCGAGGTTGACTACCGCGACACCATGGCCGACTGGGCCCGGATCACCGGCGAGGTCGACCCCGTCGCCATCATGACCTTTAGCCGCGGCAACAACGACCGCTCATGGGAAGTCGAGTCCCGCAACCGCAATCGCTCCTCCTGGAGCCCGGACTACGGCGGATACCAGCCCGGGCGCGTCGACCAGTCCATCGCCGCCAACGCCTACCGCAACAGCACGCTCCCGATGCAGGACATCGTGGACTCCGTCCGGGCCGCGAATCTCGGCCTCAACGCGTACATCGACCGCTCGGCGGCCGCCGGCGGCACCTTCCTCTCCGAGTTCATCGGCTACCACGGCTTGTGGTACCAGTCGATGCACTCTCAGCCCTCGGACGCCAACTGGTGCGTCGCCGCGGGCCATGTCCACGTGGGCATTCAGGTTGACGTCGACACCGCCACCCGCGCGATGGAGATCTCCCTCCGCGAACTGATCGCTCAGGTCGACGCGACGATCCCCACGCCGGGCACGGCCGTCATCGGCGCGATGGGCCTCAGCGTGCTGAGCGTCCGTCGCCGGCGTGCCTGATCACCCGCGGGTCCGGCCCCGATCGATCCTCGTTGTCCTCATCCTCGCGCTCGTCGGTCTCCGGCGGGGGTATCACCGCGCCCGTGAGGATCAGAGACAAGCTCCCTGAGTGCCACCAGAAGATCAAGCCGAAGTACAGCGCGATGACCGAGATCATCAGCCACTCATCGCCCGGGAACCAGCCCGACTTGGGCCGGAAGATGTACGCCAACCCCACCAGCACCGCGACAGGGCGAAGCACGCCGCCGTGCTTGAGCATCACCCCGAAAAGCGTCCAGCGGACCAGCCACGACACCGCCACCATCGGCCAGAACACCAGAATCGGCTCGAGATACCGCCCCGCCACGATCGCCTGCACGCCCGCCACGGTCACAAGCACCGCGACCGTCGCAAACGTGGCCGAGGTGAAGATCCCGACGTTGCGGTGAAACAGGGTGAGCCGGCGCCACACCATCATGCTTTCGCCGCGTCCTTGGCCGCTTCCTTCACCCAGCCATCCTTCAGCGTCACCGTCCGGTTGAACACGGGCTTGCCCGGCCCCGAATCCTGATCCATCACGAAATATCCGAGCCGCTCGAACTGGATCCGCGTGCCCGCCGCAAGCAAAGCCGCGGCCGGCTCGATCTTCGCATGCACGACTTCCAGCGAGTTGGGATTCAGATCATCCACCCAGTTGCCGGTCGCTTTCCCCGGCTCTTCGACCTTGAACAGCCGGTCAAACAAGCGGACTTCCGCGTCCTTCGCGTGCGACGCCGAGACCCAATGCATCGTGGCTTTCACCTTGCGGCCGTCGGGGCTGTCGCCGCCGCGTGTCGCCGGGTCGATCGTCGCCCTGAGGCCCGTGATGTTCCCGCTCGCGTCCTTCTCGACGCCCGTGCACGTCAGGAAGTACGCCCAGCGGAGGCGCACCTCGCGGCCCGGGCCCAAGCGGAAGAACTTCTTCGGCGGGTCCTCCATGAAGTCGTCCCGCTCGATGTAGATCTCCTTCGTGAACGGCACCTTGCGGACGCCGGCGCTCGCATCCTCCGGGTTGTTCACCGCGTCAAGCTCATCGACCTTGCCCGCGTCCCAGTTCTCAATCGTCACCTTCAGCGGGCGGAGCACGCCCATGTACCGCGGCGCGATCTTGTTCAGATGGTCGCGGCACGCGTTCTCCAAGCGGCCCAGGTCGATCACGCTCTCGGTCTTCGTGACGCCGACCTCTTCGCAGAAGTTCCGCACCGCTTCGGGCGTGTACCCGCGGCGGCGAAACCCGCGAATCGTCGGCATGCGCGGATCGTCCCAGCCGGTCACGATCTTGTCCTGCACCATCTTGAGCAGGTTGCGCTTGCTCAGGATCGTGTACGTGAGCTGAAGCTTGGCGAACTCGATCTGCTGGCTGTGGTGGATCGGCTTGGCCCGTCCTTCGTTGATCGCATGGATGAACCAGTCGTAAAGCGGGCGGTGGTTCTCGAACTCAAGCGTGCAGATCGAGTGGGTGATCCCCTCCTCCGAGTCCTCGATCCCGTGAGCCCAGTCGTACATCGGATAGATGCACCACGTCTTGCCAGTGTTGTGGTGCTCCTCGTGCAGGATGCGGTACATCACCGGGTCGCGCAGGTTGAAGTTCGGAGACGCCAGGTCGATCTTCGCGCGAAGCGTCATCGTCCCGTTGGGGTGCTTGCCCTCGCGCATCTCGCGGAACCGAGCGAGGCTCTCCTCGACCGGCCGGTCGCGGAACGGCGAGGTCGCGGGGATCTGCGGCGTGCCGCGGCGCTTGCTCACCTCGTCGGCGGAAAGCTCGCAGACGTAGGCTTTGCCCTTCTTGATCAGGTCCTCGGCGAAATCGGCCATCTTGCCGAAGAGGTCGCTCGCCCAGTACAACCCGCCGCCGATCGGCGAAGCAAGCTCAAAGTCGGCGCCAAGCCACTTGACGTCGTCCTTGATCGCGTCGACGTACTCCTGCTCTTCCTTCGCCGGGTTGGTGTCGTCAAAGCGCAGGTTGAACTTGCCGCCGTACTTCCGAGCAAGCCCGGAGTTCAGGCAGATCGATTTCGCGTGCCCGATGTGCAGGTACCCGTTGGGCTCCGGCGGAAACCGCGTGTGCACCTTGGGCCGGCCCACGCGAGACTCCGAACCATCCCCCGTCCCGGCGTCCTCGCGCGTCCATTGCCCCCAGCGCCCGGAAGCGTTGTCCGCATCGATGATCTGCTCGATGAAGTGCAACGAGGGAGCCGCGGGGTGGGACGGACGGGTTTCGGTAGGGTCAGTCATGGCTCATGTATGGTAGAGCCAACTCGCCACGATTCTGCGAACCCGACGCAGGTTAGTGAGTCTAAACTTGCGCGGGAGGTTTCAGCGTGCTCGTTCCCAAGCGTGCCAAGTTTGTCGGGTGCCTGACAGGGGTCTGGGCCGTTCTTGTCGCCGTGCTCCCCGGCTGTGCGTTCGAGGAACACCGCGAGCAGCTCGCGTCCCTCCACGCCACCGGCCAGTACGTCCAAGCCGGGGTTCTGCTCGACGATCCCAAGGTTCGCTCGCTTTACGACGACGAGGATGAGGTCCTGTGGCACATGGACCGCGGAGCCGCCGCGCTCGCCGCCAACGACACCGCGCGGGCCCTCACCGAGCTCGAGGAAGCCAAACGCCAGACCGAGTTCAACGACCAGAAAGCCGCCGGCGAGGTCGTCGCCGAATGGCTCCTCAACGACAACTTCCGCCGCTACGTTGCCGAGCCCTACGAGGACATGTACCTCAGCGTGCTCACGATGGTCGCTCTGCTCGAAGAAGGCCGCATCGAGCCCGGCGCTGCCAACGAAGCCCGCCGACTGGGCCTCCGCTCCAACTTTCTCCGCGACCGGTACAACCAGCAGGTGCAAGCCCTCCGCGACAAGGAGGGCAACCGTCTCGCTTCAACCGCATGGCAAGGCGGCGGCGGCGAGTTCGTCGAGTCTCCCCTCGGCTCGTACCTGGCTTCGCTTTCGTTCATGGCTTCCGGCCAGCGCGACAACCAGCGGATCGCCGCCGACCGCATGCTCGACGCGATTCGCCAGCAGCGCGTGGGCGAGGTGCGCGAGTCGGACTTTGCCGCTCTCGCCGAACGCACTCCCGCCGACACCAACGTCGTGATCGTCGCGTTTGCCGGCCGCGGCCCCACCAAGCGGGCGCAGCGACTTCCCCCGATCGTCATCGACAAGGTGAGCTTCTACGCCGAGATCCCGGTTTTGGTCCCGCACCGCACCCGCGTCGGCGGCGCCCAAGCCGAGTTCGACACCGGCGAGAGAATCCCCCTCGCGCTCGCCGAGGACATGGCTCTCGTCGCCACCGACACCTACGAGAAGACCATGCCGCTCATCCAGGGCCGGGCCATCGCCCGCGCCGCCGCCCGCGCCGTCGGTGCCTACTTCATCACCGAAGCCGTCGACAAAAGCAACAACCGCAACAACGACGTCGCCCGCTGGGGCACCCAGCTCGGCCTGCTCGCCGCTCAGATTCTCGTGGAACGGGCCGATGTGCGGGCCTGGGCCTTCATGCCCGGCCGAGCTTACGTCGCCGCGACAAAGGTCCCCGCGGGCGTCCGCCAGTACCGGATCATCTACGCCAACAACGCCGGCGCCGTCGCGTACACGACGCCGTGGCAGCCCGTCAACGTCAGCGAAGGCGGAGGCCTCGTCGCCGCCGTCGGGTATTACTGGGATTGACCGTCCGCTCACCGTCTAAACACCACCGCCGCCCACGCGAGCTTCGAACCACGCTTCGCACGCGGCCACAAGGAGAAGTCGAATGAACCGGAAGATGACCCGCACGATCGCAACCTCGCTCATCGCGATCACCGCCGCAAGCCTCGCCGCCTGCAGCAGCCAGAACGAGAGGATCACCCGCGTCGACCCCATGAAGGGCGGCATCGACGTGAACAGCCGCTACAACGCCACCGACGCCCACCAGATGGCCGAGGTCCTCATCAACGACGTCCTGACCAAGCCCTGGATCGAGAACGCCCGCGCTGTCAACGCCGGCGCCGGCGTCAACCCGCCCACGCCCAAGATGGTCCTTGGCACCATCAAGAACAAGACCACCGACTACACCATCGACATGGCCATGGTCACCAACCAGGTCCAGGAAGAGCTCATCAACTCCGGCCGCGTCCGCGTCTTCGCCGCCAAGGACATCCGCAACGAACTCCGCGCCGAACGCTTCGACACCGAGTTTGCCGACCCCTCGACCGTCAGCAAAGCCGCCAGCGAGATCAAAGCCCAGTTCATGCTCCTCGGCGAACTCCTCGAAAACGTTCAAGTCTCTGGCGATGGCCGCACCAAGGACGTCTACTACGAGCTCCGCCTTGAGATGACCGACATGGCCACCACCGAAAAGCTCTGGATCAAGACCGCCCGAAGCCGCAAGATCTCCGAGCGTTAACCAGACGCTTCCAACGCACCGTCCGAGAAAACGCCGGCCCCCAAAGGTCGGCGTTTTCGTTGGCCGCGTGCGCCGGTCGCGCCGTCTGCGCCGCCGCCTTCCGCCCAAATCCACCCGATCACGCGACGCGAAGGTGGTGGAGAGTCTCTCTGGGGGTATCTTGACGGAAGGGACCGACACCATGACGCATCTTGCTTCCATCCCGCGTCTTTCCGCACTCTGTGTCGCCGCCCTCGCCGCGGCCAGCGGCCACGCCCAGTGCGCTCCGTCCCCGATGGACCTGCGTCAGCCTGGGCGCTCGGACGCTGCAACGGAGCCGCCGACGAGACGCTGACCCAGTCGCTCGTTTTCGAGACCGCGACCGACATCGTCGGTCTGGGCGCGACGCTCCAGGTTGCGATCTTCTCCGGTCGATACGAACCTTGCTGCGGCGGCGGGATGATGACGGTGGGGCGGTTCCGCGTCTACGTGACCGGCGCCGAACGGTCGGAGTTTGCCGACGGTCGCGCCTCGAACGGTCAGATGGGCTCGGGGTGGACGCTCCTCACACCGGATCAGATCATCGTCGAGCCCACGGACGCTTTCGGCATTTCGCTCGCGTCGATGCAAGCGGCTCCGGCCGTGACCCTCCTCCCCGACGGCACGGTCCAGCTCTCCGGAGCGAACCCCGAGTACGCCCGCTGCACGGTGACGGCCCGCTCGCCGCTTGCGGCGATCACCGGCATCCGCATCGAGCTCGTGAACAACGGGCCCCGGCCGACACGCCAACGGCAACTGCGAGATCCGCGAGGTCTCGCTGAGCACCACCAGCGGCCCCCGCATCGACACGCCCCCGCAGGACCAGTACGTCTGTCTCGGCGGCTCGACCTCGTTCTACGTCGGCGCAAGCGGCCCGGGCCCGATCCGCTACCAGTGGCGTCGCAAGGGCCGCGAGCTTCGCGGCGCGACCGGCAACATCTACGTCGTCCCCGCCGCGACGATGGCGACCGCCGGCGAGTACGACTGCATCGTGACCGGACCCTGCGGAACCACCATCAGCCCGCCCGCGAACCTCATCCTCTGCCCCGCCGACGTCAACTGCGACCAGTTCCTGGACTTCTTCGACTACGACGCGTTCGTGGCCTGCTTTGACGCGGGCGAGTGCGAGGGAAGCTCCACGGCGGACTTCAACGGCGACGGCTTCATCGACTTCTTCGACTACGACGAGTTCGTCGAATCCTTCGAGACTGGCTGCTAAGCACCCGGTCCCCGCAAGAGACGACCGCGCGAGCGGGCGATGGATCTCCGTCGACCGTCGCACCGAGTGGCACCCCCGCAGACCCTGATACAATCGCACGATGAAACGCACGACCATCCCCGTCCCGCCGCTCGCCGTCCTGACGGTGCTCGCTCTGGCCGCCCTCGCCGGCTGTGAAAGCGATCCCGCCACCGTGAGTTCCGAGCGGGAACGCGAGCACGAGCGTCGGGTCTCCGAAGCGTGGAACCAGAGCGACAGGCCCATCCGCATCCCGGACTCCGGCGTGCCGCGTCGGTAAACCCGGCCCGATGGCCGACATCCTGTGACATCGAGGCTGGCCGCCCGCGTCACCCATGAGAAAACACGCCCGGTCGGCCGGGCGTGCTCGAGGAGACTTGATTCACTTCACCGGTCCGCTCACCGCGAAGCGACCGTGCTCGCCTTCACCGTGGGCTGGCCCGTCTGCTCGACGGTGGGGGTGTTCCCCTGCGGAGCCTGCTTCACATCCCCGGGCCCGATCTCGATGACCTGCTTGCGCTGGATCGGGGTGAACCCGGCCTGCTTCTTCGTGCGGTTGCGAGCGTCCAGGTCGATCTTCGCTTTGGCTTCGTAGTTGTCCGTCACGCCGCCCTTGCCGAGGCTCTCAAGCTGAGCTTCCTGCTTGGTCCGCATCTCGGCGAGGCGGCCCTTGAGGTTCTCAAGGCTGCCGGCTTCGTAGCGGCTGTTGCGGTCGATCGTGTCCTGACGCTTCTCCATGATCGTGATCAGCCTGTCGTTGCGGGCGATCGCGTCGATCTGGTGGTCCAAAGCCGCGAGCTGCGTCTGGAACTCGGCCCGCTCGGCTTCAAGCTTGTCCGCGAGGTCCGCGAGACGCTTCTCCTGCTCGCTCATGTACCCAAGGTCCCGATCGATCTCGGCCTGACGCGAGGTATAGGTCGCGACGACTTGCTCGACGCGCGTCGCCTTGGTCACGGCCTGGTCGATCGTGAGCGACTCGTTGTTGAAGTTCAGGCGGATCTCGGGCGAACCTTCGCCGATGGAGTTGGTGTCCTCCCGGTACGAAGCCGCCGAAGCCAGCGCCCCGTGCGACTCGGTCAGGTCCTGGGCTTGGGCGAGCATGCCCGTCAGCTTGCCAAGGTCCGCCTGGGCGAGGTCCACGACCCGCTGGGCGACCTGCTGCTCGCGGCGAAGCTCGGTGCTCTGCTGGCGGAGCTGAGCAAGGTCCGTGCGGACCGCGGCGATCCGCGGAGCGTACTGAGGACTCAAGCTCGCGGATCTGAGCCCGCAGCGCCGCGGGATCGTCGATGCACGAGTCCACGGCGGAGTTGATGTTGTTCCCGACCTTGTCCACCAGCAGCCGGGCCCGGACGGGACCGACGATGGCGAGCCCGGCAACCGCCGCCAGGGCAGAGATGACGCCGACACGAACGATGGTCTTGGTGAGTGCCATGGGGAACCTCCTTGGGGTCCTGCTTGCCGGCGACTCGGACAACTCGTCCATACAGGTCCCGGCGGGTGTGCTCAGGAGGTTGTTGGGGAATCGCCGGCGTCGATTTCACGCTTCCAACCCGCCCCGAACGCGATTTCTGCGCCCGAGAACACGGAAAGGTGCAGTCCGCAACCCCGCTTGGACATACAACGGGTCGAAGGCCGCGTCCGCTTTCACCGTTGGTTCGGAATAACATCCACCACGCACGCACCGCCAGGGGCCGACCAACACCGATGCTCAACTCCATGACAACAAGCTTCGTCGCTCGCCTCCGCGCCAACGACCAGGCGACCTGGTTCGAGCTCTGGGAGACCTTTGGCCCCGTCGTCCGGGGCCAACTCGCCAAGTGGGGCCGCGGCCGCATCGGAAGCCAGACCGTCCAAGACCTCTCGCAGGAGACGCTCTCGGCCCTTTCGGAATCCATCGATCGCTACGACCCCGCCCGCGGCGCCCGCTTTAGCACCTGGCTTCTCGCCATCGCCAAGCACGTCCTGGGCGACGAAATGGACCGCCGCAACGCCCAGAAACGCGGCGGGGACAAGAAAACCGGCACCTTCGACGAGGGCTGGATGGTCGCTTCCGCCGCCCAGGGGGCCGACGTCAAATACGAAGCCGCCGTCTTCCGTGCCAAGGTCGAGGAAGCCATCCGCAAGGTCCAGAAGACCTCCGACTTCACGGACTTTGAGATCTTCCGGATGCGGGTCCTGGAATCCAAAAGCGGCAAACAGGTCGCCGAGGACCTTGGCATGAGCGAACCCACCGTCAGCCGCAGGCTGGCCAAGGTCCGCGACGCCCTCCGGACCCAGCTCCACGAGACCATCTGCAAATACAGCTTCACCCCCGAGGAGATGTCCGAAGCCGCGCGAAATCGATTGGAACTGGATCCGAACAAAGGGCCGACGGCCGCCGACGATGCCGCCTTTGATGAAGCGGTCGCGGAGATCTACCACGTTCAGGTCGAACTCCGGCGGCAGGATCAGGCATCGCGGCTCGAAAGCCGGTAGCCCCTCGTGCCCGGATCGGAGATTGCCATGAACACCACCTCTCCACTCGTCGCCCAGCTCGGATCCGACGCTCTGGGGTCCGCTGCGGTCGTCTTTGGCACCATTCTCGCCGTCACGCTCGCCGGGTTCATTGCGATCCTTGTCGTACGGTGGATCATGTGGCCGGCGTTCAAGGGCGTGGGCTGGTTCATCAGCGCCACGTTCAGCTTCGTGGGTCGCACCATCCGCGAGATCTTCCGCCTCATCGGCGCCGTGGTCACCGCGATCTTCTACATCCCGCTGATCCTCGGCACCATCCTCATCGGGCGATGGTCCGCATCCGCGCACTTCAGCCGCTCGCTTCAGAGCGAGTTCGGCCTCGCCGGCAAGTGCCTCTACCGCCTTGCGATCGGCAACCTTCTCACCAGCTACGGGATGCGTGATGTCGTCGCGGGCATCGAGGAACGCATGCCGCAAGCGATGGCCGACGCCCCGGGCTCGGACCTGCCCCACGCCGACAGGAAGGGCCTGATCTTCGCCGCCGAGGTCGGCTGGGGAAAGAACGCCAAGGAACGCACCGGGCTCTTCGACGGATACACGATCATCGGAAGCCTGCCCGGCGGCGGCT
>VYKP01000272.1_pt1 | contig 11568 bp, 8 predicted proteins | sample 5114551 | NCBI WGS metagenome assembly VYKP01 (sample SAMN12291777, study PRJNA351875) | freshwater metagenome | isolation source: freshwater lake | place: USA: Michigan, Baseline Lake | collected 2013-08-09
GGTTGGGTGGCCTGCAAAGCAAACCACTTATCGACCACAAGCGGGTCTTCGGAAAAGCGCTGATAAAAATCCGCTAACGCATTCTTAGCGTGGGGGGCGCCGACAGCCACTAAAGCCTGCAATGCGGCAAAGCGATCGGTCATATTGTTTGCTAACTCGTATTGTTCTTCAGCCACCTCGTACCACTGCGTATCCTTGGTTTCCAAAAGCATCATGAGTGCATCATTTTTGAGGGCGCGCCGACCCATACTCTTCGCATCTGGACTGTATTTAGCCGAGGTTTGTAATGAGCGATAGATTCTCTCCCAATCGGATTTCAACGCATTTGCTAGGGTTGACTTAAAACCTCTACGCGCCCAATGTAATTTCTGAGGATCAACCGATTGAACCTGCTCGTATAAATAGGTTTCGGCTGGTAGCGTAAAGAGAAGTTGCTTATAGGCTGGATCCAATGGTGGATCAACCAATAATCTGCGGTAGGCCTCTAATAGTTGTTGGTTGGGCTTTCGGTCGGACAAAATAAATTGTTGGGCTAACTTTTGCACAGCCTCCCACCGGTTGAAGGAGTCGGTTTCGTTTGCCATCAGAGCGAGTAGCTCTGCTTCACTCTGCGGATGCTCAAGCACAATGGGTGCAGAGAAATCCCGATTAATCGACAGCACGGGTTTTGCAGGAATTTGCTTTACCACCCAGGTTTGCTCAGGCTGGGTCAGTTCCAGTAAAACTTCCTGACCAAAATAGTTGGCTTCTTTAGATGCAAGCGCTGCATTGCCGCTAAATAGCAAGCTGGCTTTTAATGGAATATGAAATGGTTTTTTTGTCTTTTGTCCGGGAGTGGGCGGGAAAGATTGCTTGAGGGTCAAGCGGTACTCGTGCTTGCGCGAATCAAATTGTTCCTTGACTTGAACCCGTGGGGTACCCGATTGACTGTACCAATTTTTAAACTGACTGAGATCACGCCCGTTGGCGTCTGCCATCGCCGCGATGAACTCATCGCAAGTGACCGCCATCCCATCATGTCGCTTGAAGTACAAATCCATACCGCGACGAAAGCCATCGACCCCGAGTAAGGTTTGATACATCCTTACAACTTCGGCACCCTTCTCGTAAACCGTGACCGTGTAGAAATTATTGATTTCTTGATACTCATCAGGGCGAATGGGATGCGCCATGGGTCCCGCATCCTCGGGGAACTGCATCTGGCGTAATAAACGCACATCGTCGATGCGCTTGACTGCCCTACCAGACTCGGTACCCATTTGATCGGCTGAGAACTCTTGATCCCGAAATACCGTTAAACCTTCTTTTAGTGATAACTGAAACCAATCCCGGCAAGTCACCCGATTGCCAGTCCAATTATGAAAATACTCGTGCGCGACCACGCTCTCTACATTAGCAAAATCCGTATCCGTGGCAGTTTGCGCATCCGCAAGCACAAACTTAGTATTAAAGATATTGAGACCCTTGTTCTCCATCGCCCCCATATTGAAGTCGCTCACGGCCACAATCATGAAGCGCTCTAAATCAAGTTCCAATCCAAAGCGCTCTTCATCCCAGGCGATTGATCGCTTTAAAGAATCCATCGCATGATGGGTTTTATGCAAATCGCGGGGCTCGACCCAAATTTGCAATAGCTTTTTATCGCCACTACCAGAAATAATGACATCCTCTAAGCAAACAAATTTGCCAGCCACTAATGCAAATAAATAAGAAGGTTTCGGAAATGGATCCTCCCAAATGGCGCTATGCCAACCGTCGGCTAAATTCTCTTTGGCAATCAAATTTCCATTCGAGAGTAAGACCGGGTAATCCGCTTTGCGGGCACGCAAGGTCACCCGATACCGCGCCATCACATCGGGGCGATCCTGGTAATAGGTAATTTTGCGAAAACCCTCTGCTTCGCACTGCGTAAAGAAGTTACCGCGTGAGACGTACAGCCCCATTAGGGAGGTATTTTTTTCAGGTATGCATGCGGTTTTGATTTCAATGACAAAATTTTGCTTACCTCGATTAGGTAAGCCATGAATCACCATTCGGCCTGGTGTTAACTCCACATGACGATGGGTTTGGCCATTGATGCGCAGACTAATAAACTCTAAATCCTCGCCATCCAAGATGAGGGAAACCTCGTCTTTAGCATTTTGTGTTGCCTCAGTCGGGATCACTTCAATGCGACTATGCACGAGGGTGCGCTGGGGTATCAACTCAACATCAAGTTCCACTTGGCCAAATTGATAATCAGGGGCCTTATATTGAAGGCGCAAAAAGCGCTTGGCAGAATCAGTTCGCATGAAATGATTTTAGTTGCTTCCTAAATAAGTAATTAGGTAAGATTCCCACCCCAAAGTAGAGTAGCCATTCCAAGCACAATGAAAATCGTGGCGGCAATCCGATGCACCCACGCAATCGGTAAGCGCTTGGTAAATTGTTGTCCAAGCCATACTGCCGGGGCATTCGCTAACATCATGCCCAGAGTGGTTCCAAGCGTTACAGATAAAACACTGTCGTACTTTGCGCCGAGCGCAATCGTCGCGATTTGGGTTTTATCTCCCATTTCAGCAATGAAGAATAAGCTGGTGGTTAAGACAAAAATTGCCCAGGCCCCTTTGGCTGGTTTTGAAGCTTGGTCTTCATCCAGTTTGTCTGGAATGAGTAGCCATGCGCCCAGGGCTAAAAATCCAATCCCCAAGATCCAACGCAACAGATCAGGACTCAGTAGCCCAGCAACCCAATGCCCCACATAGGCGGCCAGGGCATGGTTGGCAAGGGTTGCCAGCAGGATCCCCCACACAATTGGCCAAGCATGTTTGGGATAGCGCGCTGCGAGCATTAAGGATAAAAGCTGGGTCTTATCCCCGATTTCCGCTAGGGCAACGACCCCAGTGGAAATCAATAATCCATAAAAATCCATATAAATCAGTTATTTAAATAAAATCTATCAATATTTTTAATTAATACAATTTGGCTATCATAGGAAAAAACCCTAAACTGCGTCCATCTTAATTTTTCTCTCGAAGGTAAACCCATGACTTTACGCGAAGGTAATCTCGAAGCCCCAACCAGACACCCCCTGGACTGGACAAATCCGGACTTCTACAACACCGAAAAGCTCGAAGCCGAGATGGAGCGGGTGTTCGATCTTTGCCATGGTTGCCGTCGCTGCGTCAACCTGTGTGGCTCATTCCCAACCCTTTTTGATCTTGTCGATGCGACCGAAGAAGGTGAAGTGGAAGGGGTAGCGAAAGCGGATTATCAAAAAGTTGTTGATCAGTGTTATCTGTGTGATGTTTGCTACATGACCAAATGCCCCTACACCCCACCTCACCCGTGGAATATTGATTTCCCTCACCTCATGTTGCGCGCCAAAGCGGTTGCCTTCAAAGAGGGTAAAACGACCTTTCGCGACAAATTGTTATCGTCTACGGACAAACTCGGTCAATTTGCAGGCATTCCAATCGTGACCCAAGCAGTCAATGCGGTCAATAACATGGGTGTTACACGACTGGTAATGGAAGGTGCTCTGGGCGTTGATAAAAAAGCGTGGGTTCCTGAATATGCTGCGAAGACCTTCCCACAATTGGCGAAGGCATCGGCGGTGTTTCCAGTTAAAGATGGTCAACGCACTCCTGGCAAGGTCGCCATCTATGCAACCTGCTACATCAACTACAACGAGCCCGGTATTGGTCAAGACCTCATCAAGATTCTGAATCACAATCAGATTCCCTATGCGCTAGTTGATAAAGAGGCGTGCTGTGGAATGCCAAAACTCGAATTGGGTGACCTTGAATCCGTAAAAGAAAATAAAGATAAGAACATCCCCAAACTTGCTAAATTGGCGCGTGAGGGCTACGCCATCGTGACCCCAATTCCATCGTGCACCCTGATGTTCAAACAAGAGTTACCCCTCATGTTCCCAGATGATGCCGATGTGCAAGCAGTAAAAGATGCGATGTGGGATCCGTTTGAATACTTTATTGCGCGCAGCAAAGATGGCCTCCTCAATCAAGACTTCAAAGAAGAGCTTGGTCATGTAAGCTATCACGTTGCCTGCCACTCACGCGTGCAAAACGTTGGCCAGAAGACCGCTGAAGCACTCAAACTCATTCCAGGTACTGAAGTGAATGTGGTTGAACGCTGCTCAGGCCACTCAGGAACGTGGGGTGTAAAAAAAGAGTTTCATGCAATGGCGATGAAAATTGGTCGTCCAGTATTTCGCAGCATGGCCGAAGAATCGCCCAATTACATTAGCTCCGATTGCCAACTCGCTGGGCATCATATTGCTCAAGGGATGGATGAACTTGGTTTGCCGAAAACTGCCATGGCGCATCCACTAACACTAATGGCCAAAGCCTACGGACTCTAAATCATGACAACAGGATCAATTGAAATGGGAAAAATTACACGCGATAGTTTATTAAGCCTTGAGGCTTACCACAAAGCACGTCCTGAAATGAGGGCACGCGCCATTGCTGAACGCAAACTGCGCACTGTTCATTTGGGCGAGCATCTCACACTTATTTTTGAAAACGAGTTCTTAATGCGTTACCAGATTCAAGAAATGTTACGCGTTGAGAAAACCTTTGAAGACGAAGGCATTCAAGATGAGCTGGATGCATACAACCCCATGGTACCTGGTGGTTCGGACTTTAAGGTCACCATGATGATTGAGTACCCCAATGAGGCAGATCGTCGCGTCGCGCTTGCAAAGTTGGTTGGTGTTGAAGATCAGATCTTTATTGAGATTGAAGGTCAGCCACGGGTCTATGCAATTGCTGACGAAGATTTGGAGCGAGCAACGACCGAGAAAACCTCAGCCGTGCATTTCCTGCGCATTCCACTAACACCGGCCATGAAAGATGCGCTCAAGGCAGGTGCTCAGATGATGGTGGGTTGCGACCACAAGGGTTATCCCATGCATGTCGAAACCCTCCCCCATGAAACGCTCGCCTCCTTAGTTACAGACCTCGACTAAATCGGGGTTTAATAACGCCTCGTCGATTGGAACGTACGACCGCTTCTGTGCCCGAGCAACGGGTGCAGAAGTGAGTTGCCCTCGACAAATACTCAGCCCATTTCTTAAATGCGAGTTCAATCGCAAAGCTTCCATTACTCCAAGATTGGCAATTTGCTCAATAAAGGGATAGGTCGCATTTGTTAAACCAATCGTGGATGTCCGAGCAACCGCGCCTGGCATATTGGCCACACAGTAATGAATCACTCCATGTTCTATGTAGGTCGGCTCTGCGTGGGTGGTGGGGCGTGAGGTCTCAAAACAACCGCCTTGATCAATCGCCACATCGACCAAAACCGATCCGGCTCGCATCTGCTTGATCATGGCCTCAGTGACCAATTTAGGTGCTGAGCCACCTGGCAGCAATACTGCGCCAATCACCAAATCGCTTTCTCTCACTGCATTCTCAATACTTTGCTGATCAGAGAACAGGGTTTGCACTCGATTACCGTATAGCGCATCAATTTGCCGTAGGCGATCCAAGTCGCGATCCATGATGCTCACGTGCGCGCCCATGCCAACCCCAATTTGCAAGGCATGACGGCCTACAACCCCTGCACCCAAGATCAATACCTTTGCAGTAGCAACACCGGGAATGCCGCCCAACAATAATCCGGAGCCCCCTTTGGATTTCTCCAAATGTGCAGCCCCCGCCTGAATCGACATGCGGCCAGCGACCTCACTCATGGGGGCTAGTAGAGGCAATGCGCCGCTCGATGAGGTCACCGTCTCGTAAGCAATGCATATTGCTTTTGACTGAATCAATGCCTCCGTTTGGACTGGATCGGGCGCCAAATGCAAATAAGTAAACAGGGTCTGATCTGCATGCAGCATGGCGCACTCGATGGGCTGTGGCTCTTTCACCTTGACGATTAACTCGGCAGCGGCGAAGACCGCTTTGGCATCCTCGAGTAATGTTGCACCAGCCACTTGATACTGCGCATCGGCAAACCCAATTTGTGCGCCAGCATTTTTTTCCACCAGTACCGAGTGGCCTTGGCGGGTAAGGGCATTGACCAGGCTAGGGGTTAGTCCAACCCGAAACTCATTATTTTTAATTTCTTTTGGAATACCAATAATCATTTCTGCTCTCCTAATTGAAGTACGTGTTTTTTATTAATTCCTAATACGAAATACAGGATCAAATAAATGGTTAATAAGATTGGCCCCACAATGAGTGCCATGCGCGCATCCTCATGAAAACTCATCAAGACAATGACCAGCGCAATAAAGGCCAAGGCAAACCAGCTGGAATACGGCCACCACGGAGCGCGGTACGACAATTGCGCAAGCTGATCCTTGCTAAGGCTTGCCCGAAAGCGGAAGTGGGTATACAAAATGGAGATCCAGACCATGAGGCCCACAAATGTGACCGCCGCCATCATGTAATGGAAAGCCTTCTCAGGAACAAAATAGTTCAGTACGACACCAACCATCGGTACGCATACTGTTCCAATCACAGCACGATGCGGAACACCTGTTCGTGACAACGTAACAAAAGACTTTGGAGCATAGCCATTCGCAGATAAGGCATATAACAAGCGGCCACCACTAAACACCCCAGCATTGCAGGCGGATAGAGCTGCAGTAATCACCACAAAATTAATAATGCCAGCAGCCTCGCGTAAGCCAATGCGCTCAAACATGGCCACAAATGGACTACCTTGCTGACCGACCTCATTCCATGGAAAGATTGCCAAAATAACCATCAGCGCACCTAAGTAAAAAATGAGGATGCGCCAAATGAGTGAGTCGATGGCCATCGGAATTGTCTGTTTCGGGTTTTGTGCTTCGCCTGCAGATAGCCCAATCATTTCAATGCCGACATAGGCAAACAGCACCATATGTAATGAGAGTAAAAATCCACTAAAGCCGTTTGGAAAAAATCCGCCATGCTGCCAGAGATTACTCAGCCCCATCGGTACCCAATCGTTAGTAAACCCAAAGAAGATCACTGAGCAACCCAATGCGATCATCAGCACGATTGCCATAATTTTGATAAGTGCAAACCAGAACTCAAACTCACCAAATACTTTGACGGCAATCAAATTGATCAGCCCCATCAAGATGATGGAAGACAATGCCCAAATCCATTGCGGTGTGTCTGGGAACCAAATCCCCATGTAAATACCCACCGCAGTCACTTCAGCAATGGCCACGACCACCCAGTAGGTCCAGTACCCCCAACCCACCATGTATCCAGCCAGAGGATTGACATAGGTATTGGCATAGGTGGCAAATGATCCCGTGACCGGTTCATGGACAGCCATTTCTCCCAGGGTTCGTAAGACCACAAATGCAACCATGCCAGCCAAGAAGTAGGCAAGCAAGATGGATGGCCCTGCAATTTGAATTGCGGTGGCGGATCCTAAAAATAATCCAACACCAATCGTAGAACCCAAAGCCATTAAGCGAATGTGCCTGACTTTGAGGTGGCGCTTTAAGCCTTCTTCATTCTTCTCCAAGAGAACTCCTTTCATGATGACGGTGGCACAACGCCACCGCATGAAAGTCTATGGAGCGAACTCGATTGAAACCAGTACCTAAAAATTACAGAAGTATCAAGAACTAAATTAGTGCTTAGACTTCTCGTAGAAACTGCTGAATAATCAAGATGAATTGCTTAAATAAAAAAGATTGCTTACAGAAGAATCAGTAAATTCTTACAGGGATAGCCCTAGGCAAATAACAGAGAATTCTTAAGAGCCACGCTTAAACAACCGTAATAAATTAATGTAGTCATCGGTAAACATTGGGAAACCAGGGCGCTTTTGAATTTCCACTGCGCCGGATTTAATCTTCTCTTGATTCAATAAATTTTGATTTCGCGTCATGATGACTTGGTCAGTATTGGCCAACCAATACTCAGGCCCGGTCTCAAAATCGGGTGAGTCGGTTACCAAAACAATCGATAAGCCATGGGCATCGGCCAAATTTTTAGCCACAGGTAATAAATCCACAAAACGGTTGGTTGCCTGAAACACGATTACGCCATTGGGCTTGAGGTGTTTCATATAAATTTCCATCGCCTCTTTGGTAATTAAATGGGTTGGATTTGAATCCCCTGAGTATGCATCTATTGCCAACACATCAAATTGTTGATATTGCTCGCGATCGAGGGAAAGTCGACCATCGCCGATCACAATTTCATGGGTTCCTTTCATCTTTTCTAAAAAAGTGAAATCTTTTTTAGCCGCAGTGACCACCGATGGTGAGATTTCATAAAACACCCAATGATCACCAGGCTTGGCATAGACTGCTAACGCGCCCGCTCCCAAACCGATTACCCCGACAGTCTTTGGTGTGTCGGGCAAACTTGCGAAGACCCGTCCATAACCACTCGTTGGTCCATAGTAGCTCGATGGCGTCATTTGCAACTCTTCTTCAAGCAACTGTCCGCCATGCGCGATCGCGCCATGAATTAAGCTTCGGAAATTCGCTCCGGTAGAGTTATCGCGGGTACGTACAACACCATAAAAATCGCGCTCCATAAATCGCACATCGAGCGTGTAGTCCCGAATTCCCTGCCATGACAACAGCCCAACGGCTAAGACAACGAGGGAAGCAACCCCCTTAGCCAACCAACGCATCCGTGAGGTTTCACCAATCGGTATAAATAGAGCAATCACCGCAGCACCAATGAGAGCGGCATAGAGCTCAAAATACCCTGCAAAGACCAAGGGTGCGATGACGGCCATGGCCAATGAGCCAAGTGCCCCACCAATCGATATGGATAGATAAAAAGTCGTTAACTTAGAAGGATGTGGCTTCAGACGAGCCAGCTCACCGTGGCACACCATACAAACCACAAATAAACCGAGTGCATAAACCGGTGTCACCATCTTGAGATTGAGTGAATCCGACAGCCACGCCATTGCTGGAACAAGCACAATCGCTAGCGGCAAAAATACTGCACGCTTATACCAGCGGGGATGATCAAAACTGATGATGAAGGTGATTAAGTAAAGTGCAAGGGGCACCACCCACAGTAATGGTGCCGATGAGATGTTTTGGGTTAAATGACTACTAACTCCCAATAGCAATGCCGAACCAATCGCCGATAACGCCACCCAACGTAACCATTGGCCAATATGAATGGAATGAGCGGCATCATTTAAATCGGATCCACCAACCTGCTGATCGCCAACGTTTTGTGCGTTCTTAACGGTTGATAAACCAAGGGCAAAACATAAGACTGCAAAGATACAAAATAATCCGGACCATGCCCAAGCGGTCTCACGGTTACCAAGCCAAGGCTCAATCAAAAATGGGTATCCGAGCAGGGCCAGGAGTGAAGCAAAATTTGAGAGGGCAAACAGGCGATAAGGGGCTGAGGCTTGGTGGCGACGCCAATACCAAGCACCAATTAACGGGGTAGTGCTTGCGAGTAAAAAATACGGCAACCCGATGGTTGCTAATAGCAGTCCTAGGATTCTTAAAATTGGATCCTCGTTACCAAAGGGGCGCCACGCATCGCTCGCAATGATCGGCATCGTAATAATTGCAGCTACCAAAAGAACGCCGTGCACCATGACCTGTCGCTTCATCGACAGATAACGAGTCAAGACATCGGCATAGGCATAACCTGCGAGAAGCGCCGATTGAAAAAAAAGTAAACATGTTCCCCACACTGCAGCAGACCCCCCAAACCACGGCAAGATTTGTTTTGCGATTAAAGGCTGAACCAGAAAAATTAGGAACGCGGAAATGAAAATAACGATGGCGTAGAACATGGTTTGGCGATAGTGGATTGTTTCAATCTAAATGGCGCGCTGATGTTTAACCAGTTTTGTATAAGACGCCATCAAAAAAGATGGGGATTGGGGAGTAATTTCAAACAGAAAATTAGATACAAAAAAACCCCAGCAAGCTGGGGTTCTTTGAGACAAAAAGGATTACTTCTTGTCAGCTGGCTTAGCAGCAGGAGCAGCAGCAGCTGGCTTAGCAGCGTCTTTCTTCTCGTCTTTCTTAGCTGGAGCAGCTTGAGCGAAAACACCAGCGGAGAACAAACCAGCAACTAACATAGCAACGATCTTTTTCATGTAAAACTCCAAAATAAAATTAATAAACGTAGTCTCCTACGGATCTAACTGCCACCTCAACCAAAACCAATGTAGCTACGAATGGCTTTAGCCGAAGCTAGTTCATTAACGCTCCCAAAAAACAAAGCGTTGACAAACTAATTACCTGAACATCAATTTCAAGTAAATCAGGAGTTTAGCAAAAAGATTGCCCTGAGGAATTGGCGATTTGCTTAAGGCAAGCGGAGGCTGCCGCAAACCCAAACGCCGCGGTTACAGTAACCCCGGAACCATACCCTGAGCATTCCAAACCCCCACTGGCTATGCCCCTCCTGGCTTCGGATGAGTAAACCGCCTGAATTCCCATGGGTTTCTTTAAATCCCTACTAAATAAGTGGTTTTTTCGCAATTGCGCTCTGATTTTGGCCAGTAAGGGGTCTTGAATGGTCTTAGCCAGGTCGGCAATCTGAATTCGGGTGGGGTCTAACTTCCCCCCGGCACCCCCGCACATGGTTAATGGAGTCTGGTGACGCTGACAAAAATTGGCAAGGGCGACCTTGGTAGACGCCTCATCGCAAGCATCGAGAACAAAAGCCCCCTGGGGAATGATGTGCTCTAGATTTCCTAACTCAGCGAATGCATCATGAATCGTGAGTTGTATCGTTGGGTTAATGGCTTGTAAACGCTCAGCCATCGCTAGCACTTTTGCTTTTCCAAAATTTCCTTCAACAGCATGCAACTGACGATTAACGTTACTTAGCGCAATGTGATCAAAATCCACCAAGACCAAATGACCAACGGCTGAGCGTGCTAAAGCTTCGGCGGCCCATGACCCAACTCCGCCAAGACCGATCACTACGACCGTGGCACGGCCAAAAGCTTCAAATACATCTTCGCCATATAAACGGGCTACTCCGGCAAATCGTCGATCTGCAGCCGGGTTGCTTTCACAGGCGGTTTGGTCAACTGGTCTTTCGTTTGCCATAGGCTCTCTTTATACTCAATCCATGAGCACAATCAGTAAAAACTTAGCCGATCTACGCAAAAACTATACCGCAGGGCAATTATCGGAAAACGATGTGCCGGCTGATCCGGTTGTTCTATTTGAAACCTGGTTTTTACAGGCTAGTCAGGCGCAGTGCCCTGAGCCGAATGCGATGGTGCTCGCTACCGCTGATGCGAGCGGTACTCCCTCGGCACGGGTGGTTTTATTAAAAGGAATCAGCCAGGGTGATTTTTGTTTCTTTACCAATTACGCCAGTCAAAAAGGGCAAGAGCTTGAACACCGTCCACAAGCGGCACTTCTTTTTCATTGGCACGAACTAGAACGTCAGGTTCGCATTAACGGCATTGTGTCGAAGCTCACCGCAGCAGAGAGTGATGACTATTTTTTTCAACGTCCTCCAGCCTCTCGAATTGGTGCTTGGGCCTCACCCCAAAGTCGAGAAATTGAGAGTCGTGCTTTTTTAGAACAGGAAGAACTCCGCTTTAAAGAACAATTTGGAGAAAATCCTCCCCGACCAGCGCAATGGGGGG
>VYKP01000346.1_pt1 | contig 11513 bp, 12 predicted proteins | sample 5114551 | NCBI WGS metagenome assembly VYKP01 (sample SAMN12291777, study PRJNA351875) | freshwater metagenome | isolation source: freshwater lake | place: USA: Michigan, Baseline Lake | collected 2013-08-09
CATCCCGAGAGTCTGGCCCATGACGCCGCCCGCGCCAGAATTGGGATTCCCCATCGACTGCGCGGCGTTGAACTGCATGTACTTGCTCATGTCGCCGACGATGCCCATGCTCGTGCGCTGGTCGAGCACCTTCTCGACTTCCGGCGGAAGCGAGATGTTCTCGACGTTGAAGGCGGTGATCTCAAGGCCGTACTCGGCGATCGACGGGGAGATCCGGTCCTTGATGAACTTGCCGAGCTCGTTGTAGTTCGCGGCCATGTCCAACGCGGCCATCTTGCTCTCGCCAAGCACGTCCGCGAACTGGCTGACGATCAGGTTCCGAAGCTGCTCGGTGATGCCGTCGGTCGTGAACCGGGCGTTGGTCCCGACGATCTGCTTCACGAACGCCGTCGGGTCCGCGATGCGGAAGGCGTACGTGCCGAAAGCCCGCAAGCGAAGGGGCCCGAACTCGGGATCCCGGAGCATGATGGGGTTCATCGTCCCCCACTTGTTGTCGGTGAACTGCCGCAGGTTGACGAAGTAGACCTCGGCTTTGAAGGGGCTCTCGAACCCGTACTTCCATCCCTTGAGCGTCGAGAGGAGGGGCAGGTTCTGCGTGCGAAGGTCGAAGGTGCCGGGGAGCTTGAAGATGTCGGCGATCTGCCCCTCGTTGACGAAGACGGCGGCCTGGCTCTCGCGGACGATGAGCTTGGCTCCGTTCTTGATCTCGTTGTTGTGGCGCTCGAAGCGGTAGACGAGCGTGTTGGACGTGCGATCAAGCCACTCGACGATGTCGATCAGTTCGCCCGTGAGTTTCTTCCAGATATCCATCGGTCGCCTCCTCTGCCCGATTGCGCGGCGTTCATTCTACGTCGCGACGGACTCCCCTGACGGTTCCCTATCGATCGGCCCCCGGCGTGCTGAAACACCCAGAAAGCCACAGAAACACACGCGCATCTCTCGGAACCCGGACCTCCCGGTTTCAACAACCCACCCCGCCGGCGAGCGTCCAATCCGCCGTACCTGTTGGCGCGGTATCTTTCGGCTACGCTGTGCGCGTGCCGACCGCTCGTGTCGGGCGGCCCCGCCAATCCACGGAGCATCTCAGATGGGTATCCCGATGTCACGCCGTCTCTTCTCGCTCGCCGCTCTCGCGTTTGCCGCCGGCACCGCGCTGGGCGCCGACACCACCCCCGCAACCGCCTCAAAGGGCTACGAGTTCGGCGTCATCGCCAAGAGCCAGAGCAACCCCGTCTTCCAGGCCGCCCGCACCGGCGCCATGGACGCCGCCGCCGACCTCTCCAAGAAGCACGGCATCGAGATCCTGCACCGACGCCAACGTCCTCACCAAACCCATCGACGGCGCCGTCGGCAAAGGCGTCCAGGTCGTGACCTTCGACTCCGACGCCCCCAAAAGCAAACGCTTCGCCTACTACGGCATCGACGACGTCGAAGCCGGCAAAAAGCTGATGGATGAACTCGCCAAAGCCATGGGCGGCAAGGGCGGCCAGATCGCCATCCTCGCCGGAAACCAGAGCGCCCCGAACCTCCAGGCCCGCGTCAAGGGCGTCAAGGACCAGATCGAGAAGCTCAAGGACAAGGGCTTCACCCTCAAGGAGGTCTACTACCACGAAGAGACCCCCGGCAAAGCCGCCGCCAAAGTCCAGGAAGTCCAGACCGCCAACCCCGACATCGCCGGCTGGGCCATGGTCGGCGGCTGGCCCCTCTTCACCAAGGGCGCCCTCGAAGGCGTCTACGACAAAGCCAAGGTCGCCGCGGTCGACGCCCTTCCCGAGCAGATCGAGTACGTCAAGTCCGGCCAGGTCCAAGCCCTCGTCGTCCAGGATTGCTACGGCTGGGGCTACAAGAGCGTCGAGATGCTCTTCGACAAGGTCCACAACGGCAAGAACCCCGAGAAGGTGATCAACGCCTTCGAACTCAAGGTTTGCACCCAGGCCAACGCTTCCGAGTACGAAGGCCTCTGGAAGAAGTGGCTCGCCAAGAAGGACGACAAGAAGGAAGAGAAGAAGGACGACGCCAAGCCCGCGTCCGACAAGAAGTAACCACCCTCTGAAACAGCTTTCCACGAACGGGGCGCTCTCGCGAGCGTCCCGTTTTTTCTTCCCCGACGCAAGCCCGTTCCCGGTACCATACCGGCGATGACCACCGACCCCTCCACCTCCACGCCCGCTTCGCTCCCGGTCCTCCTGACGGCCGAGCACATCTCCAAGCGATTCGGCGTCACGCAGGCTCTCGACGACGTCTCCGCCACCTTCCTCAAGGGCGAGGTCCACGCCCTCATGGGCGAAAACGGTGCGGGCAAAAGCACCCTCGGCAAGGTCATCGCCGGCCTTCACCGCCAGGACACCGGCACCGTCACGATCATCCAGAATGGCGCCGCTCGCGTCCTGGCGCCCGGCTCGATCGACGACGCATTCAGCGCCGGCGTCCGCATCGTCCATCAAGAGCTCGCCCAGTGCCCGCAGCTCTCGGTCGCCGAAAATCTCTGCTTGCACGACCTGCCCACCCGCGCCGGCCTCCTCGACCGCCGCACCATGAACGACCGGGCCGCCAAGCTCGTCCACCAGCTCGACCCCTCGATCGACGTGCAAGCCCCGCTCGGCTCGCTCGCCCCGGGCCGCCGCCAGATCTGCCAGATCGCCGCAAGCCTCGACGACCGCTCCGCCCACGGAGGATCGGGCCCCAGCCTCATCGTCTTCGACGAACCCACAAGCTCGCTCTCCGTCGCCGAAGCCGACCGCCTCATGGAGATCACGCGGGCCCTCGCGGCCCGCGGACTCACCATCGTCTACGTCAGCCACCGCATGGGCGAGATCTTCCAGGTCTGCGACCGCGTCACCGTCCTCCGCGATGGCAAGTTCGTCGCCACTTCCCCCGTCAAACAGCTCACCGAGGCAGACCTCGTCGAACAGATGATCGGCCGCCGCCTCACCACCCCCGCGGGCCGGATCCGCTCCGGCGGAGGCGACGCCGAAGCCGCCGCGATCAAATCCGAAAGCGGCGACCACCACCACGGACAGTTCGCCACCCCCGGCAAGGTCGTCCTCGAGGTCTCGCGCATCTCCTCACCCGGCAAGCTCCGCGATGTCTCGCTCAACGTCCGCGCCGGCGAGATCGTCGGCCTGGGCGGCCTCGTGGGCGCGGGCCGCTCGGAGCTTCTGGACGCGATCTTCGGCCTTGACGCAAACTCGCGCGGCACCGTCATGATCGACGGCGTCGAGACGAATCGCACCGGCCCGCGCGATTCGATCTCGCGCGGCATGGGCTACGTCCCCGAGGACCGGCGCCTGCAGGGCCTCTTCTTCCAGCTTGGCGTCGGCGAGAACATCGTGATGCCGTTCATGCAGAAGCTCGCCGTGCTGCTCGGCGTCCGCTCGCTCGGCTCGGAGAAGAACCTGATCGCCGACAAGTTCACCGAGTTCCGCGTGAAAGCCGCGAGCCAAGCTTCGCTCCCCGGGGAGCTTTCCGGCGGTAACCAGCAGAAACTCCTCATCGCCCGCTGGATGGGCAAGGAGACGAAAGTTCTCCTCCTCGACGAGCCCACGCGAGGCATCGACGTGGGCACGAAGAGCGAGGTCTACAAGCTCATCCACGCCGCCGCCGACCGCGGCATGGCCGTCCTCCTGGTCTCAAGCGAGATGCCCGAACTCCTCGCTCTCTCCGACCGAGTCCTCGTGATGGCCGGCGGCCGAATCACCGGCGAACTCACCGGCGACCAGATGACCCAGACCAACATCCTCAAGCTCGCCACGGTGGACTCGCGAGCGACCGCCTAAACGAGCCCCGAGCGCCAGCGAGCGGGTCATCTGTCTTCTCGACTTGCTCCATCACCGCGCCCGCACATTCCCAAGCCCGCCATCCACCCCGATCGTCTGCCCCGTCACCCAGCCGCTCTCCGGCGACAAAAGCCACATGATCGCCGACGCGATATCTGGCGGCTCGCCGATCCGGCCCAGCGGGTGCATCGCGACCGACACCTTGAGGCTGGCTTCGTTCCCCGTGATCCGCTCCGTCAGCGGGGTCCGCGTCAAACCCGGAGCTACCACGTTCACACGGATCCCGCGAGCCGCGTAACTCGCCGCCGCCGACCGTGCAAGCCCCTCCACCGCGGCCGGAAGCTCGGCTTTGAGCGCCAGAAGCGGTTCCGCCCGACGGCCGCACGCCACCACGGTGCCGCCCGCCGCCACGATCCGCCGGCAAACCTCTCGACCGATCCCGCCACCCGCTCCCACGACGACGACTCTTTGCATACCCGATGGTTCGCTCGCGGACCCCCTTTGGATGCTCGGAACGAACACCCCGAAGCTTCGCCCGGCCAAAGAAGCTCAGGACCCTTACCGTGACGTCCGAAAGGAACCTCGGCCCCGCCGAAAGCCCGCTCATGACCCACGAACGGACATTCAGTCTCGATGCGCTGCGCGACGATGACGGCCGGACCGTGCACGACGCTTGCGTGATCCTGCGCGTGCTCGTGGGGTCTCGCGCCTACGGGCTCGCCCGCGAGGACTCCGACGCTGATCTTCGCGGCGTCTACATCCCCTCCGCTTCCGCACACTGGTCGCTCACCAAGCCTCCGGAGCAATTCGAGAGCGATGAAGCCCAGACCGTCATCTGGGAGATCGAGAAATTCCTCGCTCTCGCCCTCAAGGGCAACCCCGCCATTCTCGAGACCCTGTGGTCGCCCGTCGTCCTCTTCGCGTCGGACCTGGGCCGGGACCTGCTCGAGCTTCGCTCCCAGGTCCTCTCCAAAGCCGTCTACCGATCGTTCCTCGGCTACGCCGAAGCCCAGTTCATCGGAATGTCCCGCGCGATGGACCGAACCGGCGCGGTCAAGTGGCGGCACGCGATGCACATGATCCGCCTGCTGATCGCCGGGGAGGAACTCGTCCGCACAGGCTCGCTCGTGCTTGACGCGACACCGCACCGGGAACGCCTCCTCCGCGTTCGAGACGGCGTGGAGCCTTGGTCCGCGATCCTCGCGTGGAAGAACGAGCTTTCCGCCGCCCTCGACCGGTCGTTCCAGACGACGCCGCTCCCGGAATCACCGGACACAGCCGCTGCGAACGCGTTCCTCACCAAAGCACGCCGCACGATGGCACGACGGGAGAACACGCATGAATAACCTCGTCCCTCGCATGGACCTCTGCAAGCGGATCGCCGCTCGCCTCGACTGCCCCTCGGTCTTCGTCACCATCAGCGGAGCCCACCTGTACGGCTTTCCCTCGCCGGACTCGGATTACGACATCCGCGGCAGCCATGTGCTCCCGACACGCGAACTGCTGACGCTCGATGAGCCGCGAGAAACGCTGACCTACGAAAGCGTCGAGGAGGGCGTCGAGATCGACCACGTCTCGCACGACATCCGCAAGTTCTGCTCGATGCTCCTCAAACGCAACGGGTACGTGCTCGAACAGCTCACCAGCCCGCTCATCGTCCAGACAAGCGAGTTTCATCGCGAATTGCTTTCGCTCGTTCCGCGGATGGTGACCAAGCACCACGTCCACCACTACCTCGGCTTCGTCCAGACCCAGCGAGGCCTCTTCGCGAAGGAAGACCCGCCTCGGATCAAGCCGCTTCTCTACATCTACCGCGTCCTCCTGACCGGCATCCATCTCATGCGGACCGGCGAGACGCAAGCCAGCCTCGTGACGCTCCACGATCTGTACGGGCGCGAACTCGACATGCCATACGTGCCCGACCTCATCGCGCGGAAGGTCGGCAGCAAGGAACAAGCCGTCGTCTCGGCTGATGAACGTGCGTTCCACGATCGGGAGCACGACCGCCTCGAAACCGCACTCAAGCAAGCGGGCGATCTCACGCAACTTCCGGACACGCCAAGTTGCCGTCCGGAGGTCAACGACCTGCTCGTGCGCGTCCGCGGGCTGTAGTCATCCGAACGGTCCAGACTCAGAGCTTGGCAAGCTCACGCCCGCGATCCCGCGCCGCGGTGATCGCTTTCACCAGCGAATCGATCACCTTCGCATCGTCGAGCACCGCCGTCGCCGCCGCCGTCGTGCCCCCCTTGCTCGTGACCGCCGCTCGCATCGCTTCCGCAGGCCGCTGATCCTCGCGGAGCATCATCCCCGAGCCGAAGACCGTCGCGCGGACCATCGCGTCGGCCGCCTGCCGGTCAAACCCGAGCTCGACCGCCGCTTTCGTCATGGCTTCCGCGAGGTAGAAGACGTACGCCGGACCCGAGCCCGCGACGGCCGTGAAAGCGTCCATCAAGTCCTCTTTGATGCGCACAACCGTGGGCCCGACGCCGCGGAAAAGGTCAAGGGCGAAGTCCTCATCCCCCGCGTGCGCGCCGGCCGACACACAGATCGCCGTGCACCCCTGCCGTACCGCCGCCGGCAGGTTCGGCATCGCCCGGATGACGCGCGCGCCGGGGCCCAAAGCCGCTCGGATCTTGGCCCCCGGCGTCCCCGCCAGCACGCTGATCACCACGCGGGAGTGCTCGTCGAAAAAGCCCCGGATCTCCTTCGTGACCTCCGCGAGCGACTGCGGCTTGACCGCAAGCACCAGCGGCGACGGTTCGCCACCGCGCTGCGCCTCCTGCTTGACGAGCCATTCCATCGCCTCCCGAGGGGACTCGCACGTCGGAGCGTCGATCCGCTCGCGGGCGAGTTGGTCGCGTTCAGCCACCATGAACCGGTCGTGGTCGCCGACGGCCAAAGCCCCGGCCGCGATGGCACGTCCCATATTCCCGCCGCCGATCATGGCCCAGACCGTTCCCCGGGTTGGCAGATGTGCTGACATGCCCAAGGCTAGGGGCGGGCAGGAGCCCATCCGCGATCCCGGGCCCGAGCCGCTTGGTGCGATAGAATCACGATCAAGCCCTCAGGAGAACCCGCGGCCGACCGTTCCCGCCGCGACAGACCATGGCCACCTTCTATCAGCTCGACTTTGAAAAGCCGCTCTCCACCCTCGAACAGCAGATCGAGGAAGCGAGGGCCGGACTGCCCGCCGACGCCGAGCCCTCGCCCCAGTTGAAAGCACTCCGGCAGCAGCACTCGGACCTGCTCAAGAAGCTCTACACGGACCTCTCCGCGTGGAACACCGTCCGCGTCGCTCGCCACCCCCTCCGCCCGCAAACCCGCGACTACATCGGCATGATGTGCCGCGACTTTTCCGAGCTTCACGGCGACCGCCGGTTCGGGGACGACCCCGCGATCGTGTCGGGGTTCGCCCGCGTCGGACACGTCAAGTGCATGCTGATCGGCCACCAGAAGGGGAAGGAAACCGCCGAGAAGATCGCGTGCCACTTCGGCTGTGCGCACCCCGAAGGCTATCGCAAAGCCCTCAAGAACATGAAACTGGCCGAGAAAATGGGCTTGCCCGTCGTGACGCTCGTCGACACGCAGGGCGCCTACCCCGGCTTGGGAGCCGAGCAGCGCGGACAGGCCCAGGCGATCGCCGAGAACCTCATGGAGATGAGCCGCCTCCGCGTGCCCATCGTGAGCGTCATCATCGGTGAGGGCGGATCCGGCGGTGCGCTCGGCATCGCCGTCGCCGATCGCGTCGGCATGATGCAGTACGCCTGGTACAGCGTCATCAGCCCCGAAGGGTGCGCGGCCATCCTGTGGAAGGAAGCCAACGAACAGACCAACACCGCCGCCGCGCGTGCGCTCAAGCTCACCGCCGCGGACAACAAGGAACTCGGTGTCGTCGACGAGGTGGTCCTTGAACCGGTGGGCGGCGCCCACCGCGACCCGCAGCAGGCCGCAAGCAACCTGCAATCGTGGATCCTTACCCAGCTTCAGGCTCTCAAGAACGTCCCGGTCGACCAGCTTCTGGCCCGCCGGTACGACCGCTTCCGGAACCTGGGTCAGGTGCTGGAGGGCTCGCCGGTCGTGACCACCCCCTCGGCCGCTTCCGCCCCGGCCGCCGGCCGCGTTTGACGCGGTACCCCCCCGTCCCTACTCTTCGCACCCGAAGGAAGACCCCGGTCTGGGCCGGTCTTATCTTGGGGTGACCGGCTTCGTTTGCAATCGTTCTGCCTTTTGGATGGAGTGTCCATCCAAAGACCGACTCTCGTCCGAACACGAGCGAGGGGACCGTGGCGAAGAAGACCTCAACAGCCAAACCCAAGTCCAAGGCCGCCAGCAAGGGCGCGCCGAAGGTGTCCAAGCCGGCTGCAAAGCCCGCGAAGAAGCCTGCGCCCAAGCCAATCGCCAAGAAGCCCGACGCCAAGCCGGCTCCCGCGAAGAAGGCCGAAGCCAAAAAGCCCGAGCTCAAAAAGCCGGATGCCAAAAAGCCCGAAGCGAAGAAGCCTGACGTCAAGAAAGTCGACGTCAAGAAGCCCGCTCCCGCGGCCAAGCCCGAAGCCAAAAAACCAGAAATCAAGAAGCCCGAAGCCAAGAAGCCTGAGGCAAAGAAGCCCGAGGTCAAACCGGCCGCCAAGCCCGTGGTCAAGCCCGGGACCAAAGCCGAGGCTGAGGCGCCCGCCGCTCCCCCCGCTGACGACAAGGCCGCTTCCGCTCGCAAGGGCATCACCATCGTCCCCAGCAAGCCGCTGAAGAAGCCCAAGCCGAAAGCTCCTTCGACCGACATCTCCGCCCTCGCGGGGTCGCTCCTCTCGTCCGGCTTTGCTCGCAAACCGCTGATCGCGTCGGGGCCCAACGCTCCCGCGCTCAAGCCGCTTGGCGTTCAGGGCGTCGAAGAAGTCCAGGCCAAGGTCGCCGGCAAGTCGCCCTTCGGCAAGAAGGAACTCGAGCACTTCCGGGCGATCCTCCTCCGCAAGCGGGCCGAACTGCTCGGCGATGTCTCGCACCTTGAAGAGGAAGCTCTCCGAGGCGAAAGCGGTGCGCTCTCCAACATGCCGCAGCACATGGCCGAGCAGGGCAGCGAGACGTACGAACAGTCCCTGCACCTGGACCTCGCCGCCGCGGGTTCCAAGCTCATCAAGGAAATCGACGACGCCATCCGTCGCATCGATGCCGGCACTTTCGGCATCTGCGAACTGACCGGCAAGCCCATCCGCGTCGAGCGTCTCGAAGAGCTCCCGTGGGCCAGGCACTCCATCGAGGCGGCCCGCGAACTCGAGCGCCGGTCGATGCGCACGTGACCGCGACCACGGACCCATCCATGACCCAGAATCAAGCGGCCCCGGATGCGCTCTAGCCCGCAAGCGGTCTGCTCAGCAGCCCGACCTACAGAAGCCCGCGAGCCTGGGTCGTCCTCATTCTCGTCCTCGTGCTGGGCTTGGCCGCCGACCTTGGGTCAAAGTACTGGGCCTTCAACACACTCGCCCCGTACCCGATCCAGATCGAACGCGAAGCGGTGCTCGCCGGGCGGCACGACTCGCTCATCCCGTCCCACGAACCGACGGTCGTGCTCCCCAGCGTGCTTGAGTTCAAGCTTGTCCTGAACGTGGGCGCGGTCTTCGGCGCTGGCGCGGGCAAGCGTCCGCTCTTCATCGGCGTCACGATCTTCGCGGTGGTCTTCGGGCTCTTCCTTTTCGGCTGGTGGACGAGCCCGCGGGATCGCTGGGCCCACGTCGGCATCGGGTTGCTTCTGGCCGGCGGATTGGGCAATCTGTACGACCGTGTGCTGTACGCGTGCGTGCGAGACTTCATCCATCCGTTCCCGGGCGTGCGGCTTCCCTTCGGCTGGCGATATCCGTCGAACGAGGACCAGCTCTGGCCGTACGTCTCGAACGTCGCGGACAAGTGGCTCCTGATCGGGATCGCGATCCTCCTCGTTCACGCCTGGCGCATGGGCGGGCAGGAAGAGCGGATGCTAACCCAGCGTGCTGATGCGGCGACGCCGCCCGCCAATCCCTCCTGAAGGAAATCACCGCACGTGCCGACCGCTCCGACCATCAAAGCGTTCACGCTGGGGCCGTTCCAGACGAACTGCTACGTCGTCTCCGCGGGCACGCCGGACTGCTGGATCGTCGATGCGAGCTTCGGCCCCGGCGCGATGATCGACCACGTCCGACGGGACAAGCTGATCCCGCGAGCGGTGCTCCTGACGCACGCGCACGTGGATCACATCGCGGGCGTCGCCGAGGTTCGCCGGGCGTTCCCGGAGATTCCCGTGCTCATTCACGCCGCCGAGCGCGAGTGGCTCGGCGACCCTCTCCTGAACTTGTCGGCTCTGGGCGGTCAGAGCGTGACGGCTCCGGGACCCGACGGCTTTCTCGACGAGGGCGAGACGCGGGCACTGGGCGACTCGTCGTGGCGGGTGCTTCACACGCCGGGCCATTCCCCCGGCGGGATCACGCTCTGCTGTGACGACGCGGGCGTCGCGATCGTCGGTGATTCGCTCTTCGCGGGGTCGATCGGCCGGACGGATTTCCCGGGAAGCGACCACGCGACGCTGATCGCCTCGATCAAGTCCAAGCTCTACACGCTTCCGGGCGCGACGAAGGTCTACCCGGGTCACGGACCGATGACGACGATCTCTCGCGAAGCGACGAGCAACCCGTTCGTGCGAGGGTAAAGGCGGTCAGAACCAACTCGCGATCAAGGCCCACGCGAGAAAGCCGCCGAGGACCAGGACCAGCACGACGGACGTCCAGAACACGAAAGGCTTGTCGCGGCGCAGCTTCGCCCGGTACTCCCAGAGCTTGAACGGGAAAAGCCAGGCAAAGTCTGTTCCGGCTTCGGGCACGACTTCCTCCGGTTGTCACATCGCGCTGGGCATGCCGTAGCAGCGGCGCCAGGTGCTGATCTGCCCGGCGTGCATCGCGACGTGGCTGGTGCACATGAACACGAGCGCCGCGCCGATGGTCGGGAAGAACTTGGTCCGGATGTTCTCGTCCGGATGCGGCTGGGAGAGGACCGAGTCATCGACCTTGGCGAGCGTGTCAAAGAGGGTGTTGTACCCCTTCAGGAACGCGGCCATGATCTCGTCCTTCTTCGGGTAGATCCGGCCCTCGGGGTCGTCCTTGCAGTCAACGCCGGCTTTGAACAGGTCGGGCCAGTGCCCGGGCGTCGCGACGGAAGCCGCGTCGATGTTCAGGAAGCCGAGCATGCGAGCGGGATACAGCGCGAGGTGTCCGAAAACGAACGCGGGGTGGTTGCAGTCGATGACCGTTTCCTTGCCGCCGTCGCGGAAACGCGGCTTGCGGGCGAAGAGCTCGGGCTTGATGTCGGAAGCGACCTTCTCGGCATAACCGACACCGCGGCGACCGGCGAGGATGATCTGATCGATGGCGTGGCCCATGTGTGTGTTCCCTTTGCGGAGGAGTCAAGCTCCGACGTATCGATCGTAGATGCTTCGGGCTCGCTCGGGGTTACGGACGCCGCGAACCACGGCTCGCCCGTCGGGAAAGACGCCCAGGTGAACGGGCCCGCCGTCGTCGGCCCGCTCGAGGGCGAGCGCTGCTCGAACCATGAACCGCGACCGCGTCACCCCGCCGGCCGCGGCGTGAGGCTCAAGCCTCGACGCGAGCAGCGCGAGGTTGACAATCTCCGGAGTGTCGTCGTCTTCACCGCGCTCCGCCGAAGCATGGCTTGGGAAGATCTGGACGGAGTTCTGACCGCAAAGCCAGACCGCCCGCGTAC
>VYKP01000276.1_pt1 | contig 11491 bp, 3 predicted proteins | sample 5114551 | NCBI WGS metagenome assembly VYKP01 (sample SAMN12291777, study PRJNA351875) | freshwater metagenome | isolation source: freshwater lake | place: USA: Michigan, Baseline Lake | collected 2013-08-09
CGGCTGCGCGAGATCGGCCCGGATCTCCGCCAGCACGCGGCGCTGGGCATCCGTCAGCGCGAACGGCAGCCCGGCGAACAGCCGGTCGGCGCGCTCGTCACCGCCCGTGATGCGGGGGGCGCGCGCCGTGTCGCGCCGGCGCCGATGCAGCCGCATGGAGAGCTGCTGGGCGAGGAGTTCGTCGAACTTCATGCGCTGCCACGCGGGATGGCGGCGGGCCTCGAGGTCCGCGAGTTCGATGTTTGCCGGCGGATCATGCAGGAGCCGCACGGCGGCCTCGAACCCGGTCAGCCGGAGCTTCGCGAGCATCCCGGCGGGCAACGTCTCGTCGAGTGCGCAGCGCCCGAGGCCCGCATGCACGGCGAGCCGGAGCGCGTGCTGCGACAGCCCGGCGGTGGTGGGGTAGACGGGCGTCAGGCGGTCCGGGAGCGGCGTCGAGTCCGTCACGGGCCGGATGCGCGGATGCACCATCTCCGGCCCGTCGAACCCGGGACGGATCTCGCCCACCAGCCTCACCTGCTGCCCGGCCGCGAGCTGCTTCTGCTGGTTCGGGTAGAAGTGCAGGAGACGCACGATGAGCTGGCCCGTGCGATCGCGGACCCGCGCCACGAGCTGACGACGACCGCGGATGCGGACCTCGGCATCGACGACGACGCCTTCCACCTGGGTGGGCATCCCGATGGGCGCCTCGGCCATGGCCACCACCCGGGTCTCGTCCTCGTAGCGCATCGGCAGGTGCAGCACGAGATCGAACGGACGCGCGATGCCGAGCGTCGCAAGCTTGGCGGCGACCGCGGGCGCCACGCCGGGGATCGTCGGCGGGATCTCGCGGGGGCGCGGGGAGGTCGCGGGGGGCGGCGCGGAGGACGACTCGGGAGACGTCACGGGAGACGTGGGGCGTGCCGGGGCTCAAGGAGCGTCGGATGGTATGCGCAAAGAGGCCCCCTCTCAACGCGCAGAAAAGGGGCTGTCCGGTCGCTTGCCGCAGCGCATCATGGTGCGCGACCCCGTGCTACGATCCGCGCCTGCTTTTCGGAGCCGACGCGGCGCAGGGCCCGTCGGGCCGATGATCCTGAAGAGGGTGCATGAGCCGCGCCTCAGCGATGATCCCCACGGAAACCTCCCCACCGTTCCGTACCGCCCCGGCCTCGGCAACCGGCTCGGCCACCACCATCCCGGACCTGCCGGCAGCGCGATGACAGACACCCCCGAGGCACCCACCCCCGAGGCAGCGTCGCTGCCGCCCGCCGTCGACGCTGAACCCGCCCGCGACCACGAACGCTCCGGACTCCTCACGCTCGCCCTGGGCGCCGTCGGCGTGGTGTTCGGCGACATCGGCACGAGCCCCCTCTATGCCATGAAGGAGGCCTTCAGCGGCCACCACGCCGTGGGCCTCACGCACGACAACGTGCTCGGCGTCCTGTCGCTGGTCTTCTGGTCACTGGTCATCATCGTCACGCTGAAGTACGTGACGTTCGTGATGCGCGCCGACAACCGCGGCGAGGGCGGGATCATGGCCCTCATGGCGCTGGTCGTCGGCACCACGAAGCGCGGGTCGCGCAGTCGCTGGTGGATCACCGCCATGGGCATGTTCGGCGCCGCGCTCTTCTACGGCGACAGCATGATCACGCCCGCCATCTCGGTGCTCTCCGCGGTGGAGGGTCTCAACGTGATCACGCCCGTGTTCGAGCCCTACATCATCCCGATCACCCTGGTCGTGATCGCGGGGCTCTTCATCGTGCAGTCGAAGGGCACCGGAACCGTGGGCGCCCTGTTCGGGCCGATCACCGCCGCCTGGTTCCTGATCCTCGCGGCGCTCGGCGTCATCCAGATCATCGCGAATCCGCACGTGCTGCTCGCCTTCAATCCGGCCTACGCGTTCGGTTTCTTCGTCGATAACCGCATGCAGGGGTTCCTGACGCTGGGCACGGTCATCCTGGCCGTGACCGGCGCCGAGGCGCTCTATGCGGACATGGGCCACTTCGGCAAGCAGCCCATCCGCCTTGCATGGCTGGTGTTCGTGTTTCCCGCCCTCGTGCTCAACTACTTCGGGCAGGGGGCACTCCTGCTGCGGGACCCCACGGCCATCGCCCACCCCTTCTTCCGCATGGTCCCGTCGTGGGGGCTGATTCCGATGGTCGCGCTGGCGACGATGGCCACGGTGATCGCCTCGCAGGCCGTCATCTCGGGCGCGTATTCGCTGACGCGTCAGGCGATCCAGCTCGGCTACTGTCCGCGGCTCGCCGTGCAGCACACCTCCGAACGCGAGATGGGGCAGGTGTACATGCCCTGGATCAACTGGGCGCTGCTCGCGGCGGTCGTGGCGCTCGTGCTGGGATTCAAGTCGTCGTCGGCACTGGCGTCGGCCTACGGCATCGCGGTGACCGGGACGATGGCCATCGACTCCGTGCTGCTCTTCTTCGTCTTCACGCGGCTCTGGAAGTGGAACACCGCGCTCGCCGCGATCGTCTCGGGCAGCTTCCTGTTCGTGGATCTGGCGTTCTTCAGCGCAAACTCCGTGAAGCTGTTCCAGGGCGGCTGGTTCCCCGTGGTGATCGCGCTCGCGATCTTCACGCTGATCGCCACGTGGCGACAGGGACGCGCCCTGCTCTTCTCGCGCCTGAAGCCCGGCGCGATCCCGATCGAACCGTTCCTGGATTCCATCGCCGCGCATCCGCCGACCCGCGTGGAGGGGACGGCGATCTTCCTCACGGCAGGACGCGAGGGCGTGCCCCACGCACTGCTCCACAACCTGAACCACAACAAGGTGCTGCACGAGCGGGTCGTCCTGCTGACGGTGACCACCGAGGATGTCCCGTACGTGTCCGACGCCCAGCGCATCGAGATCAGCACGCTGGGCAGCGAGTTCTACCGGATGACGGTGCGCTTCGGATTCAAGGACGAGCCCAATCTCCCCGTCGCGCTGCAGCTCCCCAACAAGCTCGGCATGTCGTTCAGCATGATGGAGACCTCGTTCTTCCTGTCGCGGCAGACCATCGTGCCCACCGGTGAACCCGGCATGGCGCTGTGGCGCGAGAAGCTGTTCGCGGCGATGTCGCGCAACGCGGCGAGCGCCACCGACTTCTTCCAGATCCCGACGAACCGGGTCGTGGAGCTGGGCACGCAGATCGAGATCTGACGTCGATGGCCGCGCTGGACGCCCTGGAAAGGATGCTCGCCGCCGGCAAGGACAGTCCGATGCTGCGATTCAGCCTCGGCAACGAGCATCTGCGGATGGGCGATGCCGCGACGGCCGTGACTCATCTCGAACAAGCCGTGGCGCAGGATCCGAACTACTCGGCTGCATGGAAAATCCTGGGGAAGGCCCGCGAAGCCACGGGCGACCGCGCCGGGGCCATCGACGCGTGGCAGCAGGGCATCGCGGTCGCCACCGCGCGGGGCGACCAGCAGGCCGCCCGCGAGATGGGGGTGTTCCTGAAGCGTCTGTCGAAGGAAACCCCGCCGGACTGACCCGCCGCGCGAACGACGGGCCGATGACGGATCAGTGGCGCGTCTTCGAGTCGGGGAAGAGGTACACCTTGCCGCCCTTCACACGCGGCTGCGGCGGGTGCGACGGCTTGTGGGACGCATCGGCTGCCGTGTCGAAGACGATCGCGATGACCTTCCTGGACGCATCGCGGTAGCAGCGGAGCTTCAGCTGGTCGATGTGCCAGTGCGGGTCGGCGAGACGATCGCAGCGCGCGAGTTCCATCACGAAACCACCGGCCGCGAGCAGGATGCGCCGCGACTGATGCTCGGTGCCCTGGATCGACTTCTGGAAGTCGGGGACCGAGCCGGCCTGCGATTCCTCCACGAACCCGACCACGACCGGCCGCGCGGGCTCGCCGAGTTCGGTGCGTTCGAAGGTCACGGGGATCACGAAGGAATCCATGCCCTTGTAGGACTCCACGTCGCAGGTGTAGGCCTCGTGGTGGAAGACCAGGAAGCTCACTGCCGCCTGGCCCCACTTCAAGGCAGTCTCGACAGCGAACGAGAGATCCCAGCGGCCGGGCTTCAGGTCGGGGATCGACGTGTCGGCGGTGCGCCCCGGCGACACGACGGTGAGTCGCCCGTCGGAGAAATCGAATCCGGCGAACTCCTCGAAATCGGAGTGGGCCATGTACTCGTAGGTTTCCTCGAGCCCGTCGGCCATCTCGCCCTTCTCGTAGGCGCAGTGCCCGTCATAGCCGCTGCCGTCCGGATAGGCGTATTCGAGCGTGAAGCGAAGGGTGCGGTACTCGCCGGACATCATCCGGGCAAGCCCGAGCAACGGCGTGCGACTGGTATAGAACTCGTAGGCGACGGAACCATCGCCCTCGGATACGACGAGCACCGGATGGCTCGAATCGGCGTAGTCACCCCAGCGTTCGCGGAGATAGGCGCACAGCCTGCCCATCGTGCGGGCCGAATCGGCGAAGAGCGGATCGGGTACCGGATCGAAGTCCCCGAACTTCAGGAACCAGTCGAGCTCGTTGCCCCAACGTTCGCTCTCCTCGAGCTCCTTGCGGAAGTGGGCCACATCTTCGGCGGACCCCGTCACGCGGAGTGTCTGCCGGCAACCGTAGTCGTCGTCGGATTCGAGGTACTCGTCGTCTGCCATTGTGCTTGTGAGTGGACTGCGGGAATAGCGTCGGCGGACAGCGTCGGTGGCGGGGCTCCCCGCGATCGTTGACCAACCCCGGAGTCGACTCGGGCCACCGCGCCAGGAACTGCGGGGCAGGTTACCACAGGGCCCCACCGCCGACGGCTCGGTGACTGGCCCGCCACGGGGCTGTTGACCCGCCGGCCGCAGACCCGCTTCCAGGCGATCGCGGCGCCATGCGCCCCAAAAACAAAAAGCCCCGTTGGAACGGGGCCGTCAGGGTCAGATCAAGTTCAGGCATGGGTGGTGGAGACGAGGAGGATCGAACTCCCGACCTTCGCATTGCGAACGCGACGCTCTCCCAGCTGAGCTACGTCCCCACGGTGTTTCAGCCGTCAATCGACCTGCCGAAAACAGGGGCCGGAGTGTACGACGGTTCCCCGCGGGCCGGCAATCCCCTCGTCTCGCACCGCTTCCTCAGCCATCCGACGCCCGGTCGGATCGGCGCGACGTGCCACGGAATCGTGCACGCACGCGCCGGAATCTGACGCCCTCTGTCGAATCGCGACAGGAATCGTCGCTCGAAAAAACTTTAGGCCTGTTTGTGTGGCCCGGAAGTTCAAGTTTCGAAGGATTCGCGTCGTTAGCGCGTCGGCACAGCTGAGATTCGTTTCCGCCATTGCACCCGCTTCAAGAAAGCCTCACGGCGCCGGAGCGGGTGCGATCCCAGGAGACGTGCTCACCGAACGAATTTTCTGGGTGCGCTAGAGCGCACGCGAAGGAGCAATAGGATGACGACGTTTTCCACGACCGCCGGCGTGACCACTCTCAATGACAGCGTGGTCGGCACCTCCGGAACCACAGATCGCGTCTCGCTGCTCGGGGAAGGGGGTACCGCCTCGATCTCCGCGATCGAGACCGTGATCGGGTCCACGGGATCCCTGGACAGCGTCTTCCTGATGGACACGTCGGCGACGACCGTGTCGATCAGCGCGATCGAGTCGCTGGTCGGCTCCAGTGCCGCAGGTGACGTCGTCAAGATCCTCGGCACAGGCAACGTGTCGATCTCGGCGGTCGAGCCGGTGATTGGCGGAACGTCCTCCGATACGGTCTCGCTCCTGGCCTCAGGCAACCTTTCGGTCAGCAGCGTCGAATCGGTGGTCGGCCACTCCGGCACCGATGTGATCACGCAACTCGGTTCCGGCGCGATGCGCGTCACGGATGTGGAAACGGTCCTCGGCGGATCGGCCACCGACTCGGTGACACTGCTCGGCGGCGGTGCGCTGAAGGTTTCGTCGGTCGAGACCGTCGTGGGCGGCGCCGACACGGACGCGATCTCCATGCTCGGCGCCGGCACCATGCGGGTGAGCCTGGTCGAGTCGGTTCTCGGCAGCGCCGGCACTGACATCGTGAACGTCCTCGGGGCCGCGCCACTCGCCGCCTCGAATGTTGAAACGGTGATCGGCGGGTCGGGCACGGATTCGGTGGAAATGCTCTCCGGCGGCACCCTCGTCACCAGCAGCATCGAATCGGTGGTCGGCACCAGTGGCGCCGGCGACACGCTGCAGTTCCTCGGCACCGGCAACGCGTCCATCTCCGCCATCGAGAGCGTGCTCGGCAGCAGCGCGACGGATACCGTCACCCTCATGGCCTCGGGCAATCTGGCAGTGAGCTCCGTGGAAGTGGTCACCGGTGCCGACGGCACCGACGTGGTGAACATGCTCGGCGCCGGCAACGTCCGCGCGAGCCTCGTCGAAACCGTGCTCGGCAGCAGTGGCAGTGACGCCGTCACCATCGCCGGCGGCGGCGAAATCGCCGTCTCCCTCGTCGAGACTGTGCTCGGCTCCACGAGCGCAGACACGGCTGTCATGCTCTCCGGCGGCGCGATCGCCACCAGCAACGTCGAGTCGATCGTCGGTACGGCCGGCACCTCCGACGCCTTGCGGATGCTCGGCGCAGGGTCGACATCCGTCTCCGCCATCGAATCGGTGACAGGCAGCGCGGCCACCGACACCGTGACGATGCTCGCCTCCGGCAGCCTCACGGTGAGCGCCGTGGAATCCGTCGTGGGCGCGAGCGGCACCGACGTCGTGAGCACTCTCGGCGGAGGTAACGTGCGTGTGAGCGACGTCGAGACGGTCGTCGGCAGCTCCGCCACCGACACAGCGACCATGCTGACCGGCGGCAGCCTCGCCGTGTCCGCCATCGAAACCGTCGTCGGCAGCGCCGATGCCGATGCCGTGTCCGTCCTCGGCGGCGGCACGGTCGGCCTGTCCCGCGTCGAGACCGTGATCGGCTCGGCGGCCGGCACCGACATCGCGCGCCTCGTCGGTGCGGGCAACACGTCCGTCTCCAGCATCGAGTCCGTCCTCGGCAGCTCGGCCACCGACACGGTGACGATGCTGGCCACCGGCACCCTGTCCACCAGCAGCGTCGAGTCCGTCGTCGGCTCCGACCAGAGCGGCGACATTCTCCAGATGCTGGGCGGCGGCACCGCCGCCGTGTCCGCCATCGAATCCGTGCTCGGTTCCACCGGCACCGACACCGCCGTCATGCTGTCCGGCGGATCTCTCGCGACGAGCATCGTCGAGACCGTCGTCGGCACCGCCGAGACCGATGTCGTCTCCCTGCTGTCCGGCGGCACCGCCCGCGTGAGCCAGGTGGAAACCGTCCTCGGTTCGTCCGGCACCGACACGGTCGGCATCATCGGTGGCGGCGAAGTCGCCGTCTCCCTTGTCGAAACCGTCACCGGCAGCGCGTCCGCCGACACCGTGAACATGCTGTCCGGTGGCGCGCAGGCCGTGAGCAACATCGAATCGGTGGTCGGCACGTCGGGCGCGACCGACGCGCTGCGCATGCTGGGGGCCGGCACGACGTCCGTGTCCGCCATCGAAACCGTGACCGGCAGCGCCAGCACCGACACCGTCGCGATGATCAGCGGCGGCTCGTTGGCGACCAGTGCGGTCGAGTCCGTGCTCGGCACGGCTGACACCGACGTGATCTCCCTCCTGGGCGGCGGAGCCGCCCGGATCAGCAACGTCGAGACCGTCATCGGCAGCAGCGCGACCGACACGGTCACGACGCTGTCTGGCGGCAGCCTTGCCGTCTCCTCCGTCGAAACACTGGTGGGCAGCGCCGACGTGGATTCAGTGAACATGCTTGGCGCGGGCTCCATCGCGGTGTCCCGCATCGAAAGCGTCGTGGGCTCCGGCTCGACGACCACCGCGGACGTGCTCCGCATGTCCGGTGCCGGCACGGTCTCCGTGTCCGACGTCGAGACGGTCATCGGCAGCACAGGCACCGACACCGTCGAGATGCTCGCGGCCGGGTCGCTCACGACGAGCGCGGTCGAGACCGTCGTCGGCAGCAGCGGTACGGACGTCGTGTCCACCCTGGGCGGCGGCACCACACGCTACAGCAACGTCGAGACGGTGCTCGGCAGCACGTCCACCGATACGGCCGTGATGCTCTCCGGCGGCGACCTCGCGGTCTCCACGATCGAGACGGTGCTCGGCAGCGCCGACACGGACGCACTGCGCCTCCTGGGTGCAGGCACGGTGGCCACCTCGCGCATCGAGACCGTTCTCGGCAGCACCGGTACCGATACCACGACGCTGCTGGGCGGCGGTGAAGTCGCCCTGTCGCAGGTCGAGACCGCGATCGGCACCTCGGCCACGGACAGCGTGACGATGCTCGCGACGGGGACTCTCGCCACGAGCAACATCGAATCCGTCGTCGGTACGGACTCCACCACCAGTGCCGACGTCCTGCGCATGCTGGGCAGCGGCACGACCGCCGTGTCGGCCGTGGAATCCGTGCTCGGTTCGTCCGGCACCGACACCGCGGTGATGCTGTCCAGCGGGACGCTCGCGACGAGCATCGTCGAGACGATCGTGGGTACGGCCGACACCGACGTGATCAACCTCCTCTCCGGCGGCGCGGCCCGCGTCAGCCAGGTCGAGACGGTCCTCGGATCGAGCAGCACCGATGCCGTGGGCATTCTCGGCGGCGGGGAACTCGCCGTATCGCAGGTCGAAACGGTGACCGGCAGCGCCTCGGCTGATTCCATCACCCTGCTCTCGACCGGCACGACCGCGATCAGCAACATCGACTCCGTCGTGGGCACCGCGTCCACGACCGCGACCGACGTTCTGCGCATGCTCGGTGCCGGATCCACGTCCGTCTCGTCGATCGAGAGCGTCTCCGGCAGCAGCGGCACGGACACCGTGACCATGCTCGGGGGCGGTTCCATCGCGACGAGCGTGGTCGAGACCGTGCTGGGCAGTGCCGACACCGACGTGCTGTCGGTTCTGGGTGGCGGCACGGTGCGCGTGAGCGCGATCGAGACCGTGCTCGGTACCAACGCGACGGATACGGCCGCCATGCTTTCCGGTGGCGACATCGCGGTGTCGTCCATCGAAACCCTCGTCGGCAGCGCCGACACCGACGCCGTGAAGATGCTCGGCGCCGGCACGGTCGCCGTCTCCCGCGCCGAGACGATCCTCGGCTCGTCGGGCACGGACACCGCGACCCTGCTTGGCGGCGGTGAGGTTGCACTGTCCCTCGTGGAAACCGCCCTGGGCGGCACGGGCACCGACTCGGTGACCCTGCTCTCCGCCGGCACGATCTCCGCGAGCCGCATCGAATCCGTCGTGGGTTCGGACTCCACGACGACCAGCGACGTCCTGCGCATGCTGGGCTCGGGCGCGGTCTCCGTGTCCGCCGTGGAAACCGTCCTCGGCAGCACGAGCACCGACAGCGTCGCACTGCTCGCCGGCGGCAGCCTCGCCACGAGCATCGTCGAAACCATCACGGGCACGGCCGACGTCGATGTCATCTCGCTGCTGTCCGCTGGCGCAGCGCGCGTCAGCCTGGTCGAAACCGTCCTGGGCAGCGCAGGCGCCGATGCCGTCACGCTCGCCGGCGGCGGTGAACTCGCCGTCTCGCAGGTCGAGACCGTGTTCGGCACCTCGGCCACGGACTCCGTGACGATGCTTGCGTCCGGCACCACAGCCATCAGCAGTATCGAATCCGTCGTCGGCACCGACTCCACGACCAGCGCCGACGTGCTCCGCATGCTCGGCACCGGCTCCGCTTCGGTCTCCGCCATCGAGTCGGTGATCGGCAGCGCTGCCACCGACACGGTGACCATGCTCGCGGACGGCGATCTGGCCGTGAGCAATGTCGAATCGGTGGTCGGTTCGGCCGACATCGACGTCGTCACGCAACTGGGCGGCGGCACCGTGCGCCTGAACGGCGTGGAAACCATCCTGGGCAGCACCTCGTCCGACACGGCCGTCATGCTGGCCGGCGGGGAACTGGCCGTCTCTTCCATCGAGACCGTCGTGGGCAGCGCGGACACGGACAGCGTGTCCATGCTCGGCGCCGGCACCGTCGCCGTGTCAGCCGTGGAGTCCCTCATCGGCAGCTCGGGCACCGACATCGCCCGGATGCTGGGTGGCGGCAACCTCTCCACGGCGGACGTCGAGACCGTGCTGGGCGGCACCGCCACCGACACTGTCACGATGCTCGATACCGGCACCATCACGGTCAGCAACGTGGAATCCGTCATCGGCACCGATGATGTCACCGACGTGGTGCGCAACCTCGGCGGCGGCACGGCGCGGGTGAGCGGTGTCGAGACGGTCCTGGGTTCCACCGCCACCGACACGGCAGTGATGCTCGCGGGCGGTGGCCTCACGGTCTCGTCCGTCGAAACCGTCACGGGCAGCACCGACATCGATACGGTCTCCATGCTGGGCGCCAGCACGACGGCGGTCTCCGCGGTCGAGACCGTGCTCGGTTCGACGAGCACCGACACCGCGACCCTGCTGGGCGGTGGTGAAGTGGCCTTGTCGATCATCGAAACCGCCCTCGGCGGCACCGGCACCGACTCGGTGACCCTGCTGTCCTCGGGCACCCTGTCCGTCAGCCGGATCGAATCGATCGTCGGCACCGACTCCACGACCACGAATGACGTGGTGCGCATGATCGGCGCCGGCACCACCTCGGTCTCCGCGATCGAGAGCGTGATCGGCAGCACCGGCACGGATACCGTGGCCATGCTGGCCGGCGGCAGCCTCGGTGTGAGCCTGGTGGAAACCGTCGCCGGCACCGCCGACACCGATGTCGTGACCCTGCTCGGCGCGGGCTCCACGGCGGTCTCGCAGGTCGAGACGATGCTCGGCAGCACCGGCAGCGACACCGTGTCCATCCTGGGCGGCGGTGAACTGGCCGTGTCGCGCATCGAGACCGTCCTCGGCTCGGCTTCGGTCGACTCGATCACCGCGCTCTCCACCGGCACCATCGCGGTGAGCAGCGTCGACACGGTCGTGGGTTCCGACTCCACGACGAGCAACGACGTCCTCCGCATGCTGGGCGCCGGCAGCACCTCCATCTCCGCGATCGAGTCCGTCACCGGCAGCTCGGGTACCGACACGATCACGATGCTGGCTGGTGGTTCGCTCACCACCAGCGCCGTCGAATCCGTCCTTGGCACCGCCGACACCGACGTGGTCTCGCTGCTCGGCGGTGGCACCGTACGCCTGTCGACGGTCGAGACCGTGCTCGGCAGCACGTCCTCCGACACCGCAGTCCTGCTCTCGGGTGGCGATCTCGCGATCTCCACCGTCGAGACGGTCGTCGGCAGCGCGGACACCGACAACATCGCCATGCTCGGCGCCGGTTCGGTGGCGCTATCCCGTGTCGAGACCATCACCGGCAGCGCCGGCACCGACACGATCACGGTGCTGGGCGGCGGCGAACTCGCCGTCTCCCGCGTCGAGACGGTCCTCGGCGGCACGTCCACCGATTCGGTGACGATGCTGGCCACCGGCACTCTCGCCACGAGCAGCGTCGAGACCGTCGTCGGCTCCGACCAGACCGGCGACATCCTGCGCATGCTCGGCG
>VYKP01000460.1_pt1 | contig 11456 bp, 14 predicted proteins | sample 5114551 | NCBI WGS metagenome assembly VYKP01 (sample SAMN12291777, study PRJNA351875) | freshwater metagenome | isolation source: freshwater lake | place: USA: Michigan, Baseline Lake | collected 2013-08-09
CATCCGCGAAGGTTCGCCCTTCGCCGACGCCGGCTTCAAGCCCGGCACCGTCATCCTCGCCGTCGGAAGCACCGTCGCCCGCACTTCCCTCGACCTCGCCGCCCTCATGCTCGAGCGCGGCTGGCTCACCGGCGATGATGTCGAATTCACCATCCTCCGAAACGGCGCCGTCGCCGGCGCGATGCCCGTCAAGGTCACCGCTCGCCTCCCAGACCCCTCCGAACTCGACTGATCCCTTCACGGAATCACCCCCATGAAACTCGTCAAAAAGCTCGCCGTCGCCCTCATCCTCGTCGCTCTCTTCCTCGTCGTCGGTCTCTCCGGCGGCCTCTACTACATCAACGACCTCGTCAAGCTCGGTGTCGAGAAGGGCGGCACCTTCGCACTGGGAACCAAAACCTCCCTCGGCTCCGCCGATGTCGGACTCTTCTCCGGCAAAGCCGCCATCAACTCCCTCACCGTCGCCAACCCCGAAGGCTTCAAAGCCGCTCAGTTCATGTCCCTCGGCGACGCCGCCGTCCAGGTCTCCGTCGCCTCCCTCCGCGAGGACGTCGTCACCATCCCCAAGGTCCAAGCCTCCACCATCCGCGTCACCCTCGAACGCAAGGACGGCAAGACCAACTACAAGATCATCCTCGACAACCTCGCCAAGCTCAAGTCCTCCTCCGACAAGCCGGCACCCGCCTCGACCGAGCCCGGCAAGAAGTTCATCATCAAGGACCTCGACATCAGGGACATCAAGGTCACCGTCGACATGCTCGACTCCGCCCTCCCCGTCGGCTCCCTCGTCGTCCCCATCGATGAGATCAAGCTCACCGACCTCGGCACCGCAAGCAACGGCCTCCCCATGTCCGACATCGTCGGCATCGTCGTCCGCACCGTCCTCGCCACCGCCAGCGCCAACGGCAACGGCATCATCCCCGCCGACATGCTCTCTGACCTCCAGTCCCAGCTCGGCGCCCTCGGCAACCTCGACGAACTCGGTATCAAGGTCACCTCGCAGGTCGGCACCGAGCTCCAGAAAGCCGCCGACAACGCCCGCCAGCAGCTTGAGAAGGGCCTCGGCGACGCCGCCAAGTCCGCCCAGGACAAAGTCCAGAAGGGCCTCGACAACGCCGTCAAGGACATCTTCGGCGGAGACAAGAAGAAGTGACGCCTCCTTCCGCCGCGGGCGTTCTGATGATCGCCGCCGCCGGCGCGGTTGGCACCCTCGCCCGCTTCGGTCTGGTCTCGCTCACGCAAGCGTTCATCCCCCAGCCGACCGTCCCCAGCGTCCCCGCGTTCCCGTGGGGCACCCTCGCGGTCAACCTGATCGGCTGCCTGGCCATGGGCATCCTCGCGACCGCGCTGGCCCACTCCGTCCGCGAAGACCTGAGGCTCGCGCTCCTCGTCGGCCTGCTCGGCGGCTTTACCACCTTCTCGGCCTTCGCCTGGGAAACCCACACCCTCCTCGCCGCCGGCCGCACGGCTTCCGCGTGCCTGTACGTGCTCGCGAGCGTCGGTCTCGGCGTGCTGCTGGTATTCGCGGGGACCAAGCTCGCCGGCTGAATTTCCGCCGTCTTTCGTCCCGGAGGAGCCATGGAATTCCCTATCCTCCCCGCACTCGCCGCGATCGTGGCCGCGGTGACGCTTCTCAGCGGGTTCGGCCTGGGCACCGTGCTCATGCCCGTCTTCGCCCTCTTCTTCCCGCTCGAAGTCGCGATCGCCGCCACGGGCGTCGTGCACCTCTCGAACAACCTCTTCAAGCTCGGGCTTGTCGGCCGCTGGGCCGATCGAGCCACCGTCATCCGCTTCGGAGTCCCGGCCGTGCTCGCTGCATTCATCGGGGCCGCTCTTCTCGCCGCTCTCGCGCCGGCCGCGCCGCTCCACACCTACACCCTCGCCGGCCGTCAAGCGTCAATCACACCCCCCAAGCTCATCATCGCTTCCGTCCTCGCCACCTTCGCGATCCTCGAACTGTCATCCCGCTTCCAGAAGCTCGCCATCGCGCCCAGGTACATCCCCATCGGCGGTGCCCTTTCGGGCTTCTTCGGCGGGCTGACCGGGATGCAGGGTGCCCTGCGGGCCCCATTCCTCCTCCGCGCCGGCCTGACAAAGGACCAGTTCGTCGGCACAACCAACGTCGTGTCCACCGCCGTCGATCTCGCCCGCCTCGCGGTCTACTCCGCGGGATTCACCTACCTCTCAAGGTCGCACGACTACAGCTCGATCTCGTCCCCGCGTCTTCTCTCGCTGGTCGCTCTCACCGCGTTCGCCGGATGCGTCGGCTCCTACCTTGGCACACGGCTGCTCAAGAAGGTGACGATCGGGACCGTGCGTGGGGTCGTTGCGACGCTTCTGTTCATCGTCTCGGCTCTTCTGGCTTCCGGGCTTGCGTGAGCCCTTGGTTGCCCGCCCTTGCGAGCCACTCGATGCGACCGACACCTCGACACTTCACTCCCCTCTGGTCTCCCTGAGCAAAGCCTCAAACTCCGCGCGGGTCTTGACGTGGGCGCTTCCCTCAACCAGCACCACCCAGACATGCTCCGCGTCTCCGGCGAATCGCTCGTACGCCAGCACATGGGCCCCGTTGAGCGGCAGTCGCGGCTTCACGTACACGTAGCCCACCGGTTCGTCCGGATTCCTTGAACTGCGAAGGCCGCCCGCTTCCAGATACGGCGCGAGCTGATCGATCGTCTCCGGGACCATCTCCCCGTGGTCCTGCATGTACATGTGGAACGCCATGCCCAGGTTCCGGATCTTCATTCCCATCTCAAGCCCGATTCCCGGCGTCGTCGCAAGCGGCGCGAACGCCTCGTATCCCGCCGGATTCGTATCGAAAAGCTCCTCCGGCATGGCGACATCAAAGGCGAAGTCGCGGAACACCACCGGGTCTCCCGAGCCCTCGCCAAACGGAATCTCCACCCGAAGCGGCAGCCTCGTGGAGATGTCCAGCCATACGACCGCCACAGCGTCCGGCAACGCGCCCATCGACGGCGGCAGGTGCACCCGGAACTTCTCCGCCTCCTGCCCGCCGATCAGTTCCAACCCGAGATCCTCCGTCCGAGGTGCGTCCGCAAGTTGAAGCAGCAGCCCGTAGAGATCAAAGAAGCGGCCCGAGTTGTCCCCCGCGATGAACTGCTTCGTAGCCGGCTTGAGGAGAACGGTCCGCCGAAGTTCCGAGTCGACGACGACGACATCTCCATTCTCAAGCTCGATCCGCATCCGCGTGCCACTTACAAACATCGTGCCGCTCTCCGGAGAGCGACCGGGCGACTCGAGCACGAACCGCACGCTGCCGCGATCCCTGAGCTCGCGCACCATGACCTGCATCGCGCTCACGGGGGTCGGCCGCGTTGCGAAGTACGCGCCGCCCGCAGCGACCGCGACAACAGCCGCGGTCGCGGCAAACCGCATGATCCGGCCCGCGACGCCCGCCCGTTTCATGGAGGGCTTCGGAAGCGCGACTTCGAGGGGAGCCTCACGCCAGCCGCGGCCCGCGTGTCCCAGCGCGGTCATGACCTCGGATTCCTTCTCGAGCCACGCGCCGCACTCGACGCATTTCGCGGCATGCTCATCCGCTTCAGCCACCCGTTCACCCCGAATGATCGCTTCCCGGCATTCATCGCAGTTCATGGACTCGCTCCTTTTCTTCCCCGCCTTCCACCACGCCGCGCAGGATCGCATGGGCCCTCGACAGCCGCTTGGTGAACGTTCCCACCGACACTCCTTGCTCCCGGGCCGCCGCTTCGCAGCTCAGCCCGGCCCAGTACCGAAGCCACACGGCACCGCGGTAGGGCTCGGGCAAAGCCCGTACGGCTGCGGCCATCCCATCCTCCCCGCGCGGCTCCGAGGGAGCCTCGCGCTCGACGTGGACGCTCCCGTCATTCCGCCGCTTGCGGCCATCCTCCATCGCGACGTTGGCGGCGATCCCCAGTACCCAGGAAACGAACCGCTCGTGGTCCTTCAGGCCATGCAGACCGGCAAAGGCCCGCACGAAGGTCTCCTGAGCGGCTTCTTCGGCCCGTTCCGGGCTGCCCAGCTTGGCCATCAGGAACGCCCGGACAGCCGCCGCGTGACGCTTGACGAGGGTTCCATAGTGCGTCCGGTCACCCCTCAGGCAAGCTTGGATGATGTCCGGCTCGTCGTTCATGCGGTCTGGGTCTCCGGTCTCTCCAAGGAGTGTGCTCGCGGGCGCGGTTTGCGGCGGCAAGTCTTCAAAAACCACTCCTAGACCTTGCTCGAAGGGCTGTTGGACGCCCGCTCAAACCGTGTCAGAGACGGCACTTGCAGGATAATGTGATTTTCATCGAGTTTCCGCAATGCCCTCGTCCTTTCGGGACCTCGTTGAAGCAGCGCCGCCGCGCTCGCGGCTGTTCTGCGCCCGCGTCGTGCCCACGGCCCGCGTGCCCGCTCTGGGGTCGCGTGCCGCGTTGAGCGTGCTCGTGCACGCTTCTGGGGACGGCCGGCCGCTCGTTCGCTCCTCGGAGCAGAGTCTGGAGAATCGCATGAAGACCTTGAGCAGTTCCGTCCTTCTGGCCGCATCGATGCTGATCGCAGGTGCGGCTTCGGCCCATGAGGTGGTGTACACGGCCGTCATGAACGGTCCCGCCGAAGCCCCGCCGAACAACTCGCCGGGGACGGGGTTCGCGACGATCACGGCCGATCTGGATCTGGCCAGGATGTACGTGGTTGCGGAGTTCCGGGATCTGATCGGCACGGTGACGGCGGCCCACATCCACGGCCCGACGGCGACGCCGTTTGTCGGCACCGCGGGCGTCATGACGCCGACGCCGACGTTCCCCGGGTTTCCCTCGGGCGTGCGGTCCGGGCGGTATGAAGCCGAGTTCGATCTGACGCTCGCCAGTTCGTATAACCCGGCGTTCATCAACGCGAGCGGGGGCACGATCTCGCAGGCGATGAACCGGATGCTGGCTTCGTTCGCCGAAGGCCGGGCGTACTTCAACATCCACACCACCTCCTTCACGGGCGGTGAGATCCGCGGGTTCCTCGTGCCGGCTCCGGGCGCGACAGGCGTACTCGCGGTCGCAGGGCTCTTTGCGGCACGTCGCCGCCGGAACTGATTGCTCGATCTCGATCAGTCCCGAGAATGACCCCGGCGCCCACACCGCCGGGGTTGTTTTGTTTTTTGAGCGTGCGGGTCTGGGCGCGGAGGGGCTCTGCGATCGGGGCGGGCGTCCACCGCGCGCCGAAGCGGCGTCTCGCGGGTTAGAAGTCCAGAAGATCTCCGAGCCAGCCGCCCTTCTTCTTGCGATGGGGATCCTGGTAGCGGAAGTTTCCGTGGGAGCTGTCGTTGCTTGAGCCGAAGTGTTGCGGGTGCTGGCCCTGGTGGGGCTCGGGGGCGCGAGCGGAGCCGCGGCTTCGGTCGCTTTCGTGGTGAAGGTCGGAATCAAGCCTTGCGGAACGCTCGATGATCTTGTCGAGTTCGTTGCGATCGAGCCAGATGCTGCGGCACCTTGGGCAGTAGTCGATCTCGATGCCTTCGCGGTTGCCAACACTCAGAACAACATCGGGGCAGACTGGGCACTTCATGGCGGGTCTCCACTCCGGGGGCTTTCGATCGTGGTCACGGCGCTCCGCGGCTTTGGTGCTTGCGGGCAGACGCCCCGCAACACGGCCGCGGAAAGCTGCGGAGTTTACGCGTGCGGCGAAGTGGGATCGTGGTTGGAGTGGAGCTTTCTTCGATGCGTATCAACTCCAGCCGTGATGGGCGGATTGGAGCGCGGGGTCGGCGGAGGGAGTCGATGAGCTTGCGGGCGTGCGGCGTGGGTGTGGGGTGAGGTTTTGTGTGGTTGGCAGCGAAGAGGGTGTTGGTTGGTGTGGTTTGTGGAGGGGCTGGTTGGGAGTTCTTCCGTCACGAGCCGTGATTGGAGCGGCGGGGGGAGAGGGCGGGGCGACCGCTTGCGCGGTCGTCTCTTTGGGGGCGTGCGACGGGAGGTCGCGCGTCTTGTGTGTGATGGGGGCGGGCGTGGTGGTGTGGGGGGCGACCGCTTGCGCGGTCGTCTCTTTTGGATCAAATGCACCCCCTCCGGCCTCGCGGACTCGGCCACCTCCCCCGCCGCCCCCACGGGCGGGGGAGGCGTTTCGGGTCATGTCGCGCGTCAGGCGGGCGAGGGAGGTGGCGGCGCGGCGGCATTCGATGAGGGAGCTTGACTCGAACATGGATTTGCTGAGCATTTCCGCGGCGTTCTGCATGTGCATGCTCGCGAGGATGCGGCGGCGTCTTGCGAGGAGCGATTCGTGGGCGTCCATCGTTGCGATGACGAGTGGGTCGGCGACGAAGGCGCGGAGTTGAGCTGGAGAGAGTTTGTGCTTGAAGAGGACCATCTCAAGGTCCCCGTGTTCCTCGAGCCAGGTGGCGAGGATCTCGTCGTGCGTGGACATGTGTACCCCCTTTCCCGCGGAGAGAAGGCGCGGGGAGGGGAGAAGTTTTCGGGAAAGTGGGTGCGTCGGGAGAGATTTGGGCGCGGTGTGCGCACGGGTTGCGTGTTGTGTCGTCGGGTTGTTCGGTCGCGGGCTTTGATCCGACCCTTGCAGGGTCGGGTTCTGGGGGCGGGCTCACCGGGGGCGTTGCCCCCGGCTACTTTCTTTCAGCCCTGCGGGCTGGTGGTGTCACGCGGGGGTTGAGCAACCCGTCCATCACTCTTGCGCCTTCAGCAGAATTGCCACCCTTGCTTCGAGGGCTTCGGGCGATGAGAACGATTCATCAACACCTTCCCAGAAGGGCGAGGAGCCTTCGCCCCTCGAAAGACCGAGCAAATCGGATGCGGGGAAGAACTCCACGCAGTAACGCACCCCGTGGGCTGTGAAGTCGAGCATCGCGGCACCGGTCGGGAGTTCGATGATCTTGGGATTGGTTTCTGGGTACCGTGAGGCGATCCGCTTGAAGAGCTGAAGTGAATCCATGCATCGCTCCGTGGGCTCGCGGGCTTTCGTGAAGGGTGTCGCCGGGGATGAATGTGGAGGGTGGACAGGATTGGTCGGGGGTACGGGTCGGAGCTGATTGGTGCCACCCGTCAGGAGTTTATCTCTATGGAGCGGAACTGCCCCTAAAGGTTCGAACGTGGAACTTCGAGCTTGGAAGAGGAGTAGTCGTGGGGCTCTTCGATTTCGTGATGTCTGACGCGGTGAATGCAGGATGTGAGAATCCAAGGTCGTTGGGATCGTCGAAGAAAGCGGCGGGGGATGTGACGATGATTCTGAATGCGAAGTGGAAGACGCCTTGGCGGAGCAGTTCGCAGGAGTCGGCTTTGGCTTCGAGAGCGTCGAGTGCGGCGGCCCGAGCGGGATCGTCGAACCAATCGGACTTGTGACGGGCGGTTCGTTTGCTCGCCGGGGGCAGAAGCGACGCTACGGATTGGAAGAGTGCGACCGTCTTGGGCATTGCGAGGTGTTTGAAGAGGGTGATGCCGGGGTCGATGAGTTCGGTCGAGTTGAAAGCCAAGCCCGCGGCGACGCCATCGTTCATGAGCTCCGAGCCGAGCTCGTTGAGGAGAGCGAGGTTGGCACGGGTCTTGGAGAATTTGGACCGGTCGCGTGTGGCGAGGTTGATCGCTTGCTCAAGGATGTTGTCGTAGACGACCGATCCAGGTTGGCCGTGCTTGGGAATGCCACGGCGGGTGACGTCAACGAGTTCCAGCCATCGGGAGTAGGGAAGCAGCTTGGGCATCGGGTCAGTGTACAGGCGGCGACGGGGGATGACTCAGGTCCGGACGTGGCGAATCGAATGGGGGGCGTGGGTGCGGAGCGACGGCCCCACGGGTTGGAACCCGTGGGCTTCTTTGATTACGGTGGCTCGGGGGTGGGGACGAGTCGTGAGGTCGGGGGTGGGTCTTTGTGGGTCCACAGCGCTGCGCCGCGGGCGGCGTGGTCGGTGATGTAGTTGAAGGCGTTCAGTTGGTGGGCACGATCGGTGATCGGGGTGATCTTGAAGCGTTTGGCCCAAACGCCGCCTTCGGGGGCGAGATGGAGAGAAGAGACCGCGCGGGAGGAACGGGACTTCGCGAGTCCAGTGACGTGGCGGATGTAGGAGTAGAGGGGTTGGTTGTGGGTGCCGCATTCCCACGGGTTGGAACCCGTGGGGTTCTGTGGGAGGATGAACTTCGCGAGGAGGTGGAAGTGGTGGTCGTCGACGGCGCAAGCGATCACTTCGATCCGTTGGTGGATGAGGGACGCGACGAGCTCGTGGCATGCGACAAGTCGTGCTTCCGGGGGGAGAGAGACCGGGGTTTCGGTGTGGGCTTTGGAGAATGCACGCTGAGCGATGTGTTCGGAAGGATCGGGAGGGTTGTGATAGTCGCCGTCAACATGTTCGCGGTGGTGGCGGGCACGCCAGCCGCGTTCATCGCCGCGGATCCATGTGCCGTAGGTGTTGCCGTTGAGATGATACCAGCCGTTCCATGCATCGATGATGCGAACGTTCATTGGTGCATGGTACAAAGAAAGAAGCCCACGGGTTGGAACCCGTGGGCTTCGAGGTTTACTGCGGAGTGAAGGGTTTAGTAGTCGCCGTGGTCGTGGTCGTGGCCGGCGGGGGCGGCCTTCTTTTCCTTGATTTCGACGATGGCGGCTTCGGTGGTCAGGAGGAGGCCGGCGACGCTTGCGGCGTTTTGGAGGGCGACTCGCTCGACCTTGGTGGGGACGATGACGCCCATTTTCATGAGGTCGCCGTACTCGTGGGTGAGGGCGTTGTAGCCGAAGTTGGGGACGCTTCCTTCGGCGCCTTCTTCGACCTTGCTTGCGATGACGGAGCCGTCGAGGCCGCAGTTGGCGGCGATCTGCTTCACGGGGGCCGGAGACGCCGCCGCCGGGGAGGATGCCTTCTTCGACGGCCGCGCGGGACGCGTGGAGGGCGTCTTCGACGCGGGCTTTCTTCTCCTTCATTTCGACTTCGGTGGCTGCGCCGACGTTGATCTGGGCGACGCCGCCGGAGAGCTTGGCGAGGCGTTCCTCGAGCTTTTCGCGGTCGTAGTCGGAGGTGGTGATGTCGATCTGGTGGCGGATCTGCTCGATGCGGGCTTTGATCTCGGCGGAGGAGCCGGCGCCTTCGACGATGGTGCAGTTGTCCTTGTCGATGGTGACCTTCTTGGCGCGGCCGAGGTCGGCGATCTCGACGGTTTCGAGGTTGATGCCGAGCTCTTCCATGAGGGGCTTGCCGCCGGTCAAGATGCCGATGTCTTCGAGCATGGCTTTGCGGCGGTCGCCGAAGCCGGGGGCTTTCACGGCGGCGACCTTGAGGACGCCGCGGAGCTTGTTGACGACGAGCATGGCGAGGGCTTCACCGTCGATGTCTTCGGCGATGATGAGGAGCTGGTTGCCCTGTTCGGCGATCTTGCCGAGGAGGGGGAGGAGGTCCTTGGCGTTGGAGAGCTTCTTCTCGAAGATGAGGATGTAGGGGTTGGTGAGCTCGACCTCCATGGTGGCGGCGTTGGTCACGAAGTGGGGGGAGAGGTAGCCCTTGTCGAACTGCATGCCTTCGACGAGCTCGACCTCGGTGTTGAGGGACTTGCCTTCTTCGACGGTGATGACGCCGTCCTTGCCGACCTTGTCCATGGCCTGGGCGATGATCTTGCCGATTTCCTCGTCGTGGTTGGCGGAGCAGGTGCCGACCTGGGCGATTTCCTTGGAGGTTTCGACCTTCTTGGACATGCGGGCGAGTTCTTCGATGATGGCGGTGACGGCGGAGTCGATGCCGCGCTTGACGACGTTGGGGTTGGCGCCGGAGGTGATGACCTTCAGGCCTTCGGAGTAGATGGCTTCGGCGTAGATGGTGGCGGTGGTGGTGCCGTCGCCGGCGTCCTTGGAGGCTTTGGAAGCGACTTCCTTGACCATCTGGGCGCCGAGGTTTTCGTACTGGTCTTCGAGCTCGACTTCCTTGGCGACGGTGACGCCGTCCTTGGTGACGGTGGGTGCGCCGAAGGATTTTTCGAGGACGACGACGCGTCCGGAGGGGCCGAGGGTGACCTTGACGGCGTGGGCGAGCTTTTGAACGCCTTTGAGGATGCGTTCGCGGGCGTCGTTGTTGTACGCGATGGATTTTGCTGCCATGTTTGAAAGTCTCCAAATGGTCAAATGGCCAGATGGCCAGATGCTGCGGTTAGTTGACCTGTTTCTTGAGGGCGATTCTGATCCAGATGATTCGTTCGGGCTCGATGATGAAGATGCTCTGGCCGTCGGTGAGTTTGACCAGGTGGTCGGGCTCGTCGGGGATGAGCATGGCTTTGTGGACGAGGAGCGTGGACTCGTGGGAGGGCATGGAAGCAAAAGCGAATAGGGCATCACGCGTGCCGTCGAGCTCTTTGAGGGATTGTCGGAGTTGGTCGGGTGTCATGGGAGGGGGTGGATCCAAGCGGCGGCGACGCGGGTGGGGTTGATGAGCCAGAGTCCGTCGGCGGGGGCCGCGTGGTGATGGTTCTTGGCGTCCCTGGGCGTGTTCCTGAGCAGCGGGGAGCGGGTGGCGACTTTCAGGTTTCCCTTGTCGTCGGTGTCGACGGCGGCGGGGAGAATCTGGATGTCGCATCCGTCGATGATGAGGCGGGCGTCCGCGCCGTGATCGATCGCGTGCTGCAGGAGTGAGCGGAGGGCGTCAAGGTCCATGCGATCAGTCCTCGATCACGGCGAGGATGTCGTCCTCGTTGATGATGAGGAACTCTTTGTCGTTGAGTTTGACCTCGGTGCCGGCCCACTTGGTGATGAGGATGCGGTCGCCCTTTTTGACGGAGAGGGGGATGCGGGCGCCGGTGTCGGTGTTGAGGGTGCCGGTGCCGACGGCTTCGATGGTGGCGGTCATCGGCTTTTCTTTGGAGGTTTCGGGGAGGAAGAGGCCTGTGGAGGTTTTGGTCTGGGCCTCGTCGCGCTTGATGAGGATTTTGTCACCGAGGGGGCGGAGGAGGGTGGTGGAGGACGATGATGCTTGCTTGGCCATTTCTTGAAACTCCGAAAGAGGCGGAAACAAAGACGGCGGATCGCGAACGGCGATCCGGGTCAGGACGGGAACTTACGCGGGCCACATGCCGCGGTAATGACGGAGGAGGCATCGACGCAGGACGTCGAGCATGAGGTTGAGGTCGGCGGGTTTGCGGGGGCGATCGACGACGGCGAAGGCGCCCAAGCGGAGGGCGGCGTTCATTTCGCGGAGGTCTTCGCGGTGGGACTTGGAGCGTTTGACCACGACGGTGGGGGGCGGCTCGGGCTGGCGGGAGAGGAGCTCGAGGAGGCGGGAGCCGGCTTCTTCGGTGGGGGCTTCGTCGGCGGATGGGTCGAGGGGGAGGCCGAGGTCGACGACGGCGATGTGGATGCGGGTGTGGGAGAGGACGGCGGTTGCTTCGCGGCCGGTGCCGGCGCGGTGGGAGACGACGCCCATGGGCTCAAGGAGGCGGGGGAGGTGGTCGACCCAGCAGGAGGACTCCCAGCCGGCGTAGGAGAGGAGGAGGTTGAGGCGGCCGGAAGCGGGCCCG
>VYKP01000277.1_pt1 | contig 11448 bp, 9 predicted proteins | sample 5114551 | NCBI WGS metagenome assembly VYKP01 (sample SAMN12291777, study PRJNA351875) | freshwater metagenome | isolation source: freshwater lake | place: USA: Michigan, Baseline Lake | collected 2013-08-09
CGCATGTGCTGCCCCCGGCCCTGGACGGCGAACGCCGCGAATCGCTGGTAGCCGTGTTGCCAGGGGTCAATATCACGACCGGCCAGGCGAGAACAGCGCGTGTGATTGCCGTCGATCGCACCAATGACCTGGCGATCCTGGCCATCGATGGTCCCAAACTCGTGCCGTTGCGGTTGGCCGAAGGCTTTCGTGTCCGCGAGGGGCAGACCCTCTACTTCACCGGATTCCCCATCGGCGCTGTCCTGGGGCTCATTCCCGTGACGCACCGCTCGATGGTGGCGGCGCTCACGCCCATCTCGATCCCCACCAGCGACAGCACTCAACTCGACGCCCAGGCCATTCGCCGGCTCTCGGCCGGCGCGGCTGCCGTGATGCAGCTGGACGCGACGGCGTATCCGGGCAACAGCGGCAGTCCGCTCTACGATCCGGAGTCCGGAGGGGTTGTCGGTATTCTGAACAGCGTGTTCGTGAAGGCGTCCCGCGAGACTCTGCTCTCTCAGCCAAGCGGAATCGCGTACGCGCTCCCGGTGCAGTGGCTCCAGGACCTGGCGAGGACCATCAAATAGGCGTTCCGCGCCTTCGCGCCCCCCGTCGTATCACGGAAGCAGCGGAGCGTTGTCGGGATCGCCGGCCCGCATGTCGAACGGGAACACTTCCCGAACCGTCATCAGTTCCACCAGGACTTCCTCGGCGCGCTCGAATGCTCGGTTGCGGCCGGTCCCGAGCAGGCCTTCCAGACACGGACGCAGCGCCGCCAATTCTTCAGGGAGCCGGAGCGACGCCGTGAGATCTCCGTCGGGATGCCCCGTGCTCCGCGGAGGCATGTCGCCTCGGAGGAGGGCGCTCAGGATGAGTCCGAGGGCACTGAAGTCCGCTCGTCGACCGTTCTGCAAGTAGGTCTCCCGCTCGGCGGGCGACACGTTTTCGCGGCGCGCGGATCGAAGAGCGCGTTCCGTGGCGTTGAAATCTGCCAGCACGACGACACGTTCCTTGCGGAAGAGAAAGTGCTCCGCTCCCAGCGATCCGTGGAAGAGATCCAGCCCATGCAAAGCATCGAGGGCGAAGCTCATTTGTGCCAGATAGTTTAGAGATAGTCCGATGGGAAGGCGTTTGCGGATCGCGCTTTCCAGGCTGCCGCCCGGCAGGAATTCGGCTGCAACGTACGCAATCTCATCGGTTCGCCCGATCTCGAACACCGACAGGACGTTCCGCTGATCGAGATCGGCGATCCGGCGGTAGTCATCCAGATACTGCTCGATGAACCCTTCTGGCACGTCGCGTACGGGAATGACCTTCAGGAATTCATCGCGCCCGGTGTGTTCGTGGATCGCCTGATAGGCTGTCACGCTCGATCCCTGTCCGGCGCGTTTCACGACTTTCCGGTGCGGGACCCCGACGTCGTGTTCCTCCGGCGGACGCAATGCGCCGCTGACCACGATCGTGCGATCAGCCTCGTCGGGCTCGGCATCACCGGCAAGACGGGCCAGGATGCCATTCGATAGGATCGCTTCACGCGCCTCGGTCATCATCAGCAGTTCCCCGGGTCGGGCCGTACCCGGGTTGAAGCCCGTGACTTCCACGATGGGAATGGTGCCGTGATCCGAATCGGTGACTGTCGCGCGTCGACCGAGTTGAAAGCGATTCCCCGCAAGCAGCGCGCTTGCCTCGGAGACCGCGATGCTCCAGCCGAGACCCTTGGAGCGACCGTCGAGCCGGCTGGCGATGTCGACCGCCGGACCCGCGACGCTGGGAACGAGCGCGCCGCCGAGTGACAGGCGCGCAACGATGACTTCGCCGGTATCGATCCCGCACCCGATGGATATCTGCGGCACGAAGGCGTCCGAGAGGTTGGCGTGGGCCCAGGTCTTCACGCGTCTCGCGTTGAGCATGGCCGCCATCGCAGCCTCGAAAGCGCGGGTCGAGTGTGTCCGGTCCATGTTCGGGCCGTCCTCGAACAGCGCGAGGAGTCCGGTGGCGTCGGCTCGAACCACCCATCCCCCCTGGCTTCGAATCGCATCCCGCGAATCGGTGACGAACTTCTGCAGGACGGCTTCCAGTGTCCTGCCGCGCAGGGATCTCGCGAGGGTCACGAGATTGCGGAGGGAAACAAACAGGACACTTGCACTCCGGGACTCGACCAGCATCCCAGGTGAGGCCAGGGGAGAGGTTCCCCATGCAGAGAGCGCCGGATTGTCCGTTCGCCCTGCCCCACCAGTCTCTGTGCCCAGCCGGGCACGCACCGCCTCACGAAGCACCGGCCATCCGAAGGGCTTGCTCAGAACGCCGCCGGGCGCGATCGTCAGGGCTCGCGCGTAGGTTTCCTGCTCATCCCCGGGGACCAGGAACAGGAGCGGAATCATGGCGGTCCGCGCGTCTGACCGGAGTGTCGCCGCGAGCACGAAGGCGTTGCTGCCGGGCAGGTCCGTCGAGATGATCGCGAGGTCGGGACGTTCGCTTCTCGCAGCGTCCAGCATCTGGCCCAGATGATCGCCGGCCGTCACCTGGTAACCATGTGCGCCGAGGTGAAGGCTGCACCATTCGCGAAGGGTGCCGTTGCTCTCTACGAGAAGTATGCGTTCCATGCTTGGTGGTCGGCTCGAAGGCTGGTCCGGGGCAGTGCCTGAAGCGGGTAACGGACCCGGAGGCCCCCAGGTCCGCCAGACTCCAGGCTTGGCCGCGCTGTGGCCGTACCGGGGAGGGTCTTCGGTTGCGGCCAAGCGATTGACGGCGGCTGGTCAGATCCCAGAAAAGGCACGAATAAGCACCTGCAACGGAAGCCGGCCTGGGAACATCTGTTGGCGAACGACACGCGTCGATACTGGAGGCTTCCGGAAACGGGCCACGGTATGCAACCGTAACTGGACTCGGCGCATGCGTTCCTGCCGGCTCTCTACCTGATGAATGGTATCGCGAGTGCACACCCCAGTGCGTGTTTCTCGAGGTGATTGCCCGGCTCGCCATCGTCGCATCGATCGTCTATAATTTTCGTTCGGTTGCGAACGACGGGCATGGGCGAGTCCACGATGAACAGTGTCGGGATGCGCCGATCAAATTCGAAGTGCGACCAGAACGTTTCGGCGCCGGTAGTCCGACGCAGCCTCCGAGATGCATCTTGGAGGTTGATGGGTTACCAGTGTCGAATGTGTGACGACGGCCAAGTAGCTCAGTCGGTAGAGCAGAGGATTGAAAATCCTTGTGTCGGTGGTTCGATTCCGCCCTTGGCCACCAACCCCACTGTCTTCCGGAGCGATCCCTTCGCCCCGAGGGGTCCTAGAATGGAGACCGCCGCATCGCGGCAGACCGTGGTGTGTGATTCCGGAGGCAGCATCAATCTTCGCGAATTTCCGCTAGGCGGCGCCCGGACCGGTAGTCGATGGAACTCGTCGCGCTAGGCGTCAACCATCAGACGGCACCGCTTGCGCTTCGCGAGCAGGTGGCCTTCGCTGCGGAGAGCCTCCGCCCCGCACTCGTCGATCTGGTGAAGAACCAGCACGTCGACGAGGCGGCAATCATCTCGACCTGCAACCGGACCGAAGTCTTTTGCGCCACGGCTGAGCCGGCGCAGATCATCGACTGGCTTGCCCATTATCATGGCCTGGGTCCCGACAAGCTGGCCCCTTATCTCTACGAGTTTCCCCGTGAACAGGCCGTCGCTCACGCCTTTCGCGTGGCGAGCGGACTCGAGTCGATGGTGATCGGCGAGGCTCAGATCCTGGGGCAGATGAAGCAGGCCGTCCGGTTCGCGGAGGAAGCCGGGACCCTCGGGACCGTCCTTCACAAGCTGTTTCAGAGAACGTTCTCCGTCGCCAAGGAGGTAAGGACCCGTACCGACATCGGCGCGAGTTCGGTCTCTCTGGCGGCAGCCGGCGTGCGAGTCGCCGAGCGGATTTTCCCCTCGATTTCCGAGCAGGCCGTCCTCTTCATCGGGGCGGGGGAGATGATCGACCTCTGCGCCGCGCATTTCTGCGCCAGGAAACCTCGGCGGGCTGTGTTTACCAACCGGACAGTCGAACGGGCGGAAGGTCTCGCGCAGAAGTACTCCGGACAGGCCTTTCCGTTACCGGCGCTGACGGATGCACTGGCGCAGTTCGACATTGTGGTCACCTGTACGGCGAGCCCCCTGCCGATTCTTGGCAAAGGATTGATCGAGCGTGCGCTCAAGGCCCGCCGGCATCGCCCAATGCTCGTCGTCGATCTCGCAGTCCCGCGCGACGTCGAGCCTGAAGTGGGCCGGATGGACGACGTGTTTCTTTACACCGTCGACGATCTCGGGACGATCGTTCGCGAAGGCCTCGACCACCGGCACGCCGCTGTGGCGGAGGCGGAATCGATCATCGCCACGGGCGTTTCCGAGTTCATGCGCTGGTTGCGATCCCGCGAGCTTGTGCCGGCCATCCGGGAGATTCGCGGTCGCGCGGAGGTTGTTCGGCAGCATGAAGTCGATCGAGCGCTCAAGGCCATCGCCCGCGGCGACGATCCCAAGGTCGTGCTCGAAGCGCTCTCTCACGGGCTGACGAACAAGTTCCTCCATGGCCCGACACAGGCCCTTCAGGGCGCGGAAGGCGAGGATCTCGACCGATTGATGGGAGTCCTGTCCGGACTCTTCGCGAGCGACCGGCGGGCATGAAGGCGTCACTTTCATCGCGTCTCATGCGACTTTCCGCGCGCATCGAGGAAATCGATCACCTGCTCGCCCAGGAAGAGGTGACCCGCGATCTCGATACCTACCGCAAGCTCGTGAAGGAGCATGCCGGCATCCGTCCGGTGGTCGATCTCTATCGTGCCTATCGGGAAGGGGAGCACGATCTGGCGACGGCTCAGCAGATGGTCAACGAGCCCGGCATGCGCGATTTTGCCGAGGAGGAGACCCGTGCGACCCGCCGTCGCCTCGAGGAACTCGAGACGGAACTGCAACGGGAACTCCTGCCGCGCGACCCCAATGACGACCGCGACGTCTTCCTCGAGATCCGTGCGGGGACGGGCGGCGATGAGTCAGCGCTGTTTGCCGGTGACCTGTTTCGCCTCTATTCGCGGTTTGCCGAACGGAACGGCTGGCGGGTAGAAGTCGTGACCCAGAGCCCGAGTGAGCTCGGTGGGTTCAAGGAAATCATCGCGAAGATCACCGGGCAGGGCGCCTTCTCGAAGCTCAAGTTCGAATCGGGCGGTCATCGAGTCCAGCGAGTGCCGGCAACGGAGGCCCAGGGGCGCATCCATACCTCGGCATGCACGGTGGCCGTGCTTCCGGAAGTGGACGACGTCACGGACGTGATCCTGAATCCGGCGGACCTCCGAATCGATACGTTCCGGGCTTCGGGGGCGGGCGGACAGCACATCAACAAGACCGACTCGGCCGTTCGCGTCACGCATCTGCCGACCGGGATCGTCGTCGAATGTCAGGATGATCGCTCGCAGCACAAGAACAAGGCGCAGGCGATGTCCGTGCTCGCCGCGCGGATCCGCGACAAGCAGGTGAGAGAGCAGGCTGCAAAGACAGCGGCAGACCGTAAGTCGATGATCGGTAGCGGGGATCGCTCCGAGCGCATCCGCACATACAATTTTCCCCAGGGGCGTGTGACGGATCACCGTATCAACCTGACTCTCCATAAGATCGCTCAGATCATGGACGGTGATATCGAGGATCTTAGTGCTGCGCTCATGGCTGAGCACCAAGCAGAGCAGCTGGCTTCACTAGCGGAGGAGCAATGAGTCTGTTTACTTTGGGCGCGCGCCTGGCTGCGGACGCCCGGCGGTTGGCTGCCACGGTCAAGATCTCCCGGGGCGATGCCATGCGCGAGATTCGACGTCTTGCCACTCATGCGCTGCACCTCACGCAGGCGCAGTTGATCGTCAGGGAGCGGGAGTCTCCTGGCCGCTTCGATCTGTCCGCCTATGGGATCGTCTTCGATCGGCGTCTGCGGGGTGAGCCGCTTCCCTATGTTCTCGGGGAATGGCCGTTCCGTGAGCATGTATTCAAGGTGACTCAGGATGTCCTGATTCCTCGGCCTGACACCGAAGTGCTCGTCGAGGCCGCGCTCGCCGCATGCCCAGACGGCCGTCCCGCGCGTGTCCTGGATCTCGGTACCGGCAGCGGATGCATTGCGATTTCCGTGGCGCTTGCGAGAGCCACGGCGCTTGTGACGGGCGTGGATGCGAGTGAAGAGGCTTTGGGCGTGGCGCGCGAGAATGCCGAGCGGTTGGGAGCGACCAACGTTCGGTTATTGGAATCCGACTGGTATCGGGCGCTGATGGGGCAGACGTTCGACGTCATCGTCTCCAATCCCCCATATGTGGCGGAAGGCGACCCCCATCTCGACGCCCTGAAGTTCGAGCCGGTGCGTGCCTTGGTCGGCGGCGCAGATGGGCTCGAGGCGCTGCGGACCGTCATCTCCGTCGCGCCAGGGCATCTCGAGCCTGGTGGCACCCTGGTCGTGGAACACGGCTACGACCAAAGGGATGCGGTCTGTCAGCTGTTTGCCGCGGCCGGGTTCCAGTCGGTCGAGACTGCGAACGATCTCAGCGGGGTGCCGCGTATTGTTGTGGGAAGAATCTCTCGGAAGGCGCCGGAGAAGTCCCGCCGAAAGAGTGCTGCAGTCAGCGCTTGAAGACCCGATCGGCGCCTTGGTTGTTGCAGGGGTATGTAGTCGTTACCATCCAACAGGATAGGGGGCGTTCACACTCGGACGTCCCAAGAAGAGTGGAGCCAAGTGGCCATGGACAAGAAGGAAGCGATCCGCAAGCAGGTTACCGAGAACCCCGTTGTGCTCTACATGAAGGGAACGCCTGACGCCCCCATGTGCGGCTTCTCAGCAGCAGCGATCCAGATCCTAGAGGCGTGCGGGGTCGATGAAGTCGCGACGGTCAATGTCCTCGACGATCCTGAAATCCGTCAAGGAATCAAAGAGTTTTCGAACTGGCCTACGATTCCGCAACTGTACGTCAGGGGCGATTTCGTCGGTGGCGCTGACATCATGCGCGAGATGTTCCAGAGCGGCGAGTTGCAAAGGCTCCTCGACGCCGGTGCCACGCAGTCCTGAGTCGGCCCCAGGGTCCGCTGTCTGACGTCAGTCGGTGACGGCTGACGACCCCGGGTTTTGGAGCGATCCTCTTCAGCAGGAGGGTGGCTCTGCATCTGTTTCAGCCCATCCCGTCGGACGGACTGTTCAAGTTCCGGCCGGCGTTTCCTCTAGACGACAGCTCAGGCATTGACGCTTCCCTCCTCACAGGAAGCTGATACTTCTCGCAGGCAAGGAAGCTGCTCCACGTGGACAGGCGTAATGTTCGCGTTTCATGCGCGACAGTTCGTGCCGTCCTGCACGATTGGTCGGTAACCAATGGGGGGCATGATGTGTCGCGCCGTTGCGACAGCGCCACATCTGAGAAAACGGGGTGACCACCAGATGACTACAAGAGAGGCTTCGAAATCGCCCATCGGGTTCACGACGGCCGGGGATGAGCTCAGCGACGTGTTTTCGTCGCTCTCCTTCGATCACAGCGCCGATTCTGACATTGCGACGATCTTCAGTACCGATGCTCGCACTTTCGGCATCCGGCCGGCCGATTCCGAGGGCAAGCGGTTCGGCGCAACACTGCTTCTCAACAAGATGTACTCCTGGCGCGGGTACGGGGCGGGCCAACAGGTCGTCGGGCGCCCGGACCAGATCACCCTCGTGGCTGCCGACTATCACGATGGAAACGCGCTCGGAACCCTCACCGTCGGGCTCGATCGCGGCATTCCATTGCTGGTGGATACGCTGTACCGAGACGAGGCGGACGCGCTTCGCGCCAACGGTGGCCAACTCTGCGAAATGATCAAGTTTGCTGTCGATCGAGGTGTCAATTCGAAGCACCTCCTCGCCGCTCTGTTCCACGTGGCATTCATCTATGCCTACCACCTCAACAACTGCACCGACCTCCTGATCGAGGTCACTCCAAAACATGCGCTGTTCTACAAGCATCTCCTCGGCTTCGAGCGTTGCGGTGAAGTTCGCTTGAATCCCAGGGTGAACACGATGGGCGTGCTGTTGCGGTTGGATCTCGAGTACGCCGCCGAGCAGATCCGAATCCATGGGGGAGGTGGAAAGAACTCCAAGAACATGACGCTCTATCCCTACGCCTTCTCCGAGAAGGAAGAGCGGGGGGTTGTGGAGCGTCTGAAGCGAATCGAGCAGTTGCCGGATGAGTCGCAGTTGGAGGAAAGGGGCTGAATGCTCGCCTCATGCCGATGCTGGCGATGGTGGGTGTCTCGCCAAGCCGACATTTGATTGCGTTACGGCCTAGGCAAGAACTGCGGGCTGTTGATTTTTGGAAGGTATTCTCTTGGGCCCGGCACTTGCTAGAGGTGGAGACCCCACGCAAGGCCATGGGCGGCGGGCTCCGAGCGTTCTTTCCGATTGCTCGCGGCAACGACGTTACTAAGATAGTCTGCGGGGTCCTGTTCTAGGACAGGGTTCGATGCTGAAGACGGGGAAGCGACGGAAAAAAAGATCCCCGAACCCGGAGACCTGCTGTGACTCAAGTTCATTCGAGGACAAGTGCGCCTGGTCGGTCGGTCGCAGAGTGTGTCGCCGACCGTCGGGTACCAGACCAACTACCCGCTAGTGGCCCGAAGGTCGGGCTCGTGCCGAGGGGGTTCGGGTTCGATCTCATCGACGTAGGCGTGGCACGATCGCATTCCGACGTCGCCGCAGCCAATGCGCTCCTTGTCGACCGCTACGCGCCAATGGGCTATGCCATCGACAAAGCATGGGAGGCAGGCCGTGTTCCCGATGCCAATGTTTTGATTGCGAAAAATCGACTGGATGGCAGTGCTCTGGCGACGCTTACCCTGCGAATCGATGGGGAGAGTGGCCTGATGGCGGAGCATATGTATCCCGCAGAGGTCGCCGAACTCCGTGACGATGGCCGGCGTCTCTGCGAAGTCGTGAGATTCGCGTCGACAGCTTCGTTCCGCTCGATCGACCTTCTTCGTCGCCTATTCGATGCGGCCTTTGCCTTGGGCCAGCAACTGGATCGCAGCGACGTTTTGATCGAGGTCACGCCAAGGCATGCAGCTTTCTATAAGCGCATTCTTGGGTTCAGGGCCGTAGGGAGTCCTCGCCACAACCCACGTGTGAACACAACAGGCACGCTTATGCACGCGAAGCTGGCGGAGTTGGCCGCTCGTGTCGGGCGCGTTTCGCTGCAAGGGCTGGTTGCGGTGGCGGCAGTCGACGACATCTCCGAAACAGCACCTGCGATTGGCTCTTCGCGTACATCCGAGGCGGCGATCCTTCCCTGATTCAAATCCCTGTTTCCGAACGCTGGAGCAAGGTCATAAGATAGGCAATGTGCTTGCCTCTAGAGATTTCCGATGTTCTCTTATGACGAAGCGTTTTCGAGAAACCTTGGGTGGGTCACCGCTGAAGAACAGGCGACACTCAGGCGCAAACGGGTCGCGATCGCAGGGCTGGGTGGTACCGGCGGCATTCACGTCCTGACCCTGGCTCGGCTCGGTCTTGGCGCATTCAACATCGCCGATTTCGATACGTTCGGTTTGGCGAACTTCAATCGCCAGGCCGGAGCCATGGTATCCACGCTTGGTCGCGCGAAGATTGAGGTGCTGGACGAGATGGCGCGGGACATCAATCCCGAACTCACCATCCACAAGTTCGCAGGCGGCGTCACCGAAGACAACGTCGATCAGTTCCTCGAGGGTGTCGACATCTACGTTGACGCGCTGGATTACTTCGCCTTCGAGGCCCGAGACCTGGTCTACCGAAAGCTGGAAGAGAAGCGAATCCCTGCGGTGATCGCAGCGCCCCTCGGGATGGGGACCGCGATCGTGAATTTTCTTCCTGGTCGGATGACGTTCGAGGAGTACTTCCAGCTTCGCGGGCTGCCGCCGAAGGAGAAGGCGCTTCATTTTCTCATCGGATTGTCGCCGGCGCTGCTGCAGCGTACTTACCTCGTCGATCCGGACAGGGTGAAATTCGGCGAGCGTGCCGGGCCCTCGACAGGCATGGCCTGCCAGATGTGTGCAGGGGCCGCGGGTGTCGAGGTTCTCAAGATCCTGCTCGGGCGTGGGCGGGTTCTATCCGCGCCCCACGGATTCCAGTTCGACGCCTACCGGAACAAGTTCATCCGTACTTGGCGCCCTGGTGGCATGAGCAACCCGTTGATGAAGCTCATGCTCATGCTCGCCAAGATGAAACTGAAGATGGATGTGCGTCGAGGGGGCTGAGCCTCAGCAGGCCGGAGCCGCGGTCACCCAGGCTTGCGCGCCTTCACGTTGTAGGTGTTGCCCGTGACGTCTTCCCACTCGATATCGAAACCTGCGGCCCGGATCCGTCGCTGGATGTCGTCGAGATCGTAGGGCGTGTAGAGGATGCCTTTCTTCATGCCCCACTGGTCGATCCGTTCTGCGATCCACCGCAGCGGCGCCGCTCCGCGGGGGTACAGCAGAACATTCATGGCGAGCGTGCCGCCGGGCTTCAGGACTCGGTGGAGTTCGCGGAATCCTGCATCGACATCGGGAAAGCAATGCACCGCATTGGCAACGTTGGCTGTGTCGAATGTGGATGGCGGAAGGTCCAGGCTGCCAACGTCGGCTTTCAGGAGACGGATTCTGGTGTCTCCTCGGAAGCGTCGGATGGCGCCTGCCAGCATTGCTTCTGCGTAGTCGAAGCCGACGACGCTGCCGACTGGCTTCCGCGTGAAGCGCTTCCACCACAGGATGATGCCGAACAAGGTGCCGCTGCCGATCGCGCCCTCGAGATGCACCGGGCCGATGTTGTTGCCGAAGAGGCTTACCTGCTCCCAGAGGGTGCTCCGGTACGCGAAGGTCAAAATGAAGAAGCCCCTGACGTCGTACCACCACGGCGGCGAATCGTAGGCGCGCTCGATCTTCGCAAGAGAAAGGTCTTCGTCGTTTGGTGGCTGGGTCACGGCAGTGGTCTCCTGGTTTCTTGGACGGCTTGGCGTTCGATGTCTCGCGGAAGGTGACGGAATCGATGCGCGCGAGCAATGGAGTCGGAAGAGGCCGGAAATCGCCCCGACGCATGTGCGAGTGTATCCGTCGTATGGGTGGGTGTTCGGCGCCGAATTCGGGCGGTCGGTACGCTATTTGGCCGAATCCGCGAATCTTCGCGGGCGTCATGTGGATGGCTGCTGTCGGTCACTCTTACATCCCTGCACGGAAGGATTTGGCGCCAAGCATTTTGTGTTTATAAAACATTGTGTTGCGTATCTGGTACGCCAAGTGCTTTTAGGGAGGCGTGGTCACCAGACTGCCCACACAGTCAAACCAAATTTCTTCAGCTTGTCGGAGCCTTTCAAATGAAACAACTCATGAAAAAAGTGCTGGGTGTCGCGGTTCTGGGCATCGTCAGCGCGGCAGCGAGCGCCGCACCCCTTCTCGACCTCACGGTTGCCCCCAGCTCCACGGGAACGAACGTCAAGGCGGACTTCGTT
>VYKP01000283.1_pt1 | contig 11336 bp, 11 predicted proteins | sample 5114551 | NCBI WGS metagenome assembly VYKP01 (sample SAMN12291777, study PRJNA351875) | freshwater metagenome | isolation source: freshwater lake | place: USA: Michigan, Baseline Lake | collected 2013-08-09
CTGCGCATAATTCGGCGGCACGAATGGCGACGGAATGGCCGATGAAACTATCGGTCCAAACCGGCAAATGCGGCCCGTGTTGTTCCAGCGCGGCCACCGGCAGGATCACCACTGCATTGCGTTCTGCGAGTGCACGCAATTCCGGAGCGGTCATGCGTTCCCAATGGGTTTCGGTCATGGCTTCAGCCCCTTCCCATGGCGTAGAATTCGTCATTCGGGCGCAGATTGGTCACATTGGCCAAACGGTTCGACATGCCAAAAAAGGCGGCGATGGCGGCGATATCCCAAATGGCCTCGTCATCGAAACCGGTGGCGCGCAGCGCCTCATGATCCGCATCATTCACTTCATTGGCGCGGTCAGTGACCTTGAGCGCGAATTCCAGCATGGCCTTCTGCTTCGCTGAGATATCGGCCTTGCGCCAATTGGCGGCGATCTGGTCTGCGATCAGCGCATTCTTGGCGCGGATGCGCAAAATGGCGCCATGCGCCACCACGCAATATTGGCATTGGTTGCGCGATGATACGGCGACAACGATCATTTCGCGTTCCGCCTTGGAAAGCCCTTCGGCCTTGTCCATCAGCGTATCGTGATAGGCCATGAAGGCGCGGAATTCCGCCGGGCGATGCGCCAGCATCAGAAAGACATTCGGCACAAAACCGGATTTTTCCTGCACGGTCAGGATGCGGGCGCGGATATCTTCCGGCAGGCCAGCGATATCGGGGATGGGGGTGCGGGCGATGGCGGGCTTGGTCATGTCTGGCCTTTCCTTGCGGCCCGAGGCGGGGATGCTTGAAGTGTCATGCCCAGCCGCCGGCGAATTCCGGCCACCGGCCGGTCATTGAAGGATCAGAGTAAGTAAGCATGTTCGGCACCCGTCAAGGCCTGAGGGGCTTTGCCTCGATGAAGTTCACCTAGTGGTGCGCTTCATGCTGACCTATCCCCCGCCCAAAAAGCCCCTGCGCACCACTAGCCGTATATTCGGCGGGCCGATTCACGCCGCTGTCGGGAACAGACACTGGCGATCGGACCACTAGCTGGAATGCCGCTTGTCGCCTGGGGTGCTTAGATGATAGCGCTGAAGCTTATTGTTTCATCTTCGATCAAAAATCTCCGGAAGCCTCCAAGCCCATGACCCTAACGGGATTTGTCTGCCAGGAAACAGATGGCCGCCTGCCAGTTTTTTTCGGCCAGGGCGGGCAGGACGTGGCATCGGCCAGGCGTCAAAAGATCTTGCTGATCGGTGGCTGTGGCTATGTTGGGTCCTATCTGTTTCAACGTCTTTGCGCCCATGGTTACATGGTCAGCATTTGCGACAAGCTGGCCCGTGGCAATCCCTTGTCACTACCCATTACTGCGATCGATTACAATGATCTGACCCCGGAAGCACTCGTGCCTTTCGATGTCGTCTTGTGGTTTGCCGGCCATTCGAGTGTTGGCCAATCAATCACTGATCCGCAGGGGGCAATCGCCAATAACTGCCTCAATCTTTTTTCCTTGGCGAAGAAGCTGCCCAGCAAGACCAAGCTGATCTACGCGTCCACAGCGAGCCTCTATCCGCTGGATGAGGCCGGTGCGCCGATAACGGAAGCATCCTTGATACGCATACCAGCGCAGAATGCCTATGATATCTCGAAATTCGCCTTTGATTATCTCGCCGAACATTTTCTGGACCGCTTCCATGGCCTCAGAATGGGTACGGTTTCCGGCCATGGTCCCAATCTGCGCCCGGAATTGATTTTCAACGCGATGAACCTGTCTGCCGTTAAAACCGGCGCGGTGCGCGTCAAGAATGCCAACGCGTATCGGACCATTTTGTTCCTGAGCGATCTTTGGCTCCTTGTAGAACATCTGATCCGGCACGATGCGCCTAGCGGCTTTTACAATGCGGGGAGCATCACCGCTTCCATCGGTGAATTCGGCCAGCAGATTGCCAATGCCTGGGGCGCCGCCGTGATTGACGAGGGTGAGAGCCCCACCTATTCCTTCAAGCTTGATTGCAGCAAAACCGAGGCCCTTTGTGGCCCAATGCGGGGGACCGAGGCGCTTTTGGCTGAATGCCGCGCTTTCATTCGGGCGCTAGGTTTGGAAAGGCCGTAAATGACCCACCGATTTCTGACCGAGTGCCTTTGCTGCGGTTCATCGGATTTGCGCTGCGTCATTGATCTTGGCGTCCAGCCGCCGGCCAATAGCTATACATCATCACCTCAAGAAGAATTGGCGCGCCACCCGCTGGGCCTTAACCGATGCGCTTCCTGCTGGCATGCACAATTGACCTTTTGCGTGGATCGCCGCGCGATTTTTGACCATTACGCCTATGTCAGCGGCACTTCCGGCACGCTTGATCGTTTCTTTAAATGGTTCGGCGCGAGGCTTGCCGAATGCTATCCTGCGGGGGCGCGTATTCTGGAACTGGCGGCCAATGACGGGTCGCTGCTGTCGCATCTGAAATCGCGACATTTCGATGTCGTAGGGGTGGATCCGGCGCGCAATATCGTTGACTTGGCAAACGCACGCGGATTGCCCATCATTTGCGGGTATTGGCCTGATGTTCAAGATGAGATCAACGGGAAATTCGATATCATCATTTGCATGAATGTGGTGGCCCATGTGGATGATCCGGGCAGTTTTGTCGCGGCATGCCTGGGGCGCCTCAATCCAGGTGGCGTTTTGATCATTCAACCTTCACAGGCACGGATGTTCGAAAATGGTGAATTCGATACGATCTATCACGAACATATTTCCTTCTTCAACATGCGCTCCATGGCGCGGCTTGCGGAGCGAGCTGGACTCAAACTATACGGCGCAGCGCTGGTTGCCGTGCATGGCGATAGCCCTGTCTATTTCCTGGGGCTTCCGGATAGCCCGCCACCTGTTGCGGGGCTGATTGCTGCCTTTGGTACAGGGGAATTCGGCATTCCCGAAAGCCTTCCGGAATATGAAGAGAAGATCGGCCTTTATCAGCCGCAGACCTATGAGCGGTTTGAACGCAAGGCCAAAGAGGTCCTGCATGATCTGGTCAAGACGGTCGCGGATTTTCGTGCCCGCGGCCACAGGATCGCCTTTGTTGGCGCAGCAGCGAAGGGCTTTACGGTCATCAATGCCTGTGGCGTCCGCCCGGATCATGTCCTGGATGAGGCGCCGATGAAAATCGGCAAGTATGCGCCAGGCATCGGCTCCCTGATTGAACCTCTCGATACTGCACGGTCCTTCACCGCACCGACGCTTTTTGTCATCACCGCCTGGAATTTCAGGAAGGAGCTGAAGGCAAAGCTGCTGGCTTACGGCGTGCCGGCGGGCTCGGCCTTCTATTCCTATTTTCCGCAGGCCGAATTGACCCGGGCAGAGGTTTGAATGCGTTCGGTCATCTGTCATTTCTTCAATGAGGCCTATCTCCTGCCCTGGTGGCTGAAACATCATGTGCCGATCTTTGATCACGGGGTGATGATAGATCACGGGTCAACGGATGGGTCGGCGGATATCATTCGCCAATACGCGCCGCATTGGCGGCTTGTTCACACGCGCCTCATGAAATTCAATGTTGCGCTCAATGATTTGGAAGTGATGCGCTATGAGGAGGAACTGCCAGGCTGGAAGATTGCACTCAATGTCACGGAATTCCTGATCAACGCCATCCCGCTGCAGGATATCGAAAAATACTGCATCGAGAAGGAATTGGATGGTTTCGGCTGTTCGGGTTTTGTGGCGGTGGACCTGAAGCCAGAGGAATTACCACGCCATGAGGAAAGCCTGCTGCTGCAGAAGCCCTGGGCGATTGATGACAACAAGATCACCGGGGCGCAGCAAAGGGTCGATGCCGGGCTGACCTCAATCCCTGAAAGGAACCGTTTCTACCACCGGGATCACGTTGGCATGTATCTTCCTGGCCGGCATCGGTCTTTTCATCCAGCGTCAACCCGGCGAAACCCCAATGTGCTTGTGGTGCATTTTCGCTATTCGCCGTGGAACGCCGAAGCGCTGAAACGCAAGATGCAGATACTGGATCGGGTTGACCCCAAGGATTTGGCGCGCGGTTGGGGCATCCAGCACGCCAGCAAGGCGGATCAATTGGAACGTGAACGCCAGAAAGTCATGCCTCTGGCGGAAGATTTACGCGAACACCCGATCGCGTCACGTAGTGTCGTGTTCAAAACTGCCTGACCGGACTTCCCAAGCACAATTCTGCGCCAAAGCACCTCAGCTATCCATTTTCAGCGCAGCAATAAAAGCGCTTTGCGGGATTTCCACCTTGCCGAATTGCCGCATGCGCTTCTTGCCTTCCTTCTGCTTTTCCAGAAGCTTGCGCTTGCGGCTGATATCCCCACCATAGCACTTCGCCGTCACATCCTTGGACAGGGCTGAGATCGTCTCACGCGCAATCACGCGCCCGCCAATTGCCGCCTGGATCGGGATTTTGAACAATTGGCGGGGGATCAATTCCTTCAATTTTTCGCAAATCTGCCGCCCGCGCCGTTCCGCCTGTGCGCGATGCGCCATGAAGGATAGCGCATCCACCGGTTCATTATTCACCAGGATGGAAATCTTCACGAGATCGCCTTCCTCATAGCCATCCATCTGATAATCGAAGGAAGCATAGCCGCGTGAGACTGATTTCAGCCGGTCATAGAAATCGAACACCACCTCATTCAACGGTATCCGATAAACAAGCATGGCCCGCGACCCGACATAGGTCAGTTCCACCTGCTGCCCGCGGCGTTCATTGCAGAGCGCCAAAACCGAACCCAGGTAATCATCGGGCAACATGATGGTCGCCTTGATCCAGGGTTCTTCGATGTGATCCAGCACGCTGCCATCGGGCATATCGGCAGGGTTGTGCAATTCGAACATTTCGCCATTCGTCTTGTGCACCTTGTACACCACCGAAGGCGCGGTCGCGATCAGATCAAGATCGAATTCGCGCGAAAGCCTTTCCTGCACGATTTCCAAATGCAAAAGCCCAAGGAAGCCGCAGCGAAAGCCAAAGCCAAGCGCGGCGCTGGTTTCCGGTTCATAATGGAAGGATGCGTCATTCAGCCTGAGCTTGCCAAGCGATTCACGCAGCTTTTCGAAATCATCCGCATCCACCGGGTAAAGCCCGCACCACACCACAGGGATGGAGGGCTTGAAGCCGGCCAAAGCCTCGGCCGCCGGGTTGCGATCATCCGTGATGGTATCGCCAACATTGGTATCGGCCACGGTTTTGATGGCAGCCGTCAGATACCCCATTTCACCGGGGCCAAGGCTGTCCACCGGCACCAGTTTCGGCGTGAAGACACCAACCTGTTCGATGGTATGCACCGAACCGGATGACATCATGCGGATGCGCTGGCCCTTGCGCAAATGCCCATCCTTCACGCGCACCAGGATAATCACGCCAAGATAGGCATCATACCAGCTATCTACCAGCAGCGCCTTGGTGGTGGCGGCGGCATCACCTTTCGGCGGCGGCAGCCTTCCCACAATGGCTTCCAAAACGCCTTCGATATTCAGGCCCGTCTTGGCGCTGATCATCACCGCATCCGAAGTATCAAGTCCGATCACATCTTCAATCTGCTGCTTCACGCGATCCGGCTCTGCCGCCGGCAGGTCAATCTTGTTCAGCACCGGCACAATCTCATGCCCCGCATCAATCGCCTGATAGACATTGGCGAGTGTTTGCGCCTCAACCCCCTGGGACGCATCCACCACCAGAAGTGATCCTTCACAAGCGGCAAGTGACCGGCTGACTTCATAGGCGAAGTCCACATGGCCGGGCGTATCCATCAAATTCAGCACATAGGTTTTGCCATCCTTGGCAGGATAGGTCAGGCGAACGGTCTGTGCCTTGATGGTGATGCCGCGCTCCCGCTCCAGCTCCATGTTATCCAGGACCTGTTCCTTCATTTCGCGCGCGGAAAGGGCGCCGGTCTGCTGGATCAGCCGGTCAGCAAGCGTGGATTTCCCATGATCAATATGTGCAATGATCGAGAAATTGCGGATCAGCGAAAGCGGCGTGTCAGTCATGATGGTCCCGGGGGTGCAAGGCGAAAATCCGAGTTGTCGGGTCGGGCATACGTCAGTGGGCAGAGAAAACAAAGCCCCCGCGAATGGACCGATAAGATTTTAACCTCGACCACGGCCAAAATAATAGCCCAAGACCAGGGTCATGATCGGCATCAGGACCGACTTCAAGATATCGGCGATCGCAGCAATCGCGTCTTGATTGGCGTTTTGAAAAAAACTGAGCACAAAAAGAAAACTCAGGGCCAAGGGTAACGCCACCAGGAAGACAGTCGTCACCGTGCTGGCAATCAGGCTGCGATCTTCTATTTCCCGCCCCGCAGAGCGATCAGAGATACTGACCCCAGCTTCCTCAACCCGCTCTCGTCTCTGCCGAAGGCTCGCGAGGACCTTTTCGGCCGTTTCCCCACCGGAAGAAGCGGAACTTTCCATGTTTCAGCTTTTCGCGACCTCTTCCAGAGCCTCGGTGATCGTATCGCTCGCGGAAATCAGTTCTTTTGCCGCATTCAATAGCTTCTGTTTGGCATTTTCATCCTCGGTTTCCTGGGCCTGTTTGACCAGGCGCTCGACAACGCTGAGAACGCTGGCATTGGCGGAGGCAACCGGCCTGACCGCTCGAAAAACGGATTTTTGGTGGGGCGCCGACATGAGGAGAGCTCCTTTCCTGAGCCAATATAGCACTGATCAGCCCCATTTTCATCCCCTCAGCACGGCCCCGGTCGCTTTCGCCACCGCCGCGACAATCTTCTCCGCCACGGCTTCGATTTGCGCATCGGTCAGCGTGGCCTCACGCGGCTGGAGGGTCACTTGCAGGGCAAGGCTGACCTTGCCTGCCGGCAGTTTGTCTCCGGCGTAACGGTCAAACAGCACGACATCGGTGATCAGCGTACGGTCCGCCCCGCGCGCGGCGCGGATCAGCGCCTCGGCGGCCACGCCTTCATCCACCAGGAAGGCAAAATCCCGCCGCAGCGGCTGGAAGGCGGGCAAATCAGGCGCGCCCTTCTTGCGGCGCTTGGGTTCCGGGATGGCATCCAGGAAGACCTCAAACGCCACGGCCGGGCCGGGTAGGTCGAGTGCGGCCAGAACGCGCGGATGGATTTCACCAAAGTGGGCCAGCACGGTCTTCGGCCCCTGGCGCACCTGACCGGAGCGGCCGGGATGATAAAAGCCCGGCGCATCCGCGGTGACGGAAAGTGCGGCCATGGGCAGGCCGAGTGCCGCCAGCACCGCCATGGCATCGCCCTTGGCATCCAAAGCATCCACGTTGCGTGATGCTTCCGCCCAATGGCGCGGTGTGGCGCCATGGCGCACCCCGGCCGCCACGGCCGCCTGACCTTCTGGCGTTACATCCTGATAAGCCGCGCCGATTTCACAGAGCGCGACATCAGCAAAACCGCGCGCCGCATTGCGCCCCGCTGCCATCAGCAGGGAGGCCACCGGCGTTGGCCGCATCTGGTCCAAATCTTCCGCAATTGGGTTTTCCAGGCGCAGCGCTGTCGGCGTTTCACCGAAAAGTGCGGCGGTTTTTGATTCCATGAAGGCGAAGGTCACCGCTTCCTGCATGCCGCGCGCTGCCAACACGCGCCGTGCGAGGGATGCGCGCGCCTGCTTCGGCGTGAAGGCGGGCGCGGGGATGATCCCGCTTACCGGCAGCGATACCGGCGCGATGGTATTGAGGCCGCGAATGCGCAGCACTTCCTCAATCAAATCGCATTCCGGTTCAATTTCGGCGCAGCCTTCAGCCGCCGCCTTGGCACGTTCCGGCGACAATTCAGCCGCCTGAGCCAAGGCACCCTTGCCTGCCACATCATTGCGCCAGCTTGGCACATTGACGGTGACGCGCGCCGCATCCCGCGCGGCCACGGTGAAGCCAAGGCTTTGCAGGATTTCAACGGCGCGGTCTGGCGCCACATCATCGCCGCCATAGCTTGCCAGCCGTTCAAAGCGCAGGCTCGCCTGGCGCTGCCAGGCAGGTTCCGGGCCAGCGCCGACGATTTCACTCGCCTCGCCACCGCACATCTCGATCATCGCCTGTGTCGCGAGGTCAAGCGCGAGGCGCGGCAGCGCCTGATCCACACCGCGTTCAAACCGCGCGCGGGCATCGGTGCGCACATCATGGCGGCGGCCTGAAAGGGCGATGCGCACGGGGTCGAAAATCGCGCATTCGATGAAGCATTCGGTGGTGGCTTCATCGCAGCCTGTTGCCTCGCCACCGATAATGCCGCCAAGCGCTTCCGGCCCGGCGGCGTCGGCGATGATGCCATCTTCCGGCGTCAATTCATAAGTCTTGCCATTCAGCGCCAGCAGGCTTTCGCCTTCCCGCGCCATGCGCATGGTCAGCGTCTTGCCATGCACCTTCGCCACATCAAACACATGCAAGGGCCGGCCAAGGCCGAAGGTGAAAAGATTGGTCACATCCACCAGCGCATTGATCGGGCGTTGGCCAATCGCGGTCAGCCAATCCTGCAACCATTGCGGCGAAGGCCCATTCTTCACACCACGAATGGCGCGGCCCAGCACGTAATCGCAGGCGCGCGGATCAGCGATTTCCCAGGCAAGCGGCGACGCATAGGCAGGCTTGATCGCCGGTGAGGGCAGGGGCTTCAACCGCCCAAGCCCGGCAGCCGCCAAATCCCGCGCCACACCATGGACGGAAAGCGCATCGCCGCGATTGGGCGTCACGCTGATTTCAATGATCGGGTCATCAAGCCCCGCCCAGCGCACATAGGCTTCGCCAAGCGGCGCATCTTCGGGCAGGTCCACAATGCCGGTGTGATCATCACCCAGGCCCATTTCACGGGCCGAGAGCATCATGGCTTCCGATTTCACGCCGCGAATTTCGCCCGCCTTCAGCGTAATGCCAGTGCCGGGAATGAAGGCGCCCGGCAAAGCCGCGACACCCTTCATGCCTGCGCGCGCGTTGGGCGCGCCGCACACTACGGACAGCAGCTTGCCATCGCCGGTATCAACCTTCAGCGCGCGCAGCCGATCAGCATTGGGGTGCTGTTCCGCTTCCACCACATGAGCAATGCGGAAATTCGCGAGTGCTGCGCCGCGATCTTCCACACCTTCAACCTCAAGCCCGATGGTGTTGAGTGCGGTCAGGATCTCATCCAGCGTCGCTTCGGTATCAAGATGCGCCTTCAGCCAGGAGAGGGTGAATTTCATCGCCTTACACTCCTTCCACCAGGGATGGCGGGGAAAGCGGATCGGCGCCGTAATGCCTCAGCCAGCGGATATCGGCTTCGTAGAAGGGGCGGAGATCAGGGATGCCGTGCTTCAGCATGGTGATGCGTTCAATCCCCATGCCGAAGGCAAAGCCCTGCCATTCGCGCGGATCAATGCCGCAATTGGCCAGCACTTTTGGGTGCACCATGCCAGAGCCCAAAATCTCCAGCCAATCGCCACCCTTGCCCAATTCGCCGGTTTTACGGCTCCAGCCGATATCCACTTCCATGGAAGGTTCCGTGAAGGGGAAATAGGAAGCGCGGAACCGCACCGGCAAATCGGCAATGCCGAAAAAGGCGCGCAGGAAATCAATCAGGCAGCCCTTCAAATGGCCGAGATGGATGTTCCGATCAATCACCAGGCCTTCCACCTGATGGAACATCGGCGAATGCGTCGCATCATGATCAGCGCGATAGGTGCGTCCTGGCACAATCACGCGAATGGGTGGCGCCTCATTCAGCATGGTCCGGATTTGCACCGGTGAGGTATGCGTGCGCAGCACTGGCCGGCGCCCATCCACGGCGGGCAGATAGAAAGTGTCGTGATCCTGCCGCGCCGGGTGGTGATCGGGGATATTGAGCGCGCCGAAATTATGCCAATCGCTTTCGATATCAGGGCCTTCCGCAACCTTGAAGCCCATGGCGCCGAAAAGTGTCGTCAGTTCTTCCATGGTGCGCGCGATGGGATGGATGCCGCCTTCGGCTGCCGTGCCGGGCGCGAAGGGGCGTGGCGGCAGGGAAACATCCATGCGTTCCGCCGCCAAGCGTGCATCAAGCGCGCGGGCTTCGACCACGGCCCGTTGCGCTTCCAGGGCGGCTTCGATCGCGGTCTTCACTTGGTTCAGCGCCGCACCGCGTTCCTTGCGTGCTTCGGGGGCGACAGCACCAAGCCCCTTCAGCAGCGCGGTGAGCGTGCCGGATTTGCCCAGAACGGCGACACGCACCGCATCCAGCGCGCGCGGATCGGCAGCGGCGGCAATCGCGGCTTCGGTTTCGGCCCTAAGGGCAGCAAGGTCATCGGTCATGATGGCAGGTCCACATGAACAAAGGGCCGCATCCCTGGTTCAGCCAGGAAGCGGCCCTTGCGTGATGCTGGGTCTCCGCCCCGGATCGCCGGGGCGGCGGTAATCAGGCGGCGCCGGCCGCCTTCGCCTTTTCCACCAGCGCCGCGAAGGCCGCCGGTTCGTCAAAGGCAAGGGCTGCCATCACCTTGCGGTCCATCTCAATCCCCGCCGCCTTGATGCCGGCGATGAAGCGGGAATAGGTCAGGCCATGCTCACGGACGGCAGCATTGATGCGCTGAATCCAAAGGCCGCGGAAATCGCGCTTCTTGTTGCGACGGTCGCGATAGGCATATTGCAGCGCCTTTTCCACCCGCTCCAAAGCGGGGCGATAGGCGGTGCCGGACCGGCCGACATAACCTTCAGAAAGCTTGAGAACCTTCTTGTGGCGGGCGTGCTTGGTAACGCCGCGTTTTACACGAGCCATTCTGCGATCCTCCCTTTACCGGTCCAGCCCATAGGGCAGCCATTGCTTCACGGTATCGCCATCCTGCTTGTCCAGCACGAAGGTACCGCGGTTCTGGCGCTTCATCTTGGAAGCCTTGGAAGAAAGCATGTGGCGCTTGAAGCCACCGCCTGCCTTGACCTTGCCGGTCGCGGTCAGACGGAAGCGCTTTTTCACGCTTGATTTCGTCTTCATCTTGGACATTTGGCCCTCCTATGGGGTCAACCCTTCCGCCTTGCACCCGTTGCCGGGGCCGCACCATGCGGCGGGAAGGGGGTTCCGGCCGGGCATGTCCATGGGGCCACGGCGCGGGAGGCGGGGCTATAGCGTCCGAAAGTTTTCCACACAAGACCCGCCCCGCAGAAACGGAGATTTCACCTTTATGGGTGTTTAATGCGCCTGTGATCACCCGGCGGTTTGGCCGCCCTTTGGATTCAGGACGAAGTCTCATGTCGCATTCGCAAGCGGATACGCTGCCGGACCAAGAAGTGCTCAGGGCCGCTATGGAGCCCCTTTTCGGCGATTTGCGCGCCTTTATGGACCGCCGCATCGCTGAAGTGAGCGCCGAGGTCTCCGCCAGCGTGCAGCTTCTCGGCATGAGCGAG
>VYKP01000412.1_pt1 | contig 11168 bp, 7 predicted proteins | sample 5114551 | NCBI WGS metagenome assembly VYKP01 (sample SAMN12291777, study PRJNA351875) | freshwater metagenome | isolation source: freshwater lake | place: USA: Michigan, Baseline Lake | collected 2013-08-09
CCCAATTGTTTCAATTATAATAAGGACAAAGAATGAAGAGAAATGGATTTCAGCTTGTTTAAGTTCAGTTTTTTCGCAAATTGACGTTAAGTTTGAAGTTATTATTGTAGATAATTTATCGACTGATAAAACAGTTAATAAAGTTAAAAATTGGCCAATTAAATTAATTACTATAGATGAATTTAAACCTGGAAAAGCTATAAATTTAGGCATTGATCAATCTATAGGAAAATTTATTGTTTGTCTCTCCGGACATTGTATACCAACGAACAATCGTTGGCTAAAAAATTTAGTTTCAAATATTAACGGTAATGTTGTAGCCGTCTACGGTAAACAAGAGCCACTTAATATAACCAGCCCATTAGACAGAAGAGATTTGTATGTAAGATTTGGTACAGAGGAAATATTGCAGACAAAAGATTATTTTTTTCATAACGCAAATTCAGCATTTCTAAAAAATATATGGGATAAATTTAAATTTAACAATTCAATTACCAACATAGAAGATAGGGTATGGGCTAAAAATGTAATTGATCATGGATTTAATATCAAATATGTACCCAACGCGTCTGTGTTTCATTATCATGGAATTAATCATGAATTAAACTATGAAAGAGCAAAGAACATAGTTGAAATTATTGAGCAAAATGAAAATATAATTCTCAAAAGTTTTACAGACATTTATAAACCTACTATCCTTTTTATTCCCTGTATATTTTCTCACGATCATTTTGATGTTATTTGTAATACAATTTTTTTAAATCTAGTTGATAAAGATATTAATTATAACTATTTTTTTATACCTTATGAATTAAAGAGTAAATTTTTTAATTGTCAAAATGTTAACTTAAGTACTATTTATGAAAATTTTATAAACTTTCTTTTTTATTTTGAAAGTTACATTTCATCTTATGATTTTATTTATATATTTAATTCAAAATTTGTTTTACAGTGTGAACTTAATAAGTTTGTAGAAACTATATTAAATAATAATCGCAATTCACTTATTACTAATAATTCCTCATCTTTTGATCAATATAGTGGTTTGTTAATTAGACCTTCTGTAATTAAAATAGAATTAACCCCTGAAATATTCAATAATATTTATTTAAATGATAAAAAAAATTAAATTGGCTTTGTTTGGGTGTGGAAGAATTGCTGAACACTACGCAAAAGTAATTCTTAATACTGAACTAAAAGATTATTATGATGTTATTGGTGTATATGATACCAAGTTTGATAAATCTTTGAAATTATCAAATCTTTTTAAATGTAAAATTTTTAATTCAATAGATGAAATTAATAATCAAAACACAGATATCCTTTTGATTTTTACACCAAGTGGTTTACATTCACTTCATTCAAAAATTTTTATTGAGAAAGGTATTAATATCATAGTAGAAAAACCGATCGGTTTTGAGCCTAATGATATCATTTCAAATATTTCACTTGCAAAAAAAAATAATGTTAAATATGGATGTGTTTTTCAAAATAGATATAATAAAGCTGTTAAATTTATTAAATCTTTAATTGATCAAACTAAATTTGGAAAAATTACTAGTGCTTCCATGAGAGTAAATTGGTGTAGATTTCAAGACTACTATAATGATGAGTGGCATGGAACTTGGAGATATGATGGAGGTGTAATTAGTCAGCAAGCTATTCATCACCTTGATATACTTCAATTATTCATTGGACTTCCAGTAATTTTAAGTGCATTTAAGGGTAATCAATTAAATAATTTGCAAGCTGAAGATACTTTAGTTGCATCTGGAATTTCTAAAAAAAATGTCTTTTTTACAATACAAGCTACTACTGCTTCTAGACCAAATGATTTAGAAGCTTCAATTTCAATCATTGGTGAGTTTGGTTATTTATAAATCAACTGAAACCAATTCAGTTCTTAGTTTTAATATTAATAACAGATCCCAATTTTTAGGAAGATAATATGGACAATAGTTTTCCAGGCAAAGATATATCATCCGATGATTTAGTTAATAAAATCCCTTTAGTATCAAATTTTACTAATAATGTTGAAATTGCAGGTATTAATTTTTCCGATGATACCTTTCCAATTATTGCTGGACCAAATATGGTGGAGAGTGAAAAATTAATTGTTGAGATTGCTACAAACGTAAAAAAATCTGGAGCTCATTTTTTGAGAGGTGGTGCTTTTAAACCCTTAACATTTCCATATAGATCAATAAAATATAATGAATCCGGTCTTCAGGGACTTAAGTGGTTGCAAACTGCTAAATTGGAAGCTGATATACCTGTTATTACAGAAATTATGGAAGAAAGATATTTAGACCCAGTATGTGAAGTTGCAGATATTTTACAAATTGGTTCTAGAAATATGCAGAATTATCCTCTTATTAAAGAGGCAGCAAGAACTATGAAGCCACTCATGATAAAGAGACATTATGGTTCTTCCCTAAGAGATTGGTTTGGCGCTGTTGAATATGCATTAAATGAAGGTAATCAAAATATTTTAATGTGTGAGAGAGGTATCGTAGCACCACATACTCACAAGGCAACATCCAGATTTATTCTAGATTTACAAGTTATTCCTGCAACAAAGGAATTAACTTCTATTCCTATTGGGGCTGATCCTTCTCACGCAACCTTTTGGAATAAGTGGGTAGAAAGTCTTAGCCTTGCCTCTCTTGCTGCTGGAGCAAAATTTTTGATGGTAGAAGTACATCCTAACCCTAAAGAAGCTGCGGTTGACCCACTTCAACCACTTACATTTACAGAATTTTCTTTACTTGTGAAAAAAATTAATGCACTAAGAGCAACCTTAAAGAATTTATGATAATAGTTTTTTTATATTGTTTTCTAAATTTTTCAAGGGTTCATCCCAATTACCTAATTCAATTTGTTTAATAATTATTACACTTTTATATATACTTTCGTTATTATTTTCACCCCACCTCCAATCAGAGTTTAATGGTAGTAAAAGATAACTATTAATTCCCATAGCACCTGCTAAATGCACAACAGATGTATCGACAGTGACTAAAAAATCAATTTGATTTAATAAATTAGCAGTATCATCAAAGGATTGAATCTTATTACTTAAATTTATAATATTTGAGTTTTTTAAAAATATCAAATCATCATTTCTAATTTCTTTTTGAATTAAAAATATGTTCCCATATTTTGATAAAAACTTAAATTTTTCTAACTTAATCGATCTACAATAATCATTGTCATGATTAACATTACCAGAACATACCAAACCAATATTAAATGCTTTTTTCTGAGATATAAATTTTTCTAAACTAAGATTTGTGTTAAATGAAAAATTATATATAAATTTCTCTGTATACAAAAAAATATTATTTATATTTTTTATTAGCTCTAATAATGATAATAATGGAATATGATAATCATAATCATTTATATCCTGAATTGAAGAAATGATATTAATATTTTCAAAGTTTATTGATAAAATTGAATTTAATTCTTTTGGTACTAAAAAGTAATACTTATTTCTATTCAAATCAAATTTTTTAATATATTGGGAGAAATGTATTGCGTCTCCAAATCCCTGTTCATTCCACACAAGAATTTTTTTATCTGATATATTATTATTTTTAAATTCTGGTATTTTATTAAAATATTGAAATAAAATATTTAATTTTTTATTAAGTATGAATCTTAATCGATAATATTTTGCTGCAATATCAAATTTTTTTAATCTTAATAAAACTAAACTCAAATTAAATAATGCAATTTGTGAATTATTATTAATTTTTAATGCATTATTAAAGGCAAAAAGAGCTTCTTCATTTTGATTTAAATTAAAATAACAAATCCCATAATCTATTAAATAATTAATATTATTTTTATCTATATTTATTAATTTTTTAAGGTAAAATAATGATTCGTTAACTTTATAATTTTTTAATAAAAAAATTGAATAATTATAAATTATAACCTGATTATTTTTATCTAGTTTTATTGCGTTAATATACAACCTTGATACATATTCACAATCAAATTTATTTAAACTACTTAATAAATTCGCATAGTTTCCAATTACATTAGAATTTCGAGGAAATTTTTTTAATAAAAATTCATATAATTTTAATGCTTCTTGTATATTTTTTTTCTTTTTATATAAAGTAGCTAATAATAATAATGCATTGATATTATTATTATCAATATTAATAATTTTTTTAATTAGAAGAAGTGCTTTTTCATAATCTTTCTTATTAATATTTTCTAAAATTTCTGAAAATATATTATGATTATCAATATTTATTTTCATTAATATTATTTAAAATTTCTAATTGTCGCGGAATACATATCTTTTCTAAATCATAATTATCAATTATTTTTTTTCTAGACTGATACCCAAGTTCTTTTCTAATACTTGGATTATTAATTAAATAAATTATTTTACAAGCTAATAATTCATAATTAAAAAAGTCTACTAAAATTCCATCACGATTATTTTCAATTACTTCAATTACTGGAGCAGTATTACTAGCAATTACAGCACAACCGATACTCATTGCCTCCAATAAACTCCAGCTCAATACAAAAGGATAAGTTAAATATATATGTACCATTGATATTTGTAAAACCTTTATATAATTTTCATATGAAATATTTCCAAGATAGAAAATTCTATTTCTATCAATTTTTTCATAAACTTCCTTATAAAAAATATCCTTCCAATTACCATTTTCAGGTTTAGAACCATAACCAGTATTTGTGTTTCCAATAATTAAAATTTTTAAATCTGGGAATTCTTTCATGATAATTGGTAACGATCTCATAAAAATATGATAGCCACGGTACGGCTCAAGATTTCTATTAATAAAAGTTACTAATTTATCTCCATAATGCAAATTAATTTGCATTCCAATATCATTTAATATAGATAATGAAATATCATGATTTGGTATGCAGATATTTGTATTGATTCCATCATGAACTTGTATTATTTTATTACGATAATTTATTGGAAAAGATGATTTTTGAAAATTTGTTGGTGAAATTAATAGATCTGCATTTTTTATTTGTAATTCAGTTGCTAAATTTTTTATTTTTAATCTAGATGAAGTAAATTGTTCTACATTCATAAATTCAGAATCAAATCCAACATCAAAATTTTTACTATTGTAATAATATTCACAATAGGCGATTTTTTTTGAATATGGCCAAATTTCATCTAAAAATAGGGCCTCTCCCCATCCAGGATGGAAATATATGATATCAGGATTTAATCCATTATCTTTCAGCTTTTTTGCTGTTATTAATAGGGATTTACCACGTATTACCTGACTTTCAAAATCAACTAGCCATGATTCTATTGATTTTGTTGATCCTTGTGTAGGAGTGTATATATATGAATTTATTTGTGGATATTTAAAATACTGTAATCCTATGATTGATACTTTGTGATTACTAGCTAGTTTCTTAATTAAATGAATAAATTGACCAGGGGCATTTTGATGTATGAATAAAATATTCATTTAAGATTATTCATTAAATTCTTTATGTTTTCTCAATATTAATTGTATATTTTTTTGAGCAACATCATACTTAGAATCAATTTCCAAAGCTTTCTTAAAGTAATAAAGAGATTTTGGTATATTTTCTAAATAATATTCCACAAGACCTGCGGAAGCTAATGTAAACTTGCATTTATTAAAATGCTTTAGTAATAATTCATTAATTTTATATGCTTGATTTATTTTATTTTGTTTTAAACAATCTTCTATAGTTTTCAAAGCAAAGGATTTCCAATAACTTTTATATATTGAGGGCTCATCATTAATCTTATTAATCCATTTATCCTTAAACGTTTCACCATTTCTCTTTAATATGTCATTAATATTTTCATCAAATCCCATAAATTTTATTGATCTATAAGAGTTAATGGAGCCACTCCATTTATGTTCATAATCACTTATTGGTAATATGAATGATAATAATCCAGCTTTTTTGATTTGAAGACCAACATCCCACTCCTCAAAATAACAAGGAGTAAGATTATTCTCAAATTTTATATTATTTTTATCAAATAGAGCTTTATTAATCAAAAAATAAAAGCCAGATACTGCATCAATTTTAATGGGGGAGCTAAACGAATTTTTATCAAAATAGAAATAGTCAACCATATTTTTTTCATCAAAAAATGCACCTTGTGGTCCTACCATAGCTACATTTTTATTATTTTTTATAAATTCTAAAAGTGCATTGACACCTGAATTTTTTATATGAAGATCTGCATTTAATATAAAGCAGAACTCTGAATTAGATAATTCCAAACCAACATTCCATGCTCTTGATACTCCAATATTTTCGCTTACAATTGCATATCTAGAAATTCTGTGATTATTTTTTAATTCTTCTGCAATTTCTTTATTATTAAAGATTATTATTACTTCTCCATTAACTTCATTTAGATCATTTAAAAGAGTTTGTATATTATATTTACTTGCTGATGAATAATCTAAAACTGGAATAATAAATGATGGAGTATCACTGTAACTTGAATATTTATTAGATATTTTTTTTGACTCTGTTGATTTTGATCTTAATTCATCACTTGAAAAAGTATCATTTTTTTTGTTAAAAATGACATTTAGCAAATCATCTATCCTGTGATTATATTGATGAGCATTTTTAACTAACTCATTACCTCTTGCTGCAATTTTTTCGCGTAATGAATCGTTATTTAGATAATATTTTATTTTCTCATTTAAGTTATCATCATCATATAAAATAATATCTTGGTTATCATAAAATAATTTATTTTGATTACTATCTATTGCTAAATCTGTTAGAAGTGCATTACCAGATGATAGAGTTTCAAAAACTCTCATGTTTAGGTCATTATTAATTGCATTATTAAATATTAATTTTGAATGATTAAATACTTTTATCATTTCATCAAAAAAACATCTTTGGATTAATATTTCATGATTATTTCGAATTTGTTTTAGTAAGTTTTCTCTTCTTGTATTTGGGAAAACGGTTCCAACAAATGATATTTCGTATTTTTTTGGGAGAACCAATTTTCGGTGAATTTCTTCATCAGCAGCAAGAGGAAGCCAATAAGCATTAATTCCTTTATCTCTAAATTGACTTAAATATTTTGCTTGGGCAATAAAAATATAATCAAAATAAGTTGCCCACTTTAACTGATAATCAATATTTATATGGCTATCTATAAATATTGCAACTTTTGGACATTTTAAAAGATTTAAATTTTCTGGTAAAAAGTTTGCTCCTGACTCTATCCAAATATACAAATCCGGATCTTTTTTCGAATTTATCTTAATTTTTATATCATTAATAGTAATTTCATTATCGCAATTTACGTCATGTGGCTTTATCAGATTTTCGATTGATTGCAAGTTCCAGCTTTTAATTATTTCTTTTTTAGGTAATGGTCCGATTGTAATAACATTATGAATTTTTCTTAAAGCTTTTTCGTAATAAGCTGCTGTTGTGTACGGTAAAGCTACGTAAGATAGCCATATATCTTTTTTCATTTAGATATTATTCGGTTGAATTAATTTTTGTGGGATTTTTTTCATTATAGTTAATAAATGCGGGCCTTTCCATTCTTGTTGAATAATTTCAAATGCGCCTTTAAATCCATACATACTTGCCCATCGATTTTTATCATCAAAATATAATGGAAAAGTATCTTCAGCAATAATATTCACATGAGTTGGATCTCTCCAAGCTGCTCTTTGTGGAAAGGCTGGGGTAAATGATAAAAACATACCACCATCTTCGCGTAGGACGCGATAGATCTCACTCATAAGATCAACAAAGGGATGTGTTCGTTGTGGGCGATACAAAATACGCGGAATATGTTCAATAAAATCATGTGCAGTTACAAAATCAAAAATATTATCAGCAAATGGGATTGGCTCAATTACTAAATCAGCTTTATAGATTTTTTTATCAATATCTTCACGAATATCAATTCCAAAAACCTCGTCTGCATTGAAGGGATTCTTAGGTGTCTTTCCGCAACCTAAATCAAGTGATTTACTCATTTATTTTTTTAAAAAAAAACTATAGTACAAATCTTCACCCATCGATAGCTGAAATTTAATATCTAATGATTCAATTATTTTAAACTTTGATCGCTCAAATAGACTAATCCAAGCATTTTTTGTAAAACACGAGTAATGATTTTGATTAGTCTCATGCATTGCACATGTATCGGGGGCAGGAACCTCAATATATATAATTCCATCTGATTTGAGTACCTCATAAAAACCTTGCAACGTAAAAAGTGGGAAAAGGCTGTGTTCTAAAGCATGTCTACACCAAATAATATCAAAATTATTTTTTTCAAATTCTAAGAAGGATTGATCCATCTCATAGACCTCAAACCCATTTTGTAAACATATTTTATAATCTTCTCCAAAAGTAATGCCGATAGGAATAGAACCTTTTTCTCTAAATAGATTTAATGCAATCCCTTGCCCACAACCGCAATCTAAAATTTTTTTTCCAGTAAGTTCTACATGTTTTGTTAAATACTCCACCATGGTTTGGGTAATTTGGGTATGAAGTTTCGAAGGTGGTTCAGGATAAATATCGTTTTTAATTCGCTCTTGGATAAAGTTGTTAAGTCTTAGGTAGTGTTTTGATTGAATCATTATTTATTCCATTGATATTAATTTTATTTAAAATCTTACCAAGTGTAATATTTTCAAAAATTTATTTATATTATAATGTAGATTATTAATATTAAATTTTTAGATTATTTTCTAATAGCTTATATAGTTAAGTTTGGTTTATAAAATATATCGAGTTTTTAAAATTTTAAGTTACTTTATTTAAATTTTATTATAAACAGTAAATATGTTAATTAATGATTTATATCTTTGAATAAGTATATAGTAATCTGTTTGATATCTAACTCAATAATTTTAGTACAAAATATTTATTAATTCATTTGCATTTATCCATACTTACCATGCCTTGTATTGGCTAATGATGTTTTCTCTAGGTTTATTAGCATAATTATCCATACTTAAACCTAAAAATTTTTTAAATAATTTTTTTTCTAATAATTAAGATCAAATTATTTATGAAAAATTATTTAGGTTGAAATTTTTTGAATTAATTACATATAATTTTATTTAAAAATTTTCAATATAATTATTTAATTTCGAAAGTGTTTATATTAGTGCATTTCTTTAAAAACTATTTTTGTACTAATAGAAGCAACTGCAAATATTAATCTTTTATTCAATAAAACGATTTTTTAGGTCATTCTTAAGTTTTGTAATTGTACTTTCCCAACTCTTTGAATTTTCTTTACGGTACAGAGATAGGCTTTTATACCAGTATGTTGATTTTTTTTCTAACCCCCAGCGGAAATCAGGCAAATAATCAATTAATGCCCAGCATTCTTTATTCATTGCGCCTGCCAAATGTATTGGTGCACTATCGACACTTATTAATAGTTTTGATAAAGAAATAAGTGCAGCTGTATCAGAAAAATTTTCTATGTATGAACCAATTTCCACAAGATTTTCCTTTTTTTCATTTAGCTCATTTTCATTATCATTTTTTTTATTTATAGATATAAATTGAATATTTTTTAAATTTAAAATTTCATTTAATTTATTAACATCAATATTTCTTTGCTTATCTCTGATATGATTTTTTGATCCTGAACAATTTAGCAGAACTATAGGCTTATTTAAATTTATTTTTTTTATATTTAAAATATTAATCCATTTCTCTACCTCAACTTTACTAGCAAATAAATATGGAAATTGAACTTTATCTTTACTAGGATCAATTTCTAGCCGATAAGGCAAAGACATTGGAAAAGTCCAATAATGGTATGTTACTGATTCGCCATGACCTGCTACTTCATCAATCCATTGGCAATTTCTTATAATTTTTTTAAGTGGTTCATGACATCCTGCAATGACTCTTGCCCCCATCATTTTTAGGTTATAAGCAAAACGTATAAATTGAATATAGTCACCATAACCTTGCTCTGGTATCAATAAAATTATTTTATTTGCTAGTTTTTCACCTCGCCACATTGGCATCCTTAAATTAGGGATTTGTACCTTTTGTTTTGCTGTTCTCCTTGGATCCATTCTCCATTCATATTCCTTCCAACCTATTTTCCACTTTTCAAGTGTTAACAAATATAATGATCTATGAAATCTTGCTTCTGAATTTTCTGGATTTAATTCTAAACATTTATTTATTGTTTTTATTGCATCATCATATTTAAGTTGATTTGCATATAAAACAGCTTTGTTTATATATATTTGTTGATTGTTAGAATCCAGAGCTGTTGCTTTTTCATAGTAGTTTTCTGATAAATCAAATTTCTCTAATACTTGATATAGATATCCAGCTGTTAAAAGAAACTCTATGTTTTTATCCGAATTATTAGCTATTTGTTCTAATAAAATTTCTGCTTCATTGGCTTTATCTTTTTCAATAAGATTTATGATGTTTTTTAATTTTTCTGAAATATTATTATTACTAATATTTTCTTTATTTATATTGTCATTTAAATTTAAGGATATTGAATTTTTTATTTTTTCGGCAATTTCTTTTTTTGAAAGACCTTCTTTATCCATCCCAAGTTCAAATAATAAATTTGAGTAATTTGAATACATAATTGAATCTTGTACATTTTCTTTTTCTAGCTGTTTATAAAGTATTAGTGACTCATCTTTTTTACCAGTAGACCTTAGTGCAGATGCTAAGTTTCGCCTTGCTTCTATATTTTTCTCATCGTATCTACATATCATTTTATAACCTTCTATTGCTTCTCTATATTCCCCTTTTAAGTGGTTTAAGTAAGCTATTTCTAAATAATATTTTATCCCTGCATTTTCTTGAAATGTTAAATCATGATTATTTTTTAAAATATCAGGTTCCCACCTTGTCTTATATTCTGATATAAATTTTTGTAAATTTTTTTCAATTCTTACAATTACATTTTCCCATTTTTCATTTTGTTTTTGTCTAAATAGGTGCATTGACGAATACCATGGTGTATCTTCTCTATCTATAAGCCATCTAAAGTCAAATATTTTTGGAATTAATACCCAAACTGGCATTCCCATTGCGCCAGCAAGATGTACCGGGCCAGAGTCAATACTTATTAGTAAATCTATGTTTGACAATAATCCTGAAGT
>VYKP01000310.1_pt1 | contig 11113 bp, 12 predicted proteins | sample 5114551 | NCBI WGS metagenome assembly VYKP01 (sample SAMN12291777, study PRJNA351875) | freshwater metagenome | isolation source: freshwater lake | place: USA: Michigan, Baseline Lake | collected 2013-08-09
CGGCCCGGATGGCGGCGCTGCGCTGATCAGCGGGGGCCCGGGCGAGCGGCCGGGCGGCATCGCGGGCGGCCCGGCCCATCTCCAGCATCTGCGCGGCGAGGTCGCTCATGCGCCCGTTTCCAGCACCAGGTCGTCGCGATGGATGGCGACGCCGGGCCCGCGATAGCCCAGCAGCCCCTCGATCTCGCCGCTCTGACGGCCGGCCAGCCGGCGCATCTCGTCGGCGGCATAGGCCGCCAGTCCGATCCCGAGACGACGCCCGTCCGGCGCGCGCAGCTCGACGCTGTCGCCCTTGTCGAAGCCGCCCTCGACGGCCACCACCCCGGCGGGCAGCAGGCTCTTCCCGGCGCGCAGGGCGGCGGCGGCCCCCTCATCGAGCCGCAGCATCCCGGCCGGGGCGACGCTGCCGGCGATCCATGCCTTGTAGGCCTGGCGCGGGGACTGGTGGGCCGTGATCAGGGTGCCCGAGCCATTGCTGACGGCGGCGCCAAGGGGGCTGTCGACCCGGCCGTCGAGGATCACGGTGGCGCAGCCGGCGGCCCGGGCGATGCGCGCCGCCTCCAGCTTGGTGCGCATGCCGCCCGACCCGACGGCGGCCTCGGCATTGGCATCGCCGGCCATGGCCAGGATCTCCGGGGTCAGGGCGTCGATGCGGGCGAGGCGCCGCGCCCCGGGTGAGGAGCGGGGGTCCGCGTCATAGAAGCCATCCACGTCGGACAGCAGCACCAGGAGGTCGGCGCGGGCCAGCTGGGCCGTGCGCGCGGCGAGCCGGTCGTTGTCGCCGTAGCGGATCTCTTCGGTGGCCACGGTGTCGTTCTCGTTGACCACCGGTACGGCACCGAGCGCCAGCAGGGCCTCCAGCGTCGCCCGGGCGTTGAGCCAGCGGCGGCGACGCTCGGTATCCTCGCGGGTCAGTAGCACCTGGGCCGGGGTCAGGCCGTGAGGGGCCAGCGCCGCATCCCATTCGCGCATCAGCAACGACTGACCGACGGCGGCGGCGGCCTGGGTGCGGTCCAGCGCTGCCTCGCGCGGCAGGCCCAGGCGGCGGCGACCGAGTACCGCTGCGCCCGACGAGACGAGGATGACCTCACGCCCCTCGCCGCGCAGCCGGGCCACCTCGCGGCCGAGGTCGGCGGCGCGGTCGGCACCAATCAGCGCCGAGCCAATCTTCAGCACCAGACGCCGCGCGCTCGTCAGCGCCCCGGCCGGCGTGGCGGACCCGGCGTCGGGCGCATCCTGAGCGAGAAGAGGAACGGCGGGGGTCATCCCGCCAGCATGGCGCCGGTGCCGCGCCGCAACAAGCACGGCACCATGGGTGTCGGTTCAGAGCGTTTGAAGGGTGTTGGAGGCGGACGGATGCCCGGCCTCGTAGCCGTGCCTCAGCCAGGCGGCGCAGTCTTCTGAGCTACCGTGCGTGAAGCTATCGGGCGACGCACGCCCGCCGCCGTGCTGTTGCAGGGTGTCGTCGCCGATGGTGCCGGCGGTGATCAGGCCGGCGTCGAGGTCGCCGGGCTCCAGCGCCTCCTGGCCGCCGGATGCGCGCGCAGCGCTGGCGGCCCAGGCGCCGTTGAGGTTCGCTCCGATCACATCCACGAAGCACCCGCCCCGTCCTCGGGCGTGCCGACGCGCCCCTCGACCGCTGCGCCGCCGCCGCTGCGGCCGCCTTTGCAGCGCATGCCCTGTCCCCCTCAGACCCAGGGTGAACCCGGGCGGAAACGCGGAACGGGGAAACCGGGTTCTCGGCTGGGCACCCGGATGGCTTGTCAGCGACCGATGCGCGACGCATCCTGACGCCATGAGCCATGCCCCCGCAGACAGCCGGCGCTACGCTTCGTTCGCCGAGTTCTACCCATCCTACATCCGTGAGCACGCCAACCCGACGTGCCGCCGCATCCACGTGGTCGGCAGTGGTCTGGTACTGGTGGTGCTTGCTCTGGCGATCACGACCCTCAACCCGTGGTGGCTGCTGGCCATGCCGCTGGTCAGCTACGGCTTCGCCTGGGTCGGGCATTTCGTCTTCGAGAAGAACCGGCCGGCGACCTTCAAGTACCCGCTGTGGAGCCTGATGGGCGACTGGCGGATGTTCTTCGAGACGGTCACGGGCCGGCGGAAATTCTGAGGCGGAACGGCCCGCGCCGGAGCGCGGGCCGCCTGTTTCGTCAGTCGTGGTCTCGGCCGGCGGTCTTGTCGCCGCGCGCCAGGGCGAAGACGATCCCCGACAGGGCCAGCAGCGCGATCAGGTTCGGCAGGGCCATGGCGGCGTTGGCGATGTCGCCCATGCGCCAGATGAACTCGATCTGCTGGAAGGAGCCGACGACGATCATCGTCACCCACAGGAGACGCCACGGAATGGCGACCTTGCTGCCGAACAGATGGGTGGCCGCCCGCTCGCCGTAGTAGCTCCAGGTGATCAGGGTCGTGAACACGAACAGGATCAGCGCCACCGAAGCGACCAGAGCGCCCAGCGACTGGCCGAAAATGGTCTGCGGGAAGGCCGCGGCATAGGCCGCCAGCGTCATCTCGAAGCCGCGCAGGTCCGAGTTCCAGACATGATCGACCGTGCCTGCGCCGGCCGGGAAACTGCCCTGCACCGTCAGCAGCACCAGGCCGGTCATGGTGCAGATGATGATGGTGTCGATGAAGGTTCCCATCATCGCGAAGCGGCCCTGGCGGGCGGGATCGTCAGTGCGGGCCACGGCGTGGGCCATCGGGGTCGAGCCCTGGCCGGCCTCGTTCGAGAACAGCCCGCGGGCCACGCCGGCGCGGATCGCCAGCATGATGCCGGCACCGACAAACCCGCCGGTCGCGGCGGTGCCGTTGAGCGCGCCGTCGAAGATCAGGGCGAAGGTGTTCGGGATGTCCCTGTAGTTGATGATGATCGCGATCATCGCCATGACGATGTAGGCGATCGCCATGATTGGCACGATCTTCTCGGCCACGTTGCCGATCGACTTGATGCCGCCGATGATCACCACGAACACCAGCACGGCGACGATAATGCCGGCCATCCACTCCTCAACCCCCGACAGGGCGGTGATGGAGTCAGCGATCGAGTTCGACTGGATCATGTTGCCGGTGGCGATCGACGAAAACAGGGTGCCGATGCAGAATAGCACCGCCAGCCAGCCCCACGACTTGCCCAGACCCTTGCGGATGTAGGTCATGGGGCCGCCTCGCCAGTTGCCGTTCTCGTCCCGGTCGCGGAAGCGGATGGCCAGCGAGCCCTCGGCGAAGGCCAGGGCCATGCCGATCAGCGCCGTCACCCACATCCAGAACAGGGCCCCGGGGCCGCCCAGGGTGATAGCCGTCGCCACGCCCGCCAGATTGCCGGTGCCGACCTGCCCCGACAGGGCGGTCGACAGGGCGGCGAAGGGCGAGATCTCGCCAGATTCCGACTTGTCCTTCCTGAACAGGCCGGCGAATGCCTCGCCCAGCTTGAGCAGCGGATAGAACCGCAGCCCGATCATCATCCACAGGCCGACGCCCAACAGCATCACGACCATGGGCGGGAACGGGATGACCTGGATGCCATCCCAGGTGCCGCCCCAGATGAAGTCGCTGACGTTGGTGACCTTGGCATAGAAGGACTCGACGCCCTGCGGTGCCCCGGTGGTGGTCGTCATGGCGGAGTCCCCTCTTACGCAAAACCGCAGTCACCTTAACCGTGTCGCTTCGGGCTTGGCGAGTCCGGCCTGCGGGCGAAGGCGTGGTCGGCTGTCGCGGGTGACGGCGTTCGGTCATCGTGGCAGGGTCGGCGAAAGCAGGGGGAGGGCCACCCATGAGTCATACGGTGACGATCACGGAACTGTTCCTGATCGCCATGCTGATCATCTTCACGGTGCCGTATCTGATCTGGCGCGTGTTCCGGACAGACTACTGGGCACCGCTGGTGGTGGTGCAGATCCTCACCGGCATCCTGCTCGGCCCGGGGGTCCTGGGCGCGGCCTTCCCCGACTACTACGCCTTCGTGTTCCGGCCCGAGGTGATCCAGGCCCTGAACGGGGTGGCCTGGTGGGCGGTTATGATGTTCGTCTGGTTCGCCGGGGTCGAGCTGGACCTGAACGAAGCCTGGCGGCGCAAGAGCGAGACGGGCCTGACCGCCGGTCTCGCCCTCGTCACGCCCCTGCTGTTCGGGGCCGGTGCCGCCGCGATCCTGCTGGCCACCGGCGACGGCTGGGCCGGTCCGAAGGGCGAGATCTGGCAGGTGGTGCTGGGCATCGGCATGGCCTGCGCCGTCACCGCCCTGCCGATCCTGATCCTGTTCATGGACAGGCTGGAGATCCTGCGTCGGCCGCTTGGCCAGCGGGTGCTGCGCTACGCTTCGCTGGACGACATCGCCATCTGGGCCGTGCTGGCCCTGGTGCTGCTGGACTGGGAGCGGGTCGGGCGGCAGGGGGCCTTCCTGATCGGTTTCGCCGCGGCCGCCCTCGCCATGCGCCGGCTGATGCCACGGCTGGTCGAGCGGGACCGCTGGTTCGTGTCCTTCATCTGGCTGGCCCTCGTGGGGCTCGTCGCCGATTGGTCCGGGCTGCACTACATGGTCGGTGCCTTCCTCGCCGGGGCCGTGCTGGACGCCCGCTGGTTCGACCAGACACGGATGGATCAGTTCCGCGACACGGTGCTGATGACGGTCATGCCCGTCTTCTTCCTGTCGACGGGTCTGCGCACGACCTGGGATGTTGGCGGGGTGGCAGTGTTCGGGGCCGCGGCCCTGCTTCTGGCCGCCGCGGTGGGTGGCAAGCTGGCGGGCGTTCACCTCGCCGGGCGGCTGCTCAAATGGGGGCCGGGCGAGGCCTCGGTCATCGGCTGGCTGCTGCAGACCAAGGCGCTGATCATGATCATCTTCGCCAATATCCTGCTGGACAAGCAGATCATCACCAGCGGGACCTTCACCGCCCTGCTGCTGATGGCGGTGGGCTCGACCATGCTGACCATTCCGATGGTGACCCCGCGGCTCAGGCGCGCGACCGATATCATCGGCAAGGGCGGCTGAGGCCTATTCCCAGTCGGGCGGGCAACCCTCGAACCGGCCCGCCTCGACCACCGTCAGGGTACGCATGTTCAGCGGTATGACCGGTCGCATCGAGGCGCTGCCGTGGCCGGTGTAAAGGTCGATCTTGGCCCCGCGGATCGCGCCGCCGGTGTCCGAGGCGTACCAGAAGCCGTCGTGGACGCCGCCATCGGGCAGGGGCAGGCCGACCGTTTCGCGGATGAACAGGCGGGTGCGGCGCGGCACATGATTGGGGTCGACCGCTACCGTGCGAAGGGCGATCGGCCGGCAGCCGAGCGAGTCGTTGCCCGTCGCCCCGCCGCCACCCGCATGATAGAGACGCGCCGACAGACGCCAATCCGGCTCCTCGGCCATCAGCGCCTCGGCCTCGACCGACAGGGCCGCCGCCGCTTCGGGCTCGGCCGCCAGTACCTCGGTATAGGGCACGGGCCCCGTGGTGGACTCCGGGTCCAGCGGAAGGGTGAGCGACCACAGCAGGGCCAGCGCGGCGACGGCGTACAGCACGAACTCTTGCTCTCGGCGGCACCGTCCGCATCCAATGACGGCGGGCGGGACGATAGGTCGTTGTGGGGCGAAAATGGGGCGCCACTGCAAGCCCTTGAGTCTACAATTGATCGAGTCGGTCGGTGTGGGTGATGGCCTCCCGGCGCAGCCAGGCGGCCAGCGATTCCGCGCTGCGGGTCGGGGCGCGGTCTCGGCGGCGGATCAGGTGGTAGGCATAGCCGACCGCTTCGCTGCCATCGGCGAAGGGGGCCACCAGCCGGCCGGCGGCGAGATCGTCCTGGGCCAGGGCGCGCCGGGCAAGGGCCACGCCGCGCCGGGCGATCGCCGCTTGGATCAGCAGGGAGGAGTCGTTGAAACGCGAGCCGCGCCGCGGGTCCGGATGGCGTACCCCGCGCGCCTTGAGCCAAATTGGCCAGTCGGGACGGCCGGCGTCATCATCGACCGCGGCGTCGTGCAGCAACTGATGGCGCACGAGGTCGGCCGGCGTGCGCAACGCAGGGTCGCCCGCCAGCAGGGCCGGGGCGCAGACCGGCAGCACGGCCTCGCGCATCAGCAATTCCTCGACCATGCCCGTGTAGCCGCCGGGGCCATAGCGGACGGCGAGGTCGACCTCGCTCTCTTCGAGGTCAGCGGGCTCCATGTCAGCGCTGATCCACACCTCGACCTCGGGGTGGGCGTCGTGAAAGGCGTCCATGCGTGGCAGCAGCCACTTGGCCGCAAAGGCCGGCGGCACGCTGATCGCCACCTGTCGCCGGCGCGTCGGCGTGCGGAGCAGGGCCGAGGCGTCCATCAGCCGCTCGAAGCCTTCGCGCAGCGCCGGGGCCGCAGCCCGGCCCAGATCGGTCAGGGCGAGGCCGCGTGGCTCGCGTCGGAACAGGGGCCCGCCGACCAGGTCCTCCAGCAGCTTGATCTGCTGGCTGACGGCCCCCGGCGTGACCGCCAGCTCGTCGGCGGCACGGGAGACGCTGAGGTGCCGCGCGGCGGCCTCAAAGGCGCGCAGGGCATTGAGGGGCAACAGACTTCGGGTCATGCCGTTAGAAATACTGAACGTGGCTTCGGCGCAACCGCGACGCGTCGCGCCTTGACCCGGTGGGGCTTTCGGGCGTGAAGACAGGCCATGACCCGCGTCAAGATCTGTGGCCTGAAGACGCCCGAGGCGCTGGACTCGGCGCTCGCCGCCGGCGCGGCCTTCGTCGGGGCCGTGACCTTTCCGAAGAGTCCGCGCCACATCGGTCCGCTGGACGCGGCGACCCTCTACGCCCGGGCGCGAGGGCGGATACAGATGGTGTCGCTGCTGGTCGACCCCGACGACGCCCTGGTCACCGAGATCGCCCTCATCCTCAAGCCGGACCTGATCCAGCTGCACGGTCACGAGAGCCCCGAACGGGTCGCCGAGGTGCGACAATTGTCGGGGGCCGGGATCATCAAGGCCCTCCCGGTGTCGACGCCGGACGACCTGACCGCCGCCGTCGCGTATACGCCTGTGGTCGACTATCTGATGTTCGACGCCCGTCCGCCGGCCGGCTCTGCCCTGCCCGGCGGCGTCGGCGCGCGCTTCGACTGGACCTTGCTACAGGGGCGTCCCTTCGATCGCCCGTGGTTCCTCGCCGGCGGTCTGACGCCGGACAATGTCGGCGAGGCCATTCGTCTCACCGGGGCGCCCCTGGTGGACGTCTCCTCTGGCGTGGAAACCGAGCCCGGTGTTAAGGACGCCGGCCTGATCGCCGCCTTCATGGCGGCGGTCGATGCCGCCGCCCCGAAACCGTAACCCATGGGGCCAGGACAGACGTAGTGAACGCCATTCTCCCCAACACCTACAGCTGGCCCGACGCGGAAGGCCGTTTCGGTCCTTACGGCGGCCGTTTCGTCGCCGAGACGCTGATGCCCCTGGTGCATGAGCTGACGGCCGCCTACGCGGCGGCCAAGGCCGATCCGACCTTCCAGGCCGAGCTGGACCAGTACCTTGAGCACTACGTCGGCCGGCCCAGCCCGCTGTACCTGGCCGAGCGCCTGACGGAGCACTTCGGGGCGGCCAACATCTGGTTCAAGCGCGACGAGCTGAACCACACCGGCGCACACAAGGTGAACAACTGCATGGGCCAGATCCTGCTGGCCATGCGCATGGGCAAGACGCGCATCATCGCCGAGACCGGTGCCGGTCAGCACGGGGTGGCCACGGCCACTGTCTGCGCCCGCTTCGGCCTGCCGTGCGTGGTCTACATGGGCGCCACCGACGTGGAGCGGCAGAAGCCCAACGTCTTCCGCATGAAGCTGCTGGGTGCCGAGGTGGTGCCGGTGACCTCGGGCCGGGCGACCCTGAAGGACGCCATGAACGAGGCGATGCGGGACTGGGTGACCAATGTCGAGGACACCTACTACCTGATCGGCACAGCGGCCGGGCCGCACCCCTATCCGGCCATGGTGCGCGACTTCCAGAGCGTGATCGGGCGCGAGGCCCGGGCCCAGATGCTGGCCCGCCGCGGCAAGCTGCCGGACGCCTGCGTCGCCGCCATTGGTGGCGGCTCGAACGCCATCGGCCTGTTCCATCCCTTTATCGACGACGCCAGTGTGAGGCTGATCGGCGTCGAGGCCGCCGGCCATGGACTCGACGGCCCTGACCATGCCGCCTCGCTGCAGGGTGGCCGGCCCGGCGTGCTGCACGGCAACCGTACCTATCTGCTGCAGGACGCGGATGGCCAGATCCTTGAGGGCCACTCGATCTCGGCCGGGTTGGACTATCCGGGCATCGGTCCGGAGCACGCCTGGCTCAAGGATATCGGCCGGGCCGAGTACCGCGCGGCGACGGACAAGGAGGCGCTGGAGGCATTCCAGCTATGCTCGAGGCTGGAGGGCATCATCCCGGCGCTGGAGCCCAGCCACGCCCTCGCCCGCGTCGGCGAGATCGCTCGCGAGATCGGCAAGGACGGCGACGTGGCGCTGAACCTCTGCGGCCGCGGCGACAAGGACATCTTCGCGGTGGCCGAGCATCTCGGGGTGGACCTGTGAGGGCGCTCGTCTTCTCCTCCCCCGCAAGGCGGGGGAGGGGGACCGCGAAGCGGTGGAGGGGGCGTGTTCACGCGCCTTCGCTGGCCGTCGCCCCCTCCACCATGCTGCGCATGGTCCCCCTCCCCCGTTCCGCTGCGCTTCCCGGGGGAGGAGAGTAAGTATGACCACCTCCCGTAGCGACGCCCGTTTTGCGGCGCTAAAGGCCGCTGGCCGGGCCGGCTTCGTCGCCTATGTCATGGCCGGCGATCCCTCGCGGGACGCGGCGCTGGAGATCCTCAAGGGTCTGCCGGCGGCCGGGGCCGACATCATCGAGCTGGGTTTTCCCTTCTCTGATCCCATGGCTGAGGGGCCGCCGATCCAGCGTGCGGCGCTGCGCGGGCTGAGGGCCGGACTGACGCTCAAGGGCACGCTCGATCTGGCGCGCGCCTTCAGGGACGGCGAGGCGGACACTCCCCTCATCCTGATGGGCTATCTCAATCCGATCGAGAGCTACGGCTACGAGGCCTTCGTCCGCGACGCGGCTGCGGCGGGCGTGGACGGTGTGATCGTCGTCGACTGCCCGCCGGAAGAGGCGGGACCACTCGCCGACGCGCTGGACGCCCACCGGGTCTCGCTGATCCGGCTGGCCACCCCGACCTCGGACGACGCGCGGCTGAAGATCATCGCCGAACGCACCACGGGCTTCGTCTACTATGTCTCCGTCGCCGGGGTGACCGGCGTGAAGGAGGCGCAGGCCCTGTCCGTGGCCCCGGCGGTCGAGCGCGTCCGCCGCGCCTCGGGCCTGCCGGTGGCGGTCGGTTTCGGGGTCAAGACGCCCGAGCGGGCGGCCGAGATCGCCAGGGTCGCCGACGCCGTCGTGGCCGGCTCGGTGCTGGTCGACGAGGTGGCCGCCGCCCTTGCGAACGGAGAGCCGGCCGCGCCGCGCGTGCTGGCGAAGGTCCGGGCCCTTTCCGACGCCGTGAAAGGTGCGCGCGCGGACGTCCACGCCTGACCCAATTCTCTTCGTCATCGCCGGGCCTGTCCCGGCGACCCATAGACTCCGGTCCTGCATATGGGCCCCCGGGACAAGCCCGGGGGTGACGTGTATCAAGAGCCAATAGAGAGTCTCGAATGGCCGATAAGACCCCTCAAGAACCCAAGCGCGGCGGCTGGTTGAGCCGCTTCGCCCCCGGCGTGCGCAAGATCGTCAGCCGGCGCGACACGCCGGACAATCTGTGGGTCAAGGACCCGGACACGGGCGAGATGATCTATCGCTCGGACCTGGAGGCCGCCCTGTGGGTGACGCCCTCGGGCCGGCACATGCGAATCGATGCCCCGACCCGGCTGCGCTACACCTTTGACGATGACGCGTACGAGCCGGTGGAGACGCCCGACGTGCCCGAGGATCCGCTGAAGTTCTCGGACGGCAAGCCCTATCGCGAGCGTCTGGCCCAGGCCCGCAAGGCCGCCGGGCGTAAGGACACCATGGCCATCGGCGTCGGCGAGATCGCCGGGGAGTCGGCGGTGGTGATCGTGCAGGACTTCAGCTTCATGGGCGGCTCGCTCGGCATGGCCGCCGGCGAGGCCTTCATCCGCGCCGCCGAGACGGCCATCTCGCGCGGCCTTCCACTGGTCTGTTTCTCCGCCGCCGGCGGGGCCCGGATGCAGGAGGGCGCGCTCAGCCTGATGCAGATGGCGCGGACCACCCTCGCCATCGACGAGCTCAAGCGCGCGCGCCTGCCCTATGTGGTGGTGCTGACCGACCCGACCACCGGCGGGGTCACGGCCTCCTATGCCATGCTCGGCGATGTGCATCTGGCCGAGCCGGGTGCCCTGATCGGCTTCGCTGGCCCTCGCGTGATCGAGACCACCATCCGCGAGAAGCTGCCCCCCGGCTTCCAGCGCGCCGAGTACCTGCAGGAAAAGGGCATGGTCGACCGCGTCGTCGCCCGCCCGGACCTGCCCGGGATCCTCGGCCGCATCCTGTCGGTCCTGACCGGCGGCAAGCGGGCGGCGTGATAGGCGTCCTTCTCCCACAAGCGGAGGAGGGACAGTGAGCGACCCCATCTCCGACCGTCTGCGCGCGCGGCATCCGCAGCGCATCGACCTGTCGCTGGAGCGGATGCGGGCCCTGTGCGCAGGCCTGGGTGGTCCGCAGGAGCGGCTGCCGCCGGTGGTCCATGTGGCCGGCACAAATGGCAAGGGCTCGACTGTCGCCTTCCTGCGCGCCATGGCGCCCTGAACAGCATCCTCGACCGTATCGGGGCGGTCCCGGGCGAGGCGACGGTGTTCGAGAGCACCACGGCGGCGGCCTTCCTCGCCATGGCCGAGACGCCGGCGGATCTGGCCCTCATCGAGGTCGGCCTGGGCGGACGGCTGGACGCCACCAATGTGCTCGCCCGGCCGCTGCTGGGCGTTATCACGCCGGTGGACATCGACCATGCCGAGTTCCTCGGTCCGGATGTGGCGACCATCGCGGGCGAGAAGGCGGGCATCCTCAAGGCCGGGGCACCGGCGGTGATCGCGCGCCAGGCCGAGGCGGCGCTGGCGGTGATCGAGGCGCAGGCGGCGACGGTCGGATCGCCCCTGACGATCGTCGGGCGCGACGCCGAC
>VYKP01000654.1_pt1 | contig 11032 bp, 12 predicted proteins | sample 5114551 | NCBI WGS metagenome assembly VYKP01 (sample SAMN12291777, study PRJNA351875) | freshwater metagenome | isolation source: freshwater lake | place: USA: Michigan, Baseline Lake | collected 2013-08-09
TTAGTGCATTAAAGAGGGCAAGAATGTATGCTCCTGTGGGGACACCCCTTGATGAAATTATTCGTACTTATTGTGTCGCCTAGTGTCTCGTTCTTATTTGAAATAACTATAATAATTAAGGTTCCAATATCGATAACAGTAGCAGTCATAATTTAATAATTCCCTGGTTTATTATGTAAATTATAGACTATCTGTCATTACCAATCAGTCAATCATCAAGGGGACTTCTCACACCTCTGCCACCTCTGGCTAAAACGTGGGTATAAATCATCGTCGTCCTCACATCTTTATGACCTAACAATTCTTGAACGGTGCGAATATCATAGCCATTTTGCAGTAAATGGGTAGCGAAACTATGGCGAAAGGTATGGCAACTGACTCGCTTAGGCACGCCGGATTGCTGAACGGCTTGTTTGAGAGCTTTTTGGATGGTGCTTTCGTGGAGATGATGGCGGCGGGTTTCGCCGGAACGGGGATCTTGGGATAGGGTGTAGGAGGGGAAAATATACTGCCAAATCCATTCACGGTCAGCTGTTGGATATTTTTGCGCCAGGGCGTAGGGCAAATAAACAGAACCGTAACCTCTTTCCAAGTCTTGTCGATGTAGGCGTTGTACAGTTTGGAGATGTTCTTTGAGAGAGGCTTGAATGCGTTGGGGTAGGGGGGTTACGCGGTCTTCTTTGCCTTTGGTATCGCGGATAATCAGTTGATTTTGGGCAAAATCTACATCCTTGACGCGCAAATTGAGGGCTTCAGCCAATCTCAACCCGCTACCATAAAGGAGTTGAACGATAAGATGCTCTACGCCACTGAGGTGCTTCATGACATTTTGCACTTCTTCTTTGGTGAGGACGGTGGGCAGGCGTTTGTGACCTTTTGCCCGTAAATATGCACCGATATTTTCCAGTTCAATTTTAAGAACTTCTCGATAAAGGAAAAGGATGGCGTTGAGGGCTTGGTTTTGGGTGGCGGCGGCAACGTTTTTATCAACGGCAAGATGGGTCAAAAAGGCTCTAATTTCTTCACCCCCCATTTCACGGGGATGTTTTTTCTGATGGAAGAGCAGATAACGCTTAATCCAGTCCAGATATGTTTGTTCGGTGCGGTAGGAGTAGTGTTTGAGGCGAATGGTTTCACGCACTACGTCTAGGAGTTTTCGGGGTGGGGGAGGGTTCATAAAAGAGTACGCTAATCGGCATAACACGCTTATTGTAATATTATACGGAAAACTTCTCGCGATCACTCTATTTGAGCGTAATATACGGAAAGATTCTTTAAAAAGTGCGTATTTAGCGTGATATACGGAAAATTTCCGCATAATATATAGTTAGACCGCTAAATCATCTGTCAGGGCGCAGTCAAAAATGCGTTCTCTTTAGATTTCATTACCTTGAGTACTTATTTCTCTGCGCTGTTGGAAACATGAAGAAATATTTTTCATCCCATCGATTTCTCAAAAAAATTGTTCGTTTGAGTGGTATCTTTTTTGCTGTAGGCTCTTTCAGCTACCCAAATATTTCATTAGCCTCTGGGTACTATGCTGGAGTGCAAGCTGGTGTACTTCTAGATGTTTTTAACAAAGCTCAGGACAAGCAAAGTCCCACAAGTTGCGCTAGTATAGGGTCTGAGTGGCAAAAAGGATATTTAACTGAATTTTGGGATCGTGGGATAAAATACGAAGGACAAGTTTTTTTCACTACTTCCAATGGGGTTAGTTATATTCGCTGGCCTGATTCTAATGATTGGTTTCGATTGAATCTAAAAGGTAATAACTTTCAATTTAAAAGAGGAAAGAATTGGCAAGATTATACAGGAACTTGCTTTGTGCATAACGGTGATTTTATTGTTTCTGGGAGTATGTTTTCGCACCCTGACCAAGTCAACGGGAGATTCCATTTAAAATTATTTAGATATTGAATATTTCGTAAGCATTCAGGGGGTGGTGAGAGCATAATATATTTACAGCTTATAAATCAGTGCGATCGCCGCTCTTGTAGCGTGCGTTAATGAAATGTAACGGTGCGATCTACGTCATTCTACTATAGTAAAAGGATTTTATTGCTATGCTAGAGATTAAGTGTCAGCAGTTATCATAGATAGGCGGTTCATATCGTGGACATTGTAATTGAGTCAACGAGCGGATTTGAAAAGTATCTTGACCAACTGGGCAAAGACGACAAAGCTATAACAGTCAAAAAAATCAATGATTGTGCCAGTCTATTCCCAACTCAAAAAAAGCACGTTTATCGTAAGCTTCATCGCTTCCCTCTGTTATCAGGACTAAATGGATATGAATCTTCTCTGTACACGTTGAAGGTTTCGCAAAAGCTAAGGGTGATTTTAGCGATCGACGAAGATCCTATTTTTGGACAAGTTATATTTACCCTTTTTCGAGTAGTGAAGTGTGATGACCTTGCCAAAACATATCAAAGCATTGCAAAGTCTCTGTACCAAGAAATATCCCATCATCATGATCGAGAAATAGCTCAACTCTCATAATTTTTTTATGGTACAAACTCCGCCGATTCAAAAATGAAACGCATCAGGTACAATCAGCTAATACCGCTGCCCCGGACTGGAGCGACTACAATAGAAAAGTAACCCTAGCTTCACGAGTATATGGTTTCATCAAAATTAATCGCGACATTAAGAGAACTGAGCCGCTCAGACAAGTTTTACATTATGCAGTTTCTGATCTCTGAGCTAGCCCAGCAGGAAACCGAGCTAATTAAGCCTGAACAAGCTTATCCAGTATGGTCTCCCTATGGCGCGGATGAGGCTGCGGATACAATGTTAAAAGCGCTACAGGCTACCAAAGCTCAAAACCATGCCTAACACCGAGCGGTATCCATTTCTTGCTGGCGATGCCACTTTAGGTGAAGCTAGTTTTCGCCCCTACTTGCCATTCACCCTGGTTCATCAACAGGTTTCTATTGCAGCATCCGGACTGCTGGACACTGGTGCAAGTGTTAATGTGCTGCCGTATTCAATAGGGGTCGAGCTTGGGTACAATTGGGAACGACAAACAACAGCACTGAGTTTGACAGGAAATTTGGCTCAGTACGAGGCGCGTGTCGTGCTTGCCCAAGCCGTCGTTGGGCAGTTTGAGCCTATTCAACTGGTTTTTGCTTGGACACAGGCTACAAATGTTCCGCTCATTCTGGGGCAGGTGAATTTTTTTATGGAGTTCGATGTTTGTTTCTACCGTTCACAGCTAGAGTTTGCAGTTAGCCCTAAAGTTAGCCCTAAAGCTCTTTTGGAGTAGGTTGTTGATGTTCTTGCCAGCCACCTAACACTGCGTGGCAGCGGACGAAAGCTGCTGGTGCTGAGTTAGAGGTTATCTGCCGCCGCTGCACTTCACCGTTAGACAGCCGCAAAAACTTATTGAACAGACATAGGAGAGAAACTCATGAGTTCAAGCTGAGCAACAAGAACCACATCATGTCCAGTATCAATTAGAAATCTCGCAGTGATTGCGTAAACGTCTCAGCAGTTCTCATTTTAAGGTTTCATGACATTAAAACCCTTGCACCTAGAGGGGTTAATAATTCTTAACGAATCTCTAGATCGCTGAAACAACGCAAAATCGTTTCAAAATGAGAATTGCACAGTTCGGCAAAGGCGTTACAGCAAAGAGGAGATGGCTCGTCGGGGGAAAGAACTCTACGAGTCTGGCATTCGGCAGCAAGTCGAAGCGGGTAATGAGGGTAAAATTATCGCGATCGACATCGAAACCGGAGATTTTGAGGTTGATGAAACGGTCGTAGCTGCAACCAATCGGCTATTTGAGCGTAACCCTGATGCCCAGCCTTTTGGAATTCGGATTGGACACCGTGCCGTGTATCACTTTGGTTCGCGGAGCTTAAAGAAGAATTCATGATACGCGGAGTTGTGAATTTGCGCCGTGAAGCTACACTTTCCCTTGTAGTTGGTAACTACTCATCTGGTCAGAGGGAATTCATCAATACCGTGATTGATACCGGGTTTGATGGCTTTCTGTCTTTACCATCTGAAATCATCACTCGCCTGGGGTTGCCTTGGACGATCTCCAATCCAGCGACTCTAGGCGATGGTAGCGAAGTCTTGTTTGATTTTTACACTGCAACAGTCATTTGGGATGGGCAATATCGCGAGGTTGATATCGCAGCATCAGAGACAGAGCCGTTGCTCGGAATGGCGATGCTCTACGGTTATCGATTGCAGGTGGATAATGTTGAGGGCGGCATCGTTGAGATCAAAGCATTGTGATCCCATTAAGAAGTGCGATGCGGAAGGTACTGCGTAGCAGCACGCCGCTCTTGTAGGGTGCGTTACGGCGAATTATTAATTTTAGTTTTTTGACTAAATTGATAGCCGCCTAACGCACCCTACACTCTGAATATACAGCCCTGAGAGCAGAAATCCTTCAGGCTGATAATATTTGCCTATTATCTATTGGGTGTAGGCAGGTAAGTCTTGACTCATTTGATTTAAGTTGCTGGCAATGGCTTTCATCGTCATAAAAGCCGAGCTAAAGGCGATTAGCTCATTTAAGGGATAACTTCGACTCTCAACCCGCAAGCTCAGTAATTGCTTCTCAAGAGATTCAATTTCTTCGATGAGCAATTCTAACTTTGGTGGGTTGAGAATTACCTGGGCAGCGATCGCCTCAGCAATTTCATCAAAAGCGATCGCAGTTTGTTGTGCGATCGCTTGTAATTCAGGTAAAAACTTTTGTCGTATCGGTTCAGGAAGCGGTTGCTGCAGCCCATCTTGTAAAGCATCCAGTTGAGCCAAGAGTTTTTGTTCGTAGCCGATGGAGAAATTCCAAAAATTTTGGTGTTTGGTGGCTAAAACTGTGGAAATTTGTTCGAGACTAGCAATCTTAACCGAGGCTGGATGTTGAGCGATCGACACTGTAATTGCCTGCTTCAGTTGGGCGATATCTGACGGTGGTATCGTATCCTGAAAATAGCCTGACAGCAGTTTTTGATATAGCTGTCCCATTTTCTTAAAAGTCACAGAAAAACCTGTTTCCAGTTCGTTTGTAGCCGATTTTGTCATAAATACAGTGGTCAGCAATACCCCCAGAAACGCGCCTACGGGAACTGAAATTAGTGCGGCCCAAATTCCTTGCTCGAAAAAAGGAAAAATATCCTTCCCGATGGCATCGGCTGCTACAATCGCACCGATGCGAGCGATCGGCGTAAACCCCAGCCAAGCACAACTGAAGTAGGCGAAAAAATAAGCCAGACTGCTACTAAAAGGATTATAACCAAAGGACTTGACCAACAGGTAAATACAGAGAATCGTCAAACTCAAGGAAACAGTGGCCGCCCAACCGATTGCGATCGCTCGCCCCCGTGTCGGTTGAATGACAGTGACCACTGCACCTATTATCACAATATCTGCCACTTTTTCGTAAGCAGAAGGATAGGGAAACTCGATGTGACGAATAATAGCCAGTAACAAACCAATAACCAGGCCAAGACTGACAATTTCTCTCAGGCGTTTTAGGGATATAGGAGCCCATTTGGGAAAGGTAATCAGGTTTTTTCGCCTGAAAGTTGCAGTTACTTTGGTTTTATCGATTATCCTACCTCCTAATCCCTCGCATTGTTGGATAAATCGAGATACAAGTTGAATAAATTGATAAAACTGTAGTGATTCTTGAACATCATACCGGTCAATCTCTCCACTGGTTCGGAGATGATCAAGTTTACTCCCAATATTCGCTAAATCTTCTTCTAATTCTCTGAGGTAAGGGGTAGCTAAGATTTTTTTGGCGTTACTCAGATCCCTCAAGCTATCAAAGCTGTCGATAAGATGAGTCGCCAATTGGTGAAATTCATCCCTGAAGTGATGCACTAAATTTTGTTCATGCTTTTCGTCTTTAAAAGCCATCAGATCAGCTAATTGTCGAGTCAATTGGTTCTGAATTGCCAAGATTTCACTCCAATTTTCTGCCACCAATATCTCACTACCGAATTCATGGGTTGCTTTTGTGAGCATTGAAAGGCTAGTTTGTGTTGATTTTTTAATCTGATTGAGTAAATTAAGCTCGTTCTGCTCAATAGAAAGAGGATAATCTCGCTCGTCGCCATCAGTTTTTAAGTAGCGATCGAGGATTTTTTGGAACAAGCGCGGTATATCTTGAAGGATTCCCATCAAGTTCCGGTTGAGATCGGATCGAGTATTCTGGGGCCAAAATAGTAAGGCGACAGCAATTCCCACAGCGATTCCGATCCAGTTATCGATGAGGCGCGATCGCAAATAAAGCCAGATATTTTGTTGTGCTGATGTTCCTACCACTCTCATGGCAATTAAAGCGCCCAGTAGTGTGGCTTGGGAATAAGCGGCTTGCCATCGGTAAGTTTCACAGATCAGGGCGGCTAAAATGTAGGTGAGAGAGGGAATGACAAAAAAACTTGAGCCTTGGATTCCGTAGGCGTTCACCAGGATAGCGGCAATGATTCCCCCCAAAGCACTTCCCCCCAAACGCCCCAAACCTGCGGCGATCGCACCTCCCATCGATGGCTCAATCAGTACAGATACATAGCCAAAGACGGGATAGACAAAGTTGTCTAATACATTTCCTCGGTGCCAAAAGAAACTCGTTAAGAGAGCAGCACCCAAGGAAAATTTCAATCCCTGTCTGATCATTAGCCCGTTTTTACTGTCCAAGGTATCTCTATATCCTTTTTCGACTTACTCATTTTACCCATTAATCGCTCGCTCAATCCCATATAAAATCTGTGCCAAAAACGTCACCAACCAAAACCAAAAATAGATTGTTGGTGCGGTCGCAACGCGCTCGCTACGCGAGATCGCCTATCTTGTTGGCTGCATTAGTGAATTACAACACACCTTATTTTTGTTTATATTGACATTGACTTGGACACAGATACAATTTTTTAGTTAGACTACAGAGTAATAACTTTCAATCTGGGAGAAGCCCATGCTAGACACAGCAACACTTGAGCAGCGCTTGATAACCCTTGAGCAAGTAGTTTTTGATCTTCAACATAAATTTGAAAGTCAGTCTAGCTCCGACAATTGGCTTGATAAACTCATAGGTTCAATCTCTGATGACTCAGCTTTTCTTGAAGCTCTAGAGTATGGACGTGCATTTCGACAGTCAGACAAACCTAATGATGACGCTGACAAATAATCGTGAAATATTTGCTCGATACCGACCACATCAGCTTTCTACAGCGCCGTTCCAATTCAGAGTTTATTCGATTAACTTTGCGGATGTCACAACATTCGCTCTCTGACTTTGCTTTATCAGTTATTAGTTTTCATGAGCAAGTAATAGGCGCTCATAGCTTTATCAATCGCGCCCAAACAAATACTGATATCGCTCGTGGATATACGCTGTTGTTAGAAACTCTCAACAGTTTTGCAAAGGCTCCAGTTTTACCATTTGATGCTAAGGCGATCGCCATATTTGACGAGATGCGAAGTCAGAAAGTTCGTGTATCTACAATGGACTTGAGAATTGCCGCGATCGCCATTTCTAACAACTTGGTATTACTTACCCGAAATACTGGCGACTTCAGTAAAATTCCGAGATTAATAACCGAAGATTGGACGGTGTAGGGCAAACTCACGGTAATAGCGATCGCCTTTAGAAACTGAGGAGGCTGACTATGGATCAAGATTACTAAGACAAAGGCTGCGGCGATAATCCACCCCTTAAACCACCAAGTCCACCATCAAGGGACTTGCGCTTTGATAATGTACCTTTTGGGCGAACGCAGTTCGCCCCTACATTGTGGACAAAATCCGTTACTGTAGGGGCGCAATGCTTGCGCCCTCCGATCGCTCAGGTTTGCCGATCACCCTAAGTAGGGGGAGAGCCTTCGAGATGTTAGGGACTTGCGCTTTGATAATGTGCCATCTGGCTGGTCTGGTTTTTCTACGGAGCGATTTTCTGGCTGGGATATTATTTATTTCTACGCCAGTCCCCAACCGTTTATTCTAGTCCAGTAGTTGTTTCTTTAAACTACTTGCGGTCGCAACGCGCTCGCTACGCCAGATCGCCTGATGGGGTGACAAGCGGCTTGAAAATGAGACAGGGGGTAGGAGGTTTCTCCTGAAACACCGAACCCAACAGACAATCCCCCAATCCAAAATCCCCTGATCAATAGACTTCTCCAATAACTGTGAAAATAAGGGCTAAAGCTCTTACTACAGGCCGATCAAAAATCTTTTTTAGAGATGTCTATTTACCCATTAATTGCTCGCTCAATCCCATATAAAATCAGTGCCAAAAATGTCACCAACCAAAACCAAAGCTGAGGAGGCTCACTATGGATCAAGATGACTAAGACAAAGGCTGCGGCAATAATCCACCACTTAAACCACCAAGTCCACCATTGAGAACGTTTTTTCGGATTTTCCATATTAGGTTCAACCGTTTATTCTAGTCGTTGTTTCTTTCAGCTACTTACGCTCGCAAGTTTGTGGTTAACGGTCGTACACCCCTGTAACCCAGCGAAAAGCAGGGGTTATGTAACTCACTAAAGAACGCTCTTCTACCACAGCATGGACATCTGCGGTGGTCCCGTTGGTAATTCTTTGGGGCGCTCCCTTAGCTTGAGTCCAGTAAAAACCACTCGGTGTATTCCGATCGACCTTCAGCGCTAAAGTGGCTTTGATAACACTTGCATTCACGGGTATAGGCTTATCGCGATCGTCTTCATCCCTACCCAGAAACAGCTTGCTGGCCAGTTCATTACTTCCCACTATATTTGCCAGTTCTGCCACAGTTACCGGCTGCTGATCGACGGAAACGACCTTAGCGACGATACCCCCATAGCGTTCGCGATCATAGAGATCGGGAACGACTTCTACTTCCTGGCCCGGTTCTAATCGTTTGGCATCACCACTCTTAAACAAAGCTACCACGTTGGTCTTAGCCTTTAGATTAGAGACTTCTAACGTACCGATGCGCCCCCCCGGAGCCAGAACTTCCCCCGGATTAACAGATAAGTCTAAAATCTGGCCGTTGTACAGACTCACTACATTTTTGTTGGCTTGAATAGTGGTTTTTAACGTATTAATCTCTCGTTGCTGGTCAGCGATCGCATTGTAACGAAGAATATCACTGGCTGTATCTTGCAGGTCTATTTGCCGTTTTTCTGTGTTTAGTATATTATTCTGGGCTGTCAATGCGTTCATCTGCGCTCGCAGGCTTTCATCAACCCCCTTAAGGCGATCGAGTTCTATTTGGACGCGATTGATACTATTAGAAGCCTCTAGATTATTGAACTGAAATAAATAGGAGGGAAAATCTAGCTTGGCTACGGCTCCTTCTTCGATAAGTTTATCGTAGGCGGCTAGTCTTTCATCCGTTGAGTTCTGGAAATTTTTAAGATATCGAGCATGGGAGAGATAAGCCTCTCGCTGTTTTTGATTACTGGCTAATTGAACTTGAAGTGCTTTAATCTGAAGCTGATTGGCCTTTTGCTGGCGCTCTATTGAGGCTGCATTCAATTGGCGACGACTCACTTCAATAGAGTCAACTCTTTTATCCTGCTGCTTGAGATCTGCTAGTCTATCCTTTTTATCCTTTAATTCTGTTTCTAATTCAGGAAACTCTAAAGTTGCCAGTAATTGCCCTTTTTTGACAGAATCTCCCGGTTGAATCAGGAGGGTTAACACCCGCCCACCTTGACGGGGTTCGATATTAACAATAGAACGAGGAATCAAAATGACCGCTCGTCCTTGAATAGGAGTCGGAATCTTGCCAACTATCGCCCAATAACTCAATCCTCCGAGCAAAAGACCCACCGGCATTAAGCGCAGGATTATCTCCCCTAATCTTCCTGTTGGCTCCGAATATTTAAACGTTTTTTCTGAATCAATTTTAGAATCAATTCCCGTTTTTATTTGCTTATTATCCTGATCTTCTATTCTAGCCTGCGTTGTTTTCTTCGCACCCATATCTGGCTGCTGATGATTCTGATCAGACATAGATTCGGCTTGATTTTTTGCCATTGTAATGAGTAAAAATCACTTAATTTGTAACATGATAAACATTCAGAGAATATTACTTTAGACTAGGAAAATCCCCTGAAAAAATCGCTCAAGCTATTTTTGACATAATATAACTAGGCTACCTCGAAAGATTTACCGAAGGCTCAAACCTTTAAAATTTCCTGTAAGAAACCTAATAAAGTAGTACACTTGATGCGACCTAAAACAACCTAATAGGGATCAAGTGTTTGAGTCCAACACTCCGACTAGAGAGATAATCTATCGAAGGAGTTTACACCATTCCAGCTTCTAACTTACATAAGGCGTACAGTTCCATTGTAACTGTTCAGGGCGGGGATGTCAAGCCGCCAGTGGCATTGACTCCGTGGAAGGACTCTCTTGGGGTAGCAGAGAGAGCCACGGATACTACTCTCTCACAGTAGCGGCTCTTTTCTCCGTCTTTTTAGATTACTAGATTTTGTCCCCTCCTGAACGGTTATACTAAATCCAGTTATTAAAAACTGATTATTTATTCTCCGTTTTGCATGAGTGCATGAGTAGAAAACGGGTTTCTCCGAGAAACCCGTTTTCTGTGCGTTACTCAACGGATTTTCAAGGGAGAAAAAGCGATCGGGCTATAATAGAGAAAATTTCATTTTAACTTGAGAAAATTCATTATGACAGCTACTATTGAAGACATTCGGGAAATACTAAAGGAATTGGCCCAATCCCAACAAGAGTTATCCCAATCCCAACAAGAGTTATCCCAAGCTCAACAAGAGTTATCCCAAGCTCAAAAAGAAACGGATAAACAAATCAAGGAAACGGATAAACAAATTAACAGAGTTAGTCAGCAGATTGGGGAGTTAGGCAATCGTTTAGGAGAGTTTGTTGAGTGGCAAGTACGTCCTGCGGTGGTGCGTCTGTTTCAGGAGCGGGGTATTGATGTCCATGAGTTTCACCCCGGTATTTCGGTAAAACGGGATAATGAGGGTTTAGAAATTGATCTATTAGTAGTGAATGATACCGATGCCATTTTAGTGGAAGTCAAAAGTAAGTTAACTCAAAG
>VYKP01000297.1_pt1 | contig 11015 bp, 12 predicted proteins | sample 5114551 | NCBI WGS metagenome assembly VYKP01 (sample SAMN12291777, study PRJNA351875) | freshwater metagenome | isolation source: freshwater lake | place: USA: Michigan, Baseline Lake | collected 2013-08-09
GCAGCCCTCGACCGGGGCCCCGCCCCGCGCGATCGCGCAGGCCCATCGCGTCCTGGACGCCGACGGCATGGGGTACTGGGAGAGCACGCCGCTGAAGGCCCGGATCGCGCGGCTGTACGCCGAGCGCTACGGCGTCGCGGTGGCGCCGGAGCGGCTGCTGCTGACCTGCGGCGCCTCGCCGGCGCTGGTGCTGGCCCTGTCCTCGACCTTCCGGCCCGGCGACCGCATCGCCATGGCCCGGCCCGGCTATGTCGCCTACCGCAATGTGGTGAAGGGGCTGCACATGCAGGCGGTGGAGATCGCCTGCGGTCCCGCCGAGCACTACCAGCTGACCGCCGCCGCGCTCGAAGCGCTCGATCCGGCCCCCGCCGGGGTCATCGTCGCCAGCCCGGCCAACCCGACCGGTTCGGTCATCGCCGAGGACGAGCTGGCCCGCATCGCCGAGGTCTGCCGCGCCCGGGGCATCCGCATCATCTCGGACGAGATCTACCACGGCCTCAGCTACGTCGGCCCCCAGCCGACCATGCTGAGCTTCGAGCCCGAGGCCATGATCATCAACAGCTTCAGCAAGTACTGGAGCATGGCCGGCTGGCGACTGGGCTGGCTGCTGGTCCCGGACGATCACATCGAGGCGGCCAAGGCCTATATCGGCAACCTGTTCCTGACCCCGCCGTCGCTGAGCCAGCACGCCGGCCTCGTCGCCATGGACGAACATGAGGTGCTGGAGGGCCATCTGGAGGTCTATCGCCGCAACCGGGCGCTGATGCTGGAGGCTTTGCCCGGGCTGGGGCTGAGGACCATCGCCCCCCCGGACGGCGCCTTCTACATCTGGGCCGACATCGGCCACCTGACCGACGACAGTGTTTCGTTCTGCGAGCAGCTGCTGCGCGACACCGGGGTGGCCACGGCGCCCGGGGTCGATTTCGACCCGGTCGAGGGCCGCACCCACATGCGCTTCAGCTTCGCCGTCTCGACGCCGCAGATCGAGGACGCCCTCGCCCGCATGCAGCCGTGGTTCGCGGCGGGCGGCTGAACGCCGGCCGGGCTCGGGGAAACTGGAGCGGGCAGCGGGAATCGAACCCGCACGAGCAGCTTGGGAAGCTCGACCGTTCCGAAGCCGATCAATGTTATAGCTGCAAAACACTCCTGAACCGGCGTCAATCGGTTCAATGGGTTATCGAGGCGGTGCAAAGCGCCGCCCCCCCTGATCCGGCCACGAAAAACCCCGGCGCGCTGGCGGGCGCTACCGGGGCTGGGGTCGGCTCATCTGTCGGGACTAACCGGGCTGGAGCCTACACCATCCGGGGGGCGCTGTCATGAGCGTGACCCGCGATTATGAGGCCGAGTTCGAGCAAGCCGCCGCCGCTCTCGAGGCCAAGCACCGGACGCCGCGCCGACCCGTGGAGGGCGACACGTCAACCGACACGATAGGCGGAACGAGCGTCTTTTGGCAGGGGCGCTGGCTCTCCAGCGAGGTGGCAAGGTCGCGCGGATGGGTCCGGCGTCCGGCACCCGCGAACGATCATCTTGCCGAATGGGGCGTTGATCTGGACGGCCTTGAACGCCCCGCCCGTCCGTCGCGGTTCTCTGCCGCCGAGCTTTGGGACATGGAGTTCCCGCCCGTGGCCTGGGTTGTCCCGGACTACATCGCGGCGGGCCTGACCCTGCTGGTCGGTGCGCCGAAGCTGGGCAAGTCGTGGCTCGCGCTGGACCTCTGCCGCGCCGTCGCCGAGGGCGGCTATGTCCTGGGGGATCGGCATTGCTCGCAGGGTTCCGCGCTCTATGCCGCGCTGGAGGACAACCCGCGACGGCTGAAAGACCGCCTGCGAAAGGTCTGTGCCCGCAAGCCGTCAGATGCCCTGACTATCTGGACCGAAATGCGGATGCTGGACGACGGCGGGCTGACCGATCTGCGCCGCTGGATCGAGACCGCCAGCAACCCCCGGCTCATTGTGATCGACGTGCTCAACAAGGTGCGGTCAGCGCAGGGCCGGACCGAGGCCCCCTATGCCTACGACTACAGGAGCGTCACGCCGCTTAAGGAGCTTGCCGACGAGTTCGGCGTGGCGATCGTCGTCGTGCACCACACCCGCAAGGCCGATGCCGGTGACAAGCTGGAGAAGGTGAGCGGAACGAACGGCCTGACCGGCGCGGCTGACACGACCATCATCCTCGACCGCGACGGCGAGGGCGTCACCCTCTCCGGCCGAGGCCGCGACGTGGCCGAGTTCGACACGGCTATGGAGTTCGACCGGGATACCTGCCGCTGGAGCGTCCTCGGGGACGCCAAAGAGGTCCGCGTGTCTGACGAGAGGAAGGCGATCCTGGAGGCGCTGGCGGGCGAGACCGAGCCGGTCGGCCCGAATGTTATCGCCGATGTTAGCGGTCTGACGTCCGCAAACGTCCGCTTCCTGCTGCACCAGATGGTCAAGGCCGGGCAGGTTCAGAAGGTCGGAAGGGGCAAATACCTTCACCCTGATATCTCCCCCCCTAACATCGCTAACATCGCTAACATTGAGGAGGCTGGGTCATGAGCCTCCCCCGCGCTCTTGTTAGCAACGTTAGCGATGTTAGCGCCCCCCTAAGGCTGATCGCCCTCGCGGATCGTCTGCGCAGCCTCGGGCCGTCACACCGCGACCCCGAACGCTTCCACATCGACAAGTCAGAAATCGAGGCCGAGCTGCGCCTGCTGGCCCGGAGGATCACCCATGGCTGAATGGCCCTACACGACAACCGCATGGCAGCGCCTGCGCCGCCTCAAGCTCTCCGAACAGCCGTTGTGCGAGACCTGCGCCCGACGCGGCCGACACGTCATTGCCGAGCACGTCGATCACATCGTCGCTATCTCACGCGGGGGCCACGCCTTCCCCCCGACCGATGGCCTGCGCTCCCTCTGCCCGTCATGCCATTCGATCAAGACCGCCGCCCGCGAGCGAGCCGGAGGAAAGGGCGTCGCCGTCAAAGGCTGCGGCGTTGATGGGCTTCCGCTTGATCCCGAGCACCCGTTCCTGGCGGGGGATAACCCCCTTTCAGGACAAGGGGCTTTCGCCTCCGGACCGCCGGGCAATGAGAAAAACCATTTAGTTCAGGACTGGGGCGTCTGATGGGCCTGCGTGGACCCGGCGCGAAGCCGATGAAGAAGCGAAGCGTGGAGGCTCCTGCGGAGGCCGTGGGAGCCCTGCCGTGGGAGGCCGAGGGGCTGACCCGCGTTGAGCGCGTCGTGGCCTTTCTGGAGTTCCTGCCGGTCACGTCCGGGGCCTTGGCAGGGTCGCAGTTCAAGGTTCGGCCGTGGCAGCGCGCCTTTCTTGAAGCGGTCTATGGCGTGGCGGATGGGGCGACCCGCCCGGTCCGGACGGCGGTGCTGTCTATGCCGAGGAAGCAGGGGAAGACGGCGCTGGCGGCTGGTCTGGCGCTTTGCCACCTGTCGGGGCCGGAGGCCGAACAGCGGGGCCAAGTCTATTCGGCGGCCAACGATCGGGCGCAAGCCGCCCTGATCTACAACGAAATGGCCGCGATTATTGAGCGCGTGTCCTTCCTGGACGAGCGCGTCAGCCTGCGCCGCCACGCCAAGGAAATGGAGGACTTCGAGAACGGGTCCGTCTATGCGGCCCTGTCGGCGGACGTGCCCGGCAAGCACGGATTGAGCCCGTCGTTTGTGGTCTATGACGAGCTGGGCCAAGCGGCGAAGCGCGATCTGCTGGACGCTCTCGATACCGCGATGGGTGCCCGCGCCGAGCCTTTGATGCTGGTCATATCCACCCAGGCGGCGGACGATCTGGCCCCTATGTCGGAGCTGATCGACTACGGCCAGCGGGTTCAGTCCGGCGAGATCGACGACCCGTCATTCCACCTGACACACTACGCCGCGCCGGAGGATGCTGACCCGTGGTCGCCCGAGACCTGGGCCATGGCGAACCCGGCGCTGGACGACTTCCGGTCTCTGGAGGACGTGGCCCGGCAGGCGGCGCAGGCGCAACGCATCCCGTCGAAGGAAGCGGCGTTCCGAAACCTGATCCTGAACCAACGTGTCGCGGCCGAGACCCGGTTCCTGCCGGTGTCGGAATGGAAAGCGTGCGGCGCACCCCTGCGCCCCGATCTGGAGGGACGACCGTGCTGGCTCGCGCTTGACATGGCCGCAACCCGCGACCTGACCGCGCTGGTCGCCGTCTTTCCCCATGAGGACGGGACCGTTGACGCCATGGCGCAGTTCTACCTTCCGGCCGAGGGGCTGGCCGATCGCGGCGAGAAAGACCGCGTGCCCTACACCGTCTGGCGCGATCAAGGCTTTCTGACCGCCACGCCGGGGGCTGCGACTGATCCCCGGTTCATCGCGGCGACGGTGGCGCAACTGTGCGCCCGGTTCAGGGTTCAGGCGCTGGCCTATGACCGCTGGCGGATCGAGACCTTCAAGATGGCGCTCGCCGACGAGGGCGTGACCGATCTGGCGATGGTCGAGCACGGCCAAGGTTACCGGGATATGGCCCCGGCTGTGGATGCGCTGGAGCGCGTGGTGGCCGAGCGGAATCTGCGCCACGCGAACAATCCGGTCCTGACGTGGTGCGTATCCAACGCCGTCGTGACCCGCGACCCTGCCGCGAACAGGAAGCTGGACAAGAGCCGAGCGACCGGCCGCATCGACGGCGCGGTGGCGCTGGCGATGGCCCTGCACGCCATGGAGATGAAGCCGGAGGCTGGGGACTGGTCACCCATGGTTGAGGCGGCTTAGTCGCTGATCGGCTTCACACGGTCAGGAAGAAAGGCCACCCCCTTGGCCAGGTTCGTTCGCCCCCATGCATGCTCCATAAGCACTCGCACGGCTTGCGGGCGGGAATAGTGACCGCCGTTCTCCGCGATCCAGCTATCCAGACGCGCGAGCTGGTCGGGAGGCAATCTCACCGTGATCGGAGTCGCGTTCACCGGAGGACGGCCCCGGCCTTTTCTAACGTTGCCTATTGACGACATACAATAAGCAATGTCAGGAAATGGCGGGCCGGGCAAGCGCGCCAACGCTTCGCCCGGCCCTAACCGCAACGGATCGCTTGGAGATCACGTCATGGCTACCACGGCCTATAGCGCCCCCGCGCCCATTGAGCACCCTGCCCTTTCCCGCCTGCGGCTCCGCGTGAAACTGGAGCGGGCGATCGACCGGCTCATGCTCGCACTGGACGATCTGGACGGCGATCCGGACCTGGAGCCCTCCCTCGGCTGGAACGAGGTCGCCGCCAACGCCAGTCAGGCGGTGCGGGCGCGTGCGCAGCCCCTCGGCGGTCCCGAATGGACCGACCTCGAAGATGCCTGCGAGGACGAGGGCATAATCGACGAGGACGCCGAGCACGACGGGCGCGAGCCGGACGAGGCCGATTGAAAAGGCCTCACGAGAGCACGCCCTCCCTTGACCTTTGGCCTCAACGGGAGCATATATCCATTATGTGCTCCCGTGAGGCCATTTCCATGAACGCAACCCTGTCGAAAAAGCTGCGGTTCTCCGATGTGGTCTATGCCATCGGCTCGACCCCGAAAGCCGTGCGCCTGTGGTTGCAGCGCGGCCTTGTCGAAATCCACACCCCGAAGCCCGAGGGCGGCGGCTGGACCGAATACAGCTTCCGCGACATCGCCATCCTGGCGCTGGTGCGCGCGCTGGTGAATTTCGGCGTGGACGTGCCCACGGCCAGCTCGATCGCCAACACCATCATGGGCGATCACTTCTTCCCCCAGATGAACCACCTCAAGAACCCGGACGAGATGCCGGCCGGCGCGCTGGCGCTGATGTGGTCGAATCGCCGGCTCTACCTCTACCGCGACGGCGACGACTGGCGCATGAAGCTGGTGGCCCTGTGGGAGAGCGACATGGGCCGGCGCAAGTCCATCGCGCAGCTCGATCCCGACCGCGCCGTGCACTCCAGCGATGCCGACTTCGACCCTGAGCTGCCGAGTGGTGTTGCCACCCTGCGCCGCGAGCACGAGCCGGCCCCGGTCTATATCTCGATCGACGTTGAGAGCGTCATTCGCACCGCTTTCGAGCGCGCCAATGAGAGCGTGAACGATGGCGTCGATGGGGATGACGCCGAATGAGATACCCCGTCGCCATTCCTTTGACGCCGAAGCGGCTAGGCGAACAACGACAAGCAACCTGCGCGGCGCCGGGGTGTCGTTCAGACAGCGTTCAAGGTTGCGTAGCCGCACCCCATTCCCGTCGTGAGACGCGATGTCCCCGCGCCCTTTGGGGCCAGATGGATACTTCCCCGGCCGTCGAGAGACGCCCTTTCCCCGTGCCCTGCGTGGGCCAGATGGAGCTTTTCCCCCATGCCTAACCTGCCTTCCCTGAGAGAGAAGCGCGCCGCCAAGGTGGATGCGCTCAAGGCCATCCAACTGGCCGCCGAGAACGACAACCGCGACCTGACGCCCGCCGAAGCGTCGGCCTTCACCCAAGGTCGCGCCGAGGTCGAATCGCTCGACGCCCAAATCCGCAACGCCGAGTTCCTGGCTGAAGCCGAACGGCGCTCCGCTGGCGAGGCCGTCAACGACAACCGCCACGCCCCGGACCTGTCCCGCTACAGCGTGGCCCGCGCCATGCGGTGCGGCATGACCGGCAACTTCGACGGCTTGGAAGGCGAAATGCACGCCGAGCTTTCGCGCGGCCGTGAGACCCGTGGCGTCATGATCCCGACCACGATGCTGCTGGGGGAAGCCCGGTCGCAGACGGTCGGCACCGGGTCGGCTGGCGGCTTCACGGTTCAGACGAACGTCGCCCCCCTCGCCGATCGCTTCCGCCCGGCCCTGAGGGTTGAGGCGATGGGCGCGACGGTCCTGCGGAACCTCACCGGCGCGGTGGACCTGCCGAGCCTGACCGCCTCCGGCTCCGCGTCGTGGGTCGCCGAGAACGGCAACGCCACCCGGTCGGCCGCGACGTTCGCCAAGGTTCCGATGGCTCCGAAGACCGTGACCGGCGAATACCGGCTCTCGCGCCGCCTGATCCTGCAATCGAACGAGGCGATCGAGGATCTGATGCGCCGCGACCTCGGCCTGATCCTGGCGCAGGCTCTCGACCTGGCCGCCATCAAGGGCGGTGGCACCAATGAGCCGGTGGGCATCCTGTCCACTTCCGGGGTTTCGGAAGTCACGGCTTCCACCTTGCTGACGGACACCGCCGCCGACCTGATCGCCGCCCTGGAAATGGACGACGTGAACGGAACCGCAGCGTTCCTGACGAACCCGACTGTCATCAAGGCCGCCCGCAAGCTGAAAGACGGCCAAGGTCGCCCGATCAGCCTTGCCGAGACGTTCTTCAATCAACGGCTGGAGGTCACGACCCAAGTCCCGAGCATCGGCACGTCGCCGGTCAAACAGGCCCTGATCTACGGTATCTGGTCGGAGCTGGTGGTGGGCTACTGGTCGGCCGTCGACGTCCTGGTCAACCCGTATCACGCGGACGTGGCCAGCAATGGCGGCGCCCTGATCCATGCCTTCCTGGATGCTGACGTGGCCGTCCGTCACGTCAAAGCCTTCCGATACGCGAAGGTCTGAGAATGATCGCGCCCGAACGCCGCTCCGCACCGATCGAGCTTCGCGCAAAGGGTCGCCGCCTGGAGGGCTATGCTGCCCTCTTCGGCGTCCGGGCGCGCATCGCCGATCAGTTCGATGAAGAGATCAGACAGGGGGCCTTCACCGGCTCCCTGCGCTCTGGCCAGGACGTGCTGGCCCTGGTCGATCATGACCCGTCCCGCTTGCTGGCACGGACCCGTTCGCGCTCCCTGCGCCTGTCGCAGGACTCGACTGGCCTGGCCTTTGACCTGGACCTTCCCGAAACCGGCGACGGGCGGGACATTCTGGCCCTGGCCGAACGCGGCGACCTGGGAGGCATGTCTTTCGGCTTCACCGTCGCGCCCGGCGGGGAGACCCGCGAGGGTGGCGTGCGGATGCTGGAGGCGGTTCGCCTTCATGAAATCAGCGTGGTGAAGGCCTGGCCCGCCTATGACGGAACAGTGGTCACGCCCCGGTCGCGCGAAGCCGTTTCGGCCCTGCGCCTCGCCCATATGCGCCGCTTTCTGGAGGCCATCGCATGATCTGGCCCTTCAAGCGCGAGACCCGCAACGCGGCGACGATCGCCAGTTCCGACCCGTATCTGGCCGAATGGTTCAGCCTTCGCGGTCAGGGGCCGAGCGCGGTGAACCCCGAGACCCTGCTGTCCAACTCGGCCGTGGCCGTCCGGTGCGTCAACATCCGATCGGAAATGCTGGCCAGCGTCGGCTTGTTCCTCCTGCGCCGGTCTGCCGATGGCGGCCGGGCGCGAGCTGACGATCTGGCGCTCTACGGCGTGCTGCACGACCTGGCCAACCCGCAAATGACGGCATTTGAAGCCCGCGAGTTCCTGATCCGCTCGCTGGACCTGACCGGCAACGCCTATGCCCGGCTGGAGCGCGACGGTCGCGGTCAGGTGACGGCGATCTATCCGCTCCCCCCTGCTGACGTGGTGGTCGAAACCCTGCCGTCCGGCCGCCTCCGCTACCGCGTGTCGCAACGCTCCGGCGGGACGTTTGTCCTGCTACAAGAGGAGGCCCTTCACATCCGCGGCCCGTCCCGCGACGGCGTTATGGGCCTGTCGGCTATTCAATATGGGCGGCAGGCGATGGCCCTGCGGGTCGCGCAATCGGAGACGGCCAAGGCACTGGTGGACAACGGCCTGCGCCCCTCCGGCGTCATGAGCTACGCCGAGCGCCTGACCGGCGACGCGCGGTCGAAGGTGCGCGAGTCCGTGCGGGAGCGGCTGCAAGGGTCGGCCAACGCCGGTCAGCTCATCATCATGGACGGCGGGGCTAAATACAGCCCCTTGGCATGGTCGGCCGAGGATGCCGAGTTCCTGGCCAGTCAAAAGCTGTCCAACGAGGACGTGGCCCGCCTGTTCGGGGTTCCGCCGACGAGCGTCGGCATCACGGACAAGGCGACGTATAGCAACACCGAACAGGAGGCCCGCGCGCTGGTGGCCAACTGTCTGGGGCCGCTGGCCGCGCGGGTTGAAACCGCCATGATCCGCTGTCTGCTGACGCCGGAGGCGCGCCGCACCCTCTACATCGAACACGACCTCGCCGCCCTACTGCGAGGCGACGTTCGCGCCCGGTTCGAGGCTTACCGGATCGGACGGGAGATCGGTGCGCTGTCGCCGAACGACATTCGCCGCCGGGAGAACGAGACGCCGATCCTCGGCGGCGACACCTATCACCAACCCGCCAACTGGATTCCGCTGGGCAGCTCGCCGGAGGTGGCCAATGCCTGATCCGATCCTCACGCTCGCCGAGACAAAGGAGTTCCTGCGAGTGCTGCACAACGAGGATGACACCCTTATCACTGGGCTGATCCTGACCGCGACGGAAACCGCCCTCGCCCATGCCGACGGCCTGGCCGAAACCGACGCCATCCCGGAAAGCGTCCGGACCTCGGCCCTGCTGCACGTCTGTCGCCTCTACGACGACCGCCACAGCGAGGCCCCGCCCGCTGCTGCGGCGACCCTGGCCAACCGTTACCGGGACTGGAGCGTCTAATGGCTTCGCGCCCCGGAATCCGCGAGATCGACATAAAGGCGGCGGTCCTGGCCGCTCGCCTTGTCGGCCGTCCGGTGCGAGCGATCACGCGGGGCGACGTGACAATCCACTTTGACGACCCTCCGGCGGCGGCCAACGATGACGCCCTCGACCGTGAGCTGGCGGAATGGGAGGCCACCCATGGTGAAGATTGACCTGCGGGGCGTGAACTGCGTCACCAATCGGAAAACGGGCGAGGTCTACTACTACGCGTGGCGCGGCAAGGGCGCGCCCCGGCTCAAGGGCAAGCCCGGCTCGCCGGAGTTCCTGGCCAGCTTTAACGAGGCCATGGCCGGGCGCCGTAATGAGGACACCGGACGGGTCCGGGCGCTGGTGGCCAGCTACAAGGCCAGCTCTGCCTTCACCGGCTTGGCCGACTCGACCCGCCGCCAGTGGACCAGGTGGCTTGATCGCATTGTCCACAAGTTCGGCGACCTCCGGGTCGAGCAGTTCGGGCGCACGGAGACCATCCGCCCGATCATCCGCCGCTGGCGCGACACCTGGGCCGACAAGCCCCGGACCGCCGACTACGGGATGCAGGTCCTGTCACGGCTGCTGACGCACGCTGTCGAGCTCGACAAGATCAGGTCGAACCCCTGCGAGGGCATCAAAACCTTGTATCGGGTCGATCGCTCTGACGTGATCTGGACGGAGGCCGACCTCACCGCCCTCAGGGCCGTAGCGCGCCCCGACGTGTGGCACGGCGTGAACCTCGCGGCGCACACCGGCCTTCGCACTGGCGACCTGCGGCGGCTGGCCTGGTCGCACATCGGCGACGACGCCATCGTCATCCCGACCGGCAAGAGCCGGGGCAAGCGCGAGGCCGTGGTGCCCCTGTACGATGGCCTGCGGGCCGCGCTGGAGGCCATCCCGCGCCGCAGCACTATGGTCCTGACCGGCGTCTCGGGACGGCCGATGACCGACGGGCCGAACGGGTCCTGCTTCCGCAAGGCGCTCAAGAAGGCGTTTCCCGACGGGACCGAGCTGCACTTCCACGACCTGCGGGGCACGGCCGCGACGCGGTTCTATGCGGCAGGCCTGAAGGCGTCGGACATCGCCGAAATCTTGGCTTGGGATGAGGAGTCCGTCGCCAAGATTCTCCGCCGCTACGTGGGCCAGTCGGCGCGCATGGCCACCATCATCGCCAAGCTGAATCAGACCGAAAGGAGAACCTGAATTGCAAAACGCGTTGCAAAACGATCCGCCGAAATTGGCTAAGTATTGGAGCGGGCAGCGGGAATCGAACCCGCACGAGCAGCTTGGGAAGCTGCCAGGCTACCACTACATCATGCCCGCCTGACGTCGTTGCTCTAGGCCGGGACGCCCCCGGTCGCAAGCGTCTCAGCGCGAGTCGGCGCGCCGTAGCCGCCAGGTTCCCGGCTCGAGGACGACGCGCGGCTGCGGCCGGGCCGCTGCGGACGGCACAGGATCGGACAAGGC
>VYKP01000741.1_pt1 | contig 10965 bp, 7 predicted proteins | sample 5114551 | NCBI WGS metagenome assembly VYKP01 (sample SAMN12291777, study PRJNA351875) | freshwater metagenome | isolation source: freshwater lake | place: USA: Michigan, Baseline Lake | collected 2013-08-09
GTTTTTGTGATGAACCCGCTGGCCCAGGCCCATTGGAAGTTGAAGCCGCCGATGCGGCCGTCGACGTCGCAGATCTCGCCGCAGAGGTAAAGCCCCGGGCAGACGCGGCTTTCCATCGTTTCGAGGTGGATCTCGCCGAGGGGGACGCCGCCGGCGGTGACCTCGGCGTAGGTGAACCCGCGGTCGCCGGAGATCGGGAGGGGGGTCTCGACGATCATCTGCGCGAGGTTCTTGCGGTTGTCGCGGATCATCGTGTGGCCGGGCGCGGCGGGGTCGACGCCCGCGGCGTGGCAGATGCTCTCGGCGACGCGATCGGGCAAGCCGCGTTCGCGGAGGAGGCGTCCGGGGGAGACCTTGCCGAGCTGCTGCAGGGCGGCGTCGATGGATTCGATGGTTTCGCCGGGGAGCCAGTTCATGACAAGGCGGGTGCCCGCGTCTTCGTGCTTGCTTGCGGTGTAGTACCGGCTGATGTCGAGCGGGCCGGGGCCGGAGAGGCCGAAATGCGTGCAGAGGGTGGAGTTCGTGAAGTACTTGAGCTTCTTGTTGGTGGCGGAGCGGAGCTCGAGGGTCGTGATGAGCGTGATGCCCGAGAGGGAGCAGATCCAGTGGTCCTTGGGGATCGTGAGCGGCACGAGCGCGGGGAAGACGCGCGGCGTGACCGTGTGGCCGAGGGCGCGGGCGATGGAGTACCCGTGCCCGTCCGAGCCGGTCTTGGGCAGAGCCATGCCGCCGGTGGCAAGGATGACCCGACGAGCCCGCAGCGCAAGCAAGGGGCTTTCGCCTTGAATCACGAACGAGCCTTCCTCGCGCGTCACGCTCGCGACCCGCCAGGGGTATCGAAGCTCAACCCCCGCTCGCCGCGACGCGTCGAGGAGCGCGCTCAGCACGGTGTGAGCGTCGTCTGTGGTGGGGAAGAGCTTGCCGGTGTCCTCGCGCTTGAGGTGGACGCTCAGCTCGCGGAAGAAGTCGATCGTCTGGGGGACGTCGAAGCGGCGGAGGACCTTCTTGATAGCGTTGCGGCTGCTCCCGGCGTACTGGTGCTCATCGACGGCGTGGTGCGTGACGTTGCAGCGGCCCCCGCCGGCGACGAGGATCTTGGCTCCGAGCTTCTTCGCGCCATCGAGGGCGAGGATGGAGAGCGCGGCAGGAGCCGAGGTCCGACCGGCCCAGATGCCGGCGAAGAGGCCGGCGGCACCGGAGCCGATGATGGCGATGTCGACGATGGTGGGGGTGGCGGGGGTTTGGTCCACGCCGAGGTTATTCCTGACGGAGCGGGTTAATGGGAAGTTGGGGCGGGGGTCCGGGAAAATCGGGTGCGGCGGGGCAACCGTGCCGTGGTCGGTTCCTGAACGGTCGAAAACGATCATCTTTGTGCCGTGAACGATGATCTTTGTGCCGTGAATGGTCACCTTTGTGCCGTGTATGGTGATCTTTGTGCCCGCAAAGTTCATCATCCTTCGAAGGATGAGAGCCGTTCTTCGAAGCATGACAACCGTTCTTCGAAGCATGACGATCATCCTTCGGAGAATGGTCGTCGTTGTGCCGCGGATGGTCATGGAAGAGGCGCGGCAAGCGGCCATCCACGGGCGTTATTCCGGGACGTTGGGGGAGGTGGGGGGCGGGGCGGGTGCGTTGGAAACGTTGCTGGGCACCACGTAGGTGACGAACCTGGGGGTGACGCCATCCTCGCGATCGAGGCTCTGGAGGAACGAATACCAGCGATCAAAGTCGTCGTCACCCTTGACCGAGCCCCAATACCCCTCGGCGATCACAGAGCAGTCGCCGGCCTTGCGATTGACGCGCAGGGTGGCCACACCGTGCTCATCCGTTGTGCCTTCGTCGGCCACGATTGGAAAGTGAAAGGGGAGAGTCGAGGAGCGAACCTGGGCTCCGGGGATCGGCTTTCCGGTGCTCTTTTCGAGGACTTGGACCTCGATGAGCGTGCCGCAGCCGGGGAGGAGGAGGAAGAGAGGGATGAGGAACTTGAGCATGGGCGTCACGGCCATGAAGCGCGGCGGGGACTGGGGGAGTTCACTCGGGCGCAGGCCACTGCTCTGGAAAGCAGTGCCACCAAGGACCGGGAAGAATCACAGCTCCGCGAGCCGCTTCGCGGTTTCCTGCTCCAACAGATCCTTCATGATCTTCGACAGGTCGCCCGCGATCATCTCATGGAGGCGGTATTCGCCGGGCAAGCGTTCATCCGCGACGATCCCTTCCTTCCAGCGATAAGTCCGGATCTTGTCGCTCCGCTCGCCGCCGCGGATCTGGGTCTTTCGCGCGGCGGAGCGGTCCGCGTGCTGGCGTTGGCGTTCGAGTTCGGCCAGGCGCGTGACGAGCAAGCGGCGGGCGCGTTCCTTGTTCTGCTGCTGGCTCTTGGCTTCCATCATCTTGATGATGATGCCCGAGGCTTTGTGGTGGATCTGCCACGCGGATTCGACCTTGTTGACGTTCTGGCCGCCGGGGCCCTGCGAGCGTGTGGCGGATTCCTCGACATCCGCGGCCCAGTCGACCTTGACATCGACCTCCTCGGCTTCGGGGAGGACGGCGACGGTGGCGGTGCTGGTGTGGATGCGGCCCTGCGTCTCGGTGGCGGGGACGCGCTTGACGGAGTGGACGCCGGCTTCGAACGCAAGCTCGGACCAGACCCCCACACCCCGGACGCTCACGGTCGCGCCGCGAACGCCGCCGGCGATCCCCTCGGTCACCGCGTCAAGCACCTCGAACTGCCACCCGCGAGCCGCTGCGTACTTCTGGTACATGCCCAGAAGGTCCGCCGCCCAGAGGCAGGCCTCATCGCCCCCCGTGCCCGCGCGAATCTCCAAGATCACGGAGCCGACCTTGTTGTCGTCGGACGTGACCAACCGCGAGGTCATCTCCCGCACCAGCCGTTCACCACGCTCGCGGAGCACCGGAAGCTCTTCCGAAGCCATCGCCGCAAGGTCCGGGTCCCCGCCCGGCTTGGTCGCCGCGTCCAGGTCGGCCGCATCCCTCGAGACCCGGCGGAACTCCCGGTAGCTGTCGACGACCGGGTCGAGGGCCGCCCGCTTGACCGAGAGGTCGCGGACGCGGCGGTGGTCGGTGACGACCGCGGGGTCCTCGAGCATCGCCGAGATCTCCGCGTGCTGCTTCGACAGGTCGTCGAGTTTGAGCAGGACGTTCTCGGGGACGCGGAAAAGGCTGGCGGGCGTTGGAGGTGTGGGGGCCGCGGGCTCGGGCATCGGGCGAAGAATAGGGGTTCCGCGCGGGTGCGGGTTGGCGTGGTACCATCTGCGTCGGGCTACTCGCCCGCACCACGGAGGTCGCTTGGCCAACGCTATCGAAATCCACGGGGTCACCAAGACGTTCGGGCCCAAAGTCGCGGTGAAGGACCTGGACCTGGTGATTCCAGAGCACTCCCTCTACGCGTTCATCGGCCCCAACGGCGCTGGTAAAACGACCACCATCCGCATGATCATGTCCATCCTCTTCCCCGACAAGGGAGAGGTTTCGGTGCTCGGGAAAGCCTCGGCGGTCGAGTCCAAGGACCGCATCGGCTACCTGCCCGAAGAGCGCGGGCTCTACCGCAAGATGAAGGTCGGGGCGTTCCTCAACTACATGGGCAGGCTGAAGGGCATGGACGCCGGGCCCCTCGACAAGCTCGTCAAGGACTGGCTCGCCAAGATCGGCCTCGCCGAGACGTACCGCAAGAAGTGCGAAGAGCTCTCCAAGGGCATGCAGCAGAAGGTGCAGTTCGTCTCCGCCGTCATCCACCAGCCGGACCTCGTGATCCTCGACGAGCCGTTCAGCGGCCTGGACCCCGTCAACCGCAAACTGCTGCGCGAGCTCATCGACGCCGAGCGGGCTCGCGGATGCACCCTGATCTTCTCTACGCACGCGATGTTCGAAGCCGAGCAGCTCTGCGACCGGCTTTTCATGATCCACAAGGGCGTGAAGGTGCTTGATGACAAGCTCGACGATGTGTGGTCGCGCTACGACCCGCGGACGATCGAGGTCGAGCCGATGGTGCCGCTTGCACAGGCCGACATCGAGACGCTGCGAGACATCCCCGGCGTCCGCAAGGTCGAGATCGGGGCCAAGGGTTTCGAGCTCCACCTCGCGGACAGGGCTTCGGCCCCCGACGTCATGGCTCTCGCGGTGGGAAGGATGCCCGCACGCCGCATCGAGATCAAGCGTCCGAGCCTCGAGGACATTTTCATCCAGTTGGTTGGTGGGGAATCAGAGAACCTGCGTGACGAGATCAAGACCGCATCCGGCGCGGGGAAGGTGACCGCATGAACAAGACGATCCAGGTCGCGATCCGGGAGTTCTGGGCGACTGTTGCCACCAAGGGCTTCATCATCGGGATCTTCCTGCCGCCCCTCCTCGCGGTCATCATGGTCCCGCTGATGATCCTGCTCATGCGCGGCGCCGCCCCCAAGATCTCCGGGCACGTCGCCCTCATCGACCGGTCGGGAGAAGTCGCACAGGCTTTCACCAAGGAACTCTCCCCCGAGTCCGTCGCCGAACGCATGGCGAAGTTCTTCGACAAGGAGTCCTCGGTCGTCAAAGCCGCCGGCGGCGACAAGATGATCAAGCAGGGTGTCGAGCAGGCGATGGGCTCGGCCAACGTTGAGGTTCGTGTCCTTCCCCCGGACACCGATCCCGAGGTGGCCCGCCAGGAGATCCTGAACGCCGATGCGAAGAACTCGGGAACGACCGAAACCCGACTGGCCGTCGTCGTCATCCCCGCGGAGGTCGTCCGCCCCGTCGATGGGAAGGATCCGGCGTCCTACGAGGTGCTCCACTCGCCCAAGCTCGCCGTGCAATGGATCGGGCTCATCGAGGACGCCGCACGCCGATCGGTCGTCGAAGCCCGTATCCGTGCGGCGGGGCTCGACCCTGTCCGGGTCCGCCAACTCTCCAATCCGCCCCGAGGCGAGGTCAGAAGCGTGACCCGCGAGGGCACCGTCAAGACCAATGAAATCGCCAAGCTCATGATCCCCGGCGCCTTCATGTTCCTGATCTGGATCGCCGTCTTCACCAGCGGACAGTACCTGCTGACGTCGACCATCGAGGAGAAGTCCAGCCGCGTCATGGAGGTCCTCCTCTCCGCCGTCTCGCCCATGCAGCTCCTCGCCGGGAAGATCGCGGGGCAGGCGTGCGTCGGGCTCCTGATCCTGCTGGTCTATGCCGGAGCCGGCATCGTCGCGCTCATCTCCGCGACGATGTTCGACATCATCGACCCGATGATGCTCGTCTACCTCGTCATCTACTTCATGATCGCGTTCGCGAGCATCGCATGCCTCTTCGCGGCCGTCGGCTCCGCGGTCTCCGACATCCGGGAGGCCCAGTCGCTCATCGGGCCCGTCATGATCATCCTCGTCATCCCCATGATGCTCTGGATGCCGATCCTTCAGAACCCCAACTCCACCTTTGCGCAGATCTGCTCGTTCGTTCCGCCCATCTCTCCGTTCATCATGATCCTGCGCCTCGCCGGAGCCGAGTCTGTCCCGATCTGGCAGATCCCAGCGACGATCGTGGTGGGCATCCTCACCGTCATCGTGATGGCATGGATGGCCGCCAAGATCTTCCGCATCGGCGTCCTGATGTACGGCAAGCCGCCGAACATCTCGACCCTCATCCGCTGGATCCGGATGGCCTGATCGTCCATGAACCCCTTCGATCTCTACGAACTCTGCGTGACCGACGCGCCGCGACTCGCACGCTTCGCCAAAGCCGCCCACGGCCGCAAGCCTCGCGTCCTCCGCGAGGACTTCTCCGGCACCGCGGCTCTCGCCAAGGAGTGGGGGAGGGCTTACGGCTCGGCGGTCGCCGTCGATCAAGATGCCAAGCCCCTCGCCCGGGCGAAGGGGCCGAGCGTGCGAGCCGTCCGCGCCGACGTCCTCAGGTGCCGCGTGAAAGCCGACATCATCGCCGCGACCAACTTCCCCCTCGGGTACTTTCACCAGCGCGGCGACCTCGTCAGGTACCTCAAGCACGCCCGATCGTGCCTCAACCCCCGCGGCGTCCTTCTCGCCGACCTTTACGGCGGCCGTGACGCGATGAGGCCGCTCAACATCGGCCGCAAGCTCCGCGGACCCGCCGGCCAGCGCGTCGAGTACACGTGGGAGCAGCGCGAGACCGATCCCGCGACCAACCTCGTGCTCGACACGCTCAGCTTTGTCGTGACCGCGAGCGGCAAAGCCAAGCGATATCCCGACGCTTTCGTCTACCACTGGCGGATCTGGTCCATCCCCGAAGTGCGCGACGCGATGATGGACGCGGGGTTCCGCGCGGTGGATGTGTACGCCCGCATGGGCGACGCGATCGATTCGGACGGCAACCTCTACGTCTCCCCGATCCAGTCCGGCGATGAACTCGACGAGAACTACGTCGTGTACGTCGTCGGTCGGAGGTAGACGACGGCTTCTACAGCCGCGCCGCCGCGATGCTCGCCAGTTCCGAACGCTCGCTCTTGGCCAGCGTGACGTGCCCGTAGAGCGAGACGCCCTTCATCCGCTCGATCGCGTACGACAAGCCGTTGGACGACGAATCCAGATACGGGTTGTCGATCTGCTGGATGTCGCCGGTGAGGATCAGCTTGGTCCCTTCGCCGACCGGCCGCGGATGTAGGTCAGCGGCTCCAGGACGAGCTTGCCGTCGGCCATGAGCTTCTGGATGCGTTGCTCGGTCGAGTGGCTGTCGGCGGCTCCGCTCTGGGCGCCGCGGGTGGACATGAGGTACTGCAGGTTGTCGAAGATCGGCTGCATCCACGCGGTCAGTTTCTCGTCCTTGTCGCCAGGGAGGTACCCGATGTCGCGTCCGAGGGGCATGATCGGCCGCGCGACCAGAAGCTTGTCGTACCGCTCCTCCGAGAAGACCTTCGCCATCCCCGCCGCGATCGCGACGAGCGTCTTGCCCGTGCCCGCCGAGCCCAGGAGCGTGAGGAACTTGATCTCATCATCCATCAGCAGGTCCAACGCCATCGTCTGCTGCGAGTTGCGAGCGATGATGCCGAAGACCGGCTTGCGCTGGTTCGTCACCGGGATGATGTGGTCCGTGTCCGCCAGACGCCGGCCCAGCCCCGAGTGATGCTCATCCGCGTTGTCCTTGAGCATGACGAACTGGTTCGCGAGCACCGGACGGTGCACCACCGACCCGTCGTACTGACGCTCGACCAGAAGCGGCTCGAGCTTGGACATCGGGAGCATCCGGTCGCGGTACATCTCGTCGATCAGCGAGCCGTCCGTTTCGACCGCGACCGCGCCCGTGTAGAGGCGGTCGGCGTCGACCTTCTGATTCTCAAAGTCCTCGGTGCCGATGCCGAGGGAATCGCTCTTGATGCGTGCGGCGAGGTCCTTGGAGACGAACGTGACGTTGGCTCCGCGCTGCTTGAGGTGCCACGCGACGGCGATGATGCGATTGTCGGGCGATTCTTCAATCAGCGCCGAAGGCCGGTCGTACTCCGAGACGTCGATGCGGATCGACCCCGTCTTGCCGTCAGGCCCGACCTTGGCCGCTTGCCCAACGCGCGGCGAGTGCTCGCCCCAGTTGACGCCGTCGGTCAGCGAGCCCTTCGTGCGGAGCCAGTCGAGCTGGCGGATGCACTCGCGGGCGTTGCGGCCCAGGTCGTCATCCTTCCGCTTCATCTTGTCGAGCTCTTCGATCACGGTGAAGGGGATCACCAGATCGTGCTCGGCAAAGACGAAGAGCGCCATGGGGTTGTGGAGCACCACGTTGGTGTCGATCACGAACGTCCGGATCGCGGGCACCGGGTCGCTCTGCCGACGGGGCGCGGTCCGCGAGGACGTGCGGGAGGAACCCCGGGCCGGTTCGACGGTCGCGGGTGGAACGGATTTCTGAGGTTTGGTCATGCGGCTGAGCCTTTGGGGGCCCGGTGGTCCGGAAGGCTGGGCGGTAGCTCTGCCCTCACGGCTCACGGTGTCAGATTCTTCGACAGGCCGAATCGTCCGCACGGATGTCATCGGCGCAGAATACCACGGGTTGCGGTCCCCGAGAGGTCCTGCACGATCCATTGTACCGCTTCCCGATCATTCTTGTCGGATCCTTGACGGACTCAGGGTGTCGCGGCCGTCGGGGCCACGATTCCGTCATCCGGCGGGGTCTGCGGCTTGGCACGGTCGGGGAACTTCGTGTGCTCCATCTCGACGATCCACGATTCCAGAGGGACGTAGCGGAGCAGGTCAAACTTCAGCTCGCGTCCGGCCAGCGTCGGATGGGCCGAGGAGACCTTGACGAACATCAGGAACTTGTCCCACTTGCGGCGGTCGAAGTCCTCGCAGAGTTCAAGCGTCAGGTCGCTCCCGCCAAGGCTTCTGGGCAGGGTGAGGGTCTTGGTCTCGGGGTTCCAGCCGTACCGGTGGCGTGCGACCACCCCCGCGAACCCGAACATGATCAGACCGATGCCCGTGCCGGTGTAGAAGATGATCCACTGGACCGGAACGTCGTAGGACTCGAGCTTTTTCGGGGTTTCCGCGGTGCCAGAGGTCGTCGTGAACCGCTTGGCGAGCACGTCGTGGTCCTCGCTCGGCTTGGGGATCTGCGTGTGCGCCGGATCGAGGCGATGGACGACGCGGAGGGCCTCAAGCCAGTCGTGCTTGGCGCGGGCGAGGGTGTCCTTCTGCCCCTCGAGGTTCTTGTGCAGCTTCTCGTACTCGGCTTTGGGGTCCGCGATGCTCGGGTCCGCCCAGTCCGCTCCGCCCTGCGTCTTGGCTTCCTTGAGGTAGCTATACCGCATGAAGTCCGCGTACGCCACGCCCCGGTTGGGATACAGGATCATGGCGTCGTAAAGCCCCCAGATCCCAAATCCCAGAAAGAGGAGCGACATCGCGGCCTGTTTGAAGAGCCAGCGGGGGTTCAGTTTCGTCCATTGTGTAGCGGCCATGGTTTCGAGTGTACGTCCCGCAAGCCCGAAAGGTCGGCGTCAGGTCGCTCACGCCCGCTCACGGGCCGATGATCCGCCGCAGGGCCGCTTTCCACCATCGGCCAGCCAGACCCCGGCCGTGAGGCGTCGCCGTCAACCAATCCCAACCCCCAGTGCCGGACGCCCGAAGCGGGATCCGGGGGAAGTTCTTCCCGGACCTCAGCGCCCACGTGAGCCACTCCGAATGCTCGCGGCGTGCTTTCGCGCCCGGATCCTCCGGGTACTCGTCCGAGTACCCGCGTGCCTCGGGCGGCGGATTGGGGCCGAAAGAGACCATGAGCGGAGTTTAGCGAACCCTCCCGCATCGCGGAAGCCGAACCTCGGACCCCCCTCCCGTCCGGGCCGCCCTCCGGCTATCAAAAACCCGCTATCAAGACCCGGGCCCGCCCCATCTGCGCGCCGCCGCGACGGATTTCCATCAGTTCTCTCCCTGAAATTCAGCGAGAAATCGCGGTCACACCCACCCCCGCCGCGCACTTGTTCTGTTGAGCGGTGCACCCGCGGATCTCGGCACGGGCTTCCAGAGGGGATAGCCCGCCGCGACCCGCGGAGAGCCACCAGCTCGGAGAACAGTCATGAACACGAAGAACACGATGATGATGGTGCTCGCCGCGGGGACCGCGATGGGCGGTCTTTCGGCGAACCTGGCCCGCGCGGACGAGGGATGCAGCGTCTACCGCGTCGGCGTCCCCGACCTTGACCAGAAGCGGGCCACGCAGGGGAACATCATGGGCCTTCCCAACGACGGCAAGATGTTCTGCGCCCCGGCCTCGGTCAGCAACCACGTCGGCTACCTCAACAACCTCGGCTTCCCCAACCTCTGTCTGGGCGCCAAGGACTGGCAGAACAATTACGCCGCCGGCACCGCGTACATCAACCTCACGCAGTTCTACTGCCAGGTCGATCCCTTCGACGGCGGCAGCATGATGCCCGGCGCCCGCAACCGCATCCTCGCTTCCTATCCCGACGAGTTCCAGATCTCAAGCTACTACGGCAACGGCGTGGGCCCCACCTCGCAGGCGATGTACGGCCTGATGACCGCCGGCTGCCTCATGACCTTCTGCTACGGCCGGTATGACTTCGTCGGAGCCTCCAACGGCTTCCCGGCCCGTTGGGTCCGCGATAGCGGCCACTGCGTCACCCTGACCGCCGTGCTCAATGGCTGCTCCAACAACGCTTCCATCGGCTACCGCAATCCCTCCTCAAGCGACAGCATGACCGTGCAGTCGCCCTTCCAGACGACCTATTTCCCCGTCCGCCAGGTCACCGCGTACTTCGCCGGTGAGCCCAACGACAACCCGGGCGCCCTCAAGAGCTACACCATCCTCGACGAGGCTTTCGAGGACGGCCGCCTCCGCGTCATCGACGGCATGGCGGTGATCTGGCCCACCGAGGGCCTCTCGGTCGACGCCACGCAGGGGATCCTCTCCGCGCAGAAGTTCGCCGACCTCAACCTCGGCCTGACCAACGGCGTCGATCCGACCCACATCGGCCTGCTCCTCCCCGCCGTCCAGAAGATCCGCGAAGCCGCCGCCCGCGTCCACCGCCACCCCGCCCTCCCCATCGCCGTCGTCACCCTCGACGGTGACACGACCGGCCGCGACCAGCCCGGCCTCTGGACCTGCAACCTCGGCACGCGCGAATGGCTCCGCGTCGGCCCCGTCCCTCAGGGTGGCGGCTGCTTCGGCCCCGACGGCCGCTACTTCTTCGGCCAGGCCGGCGGCAATGTCCGCGCCATCGACCCCGCCAACCCCGACCAGCCGGGCTTCCTCTGGCAGACCCGCGAGCACGTCCTTCTCGCGTGCGGAACGACCGACCCGATGACCGACGGCAACCAGTTCGACTACGAGCTCATCGCCATCACGAGGAACACCGCCGGTGGTGTGTTCATCGCGGTGGGAGATGTCGACGGCGACGGCTGCAGCCCTTACGACCCCGAGCCCTTCCCCACGGCCGTCGCCATCCCCGCCGGCTGCGAGATCGGCGTCTCGCCCCTCGACGGCACGTTCGTCATCGCCCGCGAAGGTTTCTCCGGCCTCGTC
>VYKP01000378.1_pt1 | contig 10908 bp, 3 predicted proteins | sample 5114551 | NCBI WGS metagenome assembly VYKP01 (sample SAMN12291777, study PRJNA351875) | freshwater metagenome | isolation source: freshwater lake | place: USA: Michigan, Baseline Lake | collected 2013-08-09
CTGCCGGGCATTGTCGGCTTTCACCAGGGTGCGACCGCGACCACCACGCTCGCGGCCGCCGAGGAAATCCTGGCCGGGTCGGGGGCGATGCTGGCAGCCGGGCGAGGCGGAAAGCTGCGCTTGGCTGATCCCTTGGCAACCGATGCGCCGCAATTCGAATTGCCCTCGGCCTGCGTGCTGTCTTGCGAGCCCTTGCCATTGCCGGCGAGTCTGAGACCCCTTCCACGCGCCATAGCGGTGCGTTGGGGACGCAACCATGCGCCGCTGTCCAACATGGCCGGCAGTGTCGCGGCGGCGGATCGCCAGCGCCTGTCGCAGGAAGGCAGCTTTGCCCGGGCGGAAAGCAGCCTGATCACGTCGCGCGTGGCGCAGCAGCGCGAGATCAGTTTTCCGGCCGCTTACTGGACCGAGGCTGAGGCGCTGGCGCGTGCCGAGAAATGGCGCGCCGTGCTTGAAGTCGGGCCGCGCATGGTCCGCGTACTGACGGATCGGTTCCTGGGGCAGATTGAGATTGGGCAAATCGGGCGCATCACGTATTCGGCCTTTGGGTTTGATGAGGGGTTTGTCGGTGTCGTTGTTGGTTGGCGGGAAAGCCTGACGGCGAGGCGCGTCGAAATCACACTCTGGGGGGCGGGCTGATGCCGGGGGCGTTCTTGCAGCAGGATCGGGTGGCGACGGGCAGCGTGGCATCGGCGCAAGCCACCATCGCCACCATGCAGATCACGAACCTGCAGGACCCGCAGCCGCGCCGGCGCGTGCGGTTGATGGCAAGCGCAGCAACGATCACGGCAGACCTGGGCGCGGAAGTGCCGGTGGATTGCGTGGCGCTGATTTCCACCACGCTTGGCGCGGGTGCAATGGTGCAGGCGCGGCTTGCGAATGCCGCGAATTTCAGCGTGACGCTTGCGGACACCGGGCTGGTGAATGCCGAGGCGCAGGATGAGAGCCAGGGGAATGTCGTGCTGGTGTTTCCAGCACCAGTGACCGCGCGGTATCTCCGCATTGATCTGACTGATGGCGCGGCGCCTTACATGGATATCGGCCTGCTTGTTGCGGGGCAGCTATGGCGGCTGCAGCGTGGCACTGCTTACGGCATTCGCGAAGGCCGGGTGATGCTCGATCGGCGCGACCGCAATCCCTACACCGGGGCAGAATTCCCCGTCCCGGCAATCCCTACACCGGGGCAGAATTCCCCGTCCCGGCCATTGTGAACCCGCGCATGGCAGCATTCACCTTGCCAGCGCTTTCCACCGCCGAGGCGCGTAACCAGCATCGCGACATGCTGCACCGGTTTGGAGCGGCGCGGGATACGCTTTGGATTGCGGAACTTGGCGACACCATGGCTGAGCGGAACCGCCGCGCAATCTGGGGTGCGATGAACGCGCCAGGAGAGGACTCCGCCATCAGCCGGGACAGCCTGCCGCTGGCGTCGCGGGGGTTCAGGCTGGTGGAGAGGGTGTGACGTTCTCTTACTAATCAGTCAAAGCAGCATTGCCTTTGTGCTGGATTGCCATGTCTGGTCGAATGATAAAGTACGCGTGACAGCGCGGAATGTGAGCCTGTCGACCGTGGATTTGCCCGCGGCGGCGCTGCATGTGGAGGTGGTGAAGAGAAAGGCGGGGTGACCAAACCCGCCCCAGAATAGAGGGGGGGCTTGCCCAGACATCACCATCGACCGAATGAGCCCAGTACCAAAATAACACTATTGCTCAACATGCCATCAGGTTTCAGCTTGGCATGACCAGCGGGCGATGGGTATGAAGCTTCAGGAAAGCTTCCAAATCCCGCGCAGCAAGGCGAACAGTCGCCAGCAACGCACGTCGCGTGTCGTCATACCCTTGCTCGGGCAGTAAACTTTCAAGTGTCGCCTTCTGCCGTGAAATTCGATCGAGAGTGAGGCGGGCGCGGCTGGCGCGAGCCTCGAAATCGGCAGTCTGCACGATACCAAGCAGAGCTGCGCCGAAGATGGGCAATATGGAGGCCATCGCGCCAAGTATGGCAGCAAGCCATCCAAGGTTGCCGATAAAAAGCACGATCAGTAGGAGAAATAGTGAAATGAAAGTCAGTTTAAATAGCCATCGGCCCAGCAGGTGAGCGCCTGCCTCCGTACCCGCACACTCGTCCAGCACCTCCTTGGCGCGCTCCGCCTGCTCAGGTAATTCGTGGTCGATCAAGCCCTGAATGACGGTTCGATGCCAAGCAGGAAGCAGTTCCCCGTCCGGCGGACCGATCTCGCGCGCTGTGGCCATCACATACCATTGCCACCAGCGCCCTTCATCTTGGAGGCGCTGAGCAGAACGAGGAAACTCACTAAATAGGGAAAGAGATCGAAGCTGCCGAAGGCTGGCCGCCAGCGCCCCATAATCAAGGTATCGCTCATGAAAGCCGTACTTCGTACTGCTACGATGTGCAAAATACATCCAGAGAAGCAGGCCAATCTCGACAAATAGAATCAAGGATTTTAAGACCAAAAACAAAGGCTTGCCTGCCTCCGATTCGATACCCCTACCCAAGATGGTTTGCACTAACCCGAATACTGCAAGGCTCGCAGCAAACGCAGCCAGAAGATAGAGTAACGTATATGTTCGGCGATAGCGGGCTCCGTAGCCCCGCGCGAGTGCATCCGCATGCTTATACCGGGCAAGAAGAGTCTCCTGAAGAATGCGTCGTTGCGGACAATCTCTCGCTGAACTTAGTCCGCCACCTCGGCTCGGCCTCGTCGAAAGATGGGCATTCCAGCGCTCCTCAACGCTCATTGGCGCAGAAATCGCAGTAAAGCGAAGCGACCTGTGGTGGGACGGGGATGGCCCGCAGGCGCGAAATAGACGGATGATTCGATCATAAATCGAGCATTGCGCACGCGGTTCTTTCCTATCGCTCAGAAAATCCTCATAGGTAACGCCGGGAATATCTGCCCCGCCCACCTCAGGCGGGCGCTGCAGGACATGTTTGACGATATTCGCCATATGATGCGCGTCAACTGGGCTTGACTCTGTGGTGCCGCTGATCACGCGCCTGTACCAATGTCGCGTCTCAAACTTTTGGGAATCACGCTCGACACAGTGAAGGCGGCGAAGCGCCTGCTCCGGGTTGCTGGGATTGATGACGATTACAGGGAGTCCTGCCTCATGGGCTTTTGCGGCCAGATCTGGGGCCCCACCTGGCCCCTGGGCTTCCTTCTGATCCCAGACAACGATCAATACATCGATCTCGCCAAGTAGAAATTCCGCTGTTGGTGTATGATCCAGCGCCCAATCCGGAGTTGCCGCATCGACACCACCGACCTTATCCGCCGCGCCGCCCACTTCGACCGGCGCTTGTATTGGACGAGGGCGCTGTATCGGCCTTCCCCCCGGAAGGAAAGGCGGCGGGTCCCCACGCGGTTCGCCCTGAACCTTCATCCGCCAACTCGACGGAAGCACAACCAGCCTGTCAGGGATCTCCAGAATCTCTCGCCAGTATCTGTCCTCACCTTCCCCGGACGGGAATTGCAGCAAGAAGTCTGTTTTCGCATCCGCGATGAATAGCTCATGCTCGCAGGGCAGGATCGTTACAATCTCCCAATCCGCGGGCGCTTCTTGCGCTTCCCGGGCACGGCGCTGTCTGGCTGCCTGAAGCGCTATCTGATCTGCCCCCATGGCTGCTCCGCACACGAGGCGCAGCAGTGGCTTCTGTGATGAATAATCGTTACGCCATTCCTCAGACGGGCTGTAGGCGGCCCCATGAGCGAATGGACTCATCGCAGCTTCCAGCAGGTCAAGGGACTGCTCAAATGCGGTCCTGATCTCGCCCTCAATCACGCCCAGTTCACTCTTTGGACGGCCCTTCATGAGCCGTCCAGGGCGATGCCCCGCAAATCCCAGGCGGAGCACAGCCCGTGGGCGGAAATCAAGCTCGGCGGAGGCGTCGCTCGGCATAGCGATACTATCCCAGGCTGGCAGCAATTATTGCTACCGCAGAATACAGTTTGGGGACTACAGTAACTACTGTAAAGAGTCCATGCACACGCCCACGCCGGGCCGCCCCAACGCCTCACTGTATGGCGCCACCTCACATGTGCCCATGTGGATATTGGGTGGCCACCGACAACCGTTAGCGTTACGGCAGGGATTTCTCCGCGCGCCCGCCCGGAGGTCCTAAAATGGATACAAGCCTGTTGATTGCATCTTGCCTCATTCGGTGTGGCTATCGTAGCGTGATCTCGCTCACGGGAGAGAAGAGCCAAGCAAATGGCAGAAAAACCTCTGGATTGGCCCGATGCGACGCGTTCCCTGTTGCGCGTTCCGGAACTCAACCGTATCGAGCATGATGCCAGGGGTCTGCTGAGCCGGGCACTCAATGGTGGCCGAGTGATCGGCTTTGTCGGCGCTGGCACCTCAATGGCTTATGGCCGCCTTAGTTGGCGTGACCTTGTGCGAATCAAGCAGGAGGAGGTGCTTAAGAAGGCGAAGAAAGGCGAATACAAGAGCGACTCAAGTATCCAGGATCTAATGAAGTTACTGGAACAGCAGCAGATCAAGGCTGACGGCACATCTGAACCGGATGCATTTCTGCCGGCCATGCAATTGACCGAACAACTTCAGGATCTAATGGATCGATTTGAGCGCAAGCCGGAACCGCTCTTCCGACAAGATATTGCCAAAATGGTCGGGGACGACAACGGTCAGCTTCGTCACATTCTGAGCGTCGGCCTAAAGGGTTTGGAGGATGTGCCTAGTGTGGGGGACCTGAAGGAAGGGAAGCTACCACGGGTAAGGCAGGCGGAGTTAATTCGAGACCTATGCAGTTTCGTAGAGAAGGAAAGTCAAAAAGATCTTATCTGTTCGTTCGTTCAGGAAGTACGCTCGTTAGTTCCCGCTGACCGACTTTTTACCCGCCCTTATCATCGTTTCGTTATTGCCAGTCTGTTATCATTATTAGATGATAAAACAAAAGAACAATGGCTGCAAAAAGAGAAAGAAAAATCCAAATATCCGCAGTCGAACCTCCGCGCTGACCTCATTCCAGAGGAGCGCGACCCTCTACGCCTCATGCGCAAGCTTCAAATTAGTCGTTTCCTGACGACAAATTATGATAGCGAAGCCGAGCGGCTTCTGGGCGAGGAAGGTCTTGTGAATCTCACCAAGGGCCAGGCGAATGATCTGGTCCATCATGAACGTGACGATCCCTTGGCGCCGGGCTCACGAGACTTTGTTTTTGACAAAGAACATACGGGCGAGCTCTTCGCCTTCGCGGCGCATACGCGACGTAGAGAGGCGACGGTGGTCCATCTGCATGGCCGAGCCGAAAACCCTGAGTCGCTGATCGTGACTGAAGGAGACTACCAGCGCCATTATCTGGCTGCGCATGGCAATCGGGGCCTGATGGAAGATTCATTGCGCGCTGCCTTCACCAGCAGCCCTCTTTTGTTCGTGGGTTCCGGTGTTGGTGAGGATGATCTGGTGCGACCCCTCCGCCAATTCGTCCGTGATCCGGTAATGGGTGAGGGGCGCGTAGCCATAGCGCTTGTACCCATGTGGTACGCCGATCAGAAGAAAGAACAAGGGACCGCAATACGAAATTTGCAACGTTACGGTGTCCACACGGTGCATTATGGGTATGTCACTCTTGGACAAGGTAGCGGTGAAAAAATCGAAAAGCGGTGGTTAGGCCCATTTCTTGAATACTCGCGCGATATCAGTCGAGTTATTGAAGGTTTGGCAGAAGGTTCATCAGAACTAAAAATTGCAGAGGCAATAGTAAAATTATCCGAACTACTCGAAAAAATTGCTGACCTCACTGGTGGAACTGACCCTACGACTATCGAGGGCGTTAAGGTTGACTCCTATCCTGGCCTAGCGATCAAAGACGAGATAAATTTGCTGAAGGCATTGGTCCACTTGGTCCAAGGTGAATATATTCGACTCGGAAAAAAGGTTGGAGTCGAACAGGATGTAGCCTTCAAAGCGGCCATCGATCTTTGTCTGAACGGAATTCAAGATGCAATTACCGGCGCCTTCCTTTGCGCCAGACTGATCCGTGTGCGGCAGGATTGGTCGGAATGGCGATCAAAATGGCTCGGGGTGACCACGCCTGAAGAGCCGAGCCGGGCGATCGAGCGGTGGCGTTCTGATCTGCCTCCTCAGGCTGAGCAGGGAGGTCAGCTGGGAACCGACGGATGTCAGCCAGCCCCGCACTTCAAAACCCCATTCCGCCGTCATCATGTCCGGTTACCGCAGGCCACTGACATCAGAGCAGTCCAAGACTGGTTTGCAAAAAATCCGGGCGGAAAGATATATGACGGTGCAGGAAAAATCGAAGATTTCAAAGATCTCTCGGAATCCGAAAAAAGAACCCTGTTCCGCCAAAAGCATAGATTGCTGCGGCAGCGGTTTGACGCACGGGCTTATTCGCCGACTTTTCTGTCCTTGCACAAGGCAATGGAACGGTCCTCTCATGGCCTCCAGAATTTGCCAGATGGGCGCAGAATATTCCTGCTTGTTGCGCATAGTGGCGTTGGGAAAGGCCATTTCACCACAGCCCTGGCCGAGGACGAATATCTGGACGTTTTTCTAAAGGACCTTGGCGATCACGCTGGTAAAGACACAAAGAAGCGTTGGCCCGCAGCCATGTTTAATCTCAGTTTTAGCCACGAAGTCTCCTCCACCTTCGATCAACTCGCGGCCTTCCTCCAGGACTGTGGCAAGGCTCTGGGTGGGGGCCATTTCAAACCGATCTCCGATTTAGCCGATCGCCTAAAGGGGGACCGGTTGAACCGCCTGGACGCATTACTGCGTGGTTGGGGTGATATGGCGAAGGATGGCCACTTCAACGGCAAGCGCGCGGTGGTTGTCTTCAATCGGTTTGCTTCCCTTTTCGACCCGGCTGGCTATGCCAAGAACGCCCAGACCGCGCAGCTATTCGAGTTGCTCACTGGCGAAGCCGCGCGCGATGCGCCGATTGATCTTGTTCTCATTTGCGGCGAGCGTTCGATACCACTCAAGTTTCGTCGCAATGATGAGTCTGTTCCGGGTGGCGGCCAGATCCGATTCCATGAATTGCGGGAGGAAGGACTTTCCGAAGGCGCGAGGATCCGTCTTGACCGGCGAATGACAGCATTTGCCAAGACTGATCTGTTTTCGCAGAACTTCATCCATCTAATGCGGCCGGCCAGGGCGATTTTGCTGGCGACCAGCTATTTCCCGAGCGTTGCGATGGCTATTGCTCTCCATGAGTCAAAGCCTGAAGCAAATGAGAGAGACCATGGAAGCCTCATCGAAGCTTTCTCCGCCGGCTCTGCGTTTGACCTGCGGATGAGTGTTCGGGAGGCTCTCGGCAGCGTTGAGGGAGATGATAAAAGAATTTCAGCTCGGGAGTCATTCCCCGTTCTATTGGCCGCAGCAGCATGGAGACAAGAAAATGGACAGAAATGGACGGATCTTCCAAGTCATCTGTTAGAACTTAAGCAGGATGAAGGAAAGACATTTCAGGAAGTATTTTACGAAAAGCTTACAAAAATGGGGTTCAAACATCCTGCGACAGTCCTCAAGAATAGCGAGAAGATCGACCTCAAATTTCGTGCACTTTATGAGGCCTGTGGAAATAGAAGGTTTGCCTTCACCTTACTGATGGCCTGTGCCTACCAATACCTTCTGCCTATCGCAGAGGCGCCATCAAAAGATAAAGTTGACGAGACGGCCATGCGCCGTGCCTTTGAAAAAAGCCTCGAATTTCTCGAATATATGCGCCTCACGCTGGAAGGGCTTCCTCATGCCCGTCGCGATGACCTTCTGCTGGAACGCATCCTTGACGCCTATCGCGGCATGCATGAGACGCCAAATTTTCCCCTGCCTGGCGGCTTAATTTCCGTGAAGATGGGAATGCCTTTGTTTGATCTCATGCAGGCGATCATTTGGCATCTCTCCGTCATCGGCCAGCCCGTCGTGACGGATGTCCTTCTGGAGATTCCTGCTATTGAGGCAGCTGCGCGAAAAGCGGCGCTAGCACCGGTGGAGGCGAACGCAACAGCTGACGAGGAAGCGTGCCATCTGCGTCATATACTCGTGGATGCACTCTTCCTGCTGGAGTTCCGCTGCCTTATCTTTGAACTTCATTCGTCTCATTTGAATCCTGCTGGGCGGGATGGTAAGGAAAATGATGGGCAACGGCGTTGGGCAGTGCATAGGCTTGTCCAGCGCCACGCCTTCCTTGCATTGCGCGCACCCTATGTCGATTATGCGAGTGCCGATCAATTTGCCCTAACGCTGATAAACAGCATGCCCAACGAGGTGCCGCGCCTCACGGCATCGGCATATCGTCGACTTGTCGAACTTGTGGCATCCCTAAGCGGCTACCCTGAGCCGGAGACTAGGCAATCATCCCATTCGGTTTGGCTTAAGGAACCAGAGGATGAAAATTCGGTGCGCGCTCGCTCACAACTCTTGCGCGCGGCACTTGGCGTGGTCCGATCCGCCCTTTCCATTCCCACCCTGCTCAGACTTGACACGCGGGAACCCGATTCTTTCCCCTTACCATTTAGCCATGATAGCCCAGTCCAGCGCGGGGTGTTGGAAGAACATCGCCTCATGCTGCGGTGGCTATTGCACCAGGCAGACGACCTCTCCTCATCGATCGAAAAGCTTCCAAAGGAGCGTGAGAAATTTATCACACGACCATTTTACGCTGAGGAAATCGTCTGGCTCCACAATGAAATCGCGACCCTGGCCTACATTCAGGGCCATATGGCTGATGCGGTTGCCGCATATAATCGGGCTGACGAAGCAGCCCGCACATTGCTTGAGCCGCTGGAAGACAGTCCTCTCCGGCGGCGTATCGCGTTGAATCGCGCAAATGCAGATATCGCACGTGGCAGGCTAGGCCAAGCTGAAACCACTCTGCGTCGCCTTGCCAGTGCTGATGACGAACACCCTGCTATCGGCCCGATTGCCCGGGGCATCCTCGGGCTTGTGCAGCATCTCCGAGGCCGCAAGGACGAAGCCGTAAAGGAATATGGCAATGCTGCGGACGCCCTGCGCGCCCTGCGAAGATCACGTGCGAGCGCCATTGTGCTGCGTCACCACGGCGATATGCTCCGCAGCAGAAAGGAATTTGCAGAAGCGCGCCTACTTCTGGATCAGGCGTATACCTTCGCGGTTGAAGGCAATCATGAAGATATGCGACACCTTATCGCTCTTTCTCTGATCCGCCTGGATTTGATTGAGGCTGAAAAAACGGGCTCCAGCGCCGCCGTCCGGCAAGAGCAGCACCGCAAGCTCGATGAGGCAGATACCTATGGGCGCGTGATGGGAATTGCGGCGCTGCAATGCGAAGTCGCATTCATTCGTACTTGGCTGCAAATTCGTGACGGCGATCTCAAGACAGCCGCCTCGGTGGCCGGTGGCGGTTTGGCGTTGGCAAGCGCGAACGACATGCAAATCCGCACCACGTCGCTTTTGCTTCTACTCTGCGAAATCTATGTTCAACGAGAACAATATGCGTCAGCGCAACCTTTGCTGGACGCCGCGCTGCGCCTTGCCAACGCCACCGAGTATCACTCCGCGCATCAGCGGGCCGCCGCGTTGTTGGCGCGCATCAGCTCTGTCACTGGGAAGATGTGAACATGTAGGGAAGAGCGGCCGCTTTGTGGGTTGTCCGGCGTCAGCGCCTATGGGACCAAATTGGCGATTTGAGTAAAGGAGGTTTTCTGGCTCATCGTAGCCCAAGGGGAGTGAAGGTGAGGCAGGAATCCTCCGCCCCACCCACGCGGGCGCCAGCCGAAAAACTGGTCCGCGATATTCGCCACGCCATGCGCAAGCACCATTCCGCCGAGGACAAAATCCGCAGCGTCATGGAAGGGTTCGACTGAGAGGAAGTCATTGAAAATAATCGAAAGTAGAGGTCAGAGAGTTTCGCCTTTTCGGTCTCCTTTCCTGCTCCAGTCGTCACCTAGCCGAACCAGGTGTGCCCCCAGGCGACCAACTAAACCCTCTTGAAAACAAAGCTTTTTCTGGCAGGCTTGAGGGTGCTCAAGCGGAACATTCCGGCGTTTTCTCTCCGAATCCCCGAATTCTCTCCAAAGCTTGAGGGTAGGCCGATTTTTCCAACAAGGTTTAACGCATTGATCTGAAATGGTTTTCAGTATGCTGCGGTGCAGCGTGGTTGGGAAATGGACTGGTGGGCGGTGGGGGCTGAAACTGGAAAGTTGATTGGGGACTACAAGGTTTGGGGGAGCGCAGACGGACTACCTTTCTGATTTTTATATATTTCTATTCGGCCCTGCCTGACCTTCGGCTCCAACCCCGCGAGAAAAAGTGGAATCGGCCTTGAGGTCCAGGGCTGCCAACCTCAGCGCTTGCGCAGCCGTGCCATGGCGGGGTCGTAGATGTAGCTGGTGATGGTGCCGTCCTTGATCCGGCTGACTGCCTCATCCACCGCGAAAAGCGGGGTCAGGAACCATTCCCGCGGCACGACGGGATTGCCGAAGCGATCCTTGATTTCGATATCAAGCCGCGCAGGGTCGAATACCCTGTGGATCAGACCCTCCAGCTTGGTTTGGTTGATGTTGAAAAGCTCATAAGTCGCCACGACCTCCACATCGGCCATCAGGAAAGTCGGCTGCAAGCGTGCCCCGGCGATGCGCTGCTCGACGCTCATGGTCGTCACGCCAATCTTGTGTACCAGGTCCCGATGCGCCGCCACGGTCGGGTGATCTGACTTGCTGCGCAGCACATAGATGGTGCCGGTCGCCTGGTCATCCTGCCCCTTTTCGCCGGAGAAAAGTGGCCCCGCGACGGGTTCGGTGATCCGCCGCCCTGCATCATCCTTGTTCAAGGCGCGTTGCAGCGACCGCATGAGCATATTGCTCTCGGTCCCATTATCGAAAATCACGCGCAGCCGGGCATCCGTGCGGCCTTGGGCGTTAGTGAAGAT
>VYKP01000302.1_pt1 | contig 10798 bp, 9 predicted proteins | sample 5114551 | NCBI WGS metagenome assembly VYKP01 (sample SAMN12291777, study PRJNA351875) | freshwater metagenome | isolation source: freshwater lake | place: USA: Michigan, Baseline Lake | collected 2013-08-09
GGCGGGGCGCTCGATGCACCGCATCGCCGCCGCGGCGAGGTCGGTCGGGCTGCTGTCCGGCCTGCAGCCCTTCCTGTCCGACCAACAGGCTCGGGAATGGCCGGCAGACGAGATCCTGTACCTTTGCACGGGTAGCCAGGGCGAGCCGCGCGCCGCCCTCTCGCGGGTGGCGGACGGGACCCACCCCTATGTCCGGCTGGGCAAGGGCGACCACTGCATCTTCTCGTCGCGGATCATCCCCGGCAACGAGCTGTCGATCGGCGCGCTGCAGGACCGCCTCTCCGACCGGGGTGTGCGGCTCTACACCGAGAAGGATCACCCGGGCATCCACGTCTCGGGCCACCCCTGCCGCGAGGAGCTGCGCGAGATGTACCGCTGGGTACGGCCGCGCATCGCCGTGCCGACGCACGGGGTGCGGCGCTTCCTGGTGGAGCATGCCAACCTCGCCCGCGATCTCGGCATTCCGGAGACGGTGGCCCCGCGCAACGGTGACTTGGTCCGGCTTTGGCCCGGAGCGGCGCAGATCATCGACGAGGTTCCGGCGGGCCGGCTCTACGTCGATGGTGGGCGTCTCGTGAGCGAGGAGGGGGAGGCCATCCGCGAGCGCCGGCACGCCTCGACCAACGGCGTTCTGGTGGTGAGCTTCGCGATGGACAGGCGTGGCCGCGTCGTTTCGGACATCGACGTGCGCGGCATCGGCCTGCCCGGCGACGCCGAAAGTCCGCTGGGCGACGCGCTGGACGAGCTGGCCGAGCGCGCCGAGCAGGCGGTCAAGGCGCTCAGGGACGAGGCGCTGGAGGACGAGCTGGTGATCGAGCAGGCGGTCGCCCGGGCCCTGAAGAAGGCCAGCCAGCGCATCTGGGATCGGCGGCCGATCGTGGAGACGATCGTCCTGAGACTTTGATCGTCTCAGCCTTCGAGCATCACCATGGTCCAGCCGAAGCGCGCCATACCGTCGACTCCTCGCTCCAGCGGGCGGGCGATGACACGCGAGAGTTCGTCCGCATCGAAATCCGTCAGGACGCGATCCTGAGCCAGGAGCGGATCATCGAACAACATCTGCAGTGAACTTCGATAGGATCGTCCCCGGGCGTCCATATGGATGTGCGGTGCCCGCATCCACTCCGGGCCCGCCGGATAGGCGGCGGGCTTGATCGTCGTGATCCGAAACTCGCCCTGGGCATCGGTGCCGATCTGGGCGAAGCCCTGGAAGTCTGGATCGAGAGGCGCGGTGTTGGGATCCGCTGGATGCGCATAGCGCCCCGCTGCATTGCAATGCCACAGTTCGACCAGGCCCCCGATGATCGGCCGACCCTGGCGATCCACCATCTTGACGATCAGCTGAATGACCTCGCCCTGCGCCAGTCCCGTGCGGCCGGCGACGCGTGTCAGGTCGGCATCGGTGTCCGTTGGTCGTATCACAGGATAGAAGGGCCCAAGCGTGATCGATGGCGTCACGGGCAGGGAATCCTGCGCCCGTGCACTGGTTCCGGCCAGTCCGAAGGCGATTCCTGCCCCGAGGACTCCTCGTCTCGGAAGTTGCATCATGTCATCCTCTCCAGTCCCTGAATCCCGGCCAGAGCCTTATCGATTGGGGTGAATTCGCTTATCGCCTTCGCCCACGCAGTGCCCCAGACTCTCGCTCGAAACTGGATCAAAGTCCGGGCTGCGTCCAGCCCAACCGATTTCGGTCCCGGGTCGCCGGGGCAGGGGTCACCGTGTCGCTGATCGCCGTCACGCCTTTCGCAGGTTTCTGACGGGGGCTATCAGGAGTCATGATCGGACGCCTCAACCACGTCGGGGTCGCCACCCCGTCCATCGACGACAGCCTGAAGCTCTATCGCGACCTGCTGGGCGCGACCCGGGCAGGGGTGCCGTTCGACCTGCCGGCCCAGGGCGTGCGGGTCTGCTTTGTCGACCTGCCCAACAGCCAGATCGAGCTGATCGAGCCGCTGGGCGAGGACAGTCCGATCCACGGCTTCCTCGCCCGCAACCCGAAGGGCGGGCAGCACCACATCTGCTTCGAGGTCGAGGATATCCTCGCCGCCCGCGACGCCCTGAGAGCCAGGGGGGCGACGATCCTCGGCACCGGCGAGCCGCGTATCGGTGCCCACGGCACGCCGATCCTGTTCCTGCACCCAAAGGACATCGGCGGGGTGCTGGTCGAACTGATGGAAACGCCGAAAGGGGAGACGTACTGATGCCGGTGGGCTGGTTTACCGCGGTCGCGATCTACATCGTCTGCTGGTGGGTCGTGCTGTTCGCCGTCCTGCCGCTCGGCATGGAGCAGAAGGACCTCGAGCGTCCGACGGACGGCGGACAGTGGGGCGCGCCGTCGGACCCGAAGCTGAAGCAGAAGTTCCTGACCACCACCTGGGCCTCGGGTATCGTCTGGGCCGCGATAATGGTGATCCTCGCCACCGGCCTGATCCCCCTGCCGGAGATCGGCTGATCCCGGCGCGGTCGTTGATTGCACGCACGACCGCCTAGCTTTCGCCCCGACCTCCCGGCTAAACGGGGAACCCGTTCCCCGCCTCTCCGAGAGATCGCATGCGCCTGTCGCGCTACTTCCTGCCCACGCTGAAAGAGGCGCCGTCGGACGCCCAGATCGTCTCGCACCAGTTGATGCTGCGGGCCGGCCTGATCCGTCAGGAGGCCGCCGGCATCTACGCCTGGCTGCCGCTGGGGCTGCGGGTGCTCAAGAAGATCGAGCAGATCGTGCGCGAGGAGCAGGAGCGGGCCGGGGCGGTCGAGCTGCTGATGCCGACCCTGCAGCTGGCCGACCTGTGGCGTGAGAGCGGGCGCTACGACGCCTACGGCCCGGAGATGCTGCGCATCACCGACCGGCACGAGCGTGAACTGCTCTACGGCCCCACCAATGAGGAGATGATCACCGACATCTTCCGGGCCTACGTGAAGAGCTACAAGGCGCTGCCGCTGAACCTCTTCCACATCCAGTGGAAGTTCCGCGACGAGCGGCGGCCGCGCTTCGGCGTGATGCGCGGGCGCGAGTTCCTGATGAAGGACGCCTATTCCTTCGATCTCGACGAGGCCTCGGCGCGCAAGGCCTATAACCGGATGTTCGTGGCCTATCTGAACACCTTCGCCCGGATGGGGCTGAAGGCGGTGCCGATGCGCGCCGACACCGGCCCGATCGGCGGCGACCTGAGCCATGAGTTCATCGTCCTGGCCGACACCGGCGAGAGCCAGGTGTTCTGCGACCGCCGGCTGGTGGAGATGCCGGCCCCCGGCGGCGATGTCGACTGGAGCGATCTTCAGTCAATCGTTGACGAGCGGACGTCGCTCTATGCCGCCACCGAAGAGATGCACGACGCCGGCCGCTTCGAGGCCGAGACGCCGGCGGATGACCGGCTGACCGCGCGCGGCATCGAAGTCGGGCACATCTTCTACTTCGGAACCAAGTACTCGGCGCCGATGAAGGCGAAGGTGGCCGGGCCGGATGGCCAGGACACCGAGGTGCACATGGGCAGCTACGGCGTCGGGGTGTCGCGCCTGCTGGGCGCCATCATCGAGGCGAGCCACGACGCCGGCGGCATCATCTGGCCGGACGCGGTGGCCCCGTTTGACGTGCAGCTGATCAGCCTGCGGCCCGATGATCCCAATGTGGCCGCCGCCTGCGAGGACGCGCTGGCGCGCCTGGAAGCCGCCGGGCTGGACGTGCTCTACGACGACACCGACGAGCGGCCGGGCGGCAAGTTCGCCACCGCCGACCTGATCGGCACGCCGTGGCAGCTGATGATCGGGCCCAAGGGCCTCGCCGACGGGGTGGTCGAACTGAAGCGTCGCGCCACCGGGGAGAAGGCCTCCCTGCCGCTGGCCGAGGCGCTCGGGAAGCTGACGGCATGACCCCCGCCGGTCCGTTCTCGGCCTGGGAGCTGGGGTTGGCCCTGCGCTATCTGCGGGCCAAGCGGCGCGAGGGCGGGGTCGCCCTGATCGCCATCATCAGCTTCGTCGGCATCATGCTGGCGGTGGCGGTGCTGATCAGCGTGATGAGCATCATGGGCGGCTTCCGCGCCGAACTGATGGGTCGGATCCTCGACTTCAACGGGCACATGTATGTGCAGGGCGAGGCCATCAACGGCCCGGATCGGGCCGAGGCGCTGGCGCGCATTCGCGACACGCCGGGCATCGCCTCGGCCACGCCCATGGTCGAGAACCAGACCGCCATCCGCGCCCGCGGCCAGGTGCTGGGTGCCATCGTGCGCGGCATGACGCCCGAGGATGTGCGGGCCCAGCCCTTCCTGCAGGAGAGCGTGCCGGCCGAGGCGCTGGCGGCCTTCGGCGCCGGTCGCTTCGGTGGTGACGGGGTGATCATCGGCCAGGCCCTGGCCGACAGCCTCGGCCTCCGCCCGGGCGATCCCCTGACCATCTACTCCCTGACCGGCGGTGGCTCGGCGCTCGGCTCGCTGGGCCCGTTGGAGAAGACCTATGTGGTCAGCGCCACCTTCACCGCCGGCATGGCCGACTACGATCGCGCCTTCATCTTCATGCCGCTGGAGCAGGCCCAGATCTTCTTCGGCAAGGACGGCCTGTGGGATGTGGTCGAGATCAAGGTCGATGACGCCGACCGGGTCGGCGAGCTGATCGCGCCGGTGCGCCGGGCGGCCGGCCCGCGCGCCGTGGTGACCGACTGGCGCGACCGCTCGGCGGCCTTCTGGGAGGCGCTGAAGGTCGAGCGGGTGGCCATGAGCATCATCCTCAGCCTGGTCGTGGCCATCGCCGCCATGAACATCATCAGCGGCATCGTCATGCTGGTGAAGAACAAGGGCCGCGACATCGCCATCCTGCGCACCATCGGGGCCAGCCCGGCGGCTATCCTGAGGGTCTTCTTCCTCGCCGGTGCCGCCATCGGCATCGGCGGCACGATCGCGGGGGTGATCCTCGGCCTGCTGTTCTGCTGGAACGTCGGCTCGGTCCAGGCGGCGATCGAGGCCCTGACCGGGGCCAGCGTGTTCAATTCCGAGGTCTATCTGCTGCCGCGGGTGCCGGCCTTGGTCGACCCGGTCGACGTGGCCTGGGTGGTGTTCTGGTCGCTGCTGATGTCCTGCGTCGCCAGCCTGCCGCCGTCGTGGCGGGCCAGCCGCCTCGATCCGGTGGAGGCCCTTCGCTATGAGTGATCGCGCCCCCGTCCTGTCGCTGCGCGGCGTCACCCGCACCTATCCGACCGCCCGCGGCGGGCTGACCGTGCTGAAGGGGGTCGACCTCGACATCTTCCCCGGCGAAATCGTCGGCCTGATCGGCCCCTCGGGCTCTGGCAAGTCGTCGCTGCTGCACGCCGCCGGCCTGCTGGAACGGCCGACCTCGGGCGAGATCCTGATCGAGGGAGAGGCGGTCGGGAGCCTCGACGAGCGCGCCCGCACCCGGCTGCGGCTGGGCAAGATCGGCTTCGTCTACCAGTTCCACCACCTGCTGCCTGAGTTCGACGCCCGCGATAATGTCGCCCTGCCGATGCGCATCGGCGGCGTGCCCGCCCGCGAGGCCCAGGCGCGCGCCGAGACCCTGCTGGAGACGCTGGGGCTGAAGGACCGGGCCCTGCACCAGCCGGCCCAGATGTCCGGCGGCGAGCAGCAGCGTGTCGCCCTGGCCCGGGCCCTGGCCAACCGGCCGCGCCTGCTGCTGGCCGACGAGCCGACCGGCAACCTCGACCCGGCCACCAGCCAGACGGTGTTCGAGGCCCTGCAGGCCGCCGTGCGCGAGACCGGCGTCGCCGCCCTGATCGCGACCCACAACATGGAGCTGGCTGGCCACATGGACCGGGTGTTCGCCCTGCGCGACGGCCATCTGGAGCAACGCCCGGCGGAGGGGCGGGCTTATTGAGATGCCGGACCCGATCGTTCTCTTGGCAGAGCGCGCTTTCGATCTCGTCTTGGAGACTGCCCTCGGCCGGCTTCAGAAGCGGCGCCTGATGGAGGCTCGCCAAATCTTGGCTAGCCGACTCCGTCGGGGCGAAGGCTGGGCCATCCACGAAGACGAAGCGGCCTCTGCGATATGGACCTATCTCCGCGCTGCAGAGGAAGGCGCAGCGCGGCTCAATCTTGAGCTGGTGGCCGAGGCGTTTGCCAACGAGCTGCATGAAGGCACTTTCGCGCCGGATGAGTTTCGCCGCCATGCTCTGCAGTTGGCTGGCCTGTCGCGGGCCGAGGCACTCCTACTTGGTAAGTTCGTCCGGGTCATTGAAGTCGATAGCGAGCACGAAAATCCATGGCTGCGCTTGAAGGCGTTGGTGGTTGGGCCTGGAAAGATGTTTCCCAGCGGCGCTGCCTTGGCCCAAGCGTGCGCGTCGCTGCTAAGGACCGGCTACGTTTATCCCGTCAGTCTTTTTGGAGAGATGGGTTTCTTCCCGACGGACGAGTGCAAGGCGCTCCGCAGGATGGTGGACATCGACGAGGTTGTTTCGTCCGCGCTTTGACGAGGAACTCGATAGGGTGGGGGGCCTGCTCGATAACCACCTCCCCTTGACCAGAACAAATCCGCAACATAGAACATTCCCGGAACACGCATCGGGAGGTTCAACATGCGTCGCTGGGCTCGGGATCTGATGTCGCTGGCGTCGTGCGGCGGCTTTGTCTGGATGGTGTGGCACGCGGCCCTGCTGGCCACGGCGGCCTGAGGCGATCCGCTTTCCCCTTCCCCTCGATGGGGAAGGGGCAGGGGATGGGGTGGGGCTGCGACGGCGCCGGATGTGGCGCGGGAGGCGGGACCGTTGGTCCCCGAAGGACGGCCGGAGCGCCGCGTGCGCCTGGTCCGGCAGCATCCGTGCTCCCACCCCCACCCCGACCCTCCCCCATCGAGGGGGAGGGAGTCGCTGAGCGAGGGTGCATCCACCCTCTACCGCCTACTCCTACAAGCTACCGACTTCCCCCCTGTCCACAGCTCCGTCGCGCCCGCTGGCCCGCGAATCGGTGGCGCGCGATAGGGTGGGGCCCCGGCCTCTCGCCGGGCGGGAATGAAGACCAGCATGGCCGAAGGTTTCGTCCACTTACGGGTGCGCAGCGCCTATTCGCTGCTGGAAGGCGCGATCAAGGCCGGCAAGATCGGCCGGCTGGCGGCCGACCACGGCATGCCGGCGGTGGGCGTGGCCGACCGCGCCAACCTGTGCGGGGCGCTGGAGTTCAGCCAGGCGGCGCGCGACGCCGGGGTGCAGCCGGTGATCGCCTGCGCCCTGCCGGTGAGCGGCATCGGCGGGCGGATCGAGGCGCGCTGGGCGCGCATGCCGACCATCTGCCTGGTGGTGCAGGACGAGACCGGCTGGCTCAACCTCTCGGCCCTGTCGACTGCCGCCTATACGGCCGCCGACGAGACCGGCGAGCCGGGCGTGGCCTGGGACCAGGTCGCGGCACATGCGGAGGGGCTGATTCTGCTGTCCGGCGGGCCGGACGGCCCGGTCGATCCCCTGTTCGCGCAAGGCCGCGGCGACGAGGCCCGGGCGGCGCTGGAGGCCATGCAGTCGGCCTTCGGCGACCGCTTCTATGTCGAGCTGCAGCGCCACGGCCGGCCCGAGGAGGCTGCCGTCGAGGCCGGGCTGGTGGCCTTCGCCTATGACCGCGACGCGCCGCTGGTGGCCACCAATGACGTCCACTATGCGAAGCCGGAGCAGGCCAAGAGCCACGACGCCCTGCTGTGCATCGCCGACGGCGCCTTCACCGGCCAGGATGAGCGGCGGCGTATCACCGACCAGCACTGGTTCAAGGACGCCGCCGCCATGCGCCGGCTGTTCGCCGACCTGCCCGAGGCCTGCGACTCGACGCTGGAGATCGCCCGGCGCACGGCCTTCATGGTCGAGACGCGCCAGCCGATCCTGCCGCGCTTCGACACCGGCGCGGGGCGGACTGAGGGCGAGGAGCTGCTGCACCAGGCCCGCGAGGGGCTGAAGGCGCGCCTGACCCAGGTCGAGCCGGTGGCTCCGGCGGAGACCTATGTCGAGCGCCTCGAATGGGAGGTCGGGATCATCCAGCAGATGGGGTTCCCGGGCTACTTCCTGATCGTGTCGGACTTCATCAAATGGGCCAAGCTGAACGGCATCCCGGTGGGGCCGGGGCGGGGCTCCGGGGCCGGCTCGCTGGTGGCCTGGGCCCTGACCATCACCGACCTTGACCCGCTGCGCTTCGGCCTGCTGTTCGAGCGCTTCCTCAATCCGGAGCGGGTGTCGATGCCCGACTTCGACGTCGACTTCTGCCAGGAGCGCCGCGAGGAGGTGATCGCCTATGTGCAACAGCGCTACGGCCGGGACCGGGTGGCGCAGATCATCACCTTCGGCACCCTGCAGGCGCGCGCCGTGCTGCGGGACGTCGGCCGGGTGCTGCAGATGCCGCTGGGCCAGGTCGACCGGCTGGCCAAGATGGTGCCGGCCAACCCCGCCAATCCGGTGACCCTGGCCCAGGCCATCGACCTCGAGCCGCGCCTGAAGGAGGCGCGCGACGCCGAGCCGGCGGTGGCGCACCTGCTGTCCACGGCGCTGGAGCTGGAGGGGCTGTACCGCAACGCCTCGACTCACGCCGCCGGGGTGGTGATCGGCGACCGGCCGCTGGTCGAGCTGTGCCCGCTCTACAAGGACCCGCGCTCGGAGCTGCCGGCCACCCAGTTCAACATGAAGTGGGTCGAGCCGGCCGGGCTGGTGAAGTTCGACTTCCTCGGCCTGAAGACGCTCACCGTGCTGGAGCGCGCCCGCGCCTATCTGGAGCGGCGCGGGCTGGCGCCGGACTGGAACGGCCTGCCGCTGGACGATCCACGCACCTATGAGCTGATGGCCTCGGGCCAGACCGTCGGGGTGTTCCAGCTGGAATCCCAGGGCATGCGCGACACCCTGCGCAAGATGCGCTGCGGCTCGATCGAGGAGATCACCGCCCTGATCTCGCTCTACCGGCCCGGGCCGATGGAGATGATCGACACCTACATCGACCGGAAGTTCGGCCGGGCGGAGATCGACTATCTGCACCCCTCCCTGACCGAGGTGCTGAAGGAGACCTACGGCGTCATCATCTACCAGGAGCAGGTGATGCAGATCGCCCGGATCCTGGCCGGCTACAGCCTCGGCGAAGCCGACCTGCTGCGCCGGGCGATGGGCAAGAAGAAGAAGGAGGAGATGGACGTCCAGCGCGCCCGCTTCATCAAGGGGGCGTCGGAAAAGGGCGTGCCGGAGGCTCAGTCCGGCGGCATCTTCGACCTGGTGGCCAAGTTCGCCGGTTACGGCTTCAACAAGTCCCACGCCGCGGCCTATGCGTTGATCAGCTTCCAGACCGGCTGGCTCAAGGCCAATCATCCGGTCGAGTTCATGGCGGCGTCCATGAGCCTCGACCTGTCCAACACCGACAAGCTGGCGGTGTTCTACCAGGACGCCCGGCGGTTCGGGGTCAAGGTCATTGCGCCCGACGTCAACCGCGCCTCGGCCGACTTTGACGTCGCCTACGACGAGGCGGGCGAGGGGGCGGTGCTCTACGCGCTCGGCGCCATCCGCAACGTCGGGCTGGAGGCGATGCGCCATGTGGTCGAGGTGCGCCAGACCGGCGGGCCGTTCGCCGACATCTTCGACTTCCTCGAGCGGGTCGATCCGCGCGCGGTCAACAAGCGGGCGCTGGAGAACCTGGCCCGGGCCGGGGCCTTCGACTCGATCCATTCCAACCGCCGCCAGCTGGTCGAGCAGGCCGATGTGCTGATGGCCTATTGCCAAAGCGTGGCGGCCGAGCGGGCCTCGTCCCAGGTCAGCCTTTTCGGCGCTGACCAGGCCCATGCGGCGCGGCCGCGACTCAAGCCGGTCGAGCCCTGGGTCGGGCCGGAGCGGCTGGACGAGGAGCTTTCGGCGGTCGGATTCTACCTGTCGGGGCACCCGCTCGAGGACCTTGAGAGCCAGCTGCGGCGCAAGCGAGTGACGTTCGTCGCCGAGGCCGTGAGCCGGGCCGAGCAGGGTCATGAAGCCTTCCAGATGGCCGGGGTGATCCGCCGCAAGCAGGAGCGCACCAGCGCCCGCTCCGGCGAAAAGTTCGCCTTTGTCGCCTTCTCCGACCCGACGGGCGAGTTCGAGTGCCTGTTCACCCCGGACGCCCTGCGCCGCTGCCGCGACCTGCTGGAGCCGGGAGCGTCGGTGCTGGTCAAGGTGCGGGCCAAGGCGGCCGACGGTGAGGTTAGGTTCTTCGGCGACGATGTCAGCTGCATGGATACGGTGCTCGACGACACGGGTGCCAGCCTGCGGGTACATGTCTCGGCGCGCGGGACCGACCCGGACTCGATCCGCGCCCGGCTGGAGCGGGCGAAGGCCGAGGCCAAGGGCGGGACGGTTTCGCTGGTGGCCTCGCTGGACGGGCGGCGCGAGGTCGAGCTCAGGCTGCCAGGGCGGTACAGGCTGGACGGGGCCCTGCGCGGGGCGCTGAAGGCGGCACCCGGAGTGTTGATGCTGGAAGACGCCTGATCCAGGGCCCGCCCTTGCCAACGGGGCGGGCCGGGGTGCAGATGCCGGGGGCCCTGCGGCGCGCCCGGAGCGCCGTGCTGACCGGATCGGACATGGCTGGCCGAAACGCCGACACCGACGAGACCCGCTTCGGTCGCCGCGCTTCGAACGTGGCGGAGGCGGTCGCCACACTGCGGCGGGGCGAGCTGGTGCTGCTGCCGACCGAGACCGTCTACGGCCTTGCCGCAGACGCCGCGCGGCCCGAGGCCGTGGCGCGCATCTTCGAGGCCAAGGCCCGCCCGCGTTTCAATCCGCTGATCGCCCACGTCGCCGACGCTACAGCCGCCGAGCGGGTGGCGGTGTTCGACGCGCGCGCGCGCCGCCTCGCCGAGGCCT
>VYKP01000304.1_pt1 | contig 10779 bp, 6 predicted proteins | sample 5114551 | NCBI WGS metagenome assembly VYKP01 (sample SAMN12291777, study PRJNA351875) | freshwater metagenome | isolation source: freshwater lake | place: USA: Michigan, Baseline Lake | collected 2013-08-09
GCTCCGCATCGCACGCGGCGAGCACATCCGGATGTGCTCGCCGCGTGCGATGCGGAGCAGGAAGGACTGGATCGCCAGGTCCGGCCGCTGCCTAGGGCCGAAAACGGTGAAGAACCGGAGCATCGCGGTGGGCATCTTCGTGAGGTGCCAATGGGTGTATCCGAGAAGCTCGCACGCCCGCTTGGTCGCGGCGTACGGGCTGATCGGCTCGCCGACATCGTCGGTCTCGGCGAATGGGACGCGGGAAGCGTTGCCGTAGACGGAACTGCTGGAAGCGACGACGACGCGTTCGCAGCCGGCCCGCCTGGCGGCTTCGAGGATCACGGAAGTGCCCTGCACGTTGGCGCGGGCATAACCGACGGGGTCCTCGATGCTGGGGCGGACGCCGGCTTTGGCCGCGAGGTGGATCACACCGGCGGGCTTGAGCTCGGCGAAGAGAGCGAACATCGCGGGAGCGTCGGCGATGTCGGCATCGACGGTCCGGAACCGTGCGCCGCCGTCGCGCTCCACCTCGCGGAGGTTCTGACGCTTGAGAGCGACGTCGTAAAAGGGATCGAGGTTGTCCACACCTACGACTTCGTGCCCGAGCGCGAGCAGCCGCTGCGCCGTCCACGAGCCGATGAACCCCGCCGCTCCGGTCACCACGATGGGCCGATCAGGCATCAAGACCTCCTAAAGGGGAGCGTAGTGGCCGAACGCGCCTCATCGGCGTGTTCACACCCAACCAAAATATGAACGAATCGCCCCTAAAAATCAAGCAGGGCGCTATCGGTAGACAGCGCCCCGCTGGAGGAGAGAGAGATCTTGGGAATATACACGAGTTATCGTCCCCAGGATCCCAAATCGATCAGAATCTTCTCAGATTTTGTCTTGACAACTGCCAAATAGGGTGAGTACCTGCGCGGTCGGCGCAAAAACGAACGAAGCCGCCGAGCGGAGGGTCCGCGCGGCGGCTTCACTCGATGCTGTCGTCTTAGCGCGGCGCGGGAACGTTCACGTCGGAGGACTTGGGCGCGGGTTTGCCTTCGCCGTCACCGCCGGGGCGGCGCGGGCCGCCTTCGCGGGAGCGTTCGAGGAAGCGTTTGATGGCTTCCTTGCGTTCCTCGGGGGACATGTTTTTCAGGCGCTCGCGGAGGCGTTCGGGCACGCGCGGGTCGTTCATGATTTCTTCGGGGGTCTTGCCCTTGAGGTCATCGAGGTTTCCGGCTTCGCCGGGCTTGCCCTTCTTCTGCATCTCCTCGGTCAGCCGCTTGATCTCGGCTTCGAGGAGCTTTTTCTGGCTGTCGGAGAGGGTCGACCAGGCTTTGGTCTGTGCCGTTTCGGGGTTGGGCCGCGAGGCGAGGATCTCCTGAATCCGGGCCAGGGCTTTCTTCGACGCTTCCGCGTCGGGTTTGGCATCGGCGGGCGGAGCCATCATCTCATCCTCGCCGGGCTTGCCGTCCGCCGGCTTGCCCTCGGGCTTTCCGCCTTCCTTGCCCTTTCCGTTGGGGCCCGGGCGGGGCCGGCCTTCGCCGAGCTTGGCGCGGTCTTCGGCGGTGAGCTGGCTTCGGAGGGAAGCGAGTTCCTCGCGGTTCTTCTCCGTGAACTCGCGCGAGGCTTTCTGGAAGTCCTCAAGCGCGGTCTTGATCGATTTTTCCTGCTCTTCGGTGAGCTTGTTCTCGCCGGCTTTGTCGCCGCGGAGGACGTCCAGAGCCTTCATGATGACGGGCAGACGGAGACCCTCGCCGGGGCGGCGATCGGCCTCGCCAAGCCCACGACCGCGGCCGGGCATGCTGTTATCACGGACCTTGGGCCCTTCCAGCGGGGCTTCCTTGGGCTTGTCCTGCGCCTGAGCGGTGCCCGCGGCGAAGACCAGGGCGAGCAAACCGGCTTTGAACAGATCACCAGTGACGCGATTCATGAGCGTTTCCTTTCGAGTACGGAACAGTCCTGCGAACCACCACGATTGCGGGAGAGGCGGTGTGCGATCTCCGACACGCGGACTAACGTTGAATCGGCTCGGTCATTGCCGAGCGTCCACTCCGGCCGCCCACCAGCGGTCCCGGGAGCGAGCCAACAAAGTCGGACCTTTATGAGCCTGAACAAAGACCAGATCTCTGCGGTTCTCCGGACCATCGACAACCCCGCCGCCGATGGCGACCTCGTCGCTTCGGGCGCGGTCCAGTGGATCGCTTGGTGCGACACCTACGGCAGCGTGAAGCTCAGCCTTCCGACCGGGGTCGCGCCGTCCACCATGGACCAGCTCGCCCGGGTCATCCAGCAGTCGATCGCCGCGATGGCGACCTCCTCGGGAAGCCGGCTGGACTCCCTCATCATCGAATACGTCGACCACGCCGGCGCGGTCGTGCACACGTCGCGGTTCGGCCAGCCGACCGGCGGCACCAAGCAGCCCGCGCCCGCTCAAGCGGATGCGGGGCATCGTCCGATCGGCGGGCTTGCGTCCGGCCCGGCACGCCAACCGACCCCGCAGGGTGCCGCTCCGACGATCCCGGGGATCCGTCGGGCGATCGCGGTGGGCGCGGGCAAGGGGGGCGTGGGCAAGTCCACGGTGGCTCTCAATCTTGCGGTGGGCTTGGCTCGCAAGGGGCATTCGGTGGGTCTGCTTGACGGCGACATCTACGGCCCGAGCATGCCGACGATGCTCGACCTTGGCGCGATGGACCAAGCGACGCTCGCCGGCCGGCTTGTCCCCTTCCGCGTGCACGGGATCAAAGCGATCACGATCGGCAAGCTTGTCGATGCCGACCGCCCGCTGATCTGGCGCGGCCCGATGGCTCACGGAGCGTTCAAGCAGCTTCTGGAGCAGACGGACTGGGGCGAACTGGATTACCTCATCATCGACCTGCCGCCCGGGACGGGCGACATCGCGCTCACGATGGCTCAGCAGCTTTCGCTGACGGGCGCGGTGGTGGTCTGCACGCCGCAGAAGGTGGCGCAGGACGACGCGACGCGGGCGACGCGGATGTTCCAGCAGCTTGGGATCGACGTGCTCGGCGTGGTTGAGAACATGTCGAGCTTCATCGGGGATGACGGGAAGGAGTACGACATCTTCGGCAAGGGCGGAGCCGAGACGATGGCTCAGCGGCTGGGCGTGCCGTTCCTGGGGTCGGTGCCGATCACGATGTCGCTCCGCAAGAACAGCGACGAGGGGGATCCGACGGCGAACTTCACCGGGACGGACGCGGCGGGCGTCCGCTTGGCGGCGTCGCTCACGACGCTGACGGACCGGCTTGAGTCGCAGGTGGCGATGGCGTCGCTGAAAGCGGCCTCGCAGCGGCCGGTGCTGAAGATCAGCTGATGGTCAGAGCCCGACGCGCCAGCGAGGGTGAAGCGGCGTGGCACCGTCGAACTGCGGTGTGCGATCGTCGTGACGACAAATGTGACGGCGGTGTTGAGTTGCGATGTGGAGACGTCGTTCCGCCTCTCCCTCGCTGGCGCGTCGGGCTCTGAAAAGTCAGGGTCTTGGCAGAATCGTCAAGAACTTCACCCACGGCCCGACCGCATCGCGGTACTGGTACGCCATGGCTTTGGCGATCTGGTGCGTGTGGCCGAGGTCGTGGACGACCCACGATGCGAGAAGCTGGGCGAGCGTGACCGGGCCGAGGTCGGGGTGAGCCCCTTTGGCCGCGAGCTGTGCCGGGGTCAGGTGCAATCCGCGAAGTTCGGCGAGGTTGGCTTCCCGGCGGAGGGCGAACTCGGTCAGCAGATCATCCATCGTCCGCGAATCGTTGAGCGTGTACATCGCGTAGCGGTCGAAAGCCGCGAAGGGCTTGCGGTCGCCGTGCTCGAGGATGTGTTTCGCACGCACGATCCAGTTGTGCTTCTCGCCCTCGATGAGGTGCCCGACGACGTCGAAGGGGCTGAACGTGTCGGGGCCGTAATTGCTTCTGGCCCAGAAGTCGCTCACGCCGCGAAGCACCGCGTCCAGCGTCTTCGGCGTGCGTTCGAGCACTTCGACGGAGCGTTCGAGATCGAAGGACATGGAGACCGCGCCGGACGCGTCTTCGGCGATGGGCTTGTCGACCGTCGGATTCGACGAGAGCGATGGCGCGGGGTCGGTCATGCGCAGAGTCTACCGAAGGCCTCGGGATTCCGCACCAGCTTTCGAAATCACCGCGGCAACCTTCCGGGTGCCGCGGCGCGTGATCAGCAGCCAACTTCGAATTCGCCGACGAACGTGTCGTAGTCGAAGAAGTCGACGAACCCGTCCCCGTTGACGTCAGCGGTCTTGCCGGGAGGGCAAACCACACCCTCGTAACAGGCGACAAACTCGTCGTAGTCGAAGAAGTCGAGGAAGCCGTCGCCGTTGAAGTCCGCACGGCACGGCGGCGGCAGTGCGGGGCTCGCGAAGCGGAAACCTGTGTCCACTTGCTCAATCGCCGGGGAGCCGGAAGCCCAGAAATTCGAGCCAATACCAAAGCGGGCGTTGTTGAAGAACGAGCCACCGCGCTGGAGTTTGTCACCGACAAAGAAACCATCCTCGTTCCACTCCCACACATTGCCGGACATGTCAAATGCGCCGTAGAAACTGGTCGTTCCCGCCGAACCGACGGTCGTCACATTGCCGTTCTGCCCGTTCCAGTCGCAACCAACGTCGTAGTTGACGACGTTCGGGCCAGGGTTGGCGATGTCGCCGGTCGTGGTTGCGGTCGCGACGGCCGGCACGATGTTGCTCTGCGTCGCAAAGCCCCAGTAGTTGTCGGTGTCGCCGCCCAGGCTGGCGGGCTGGTGGTACGCGGCTTTGTACCACTCGTGGTTGGTGGGAAGGAAGACCTGGTTGGGATTCGAGAGGTTGCGCGTGATCGCGACGAGGGTGTTTCCGTTCAAGGTGTACACGCCGCTCTCGGTGCCGCCCGAACCCTGCCCGTTGGTCAGCCAGTTGGCCATGCGGGCCGCGTCGAAAAAGTTCACGAAGTTCACGGGCTTGTTGCCCATGTTGGGCCTCACGGAATAAGTAAATGAGCCGTCCGTGCCCGAACGGGTGATGCCGCCGCGCGGGTTTGTGCCCATGTTGGCGTTGAAGAGTCCTCTGGGGTCGCTCGCGGCGACGGCGTTGAGGAACTCGGCGTACTGCGCGTTGGTGACTTCAAAGGTGCCGATGCGGTACTCATACGCGACCGTGCCGTTGCCGAAGGTTGCCGGATCGCCCGCGTTGCCGGCGTTGCCGACGGTCCGAAACTCGATGGTGACTTGCGCCGAAGCGACGGACGCGCCAAGGCCGGTCACGGCCGCGAGTCCGGCCACACTGATGAGAGACTTCACAGACATAACGTTCTCCTCGGGCTTGCGCCCGCACACACCATGCGGCGACAACGATGTCACCGCTGAACGCCCCCACGAGTTTTCTCAGCCCGGATCGTCAATACCGATGTGAAATCCGGTGATCGCACACGGCCAAGGTTCCGGTCACGGCCGCACGTACGGCCACGCTCAACGAATACTGCATGGAACACCCTCCCCCGGAATCTCTCCGAGATCCCAGTTCCCTTATGCCGCTTCTCGCGTCCCGGCGCCATGTCCACACTTGGGCCAATTTGGCCCTTCAGACATCTGAGACGCCCCGCTCCATGCTCCCATGTCCGCACCCGGATCCGGCATTGCGGACACTCTCTCAGAAAATCGCGAAACTTTGGGCGACGCGCCACAAGGGTGCCGGAGCCCCTCTGTAGCAATCCCCAGAAGGTCTTCTCCTGGCGTCATCGCGTCCGCGAGTTCCCGAACCGCTCCCGACCGTTTGGCCGGCCGGAGCGGCGGCGTGGAGCTGCACTCGCATGGACTTCGTTGCGAGTGGCTCGAAGGCTCAACAACTCTCGAAGCCATCTAAAGCGGCTGACTTCGACACCATGGCACCCGGCTCCCATACGGTCGCGGCTTGGTCAGAGGCCGTAGACCTCGCCCAGCTTGCCTTCGAGGTGGCGCATCAGCGGGTCGGCCGAGAGCGGCTTGCCCGTCACCTTCTCGCAGAGCTCCGCCGCGCGGTACCGGCGGCCGTGGGCGTGGATGTTGGTGTTGAGCCACTTCTTCAGCGCGGCGAAGTCGCCCTTGGTCAGGCGGGCCGGAAGGTCCTTGATCTTCTTGTTGATCGTCTCCCAAAGCTGCGCCGCGTACAGGTTGCCCAGGGTGTACGTCGGGAAGTAACCGACCAGACCAAAGCTCCAGTGCACGTCCTGCAAGCAGCCGCGGCGGTCGTCGGGGACCTTCACGCCCAGATATTCCTTGTACTTGGCGTTCCACACGCCCGGGACGTCCTTGACCGAGAGCGAGCCCGAAAGCAGAGCCCGCTCGATCTCAAAGCGGATCATGACGTGCAGGTTGTACGTCCCTTCGTCGGCTTCGACGCGGATAAAGCTCGGCGTGCAGGTGTTGACGGCGCGGTAGAGGTCCTCGACCTTGGCGGTCTTGAAGGCTCTCGCGTGCGGGCCGTACTGCTTCTTGACGTGGGGGAGAGCCCACTTCCAGAACTCGCGGCTTCGGCCGACCATGTTCTCCCACATGCGCGACTGGCTTTCGTGGATGCCCAGGCTGATATCGCCGGCGAGGGGCGTGCCCGCCGCGGGGCTCTTCTTCGGCAAGCCCTGTTCGTACAGGCCGTGGCCCATCTCGTGCATGGTGCCGTAGAGAGCGTCGGTGAACTTCTCGCCGCGGTAGCGGGTGGTCAGGCGCGTATCGCCCGGGGCGATCCCTGAGCAGAAGGGGTGCGTTGTCGTGTCGAGGCGGCCGGACTTGAGGTCAAACCCCATGGACTCAAGCACGAACAGGCCGAACGTGTGCTGGGCGCCGGCGGGGACCTTGGAGTCCAGGATCTTCGTGTTCACCTTGGTCTTGCTCGCGGCGACGCGGTGGATCAGGTCGCTGAGGCGTGCCCGCAGCGGGGTGAAGACCTGCTCGATCTCGGCGGCGGTGATGCCGGGCTCGTACTCGTTCAGCAGCGCGTCGTAGGCTTCGCCCCCCTGGGGCACGCCGTAGCACTGAGCTTTCTGCTTGCAGAGGTCCATCACCTTGGTGAGCCAGGGGGCGAACTTCTTGAAGTCGCTCTTCTCGCGGGCGTGCTTCCACTCTTCGGAGGCTTTGCTGGTGGTGACGGCCCATTCCTCGACGAGGCTGGTGGGGAGCTTGGTAGCCAGGTCGTAGTCGCGGCGCATCTCGCGGATGTTCGCGGCTTCGGCGGAACCTTCGGCGATGGACTTGCCGACCTCGGCTTCGCACGCGGCGATCAGGTCGCCGATCTTCTTGCTTGTCTTGCGTTCGTGGACGATGCCGGCGAGCAGGCCCTGCTGCTCCGCCCGGGCGTCGACGCCCCCTTCGGGCATGTACGTCTCCTGGTCCCAGCCCAGCAGGGAGGAGATGGACCCAAGGGTGGAAACCTCGCGGACGAGTTTGCACAGATCGGCGTAGTTGCTCATGCCGCGAGGGTAGCCGGGGAGGGGCCCCTGTCGCCCGCCCGCGTCCCCAAGCCTATTTCCCGCCGTCGGGGACCTTGTCCAGGATCCCACGGACGCGGCGGGCCAGCTGCTTGGGGGTGTACGGCTTCTGCAGGAACGCGATGCCCGTGTCGAGGACGCCCCGCTGGGTGATGACGCTGTCCGTGTACCCGGAGCAGAAGAGCAGATCGATGCTCGGGCGAACGGCCCGGAGCCGCTCGCTGAGTTCCTTCCCGCTCATCCCGGGCAGAACGACGTCCGTGACCATCAGGTGGATCTGCCCCGCGAAAGCGTTGGCGATCGCCAGGGCCTCCTCCCCGCTTGCGGCGACGAGCACCGAGTATCCAAACCCGCGGAGGGCGGCGGTTGCGATCTGACGCACCATCGGCTCATCCTCGACGAGGAGCACCGTCTCGGTGCCGAACCCCGGCGTCTCTTCCTTGGTTCGGCCCGTGCGTTCCGCTTGCCCGTCCACGCGGGGCAGGAAGATGCGGAAAAGCGTCCCCTTACCCGGCTCGGAGTAAAGCCAGATGAACCCGCCCGCTTGCCGGATGATGCCGTAGCAGGTCGCCAGTCCAAGCCCGGTGCCCTTCCCCGCTTCCTTCGTGGTGAAAAAGGGTTCGAAGATGTGCTGCTGGATCGACGTGTCCATCCCGACGCCGGTGTCGCTGACGAGAAGCATGATGTACCGGCCGGGCGCAACGCCCTCGTAACCGCGCGTGTACTCCTCGTCCAACTCGGCGTTGGAGGTCTGAATCGTCAGGATCCCGCCCTGCGGCATCGCGTCGCGAGCGTTGGTCGCCAGGTTCACCAGCACCTGCTCAAGCTGTCCGGGATCGATCCGCGTGACGCCCGTGTCCGCCGGAAGCGAAGTGACGAGCTGGACGTCCTCGCCGAGAAGCCGCTTGAGGATCGGCAGCAGGTCGTGGATGAGGGAGTTGATCTCCACGGTGCGAGGTTCGATGACCTGCTTGCGGGCGAATGCGAGGAGGTGCTGGGTGAGCACCGCCGATCGGTTCGCGGCTTCGCGGATGGTCCTGAGGTACTCGCGAGAGCTTTCCGTCAGGCGGGACTCCATGTCGATGAGGTCGGCGCTCCCGATGATGGCGGTGAGCAGGTTGTTGAAATCGTGCGCGACGCCGCCAGCCAGCCTTCCCAAGCTTTCGAGCTTGCGGGACTGGAGCAGGTGCTCTTCGAGCGTGCGCCGCTCCTGAATGTCCCGCACGAGCCCGACCCACTCGCGGATCGTGCCGTCCGGACCAAGCATCGGAACGCCCCGCATCACGAACCACCGATGCGACCGCGCGGTCCGGCTCCAGAGACGACCCTCGAACTCGAAAGCCGCGCGGGACTCGCGGGCCGCCTTCCACGACTCCTGCAAGCGTTCGCGGTCGCTCGCGTAGACGGCTTCAAGCCAGCCGCGGTCGCGGTAATCGTCCCACGTCTGCCCCGTGTAGTTCTGCCATGAATCCTGCCGCGCGATGAACCGCCCCTCGGCATCGGTCGTCCAGACGATCGATGCCGTCGCGGTCGCGAGGAGCCGGTAGCGGTTCTCGCTTTCGGCGACCCTGCTCGCCGCCCGATCGCGGTGCATGCGGGAGCGAGCCCGGACGTACGCCATCCCCGTGAAGGAAGCGGTGAAGAGAGCGCCGAACGCGCCCGTGATCCACGTCGAGAGATGGGAGCCGGCCTGCTGAAAGGACGCGCCGGTCGCGCATCGGACGTTCCATGTTTGGTCGGCGACCTGAATCGAGAACTCGCGGGTCAGGTCCGGGTCCGGAGAAGCCGGCTCGCCCGACGAGTAAAGCACCACCGAGCTTTCGCCCTTCCCGTCCCGGACCTCGAGCGTCAATCCCTCGTGCGTCTCGATGGGAACAAACCGCGAGATCATCGAGTCGATCCTGAAGGGGCAGTAGGTAAAGCCCGTCACGGTCCGCGTTCGCTCTTCTCCGCTATCGGGCACGCCTCCCGTGGAGTACACCGGAACGAACAGAAGAATGCCCCGATGCTGCTCGGTTTCCGTCTCACCCTTGAGGTTGACGATGGACGTACTGGCCGGTCGCCCCGAGTTCCGTGCTCGCTCCATCGCTCCGCGGGTGGTCGGCTCGGACCACATGTCCCATCCGAGCGCGGCTCGGTTCCTGGGGGTCCCCGGCTCGATGTAGTCCACGATGCTTCGCACGCCTTGGTCTGTCGCGGCCGGCGAGAAGCCAAAGCCCTGCCCGAAGCGTTCCCGCATCCGCGCCAGATGCGCTTCGGCCGCCTCAGAACTCCGAAGATACCGCACGAAGCCGATCCCTTCGACGCCAGGAAAGCTCTCGCTCTGCCAGATCCGAGCCATGTACCGCTCGAATTCGTCCGGGGTCACGTCCGCGCTCCCGGAGAAAAGGCCCGCGCTCCCCGAGAGGAGCGCGATGTACGACCGAAGCCGCATCCGGAGCTCTTCCACCAGATGCGCCGAGACCTGTTCAAACCGGTTCCGCGTCCGCGTCTCGTTCACCTGCCACACGCTGCGCGTGGTCACCACCGTCGCGGCGGTGCCGAGCGCGGCGACCACAAGCGGAAGCCAACCCATACTGAATCGAGCCCGTCGCAACAGGCACAATGTAACCCGATCCAAAGCCCCTCGCCGATCCAAAGCCCGCTTCAAGAACTCGGTATGCTCCCGCGATGACCACACTCGCCGTCATGCTCTCATCCCTGGCTTGCGTCTGCGGGGCGCTCCCTCCTTCCAACCCGCCCACGACGCCGCCCACGACGTCGCCCACGATCCTCGACCAATACAACCCCGTGTGGGCTTCCCCCTCCCCGAACGCATCGGGCTCCATGCCCATCGGCAACGGAACCCTCGGTGCCAACGTCTGGGTCGAGCCTTCCGGCGACCTCCTCCTGCTCCTCTCCCGCACCGACGCCTGGAGCGAGACCGACCGTCTGCTCAAGCTCGGGCAGATCCGCCTTCGCCTGGATCCCAATCCCTTTGTCGGCAAGGGTTTCCGCCAGGAGCTCAAGCTCCGGGACGGCGTCATCGAAATCTCCGACTCGGGCCGCTCCAAGCTCCGCGTGTACGTGGTTCCCTCGATCGACCAGATCCGGATCGAAGGCGATCTCGCCGCTGCGTCCAAGGTCAGCGTCGCCCTCGAAACATGGCGCACCACCCGCAAGACCTTCGAGAACGACGATGAGCTCCGTTCAAGCTGGACGATGCACTCGGCCCCGGCGGAGGTCCGCGAGCGGCTCATCTGGGAGTCGCCGGACATCGTCCGGACCGAGTCCGACCGCACCGCGCTGCTCTGGTACCACCGCAACGCGCACTCCGTGGTTCCTTTCACGCTCACGCATCAGGGATTGGACCCGATCA
>VYKP01000305.1_pt1 | contig 10778 bp, 2 predicted proteins | sample 5114551 | NCBI WGS metagenome assembly VYKP01 (sample SAMN12291777, study PRJNA351875) | freshwater metagenome | isolation source: freshwater lake | place: USA: Michigan, Baseline Lake | collected 2013-08-09
GCTGATCGCGACCGACGCCCGGCAGCGGCCCCCCGCGTGGGTCCCGATGCCCGAGATCGAGCGTGCGAGCGTCAACGTCGTCGGCAAGGAGGGCAAGCTGTCGTGGAAGGATGCTGATTTCTCGGCGTGGCCCCTCGCCATCGAGCGCCCGCCCAGCGAGGACGTCGTCACGCGGATCGCCCACGCCGTCGGCAAGCACGCCAAGGAGATGAGCAGGGTGCAGGTGCCCTTCGGCACCGTCGCTCCCAAGCGCGAAGAGCTCTGGACTCGGAGCACCTCGGGCGACATCCGCGTGCCCCTGGGCAAAGCCGGCGCGACGAAGGTGCAGCAGATGGTCCTCGGCCGCGGGACAAGCCAGCACGTGCTGATCGCCGGCCGCACCGGGTCGGGCAAGTCCACGCTTCTGCACGCTCTGATCACCAGCGCGATGCTTTGGTACAGCCCGTGGGAGCTTGAGCTTTACCTCGTGGACTTCAAGAAGGGCGTCGAGTTCAAGACCTACGCGAGCCACAACGTGCCTCACGCCCGCGTCATCGCGGTTGAGAGCGAGCGTGAGTTCGGCTTGTCCGTGCTTCGCAAACTCGACGCGGAACTGACGCGACGGGGCAACCTTTTCCGCGAGCTCGGCGTGCAGGACCTTGCGAGCTATCGGAAAGCCAAGGGCGAGGGGGACCTGACCGGCGCCGGTGCGAGGTCGTCGATCCCGCGCACGCTTCTGATCGTCGACGAGTTCCAGGAGTTCTTCACTGAGGACGACAAGATCGCGCAGGAGGGCATGCTCCTGATGGACCGCCTGGTGCGTCAGGGCCGCGCCTTCGGCATGCACGTGATCCTCGGAAGCCAGACGATCGGAGGCGCGTACAGCTTGGCTCGCGCCACGATCGGCCAGATGGCCGTTCGCGTCGCGCTCCAGTGCTCCGAAGCCGATTCGTACCTGATCCTCTCCGAGGACAACGCCGCCGCGAGGCTCCTCTCGCGGCCGGGCGAAGCGATCTACAACGATCAGTCGGGCATGATCGAGGGCAACAGCCCGTTCCAGGTCGTCTGGCTTCCGGATGAAGTGCGCGACTCGCACCTCGAGGACGTCGAAGCCCGCACACGGACCGAGGGTTGGAAGGGCGATCCGCCGATCGTGTTCGAGGGCAACGTGCCGTCGCACCTGCCGCGGAACCACCTGCTTCGCGCGGTGCTGGATGGGTCGAGCGTGCCGAACATGCCGACGATCTGGCTTGGCGAAGCGATCTCGATCAAGGATCCGACCTCGGTCAAGTTCCGCCGGCAGTCGGGGTCGAACCTGATCATCGTCGGTCAGCAGGAGCGGCCGACGCTCGGGCTGATCGTGTCTTCGCTGGTCTCGCTGGCGCCGCAGGTATCGCGGGCGGGCCGGCTCCCGTCGATCACGGTGCTTGACGGTGGCGTGGCCGACGCCGAATCCACAGATGAACTCATCTCGCTGGGCAAGCAGCTTGGCTCGGGCGTCGCGGCGGTGGTCAACGGGCGAGCGGCGGACGCGGCGGTCGCCGCGATCTACGAGGAATTCCAGAAGCGGCAAGCGAGCGACGGCGGAGCGGACCAGCCGCCCGTCTTTCTCGTCGTGTCGGGCTTGCAGCGATTCCGCACGCTTCGCAAGTCTGAGTCGGACTTCGGGTTTGACGACGGCGGGGCCGAAGCCGCGACCAAGCCGGACAAGCAGTTCACGCAGCTTCTCAAGGATGGCCCGAGCGTGGGCATCTTCACGATCGTGCGGGTTGACACCTCGACGAACCTTGAGCGAGCGATGGACCGCCGCATGCTCAAGGAGTTCGACTACCGCGTCCTCTTCCAGATGTCGGCGAACGACTCGAGCAACCTGATCGACAGCACCGCGGCGGGTAACCTCGGCCAGCACCGCGGCCTCCTGTACTCGGAGGAGACCGGCCAGGTCGAGAAGTTCCGCCCGTACGCCGTGCCGGACGCCGACTGGCTCGCGAGCACGCTGAGCTCGCTGCCGTCGCCGGTGGTCTGACATGGCTCTGGCGGCGGCGAGAAGCACGGAGAGAACGTGCTAGAATCGACCCCCACGGGGCGGTAGCTCAATTGGTAGAGCACTAGCTTTGCAAGCTAGGGGTTGAGAGTTCGAGTCTCTTCCGCTCCATTCCACTCGGTGCATCAGAATGCGATGAAAGAGCCCTGTTTTCGAGGGCTGAATCGCTTCGGGAGGGGGTAAGCCCGGGGGTATCTTCTCGGCGTCCATGTGAGTCGAATGGCACCGAATCGCGTCGGATGAGCTGTGCGTCAAACTGGGGGCCAATCACTCCCCATCGTGCCTTGCCGTCGGTGCCGGTTGCCCGCTGTTCCTCCCGCCCGGGCGTCCGAATGGTCGGGAGCTTGGCGACGGCGCTCGCCGTGTTGTGAAGGCCGAGGGCGATGTGGCTCTTCACGGTCGTTCGGTCGTCGCTATGCCGCATGATCTTCTACGCGACGCCCGAGCGGATATTGAAGCGTGTGGTCGAAGCATCGGAGCTGGATGCGCGGCGAATCTTCAGAAACGAAAGCGGCCTCGGGAAGAGTCCCGAGGCCGCGGATCAGTCCGGTGCTCAACGAGCGGTCGCTCCTATGGAGCTTCGATCGTGATTCTGTAGTCATTGGAGAGGCGAGCGGAGCCGCTTGACGCCGGGTTGGCGACCTGGAGGCGTGATTCGCCGAGACGGAGGACTTCGGTCTGGCTCACTGTCGCTCGGATCAGGCCCGCGCTGGTTCGTGTGGCGGGAATCTGCGAGCCGTTCCAATAGACCCTCGCGCCCGGGGCGAAGTTCCTTCCGACGATGGTGAAGTTGTGCGAGTCGGGCGGGGCGAGGCCGTTGACGGTGACGGGGAAGAGTGGGGGCTCGTTCTGTGTCATGGTGCGGTTGCTGACGCCCTTGATGCGCGGCGTGCCCCAGCGGACGTTGAGGGTCATGGGGACGGAGACGCCGCCGCTGGCGACCTGCTGGGGGTTCTGAGAGACTCCTCCGCCGTTGATCAGTTCCTCGGTGTAGTCGGTCCCGTTGGCGGGTGTGGAGACGGTGATCATGCGGGTGCCGAAAGCGTTGAGGTTCGCGGCGGGGATGTAGGCGGCGAGGCGCCCGCTTCCGATGAACTCGGTGCGGAGGGGGGCGCCGTCGAGGAAGACGACGGAGCCTGGGGTGAAGTTGCCGTACTTCTCGCTTTCGTACCCGGGGAAGAAGGGGACGGAATCGGGTCCGCCGACAACAATGCGGAGTTCGGAGCCCGCCGCGATGCTGCCCGGATCGACCTCGGCAGGGGCGAGCCTGTTGATGACGGGCTTGGGGGCGGGCACTTCGACGATGACGGAGCGGCTGGGGCCGCCGCCGGGGCCGGGGTTCACAAGCTCCATCGTGAGGAAGCCGGGCGAGGCGTAGACGCCTTGCTGCATTTTGGATCGGAAGTAGCCGTCGTTGACGAAGGGGCGTTTGCGTTCGAGCGGGATGCCGTCGACGAGGAGGGTGGGGAAGCCCGGTGGGCAGGGGACGTTGGGGTTGGTGTCCCAGGGCTTGAAGTCGGGGAAGTACTCCGTCGCGGAGAGGGCGTTGCCCGCGAGCGTGGCGTTCCAGAGGGAGTTCCGCAGGAGCGTGTAGTAGTTGCGGCGAGCGATGAAGGAGTCGTTGCCCAGGGGCGTGCCGCCGTCGACCGCGATCACGCCTTCCTCGAGCCACTTGGGATCGCCGGCCCAGATGGGATCGACGAGCCCCTGGAAGTTGGGCATGGGGTGCTCGATGGTGAACTCGATGGTCTCGGACTTGCCGTTGTTGTTGGTGACCCAGAGGCGAGCGACGCCGGGGAGGAGGAAGAAGCGCTTGGGGACCTGGACGAGCAGAGCCTGCTCGTTGAGGCGTGTGGTGGCGAGGGTCTCGGTGCGTCCGCAGTGCTTGATGCGGGCGGAGTTTCCGCCGACACCGGTAAAGAACTTGCGGCCGTAGAGGACCATGGGCTCGGTGCCGACGGCGAGGGCGTTGAGTTCGGCCTGGGTGGGGGTGCGCTGCTCGTAGATGATCATGCGGGCGGTCTCGCGGCTGCACCCGATGAGCTGAGGGAAGTTGTTGGCCGCGGTGGAGTTGACGACGATGGGAGCGCAGACGACGTCGTTGGGGAAGTCAAACTCGTTCGAGGTCCTGTCGAGGATGGTGACGCGTCCGCCGTTGAGTTGGTTGGACACCCCATCGACCAACGTCGGGCTGAGCAGGTCCTGTTCCAACGCTCCCGGCGCGAGATCCAGGTCGATGATGTCGACGCCGACGACCTCAAGGGCCGCGTTGATCTGGAGGGGTGCGAACCCCGCGACGGCGCCGAAGCGGAAGCCTGTCTTGTTCTGGAGCGAAGCCCTGACGCCGAAGGTAGGGGTGATGGTGAATCCGCCGGCGGGGAGGTCGGGGCTGTCGACGCTGGCTTGGTACGAGTAGTTTCCGTTGGTGTCGACGACGCGGGTGAGGTAGACGCGGGTGGTGTTTCCGGTGGAGTCGTAGAAGAGGTCGACATACGGCCTCATCACGAGGTCGAGGTCTTGCTCGAGGTTGATGCTGCCCGCGAGGTAAGCCTGAAGGAGGGCGAGTTCGACGGAGGCTTCATAGTCGTCGTTCCCGACGGGTGTGCCGTAGCCGAAGGAGAGCGGAGTCCCGATGGCCAGGGTCGAGACCAGATTGGTCACGCTGACATCGGCTTCGAGGAATGTCTCGCTGAGCCTGCTTGAGAGCGTCATGCCCGCGGCGCCGTCGGTGTAGAAGCCCTCGGTCCCGAGGTTTGGAAAGCGGGCACTCCCGCCGACGAACTCTCCGTAGGGATCGGGAAGGAACTCGCCCAGATCGATCCATGCGCCTCCGGGGGGGATCGGGAGGAGGTCCAGGCCCACGAGTTGCTGGGTGTAGTCGAAGTTGCGTTGGCCGACGAAGAGATCAAAGAACGGGTTGGGCGCCCCAAAGGCTTCGAGGACGGTGTCGCGCCCGAAGAGTCTGGCGCTCACGTTGGCTTTGATGCGGGCGTAGATTCCGGCGTTGATTTCCGGGCGGCCGTTGGTGATGAGTTCCATCCCGTTGGCGTCGGGGTCGAAGTTGATGGTGATGTTGACGGGCTGCCCGACATTGATCTCTTCTTCGCCCGGGATGGCGATGGCGAGTTCGCCGGAGACGGTGGCGTCGTAGGAGCCGCCGTTCACGGAGGACCTGAAGAAGACGTTGAACTGACCGTTGGTGACGTTGATGTCGAGCCCGCCGCCGGCGGTGCCCAGGCCGTAGTTGATCTCTCGCTGGGTGAGGCCGTCGATCCCGCCTCCGGGCAGGTTGTTGAGCGTGTCGATGACGGAGGTGACGTCGACGGTGAAGATGTTGCGGTCTTGGTTCGGCCAGCCCTGGGCGACTCCGCCGAGGTCGGGACTCGCGGGGAACCAGATGCTGTTTCCTTCGATGCGGACGACGGGGTAGGACCTTGCGATCTGGGGGATGGAGACGTAGGGCTGTTCGTACTTGATGAAGAAGAACTCGTGGCTGAGGAATGAGCCGTTGCTGGCGGCGAGAGCGGAACGTTCGCCGCAGACGAAAACACTGCCGCTGGCGTCGATGAGGAAGTCGATGATCTCGACGGCGCCGTTGACTTCGGTGTTGTCGAAGACGGGGCTGCGTTGGTATTGCCACACTTCGGCACCGGTGGCGGGGTTGAACTTGCGAACGTCGGTGGACATCCTGGTGGTGCCGTAGGTGATGGCGGCGTAGGGGTTGCCGATCCAGTCGAGAGCCAGCTTGTAGGGCTCGCCGGTGGTGCCGAAGGAAGGGGCCACGTAGCCCGCCACGGCGGTGCCGGACGCGGTGTACTGCTCGATTCTGGCGGTCGCGCTTCCTTTGGAGCCGAGGACGAAGACGTTGCCCTTGGTGTCGATCTTGAGGTCGACGGGCTTGCCGTTGGTGACGGTTTTGGTCCAGAGCGGTGCGCCGGTGGCGGTGTCGAGTTTGACGGTGTTCCAGTCGTTGGTGGCGGTGCCGGTGTAGACGGCGACGTGCGGGTTTCCGGCGGCGTCAAGTTCGAGGGCCATGCCGGAAGAGCCCGCCGCGCCGGTCCATGTCCAGTCGGCGATCCCGTCATAGGGGCTGAGCTTCGTGACCTTGACGATGTTGGCGCTGGTGGTGTACATGAAGTACACCCCGCCCCTGCGGTCACAGACCACCTTGAGCGGCGTGGAAGCGATCAGCGTGTCGGTGTTGATCCAGATGCGTGAGAGCGTCGCGTCGGGGTTATGTCGGGCGACAAAGCAGCGGAGGTTCGCGCCCTGCGAGTACGCGCCCGCGACGTAGAGAATGCCCTCGGGGTCGAGAGCGGTGCTGAAGACCGTCGCGCCGGTTGCGCCCGAGGCAGCGGTGAAATCGCGATCGTTGAGGCGTGCGCCGGTCGCGCCGTTGAGTTGGGCGAGGTGGTATTGCCCGTTGAGTCTTCTGCCGCCTGTGAAGAGGTTGCCGCGGAGGTCGGAGACGCAGGCCTTTCCCTCGAGGAAGTTTGAGTTCCCATCGCCGAGCCGATAGTTCTGATCCCAATTCTTGGTATACCCCTCGGTCGCGTCGGCAACGCCCCGCAGTTCCGTCGCTTTCATCTGCGTGTCGCCGTTGGGGGAGACAAGCGTGCCGACGAAGGTGACGTCCCCTTCGACGTTGAGGTCCATGTCGAAAGCGAAGGTCTCGGCCGATGCCGCGGTTGCCGCGGTCGTGTAGTCCCACGAGAGGAGGACAAGGTTGATGCCTCGGTCGCCGAAGTCACCACGGTCGCCGAACCCGCCGTCCTGATCGGGGCTGGGGCGCAGGCTCGGACGGACCTGCGCGAATCCGTACCCGTCGTTCAACTGGTCCGGGCCGACAGCCTCGTCCCACAGGGCTTCTTGCAAGTCCAAGTCGAGGTTGTTCCAGTCGAGGCGCTCTCGGAAGGCGATGCGGTCGGCCTGGGCGCGTCGGTCGATGGCGCTCTGGCTGTCCGGCGGCTCATGGAAGGGCTTGGAGTTGAGCGTCTCGAAAGCGTTGGGCTTGATCGTGATCTTGGGGCCGGCGGTCGTCGGGGTGCGGGTGGCGGCGGGCTGCTTGTTGTCGGCCTTGCCGTCGCTTTGGGGCTGGATGGGTGCCGCGAGGCCGACTGCGGCAAGCATGGTTGTCGCGATGATCGCAGCGATCGTCGTGGTATGTGTCCTGGTCTTCATGGTGTGGTCTCCGTGTCGAGCGTGATTCACTTGGAAGAGACAACCACCGCGTCGGCCTGAGCGGGCTGAACCGGGCGTGTCCGCGGCGTGGTGTTCATCTGCCCTTTGGTCTCGGGCTGTCCGAAGAGTTCGGGTCGGAGGTACGTGCCCTTCTCGCCGTCACCCTTGAGGCGTTCGACGGGGGCTCCGTAGACCTCGACAAAGCGATCGTTCCGCTTGGCTTTGATCTCCCAGGAAACCTTGCCGTTGGGCGTGCCGCCGGCGACCTTGAACCGGTTGCCTTCGACCTCGGCAGCGATGTGGAGCATCGGGGCCGGCCCGCCGACGGAGGTGAGCATGTAGCGGGGGTCGATGTTGATGGAGGAGAAGTAGTCGGGGAGAATGATCCAGGCTTCGCCGCTCTCGTCGAGGGGCGCGATGCCGGAGTAGACGTTGAGGACTTCGGGGCTTTCCATGCTGTAGTGCATGAGGAACTTGTTCTCGGGGTCGAGGGGGTGATCGATCATGAAGCTCTTGGTGCCGGAGGCGCCGAGGCGGCCGTTGGCGTAGACGCCAAAGGAGGATGCCCCTGCGGCCTGCCCGTAGACGCCGAAGTTCGCGCCGCTGCGGAGGGCTTGCCCGAAGACGCCGACAGCGTTGGCGGCGTTGCTGTCGGTGTAGGCCCGGACGCCGTAGGTGACGCCGGTGTTGGCTTCGGCGATCGCGTGGACAGCGGTGCCGGCGTTGCTGTAGGAGATGAAAGCTCCGGCGACGGTGTCGAGGGTGGTGGCGTTGGCGATGCCCCAGATGCCGACCCCTCCGGCGAGGTCGGTCTCGAAGGTGCCGGAGCTGAGGCGGGTTGCGGTGAGGACGTGGAGCATGGTGTTGTCGGGGGTCTGGGTGCCGATCCCGACGCGGCCGTCGCCCTGGATGCGCATCGTCTCGTTCATCGCGGCGCTGTTGCCGTACCCGAAGATGATGCTCGCGAGAGAATTGTTGGTGTGGATCTGGAGTTGGTTGGTCTGGATGCCAAATCCGTAGTGGTCGGCGGCTGTGCCGAAGAGAGAGATCTTGTCGCCGAGGACGTTGGCGAAGTTGAGCGGGTAGGCGGGGGTCGTGGTGCCGATGCCGACGTTCCCGATGAAGGAGTTGACGAAGTCGCCGAACGCGTTGGGCTCGTTTCGCATCGCCACGTTGGGCGACAGGCGATTGTCGGAGACAGTGCCCGTGCTCAGGTTCGTTGCGTTCAGAGCGGTGAGTGCCGCGCCGTTGCCGGTGTAGATGTTGGCAGCGTTGCTGAAGGTCAGGGCGCCGGTGTAGGAACCGGAAAGACGGGCGGAGGGCAATGTGCCCGTGGCGAGGTTGCTCGCGTTGAGCGCGGTCAGAGCCGCGCCGTTGCCGGTGTAGACGTTCGAGGCGTTACTGAAAGTTAGGGTCCCGGAGTAAGCACCCGCGAGGCCGGACGCGGGGACTGAGCCGGTGAGGTTGGCTGCGTTCTGATAGAACGAGGCGGCCTGCCCGTTGAGCAAGAGCGCGTTGGCGGCGGTTGTCGCGTTGACCGCGCTGTTCGCAGAGACGGCGGTGTTTGCACTGTCGGCGGTCGTGGCGCTCACCGCGTTGACGGCGTTGGTCGAGTTGATGGAGTAGGCGGCGTTGGGCGTCGCGAGCATCGCTTGACGCGGGGCAAGGGTCGTCATGCCGGTCGCGTCGGTGCAGTCCAACCCGGTGTCCGGCCGGACATCGACTTCGAGGAAGTACTGCGTGCCGTCGAAGACCATTCCAAAGTCCAGAGCGGCTGTGAACCGCCCGTCGACCAGGATGGAGTTGTCCACGCAGAGCGTCGGCCCGACTTGAACGCCGCCGGCGAGCAGGTCATAGAGGCGGAAGCGGAGGTCGTGTGCACCGACGGCGGGCACGCCCCCGGCGGAAAGCTCGCCGCGGTAGGTGAATGTGGAGTTGAGCGGGTCGGCGCTGGCGATGCAGGCGATGACCATGCCCGCCGCGGCGGCGAGGCGCGTCGCGACGCCGTGAGCGTTCGTGTTGAGGTCTGACTTCTGTGACTTCTTCATGGGCAAACTCTCCGAGGGGCGTCAAAGTCCGGGAACAGGGGATTGGTCAAACGCGGAACCCGAGACGAGAACCGGTCCAAAGGTCACAACGGGAACGCGAGGCCCGCGGCGCAAGAAAACTGCGGCTTCAAGCGACAACTTGGTTGGGAGGATGCGGCGATCAAGCCGCATAGCGTCGGCCCCGAAAGAGAAGGGGTTGCCGCATCGGCCGGAATCACGGGCGGATCGGGTACGCAGGGGCTCTCGGTGAGCCTACCTGGACGGTTCGAGTTCGTCCTGGTCCTCGGGAGCGGGCTCGACTGGCGCCGGCTCGACTGGGGTGGGCTCGACTGGGCTTTGCGGGCCGGTCAGATCGCTCTTGAGTTGTGCGAGGGCGGCCTCGGCCACGCTCAGGTTCACCGAGTGTGGGAGTGCCGCCGTAGCGAGGGCGATCGCCTCATCGACGTGGGCGAGGTGTTTGATCTGGCGGCCGGCGGAGGCCATGTTGATGAGGAACATCGCTCGACGGCCGTGGCCGACCGGAGCGAACTCGTCGCGCCTCGCCCAGACTTTATCGAGGCACGCACCGAGGCTTGCGTCCTCTCCGACCGCCTTGGAAGCCTGCTGAATCTGCTCGACCTGCACGGCGAAATTTCTCGTGAGCCCGACAGCGTCCTTTCGACCCGGGGTGCCTCTCTCGATGTCAGCAAAGACGAGCATGAGGCGGTAACGCAGCGCCTGGATGGCCCATTCCTGGTACTCACGGGCGTGGTCCGGCCACGCGGCGTAGACCTTGCACATGTACATGGCGAGTTGGCGGTGCGCGTCGGTCGCATTGGGGAAAGCAACGGTGTAGGACTCGATCGCGAGGAGCCCGTACTTGGCCGCCCTTTCGTGGTTACCTGTGGCGTGGTAGGTCTGGGAGAGCGATCGGTAGAAGGGCCCGCGCTCCGAGACGTTCATGTGCTCACCAACCATGAGGCTGAGGCGATCGGCCAGAGCGACCGCGTCATCCTCGCGGCCGATCTGAAGGCTCGAACGCATGAGGCGGGTGAGGATGCGGATGTTGGCGGGGTCGGCCGGGTCGAGCCAACGGGCTCGCTCGGTGACGAGCGTGTGAAGCCGGATCGCCTCGGCCGGGTCCGCGTTCTTCGCTTTCTGGGCGCAGGCGATCATTTGGCTCAGGAGCGAGACCGAGAGCCCGGGCTCAAGGCCCGGGGTGGCTTCCGCCAGTTCGAAGGCTTCGCGGAAGTACTTGTTCGCTCGACCGAAATAGAACCGGCTGATGTTCTGCCTTCCCGCTTGATCCATCGCGCGGATGAGCAAGAGGTGATTCTGGGGGTGCACCTTTTTGATGCGTTCGACGGCGTCCTCGGTGAGCCGGATCCGCTCTTTCGCGACCATGGGGCCGCTGCGAGCATCGGCCTGTCGCAGGACCGCGTCGATCGTCCGCTCGTCGTCGGGGCCGAGAGCGCCCTCGAGCAGCGCGACCGCCGCGGCCCACTCCTCGGCACCTTCCTTCTCGCGTCCGGCCGAGACAAGCACGC
>VYKP01000308.1_pt1 | contig 10759 bp, 8 predicted proteins | sample 5114551 | NCBI WGS metagenome assembly VYKP01 (sample SAMN12291777, study PRJNA351875) | freshwater metagenome | isolation source: freshwater lake | place: USA: Michigan, Baseline Lake | collected 2013-08-09
AGGTTGAGTCCGATCACGGCGCGGTCGACCCAGGCGCGCACTTCGGCGAGCGCGCGTTCCAGTGACTCTGCAGATGGGGTGTTCGTCATCGCCGGATTATGCCTTCGGCTGCAGGTGTCGAGCGGCGGCCGTTCGGCGTGCGGAGGCCCGCCATCGGGCCCGCCATCGGGCCGGCCTGCGGGGGCTTTCCGTCGACGCCGGACATCGCCCTATAATCGACCGAACCCTCTGCGCGGCCCCGCCGGTGTTGCCATCGCCGCCCAGTGCCGGTTCGCCGACATGACCGGGGTGCCTCGCGCTGAACCGCCCGCGTGAGGTCGGCGTCGTGAGGTGGGAATCCGGCCCGCGACCCGAGGGCGTTCGCAGGGCGAAATGCGGACAGGAGGCCGACGAGCTTCCGTCCACCATCGACAAGACCAGGCCGGACACGGTGCATCGCGCGATGTACCGATGATCACGGGCGGCAGATCCGGGGCGTCGGCCCGCGTCGGATGCAGCAGAAGGGGGAGCAACGATGACACGCGAAGGGGAGGGATCCCGTCGGCGGCAGGGTTGCGGCGGTCGCCGGGAGCGCGCAGACGGTATCGGGCGCATGGCAACGTCCATCGATGGCGGCCACGCGCACGCACGGTGGTCGCATGATCCCGCCAGCGGTGGTCGCGGCGATCCGTCGGTGGAGGACGGCGCGGACGTCGAGGCCGTGCGCCGTTGGTCGCGTGGCAGGCCGCTGGTGGCGCCACTGGTCATGCACGGTCAGGCGGGGGCGCCGGGCGGCTACGATGAGCTGGGGATGGTGGCGCATACGGTGCTCCGCTATCACCCGCACCTGCTGACCGAGTTCGAACGCAAGGCGATCGTGGCCTTCGATGCGCGATGGCGTATCGCGCTCGCGCATGATCCCGAGGTGATGCAGCATCAGTTGAGGCAGGCCGGCATGTTCGACACCCCCGGCCTCGGTGCCGTGATGTCCCGCGGCTACGAGACGTTCTGTCGGGACATCGCCGCGCGGGTGCTGCTGGAGCATGCGACCGATCTGGTGCTGAACCGATGTCCGCGCTGCGATCGGATCGTGCGCACACCGAAGGCGCGCCAGTGCCTGTGGTGCTTTCACGACTGGCATTGATGCGGGGTGTCCCGGGCTGGATAGCCGGCGTATGCTGGCCGGGCAGGTCGGATCGGACCCTGATGCTGGCGTCCCCATCCAGGCGTTCGCGATGCCCGGGAAGGCTCCGCTGCTGCATGCCGATGTCGACGGTGCCGCGTCCCGCGCCGTCCTCCCCAAGGTGCCCTGACACACCGGCCGCACCACACCGAATCCCGACGTCGCCGTCGACGTCACGCGATCTCTTGCGAATGCGCCGTCGCCGACGATTCCTGCATCCCTCGCCCGTATGGACGTGCCCGCCTTCTCGCGGGTGTCATCACCGCCGTCGATGATTTCGCTCCTGACTGGAGCACCACGGTAAGCAGGGCCTGGACGTAGTCGCAGATCCGATCGATGCCGTCGCCGGACGACGTTCGGCGAGCGACATCGTCACCCCATCCGATGCCGCAGTCCGGGCGAGGAGGTCATGCCATGGGAGAAGTGCTGGATCGATGGTTCCTTTCCGGCCGCGGAGTCCTCGTTGCCATGGCGCTCCTCGCCGTGGCGATTCCTGTCGCGAGCCATTGGACGAGCCTGGCGGCCGCCGATGCCTACGAGGTCCGCCTCTCTTCAGGCCAGCAGGTGCCACCGGTCCGTGGCAGCACGGGGCTGGGCAACGGGGGCTTCTTCGTGAGTGCGGATCGGTCATTGGAAGGCAGCATCGCGACGTCGGGCATCGACGGTACGGCTGCCCATCTGCACGAAGGTGCCGTCGGTCGGGTGGGCCCGGTCATCGTTCCGCTCGAAAAGCGCGGTGATGTCTTCGTAGTGCCGCCTCACACGCGATTGACCTCCGGCCAGATCGCGAGCCTGCAGGCCGGCCATGTCTACGTGAGCGTCCGCAGCGTCCGGTATCCCGACGGCGAGCTGAGGGCGCAACTGGCCCGGCCCGCGATGCGCCCATGATGTTGCGACAGGCCGAGTGACGGGCACGCGCGAGGATGAATGCGGGCTTGGGGGCCCGCGCCCATCCCGTCAGGCGGCGCGCGATGTCGTCCCGACGTCCTGCCCCCACCGCTCGAGCATGGCGCGCAGCAGATCCACGGTGAACGGTTTCCCGAGGTGATCGTCCATGCCCGCGGCCATGCACAGTTCGCGATCGCCGGCGAGCGCGTTGGCCGTCAGCGCCACGACCGGGGTGTGCGGACGGCCAGTCTCGGCCTCGATGGATCGGATCGCACGCGTCGCGTCGTAGCCGTCCATGACCGGCATCTGGCAGTCCATCAGCACCAGATCGTAGTGGCCGTCGCGCCAGCGTTCGACGGCTGCCGCACCATCCTGCGCCACATCGACCTCGCACCCGATCCGCTTCAGCAGGGCCGACGCGATCTGCTGGTTCACCGGGTTGTCCTCCACCAGCAGGATGTGTCGGGCCAACGGTTTGCTGTCGGACGACGTGAAGGCGACCGGCAGCGCGCGCGACGCGGGCTCGAGCAGTGCATCCCGGATCGCCGCAAGGCGCAGGGGATGCGGGACGACGGTCTCGATCGCCGGGTGCGGGGGATGGCCCGTGGCGTGGCCGGCAGGCGCTGTCACGATGATCCGCCAAGGGGTCGGCGTCGTGCCGTTCGCCGCTGCCGGCAGTTCCGCCCAAAGAGGATCCCGCAGGGCCGCGGTGTCCACGATCCATGTCGCGGGGCAGGTGCCGGACCGGATGGCCGCGGCGAGGTCGGCCACGGCGTCGAAGTGCACGACCGGCGCTCCGAGGTCCGACAGCAGTTCCGCAAGGATCGTCCGAGCCCGCGGCCCGTCCTGCAACAGCGCCACCGGCAGCGGCGCCGTCGGGGCAACCGAGGGGACGGGCACCGCAGTACCGGGCTTCGCCGGCAGCAAGAAGTGGAAGCAGGATCCCCGTCCCGCCACGCTGTCGAGGACGATCCTGCTGCCCATCAGGCGCACGAGTTCACCGCTGATGGCGAGCCCGAGACCGGTGCCGCCGAACATGCGGGTGGTGGTGTCGTCCGCCTGGGTGAAGGCCCGGAAGAGACGGTCACGCGTGGTGTCGTCGATCCCGATCCCGGTATCGATGATGCGGAAATGGAGGCCGTCCGTCCCGCCGACCGCGCGGGCGACGTCGACGGCGACCTCGCCCTTCGCCGTGAACTTGACCGCGTTGCCGAGGAGGTTCGACAGGACCTGTCGCAATCGCAACGGATCGCCGCGGACGGTGGCCGGCAGATCGGGCGCCACGCGGCAGGTGCAGGTGAGCCCCTTCTCGGCAGCGGCCGGCGCGAACAGCTCGGCCACGCTCTCCACGACCTCGCGCAGGTTGAACTCGATGTCCTCCAGCGCCACCTTGCCGGCCTCGATCTTGGAATAGTCGAGGACGTCGTTGATGAGGGCGAGGAGCGTGTTGCCGCTCTGTCTCAGGACCCCCACGAAGCGCTTCTGCTCGTGGGTGAGCGGCGTGGTGGCGAGCACATCCGCGGCGCCCAGCACCCCGTTCAGCGGCGTGCGGATCTCGTGGCTCATGTTGGCGAGGAACCGCGACTTCTCGCGCACGGCCTCCAGCGCCATGTCGCGGGCCACCGCGAACTCCTCGTTCTGGGCGTGCAGCTGCGTGGTCGCCTGGAAACGCGCCCGGTTCACGAGGAAGAGCAGGGTGAAGATGACGAGGAATAGGCCGGGCTGACTGACGACGTACAGCGCCTCGGGATCGATGCCGCGGTGCGTCGCGAAGCCGTGGCCCGAGAGTGCCATGACGCCCATCACGAGCATCTCGATCAGCACGACCCCGAACCAGACATACGCGCGGCTCGACAGGCCGGCGATGCTGAGGGCGAGGGGCACGATCATCAGCCACGGCGCCACCGCGGCGGAGAGACCGCCCTGGTGCCAGGTGAGAAACGACGTCACGGTGAAGATCGCCGCCGACATGCCCTGCAGGGCGATGTGCGCGCTGCGGGTGGCGAAGTACAGCGGCAGGGTGGCGACACCGCCCACCGTGCAGACGCCGATGGCCATCGCCCCCACGGGTTCACCGAGAACGAACGCGTACACGGGGATGTAGAAGGCGGCCGCCATCAGCAGCGCGAGCAGGGCGATCACATAGATCTGCAACTGGTACGCGGTCTCGCGTCCCGGCGTGTCGGCGACGCCGCTGATGACCCGGATGAGTCGTCGGATCCAGCTGGAGGGTCGGGTTTCTGGCATGGCGTGGTTAGCGGCCCGGGCGCCTTCCCATTGAGGGGCGACGATCGGCGGCCACGCGTCTAGCGCGGCGTGCCCGGTGGGCCGCGTCGCGGGTTCCGGTCGACTCGCGCGCCCGATTTTGGTGTGCGCTGCCCCGCGGCGGGGCGACGAGCCATCCGTCCGGCATGGCGCCGTGCCGTGGAAGCGCTTGAATTCGCAGGAGATCGTCGCGTCGCCGGGCTCGAGTCGGGTTGGCCCCGCAATTGCGGTAGAGCGGCATCCGCCCCAGGCGTGCCCCGATCCCGGGAAGGAAGTCGCCATGACCCTCGCCGCCATCGATGCACAACCCGCGCTCATCAGCATCGATCCCGCACGCACCGCGCTGATCGTGATCGACATGCAGCGCGATTTCCTCGAGCCCGGCGGCTTCGGGGAAACCCTCGGGAACGACATCTCCCTCCTCACGGCGGCCGTCGAGCCCTGTCGTGCCCTCATCGCCGGGTTCCGCCGACACGGGCTGCTCGTGATCCACACCCGAGAGGGGCATCGCCCCGATCTTTCCGATGCGCCGCGCGCGAAGGTGGAGCGCGGCGAGCCGCGGTTGCGCATCGGTGCCGAGGGGCCGATGGGCCGCATCCTCGTCCGCGGGGAACCCGGCCACGACATCATCCCCGCCCTCTATCCGATCGCCGGCGAGCCGGTCATCGACAAGCCCGGCAAGGGCGCCTTCCACGCGACGGACCTCCACCAGATCCTCCTGAACGAGGGCGTGGAGAACCTCATCGTCTGCGGCGTCACCACCGAGGTCTGCGTGCACACGACGGTGCGCGAAGCCAACGATCGCGGCTACCGCTGCATCGTCCCCGGTGACTGCTGCGCTTCCTACTTCCCGGAGTTCCACGAGGTGGGGCTTCGCATGATCTCGGCCCAGGGCGGGATCTTCGGATGGGTGACGGACTCGACCAGGATCCTCGCTGCACTGGGCTGAGCCGTCTTCGTGTCGTCGCGCGGTGTGAAGCACAAAAGGGGAAACCAATGAACGCAAAGCCTGCCGTATGGAGCCCGGGGGACTGGAATGCCTTCTTCGGGTTCGGGACCAACATCCTCGTCAACCTGCTGGTGCTGACCGGCCTGCTGCGCTTCGTGGTGAAGATGCCGGACGACATCGTCTTCGGCCGCATCCTCCCCGCCACCGGACTCATGCTGTGCCTCTCGACGGTCTACTACGCGTGGCTCGCCTACGACCTCGCGAAGAAGACCGGTCGCAACGACGTCTGCGCGCTGCCGTCGGGCATCAGCGTCCCCCATATGTTCGTGGTGACGTTCGTCATCATGCTGCCCATCGCGCTGAAGACCGGTGACCCCATCAAGGGCTGGGAGGCCGGCCTCACCTGGGTGTTCATCCAGAGCTTCGTGCTGATGGCCGGCGGCTTTGTCGCGCCGATCATCCGCAAGATCACCCCGCGTGCGGCACTGCTCGGCACGCTCGCCGGCGTGTCGATCGCGTTCATCTCATTGCGACCCGCGCTCGAGATGTTCATGACCCCGGTGATCGGTGTCGTGTGCTTCGTGATCATCATCGCGAGTTGGTTCGGCGGCCTCCGGTACTTCAAGGGCATCCCGGCCGGCCTCGTCGCGATCGCCGTCGGTACGCTCATCGCCTGGGGCTCCACGGCACTGGGCCTGAACTACGGCGGGCTCACGCTGGAGAAGCTCGCCGGGTCGGTCACCAACTTCGGCTTCTCGATCCCGCTGCCGGCGTTCGGGCACGTGTTCTCGGGCTTCGACTACCTCGGCGTGATCCTCGTCACGGCCATCCCCTTCGGCATCTACGATCTCGTGGAGGCGCTCGACAACGTCGAGAGCGCGGCAGTGGCGGGTGACAGCTTCCCGACGACGCGCGTGCTGACGGCCGACGGCGTGATCAGCCTGATCGGCTGCCTGATGGGCAACCCGTTCATCAACGCCGTGTACATCGGTCACCCCGGCTGGAAGGCGATGGGCGGGCGCATCGGCTATTCGGCGGCGACAGGGGTGGCCGTGCTCTTCCTGTGCTGGCTGGGGATCATCTCGGTGATGACTTCGCTGGTGCCCGTGGTGGCGATCTCGCCGATCCTGCTCTACATCGGCATGCTGATCGGCGCGCAGGCGTTCCAGGAGACGCCGCGCAGCCACGCGCCCGCGATCATCCTCGGCCTCATGCCGCACCTCGCGGCGTGGGGGAAGCTCCAGATCGACAACGTGCTTGGCGCGGCCGGCACGAACGCCGCGGCCGTGGGGCTCGACAAGCTCGCGCAGACCGGCGTCCTGTATCACGGACTCGAAGTGCTGGGCGGCGGGGCGATCCTCGGCGGTCTCGTGCTGGCAGCGATCGCCGCGTTCGTGATCGATCGCGAGTTCACGAAGGCCGCGGCATTCTCGTTCGCGGGTGCCGTGCTGACGTTCTTCGGGTTCATGCACGGCGAGGCGATCGGCATCGCCCAGACACCTGCGGTCGCGGTGAGCTACCTGATCGTCGGTGCGTTCCTGCTCACGTGCTCGAAGGTGGGTGTGATGTCACCGAAGCCCGCCGAGCACGGCGAGATGCACGGCGGGGCGATGCCGAAGCTGGCGGACTAGTTCGGCGGGAGACGCGGGTTCGGACGGTGTCCGGACCCGCGAAGTGGCCTACGCGGCCACCGTCCCGCCGAGCCGCTGCTGGATGATCCCTTCGGCCTCGCCCATGATGCGGTCGATGAGTTCCTTCACGCTCGGCACGTCGTGGATGAGTCCCGCCACCATGCCGCAGCTCCACGCGCCCGCTTCCATCTCGCCCTGCTGCATCACGCGCGGGTAGACGCCGCCGACGAGCTCGCGGATGTCCTCGATGCCGAGACTCGCGCCCTTGTCGCGTTCGATCTCGAGGATCTTCTCCACGGCGGTGTTGGTGAGCACGCGTTCGGTGTTGCGCAGCGGGCGCATCACGAGCCGCGTGTCGAGTTCGGTCGCCTTCACGATGGCGTCCTTCACGTTCTGATGCACCGGGGCTTCCTTCGTCGCGATGAAGCGCGTGCCCATGTTGATGCCATCGGCGCCGAGGGCCAAGGCTGCGACCAGGGAGCGCCCGTCGGCCATGCCGCCGGAGGCGACGAACGGGATCTTCAGCTTCTCGGCGGCGAGGGGCAGGAGGATGAAATTCGGGACGTCGTCCTCGCCGGGATGGCCGCCGCACTCGAAGCCGTCGACGCTCACGGCGTCGCACCCGATGCGCTCGGCCTTCAGCGAGTGCCGCACCGACGTGCACTTGTGGATCACCTTGATGCCGCCCGCCTTCAGTGCCGGCATGTACTGCTCCGGGCTGCGGCCGGCGGTCTCGACCACCTTCACGCCCCCTTCGATGATCGCGGCGATGTACTCGGGGTAGGGCGGGCTCTCGAAGCCGGGCAGGAAGGTGAGGTTCACGCCGAACGGCTTGTCGGTGAGATCGCGGGCCTTCGCGATCTCGCGGGCGAGGAGTTCCGGTGTGCGCTGCGTGAGGCCCGTGATGATGCCCAGCCCGCCGGCCTCGGACACCGCGGCCGCCAGTTCCGCGAAGCCGACGAAGTGCATGCCGCCCTGGATGATCGGATGCTGGATGCCGAGGAGTTCGGTGATGCGGGTCTTCATCTGGGAGGTCCTTTGCGTGCAGGCGAAATCGGATACTGGTCGTTCCGATTATGCCAGCGCACCTCCGGATGACTGACCGGCGGTTCCGTGGGCCGCCAGGGCGACCGTCAACCCTCGGCGACCCGCTTCGCGATGTGCGCGAGCGCTTCGTCCACCCGGTCGATGAGGATCAGGCAGACGTCACCCTCGCCGAGACTCGTGAGCGCCGTGTCGATCGCAAAAAACTCACCTCGGATCTCGTCGATCGACTTCACCCGCGTCGCGCCGGCGAGGCCCTGGCGAAGCAGTCCGATCACTTCTCCGTCCGCCCGGCCGCGCTGGGCGGCGTCCTGGTAGAGGATCACGTCGTCGAAGCTCGCCCCGACGATCCGTGCCTGGTCGATGATGTCCTCGTCGCGTCGGTCGCCCGCTGCGCTGATCACCAGCGTCCGCCGCGCGCCGGGCCAGGCATCGAGCGCCTGCGCGAGCGCGATCAGCGCATCGGGGTTGTGGCCGTAGTCGGCGATGATCGACGCGCCGCGATACCGGAATTCGTTGAAGCGCCCGGGGACGGTGACGGCATCGCAGTCGAACGCGGCGAGGGCGGCCTCGATCGCGGCCCAGTCGAGTCCGAGCGCCCAGGCCGCGGCGACGGAGGCGAGGACGTTCTCCACCTGGAAGTGGAGCGCCCCGCCGCGCGTCAGCGGCACGCCGGCAAGCGGGATGCGCCGCACTTCCTTCCGGCCCGCCGCCACGACGATGTCGCCACCGTTGACGGAGACGGTGCGCTTCCCGCGGGCCCGATGTTCGGTCATCACGGCGATGCCGGGGTTGCGCGCGAAGAACGTGACGTTCCCCGGGCAGACAGGCGCCATCCGAGCGACCTGCGGATCGGTGGCATTCAGCACGGCGGTGCCGTCCTTGCCGACGCTCTGCACGATCACCCGCTTCAGCACCGTCAGTTCCTCGACGGTGTCGACGTAGTTGAGTCCCAGGTGATCGCCCTTCCCGATGTTCGTCACCACCGCGACCTTGCAGCGGTCGAAGCCGAGGCCTTCGCGAAGCAGGCCGCCGCGGGCGGTCTCGAAGACCGCGGCATCGACATCCGGATGCATCAGCACGTTGCGCGCGCTGCGCGGACCGCTGCAGTCGCCGGAGTCCATCTGGAAGCCGTCGACGAAGACGCCGTCGGTGTTGGTCATGCCCACGCGCAGGCCCGACTTCGCGAGCAGGCTGGCGATGAGGCGCACGGTGGTCGTCTTGCCGTTCGTGCCCGTCACCGTGACGACGGGGATGCGCGCGTCGTCGTGGTCGCCGAACATCGTCCGGATGATGGCTTCGCCGACGTCGCGGCCATGGCCGTACGACGGGTGGATGTGCATGCGCAGGCCCGGAGCGGCGTTCACTTCGACGACCGCGCCGTGCTGGGCTTCCAGCGCCTGATGCACGGACTCGCAGACCACGTCGACGCCGCAGATGTCGAGGCCGATCATCTTCGCTGCCTCCACCGCCCGCGCGGCGAGGTCGGGATGCACTTCGTCCGTCACGTCGGTCGCGGTGCCGCCGGTGCTCAGATTGGCGTTGTTGCGGAGGATCACCCGGGCGCCGCGGGCGGGCACCGAGTCGATGCTGTAGCCCTGGATGCCGAGCCGTGCGTGGGCGATCTCGTCGATCCGGATCTTCGACAGCGAGGTCGCGTGACCGTCGCCGCGACTCGGATCGGCGTTCACGCGGTCGACCAGTTCGCGGATCGTGTGCACGCCATCGCCGATCACATGGGGCGGCTCGCGCCGCGCGGCGGCCACGAGGCGGTCACCGACCACCAGCAGGCGATGGTCGTGCCCGGGGACGAAGCGCTCGACGAGGACCGCGGAGCCGTGCTCCATCGCCGCGCGGAACGCGATCGCGAGATGCTCGGGGCCGACGATGCCGACGGTGACGCCGCGGCCCTGGTTGCCGTCGCGGGGCTTCACGACCACCGGGCCACCCAGCTTCTCCATGGCGGCCTGGGCTTCCTCCAGCGTGTCGACCGAGAAGCCCTCGGGCACCGGCACGCCCGCCGCGGCGAGCAGCGTCTTGGTGAGTTCCTTGTCCTGGGCGATCGATTCGGCGATCGCGCTCGTGCAGTCGATCTCGGCCGCCTGGATGCGTCGCTGCCTCGATCCCCAGCCGAACTGCACGAGGCTGCCGTTGGTCAGCCGCCGGAACGGGATGCCGCGCGCCACGGCAGCGCGGACGATCGACCCGGTGCTGGGGCCGAGCCGGATGTCCTCGTCCAGTTCGCGCAGGCGCCCGAGCGCCTCGTCGATGTCGAACGGCTGATCGTTCAGCGCGGCCGCGTAGAGCGTCTGCGCGATCTCGACGGCCAGACGCCCGACGGCTTCCTCGGTGTACTCGCACACGACGCGATAGACGCCCGGCTGCATCGTCGGTGCGGTGCAGCTGAACGTGACGCCGCAGCCGGCCTCGGCCTGCAGCCGCAACAGTGCGAATTCCAGCGCATGCGCCGTCGCGAGCGGCCCGGTGTGGCCGATGGGGCGGATCGGACCGATCCGTGGAAATCGCGCCCGCAACCGGCCTTCGAAGCCGGGCATCTGATCGATGGACCGCTCGTGCTCGTCCAGGGAGACGACCAGCTCGACGGCCGTGTGCCGGGACCAGAGGTTCGGGCCGCGAAGGGCGCGGAGGCGGGTCACTTCCATGGATGTTGGTTCCGTTCGCGCGGGAGGACCGGGTCGAAGGTGCCGACGCCGGAGCGCATCAGTGCGGTGGAGAGTCCCAGCGCCCAGGCCGTGGCGATCGCGGCAAGGACCGGCGACAGGGTCTCGGGAGAGGTCACGGTGCGCGCCACCGGGAAGT
>VYKP01000314.1_pt1 | contig 10694 bp, 15 predicted proteins | sample 5114551 | NCBI WGS metagenome assembly VYKP01 (sample SAMN12291777, study PRJNA351875) | freshwater metagenome | isolation source: freshwater lake | place: USA: Michigan, Baseline Lake | collected 2013-08-09
CGGTTCACCCGTGGCGGCCAAGCCGTGAACGGCGTCGAGGAAAGGAAGCCCGGCGCCGACGGTGGACGAAGCGCGGATGCGGCCGCGGCCCTCGCGGAGCGCGGCGACGATGCTCGCGTACGAAGCTTCATCGGCAAGAGGTTCCTTGTTCGCCGTGACAAAGCACGCGCCGGCGCGAAGAGCGGGAAGAATGCGAGCGGCGACCGTCGGATCCGCGCTGGCATCGACGAGGATCAAGGGGTGCTGGTTGGCACGCTGGGCGAGCCATGTGCTCGCACGGTTCCAGTCCATCCGAGCGAGGTGGGTCTGCACGTGCCCGTGTGCGGCTTTCCAAGCGAGAGAATCCGCGACGCTCGACGATCCGGTCCCGACCGGGACCACACCGGTCGAATCCGACACGGCGATGATGGAGCACGAGGCGCCGGCGTTGCGGGAGAGCGCCAGTGGACGACTCTCGCACAGGTGGGCGAAGGCGCGTCCGACCTGTCCCATCCCAAGCAGCACGATCCCGGTCTGACTCATTCTCACACTCCGTATGGACGGGAACACTTACTCGCAGATGATCCGCGCCGCAGCGGTCATGGCCATCGAGACGGACGGCTGTCCCTTGGCTTGCACGGCGATGGATTGCGCCGTGGGTTCGACGCTGACGATGGTGGCGACCGATCCGGGCTTGAGCCCGTGCTTGGCGACAAAGGACAGAAAGGCGGAGTCCTGATCGAGGATCCGAACGATCCGGACCTTGGACCCGCAAGCGAACGACGAAAGGGGCTCGCCGCCGGAAGGTCGGGTTTTGCCGAGAGCGTCCGGGATCGGGTCGCCGTGCGGATCGATCGAAGGGTGACCGAGGTGGGCGTCGAGCGCTTCGAGCACGACCGGCGAGATCGCGTGCTCGAGGCGTTCGGCTTCGGCGTGGACCGCGGACCAGTCGAGTTTGAGGGTCTGGACGAGGAAGGTCTCGACGATCCGGTGCCGGCGGAGGATGTCGAGAGCCGCACGCTCACCCTTGGGCGTCAGCCGGACGCCTCCGAAACGCTCGTACCTGGCGAGCTTGGAAGCGGCGAGTTTCTTGACCATGGTGGTCGCGGTGCCGGTGGTGACGCCGACGAGAGCGGCGATCCTGGACATCCCGGCTTCGCCCGCGGGGGACTCGCCGCAGAGGGTGTAGACGGCTTTCAGGTAGTTCTCGACGGTTTCAGAGGCCACGGGCGTCTCCCCCCGATCCGGGACTCCTCCGATCATGCGGCTTTCCGGACCCGGCGGAGGTGTTCTTGACACCAACGGCCGTGCCGAATAAGTTTGAGTGCTCAAACTGGCCGATTGGAGAGGTCATGGTACACGTGTTTGCCATCTCGCAGAGATTGTACCGCCCGATGGTCGCAGCGGCCAAGGCGCACAACCAAAACAAAGCGGGAATGATCCAAAGGAGCGTGTCATGCGGGAACTGACGCGACGGGCTGTCCTGCGGTTGGCGGGTGTCGCGGCGGTGGCCGCGCTCGGGGTTGCCGCGCTCACGCTCGGTTCGTGCGAGCGGTCCGCGGCGAAGCCCGGTACGAAGCTCGGCATCGTCGCGACCACGGGCATGGTGGGCGACCTCGCCGTCAACATCGGCGGCGACCGAGTCAACGTGCGGAGCATCATGGGCGAGGGGATCGATCCTCACCTGTATAAAGCGTCTCCCGGGGACGTCCGGCTGATGAGCGATGCGGACATGATCCTCTTCAGCGGGCTTCATCTCGAGGGCCGCATGGCGGACCTCATCGTGAAGATGGCCGGGCGCGGCTCGGTGGTTCAGGTGACCGACACCATCGATGAGAAGCTGCTCAGAGAGCCTCCCGAGTTCGCCGGGCATTTCGACCCTCACGTCTGGTTCGACGTCTCGCTTTGGTCGACCGCGGCGGTCAGGGTCAGGGATGCGCTGATCGAGAAAGACGCACCGGGCAAGGATGTGTACACGAAGAACGCGGAGAACTTCACGGCGCTTCTCGCGGAGCTTCACCAGTACGCCAAGGACACGCTGGGGACGATTCCGAAAGAAAGCCGGGTGATGGTGACGGCGCACGACGCATTCGGCTACTTCGGGAGCGCGTACGGGCTTGAGGTCCTCGCTATCCAAGGGATCAGCACCGACAGCGAAGCCAGCTTGCAGGACATCAACGCGCTCGTCGACGTTCTGGTATCACGGAAGGTCCCGGCGGTCTTCATTGAGAGCAGCGTTCCGCGCAAGACCGTCGATGCGCTCATCGAAGGCTGCAAAGCCAAGAACCACGACGTCGTCATCGGCGGCGAGCTTTTCAGCGATGCCATGGGCAAGCCGGGCACAATGGAGGGCACGTACGTCGGGATGGTGCTCCATAACGTCGACACGGTGGCGAAAGCCCTCGGGGGGCGGGTGCCGGAGATCAAGCCTGGCCGGATCGGCGAATGGATGAAGCGATTCAGCGAGAAGGCCGGATCATGATGCCCACAACCGCTCCGAACTCGGTGCCGCCGGTGACACCCGACGAGATCTGCGTGGATGTGCACGACGTGACGGTCGCGTACCACCGCAAGCCGGTGCTTTGGGATGTCGATCTCACGCTTCCGGCCCGACATCTCATCGCGATCGTGGGCCCCAACGGCGCGGGGAAGTCGACGCTTCTGAAAGCCATCCTCGGGCTCGTGCCGTTGGCCAGCGGGGAGATCAAGATCTTCGGCAAGCCGCTCAAGCAGGCCCGGTCGCTGATCGGGTATGTGCCTCAGCGTGAGACGGTGGACTGGGACTTTCCGGTGAACGCGCTCGATGTGGTCTTGATGGGGAGGTACGGCCGGTTGGGGTGGATCCGCAGGCCGGGACGGGCGGATCGGGATGCCGCACTGGCGAGCCTGCACAAGGTCGGGATGGCGGACTTTGCTTCGCGGCAGATCAGCCAGCTTTCGGGCGGGCAGCAGCAGCGGGTGTTCCTCGCTCGCGCGCTCGCCCAGGATGCGCGGCTTTACTTCATGGATGAGCCCTTCGCCGGCGTGGATGCTGCGACGGAGAAAGCGATCGTGGAGGTGCTCCGCGAGCTCCGCAGCGCGGGAAAGACCGTGGTCGCGGTGCATCACGATCTTCAGACGGTGCCCGAGTACTTCGACCATGTCGCGCTGCTGAACATGCGGCTGGTCGCGGCGGGCCCGGTGGACACGACCTTCACACCCAAAAACCTCCAGCAGACCTACGGCGGGCGGCTCACGCTTCTGGACGAGGCGGCGGAAGCGGTCCGTCGCGGAACGCCCTCAGGACGATAACGAAAGCGGATCAGATCACCGTGCTCGAGCAACTCGTCAGACTGCTGACCTTTCAGGACGCGAACACGCGGATCGTGCTGATCGGCACGACGATCCTCGGGGTGGCGTCGGCCGTCATCGGGGCGTTCGCGGTGCTTCGCAAGCAGGCGCTGGTGGGCGACGCCGTGGCACACGCGGCACTTCCGGGGATCTGCCTGGCGTTCTGGGTCGTGGGCGATCGCAACTTCGCGGCGTTCATGGTCGGTGCCCTGATCTTCGGCCTGGTCGCGGCGGCGTTTGTCGCGTTTGTGCGCTCGGCGACGCGCATCAAGGAAGACGCGGCGATCGGCTTGGCGATCGGCGGGTTCTTCGGACTGGGCATCGTGCTTTCGAGGGTGATTCAGAACGACGCCTCGGGCAACCGAGCGGGGCTGGACAGCTTCATTTTCGGGAAAGCGGCGAGCATGGTGACCGACGACGCGAAGCTGATCGCGATCGTGGCGGGGGTGGTGCTCGCCACGGTCGGGCTTCTCTACAAGGAATTCAAGGTTCTGAGCTTTGATCGCGGGTTCGCCGAGAGCCAGGGCTGGCCGGTGGTTCCGCTGGACCTGACGATCATGCTGCTGATCTGCGTGTGCACGGTCGTGGGTCTGCCTGCGGTGGGCGTGGTGCTGATGGTGTCGCTTCTGGTCATTCCACCGGCGGCGGCACGATTCTGGACTGACGAACTGGGAACGATGGTGGTTCTCTCGGGGATCTTCGGGGGTCTTGCCGGCATGCTCGGCACGGCGCTGAGCGCGACAATCCCCGCGCCGGTCTCCGGTCTGACGCGGGGGTGGCCGACGGGACCGCTGATCACGCTGACGGCGGCGGCGATCTTTATGGTGTCGATGTTCGCGGCGCCGCGGCGCGGAATCATCGGCGAGATGGCAAGACGGCTCTTGCTCCGACGTCGCGTGGCGCGGCAGAACCTGCTGCGGCGGGTCTACGAGGCGCTCGAACCGGGCGGGGATCTCTCACGCGGCTGGAGCATCGACAACCTTGACGCGACGAGCGAGCGCGAGCGACGAGCGGTCGGACGCGAAGTTCATCGCGCGACGCGGGCCGGCCTCGTCGCTCCCACGGGCACGGGGTGGGTGCTGACGGCGCGTGGTCAAGCCGCCGCTTCGCGGATCGTGCGGGCGCACCGGCTTTGGGAGATCTTCCTTATCACGCAGGCGGGGATCGCTCCGGACCGCGTGGACCGGGACGCCGACGAGATCGAGCACGTCCTGCCTCCCGAGACGCTTGCGGACCTCGAAGCCCGGCTTGCGGAAGCGGGACGGGTCCCGCTCGGGCCTCCGACTCCGCCCTCCCCCCACTCCTCCGCGGGCGCGATGGTGAACTGACATGCCGACACGTTTGGTCATCCTCGTTGGTCTTCTCACCGGCGCGATCTCGCTCGCAGGGAGTGCCTCGGCGGCGGAAGCGTCGACGGCGGCGGCGGCCGCTTCTCGGGCGTGGCTGACGGTCGGCGGGTATGAGGTTCGAAGCGACGATCTGTGGGTCGCGGGGACGGCGGTGCTTTGCAGCGTGGCCTGCGGCGTGCTGGGGTGCTTTCTGGTGCTTCGGCGGATGTCGCTGCTCGGGGATGCGATCTCGCACGCGATTCTTCCGGGGCTGGCGCTGGCGTTTCTGGTGACGCAGAGCCGGGCTCCGCTGCCGATGCTCGCGGGCGCGATGGTGGTGGGCATCGCGACGGCGTACCTCTCGGCGGGGCTGAACAGGTGGGGGCGGGTTTCGGAAGATTCGGCGATGGGTGTGGTCTTCACGTCGCTTTTCGCGATTGGCGTGGTGATGATCACATGGGTGGCGCGGGATGTGGACCTTGACCCCGGCTGCGTGCTTTATGGGTTGATTGAGTTCACGCCGTTCGACACGGTCACGATCGCGGGAGCGGAGATTCCGCGAGCGTTCGCGTGGCTCGCAGCGGTGCTGGCGGTGAATCTGGCGTTGATCACGATCTTCTACAAAGAGCTCAAGATCGTCTGCTTTGATCCGTACCTGGCGGCGACGATGGGGATCAGCGTGACGCTGGTGCATTACGGGCTGATGACGACGGTCGCGGCGACGGCGGTGGCGTCGTTCGAGTCGGTGGGATCGATCCTGGTGGTCGCGATGCTGGTTGCGCCCGGAGCGACGGCCCACCTGCTTACGGACAGGCTTTCGCGGATGCTGTGGCTCGCGGGCGTGGTCGCGGCGATGAGTGCGATCGCGGGGTACGTGCTGGCGGTGTGGATCGACACGTCGGTCGCCGGGATGATCGCGACGGCCTCGCTGGGGCTTTTCGTGCTTGCGGCGCTTTTCGCGCCTCGGCACGGGTACGTGAGCAAGCAGGCTCGGCAGTTCGCGCTTTCGATACGCATCGCGCAGGAGGACGCGCTCTGCATGCTGTATCGATGGGATGAGCGCGGGAAGTCGAGAACGGACGCGCCGGGCGAACCGCTGACCGGACGCGAGCTCTCCGCGGGCATGCGCACGGGGTGGCTGGGGAAGGTTGCGGTGTGGATGCTGACCCGCCGCGGCCTAGTCGCGAGGAAGGACGGCGGGCTGGTCGCCACGCCCGAGGGGCTCGCGCTCGCCGGCCGCATCGTCCGCGGGCACCGGCTCTGGGAGTCGTTCCTCGCGCGACATCTTTCGCGACCTGCGGACCGCGTCCATACCGGCGCCCATCGGGCGGAACACTTTCTCTCCGAACAGATCCAGTCCGACCTCGAGGAGGGCGGGACCGTGCGGACCGACCCGCACGGGCGGTCGATCCCTCCGTCGGCGTAGCGCTGTTCCCTTTCGCGCGACGGCGGTTCAGCGGATCGGCTTGACGCGGATCTCAACCATCTGCGTCTCGACGAGCTTGCCTTCGATATTGAGCATGCTCTTGATCGTGTAGGTGCCGATCTCGGTGAACTTGACCCGCGCGATGCGGCCGGACTGCTCCTCGCTGAGGTCTCCGGCGGTGGTCGACCAGGTCACGCGAGCGTCGCGTCCGTAGGTGTCGTGGGTCCGAGCGACCACGGTCACGGTCTCGCCCACGACGATCTCGCGCGCGGAGGGTTCGAGGGTGAGACCCGCGGTGGTCGCGCCTGAACCGGAGTATGACGACTGGTTGCAGCCGGCTGCGGCCATTACCAGCAGGGCGGCGACGGCAAGATGCTTCGCACGTTGCATAGAACATCTCCTTTACAATTGTGTCGGTAGCGGAAGGTCACGACGGATCTGCTCCGTCGGGAACGTAGGACATTCTGCGAGACGGTCGACGATTCGCCGTGAATCGCAGATGAGACTCAGGACATTCCCTGCGTCCCACGCCACGTGGGCGACCTTTGCGTCACAACGCAGGACCTGTCGACACTTGACCTTCACGTGGCGCTCATCGACCTCCCGCACACTCACCCGGAGGTACACCCGATGACATCGACGCAGTCACTCTCAACCAGTTCAAGCAACCCGCGCATCCCTGAACCCGAAGCACCCGCTCAGGCTCTCAACCAAGGCGATGAGCCGATCAACGATCCGCTCAAGCAGCCGGCGTTCGCGGTGGAGATGCCGGGTTCGGCCAAGCGGAACTCGGAGGAGATCCAGGACATCAGCCCCGAGGGCATGCCCGCCCATCCGAAAGCCGGCCCCGGGGCGCTCTACCGGTACGTCATTCTCGGCGGAATGCTGCTTGTCATCCTCTCGCTCGCGCTGGTGCCCTTCATCGGCTGGGCGGCTTCGGTCATGGCGATGAGCTTCTCGCTGATCGCCATGGCGATCAATCCCTCGGTGCTCAGCACGTTCCGCCGCGCGGACGAGCGTCGCCGCGTGCTTGAGAACCGCGATGAAAGGCCCGACTCGCCCCGTCCTTGATTGAGAGTTCTGGCGAGCGGCTTGTTGAATGGGCATGAGAGAAAGCTCACTGAAACCAATGCTTCCACGGGGCATCGGTGCTCCATACTCCCTCTCGTCATCACCGAAAGGACCCCCATGAAGATCATGACCATGTCGGATCTCTACATTGACCAGCTCCAGGACATTCACAGTTGCGAGCGTCAGCTCATCAAAGCGATGCCGAAGATGGCCAAGGCCGCCAGCCATCCTCAGCTTCGCGAGGCGTTCAACAAGCACCTGGTGGAAACCAAGGGGCAGCTTGAACGTCTGAACACCATCCTCGAGAGCTTCGGAAAGGCCGCCGGACGCAAGGTCTGCAAAGCGGCGGTCGGACTGATCGAGGAAGGCTCCGAGATCGTCGACGCCGACGCGGACGAAGAGGTGCGAGACGCGGGCCTCATCTGCGCCGCTCAGAAGATCGAGCACTACGAGATCGCCACCTACGGATGTCTTCGCACCTACGCCCAGCTCCTGGGCCGAACGGCGGACGTCCGACTGCTTGAGAAGACGCTGGCCGAAGAGAAGAAGGCGGACGACTCGCTCACGGCGCTCGCCACCGGGTTGATCAACGCTGAAGCACTTTCCTGATCCACACACATCTGGCTCGGGTCCGAACCGGGCGCCCTCACCCAGCCGGCATCGCCGGCACGGAGTTCATCGCGATGAAACGTCGAATCCTCATCTCGTTCACGGTCGCGCTCGCGGCCGCCGGTCTCGCCGCATGCGATAAGCGTGACAGCGCCTCGACTCGCCCGGCCAAAGCCACGGTCGAAAGCACGCCACCGCCCCCGAGCCCGTCACCCGACAACACGGCGAGCAACCGCAAGGACGCGAAGAACGACGCCAAGACACCCATCGACCAGTCCGAATCCGCGGCGAGCATCCGGATCACCGCCGACATCCGCCGCGCGATCATGGAAGACTCGAAGATGTCGGTCAACGCGCAGAACTGCAAGATCATCACCGACGAAGCCGGAGCCGTGACCCTGCGCGGCGTCGTCAACAGCCAGCAGGAACGCGACGCGATCGAAGCCAAAGCCAAAGCGACCGCAGGCGTCACGCGCATCGACAACCAGCTCGAAATCAAAGCTCCCTGACGCCAGCAAACGCTGACGACTCCGATCCCGACCACATTCCCCAAGGAGAATCCCATGGCAACGTCCGTCTTTTGCATCGCACCCTCCCAGATGATCGCGAGCGACATCGTCTCGCGCCTCAAGAAATCCGGGTTCGCCGACAACGACATCTCCGTGCTCTTTCCCGACCGCTCAAGCTCGCGTGACTTCGCTCACGAGAAAAACACCAAGGCACCCGAGGGTGCGGCGGCCGGCGCGGGCGCTGGCGGCGTCGTCGGGGGCACGCTCGGCCTTCTCGCGGGCATCGGCCTTCTGGCCATTCCCGGCGTGGGGCCCTTCATCGCCGCCGGCCCCATCATGGCGGCGCTCAGCGGCATCGCGGTCGGTGCCACCGTCGGGGGCATCAGCGGTGCACTCATCGGGCTTGGCATCCCCGAGATCGAAGCCAAGCGGTACGCGGGCAAGATCAACGACGGCAACATCCTCATCTCCGTCCATGCCGAAAGCTCCGAGGAGATCAGCACCGCCAAGCGCATCTTCGAGGAAGAACGCGCCTCGGACATCTCGACCGGATCCGAAGCAAGCGCTCCCGCCAAGGACACGTCGTTCGTTCCGAACGTCCGCACGACGCTCCAGCGGGACGCGTCCGTCCCCGACGGCTCCAAGCTCTGATCGGACGTTCTGATCCCCGGCCGCAGGGGCTCAACACCGGGCATTCTCGTGAATTGGAATGCCTGGCTTTGTGATCACGATCTGCATCTCGCGCGTGGCGCGAGACGGGTGACCACCGCCGGTTTCGAAAGAACCGGACCATTCCACAAGGAGGACCATCATGGCGAGCACAACCGCGAACACCGAATCTTCAAGCTTCAAGCAGGACATCCGCGACCTCGGCGACGGTGTCGGTGTCATCAAGGACGATGTCAAGCACCTCGCGGGCAGCGCGATGAGCGCCGCACGTCACGGCGCGACCGAGCTCAAGCAGACCGCGCACGATGTCGCCGACTCCGCCAAGGAGAAGCTCACCCACGCCAAGGACGCGGCGGTCGAAGCCACCGAATCCATGAAGGCGTGCGTCTCCCGGAACCCGCTCACAAGCCTCGCTATCGCGACGGCCGTCGGGCTCGTGATCGGAGTTCTCGTCCTCCGTCGGAAGTGATCCCTTCCCACGGAGCTCCGCTTGAAGGTCATCTCACAGTTCATCGTGAAGGTCATGAACCTCCTTGAAGCCGAGGGCAGAACGCTGCTCGGAGCGGTTCAAGGCGAAGGACGCAAGCTCCGCGGTGTGGTCCGCGATCTGCTGGTCGGCGTCGCGTTTCTCGTTGTCTCCATACCCCTCCTGACCGCGGGCACCCTGCTGGTGGCGGCCGGAGCGATGTGGTGGCTTGAAGCGCACGTCGGCCGGCCGGCCGCCGCGGTCATTTCCGGTCTGCTCCTTCTGGCCGTCGGCGGGGTTTGCGTTCTGGTCTTCAGGGCTTTCACGCGAGGGCCCCGGACATGACCCAGCTCCCTCCCCAGCCGCAGATGACACCCGCAGACGCCAAAGCCGAACTCCTGGCCTGGGCCGAAGCGACCGACGCTCGCGCCGCGGCTTCGTCGGGCATGATCGGCACGGCCGTCAAGACCGGGCTGGTCGTTCTTGCCGGCGTCCTCCTCGCCAAAGCCCTCCTCGGGCTGCGGCGTGCCAAGCCGGAATCGAACGTCGGCGGCACCCACGTGATCCACGCGGCTTTGGTCGTGAAAGCGGCCACGTGGCTCCTTCCGCGTGCGCTCCGATGGATTCGGACCGCCACGAAGCCGGCAAGCGCCGCAGATACATCAGCGAACAAGCCCGAGGGCGCGCTCCGGTCGTCGACGGCATGAGGCGGTCCGACTCGGAAGAGCGGACCAGCTCTCGGAGGTTTCTGCGACGCGAGCCCGCTTCACGGAGGCATGCGTGCGGACGGGGCCGCTCCGTCGTAAGAGCGGGGGCGGACGCTGATGCGTCACACCCCGCTCTCTTCTCTCATCTGTTCCGCTCGCGCTCCTGGCTCGCGTCCGACGGCTCGATGGGCTCGCGGCTCTGGTGAATGCTCCGCGATGCACCGTCCGTGACGATGCGAACGAACATCACGAGGAACATCGCGACCGTGACCCCGAACACCCCGTGTACGATGGGCTCACCCGGATGGTCGCTGGCGAAGATAACCCCGCCCGACGCAATCGCAAGCGCCAGAAAGATGAGCGCGAGTCTGGCCGACCTCTCCTTCGTGTCTCGGTTCCCGGCATACATCACTCCGATTCTCGCGGCGGGTCTAAAGTGCACAAGTGGACCGAATGAAGACACTTCCATTCGAGTCCGCAAGCCCACGATCAAGGGGCCTTTCAGGGCGCAGGCCGAAGGGTTTCGTCTAAGCTATCACGATGAAGCTCATCACCGCGACCGTCTCGCTCGCGACCGCCTTTGTCCTCATCCAAAGCCTC
>VYKP01000320.1_pt1 | contig 10647 bp, 9 predicted proteins | sample 5114551 | NCBI WGS metagenome assembly VYKP01 (sample SAMN12291777, study PRJNA351875) | freshwater metagenome | isolation source: freshwater lake | place: USA: Michigan, Baseline Lake | collected 2013-08-09
GCTCGGCGGCCAGCTGGCCCTCGCCGATGGCGAGGGCGCGGGCCAGGGCGGCGATCTCGGCGGCCCCTTCCTCGGCGCGGCGGCGCATCACCCCGCCCTCCTCCAGCGCCAGCGCGTAGTCGCGCTGAAGCTGGATGCGGGCGCTGTCGGACTCGGACCGCTGCGCCTCGGCCAGCTTCAGCTGGCCGCGCACGCCTTCGAGGTCCTGCTCCAGCTCGCGCTGGCGCTGACCGGTCAGACGTTCCGACGCCTCGAAGGCCTCAATCCGGTTGGTGGCCTGGGACAGCTGGTTGCGCAGCCGGTCCAGTTCCAGCCGGGCGTCCTGCAGGGCGGCAGCGGTCTCGCTGGCCTGGGCCCCGGCCTCGTCGGCGCGGGTCTCGGCCTGGATCAGCGAGGCACCCTGGCTGCGCAGCTCTGCCACCGCCTCCTCGAGTCGGCCGGACAACTCGGCATTGCCGGCGCGCAGATTGATGACCTCGACATGGTTGTCGCGCCGGGCCTTGAACTCGGCCTCCAGCGGCTGTCGCAACTGGGTCAGTAGCGACTCAAACCGGCCGAACTGCTGGGCCATCTCGCCCAGCTGGTCGAGGCTGTCCTGGATGGTTTCGAAGCGCTCGCCGATGACGCCGGCAGCCTCGGCCCGGGCGGCCTGCCCCCCCTCGGGGGACGCCGGGTCAGCGCCGCGGCCGCCCTTGGCGACTCCGCCGGAAAGAACGCGGTCGATCCTGGACAGCAGCATGGTTACCTTCCCCATGAGCCGGCCACCGTCGTTTCGCAGGCCGGCTGGCGGGAGCAGAATCGCTCTTCGCCGCAATACCTTCCCCGATAACACACCGCCAAGGCGAGTCGATATGTGTTGGGACGGAGTCCCGTGCGTTACTCCGCCGCCAGATTGGAGCCTTCGGGCGCGGTCCAGCGCAGCACCGGCTGACGCGCCGCGCGGGTCTCGTCCAGCCGCTTCATCGGCGCATGGAACGGTGCCCCCTTGAAGCGGTCGATGTCGCCGGCCTTCGCCGCCGTCGCCAGAGCCCGCATCGCCTCGATGAAGCGATCCAGCTCGGCCTTGGACTCCGTCTCGGTCGGCTCGATCAGCATGGCCCCGTGCACGACCAGGGGGAAGTACATGGTCATGGGGTGGAAGCCCTCGTCGATCATCGCCTTGGCGAAGTCGAGTGTGGTGATGTCCGTGCCCTTCAGCCATTCGTCGTCGAACAGGGCCTCGTGCATGCACGGGCCGTCGGGGAAGGCGGCCGACATTACGTCCGACAGGCGGGCCTTGATGTAGTTGGCGTTGAGCACGGCGTCCTCGGCCACCTGGCGCAGGCCGTCGGAGCCGTGGCTCATCATGTAGCTGAGGGCGCGGACGTACATGCCCATCTGGCCCTGGAAGGCGCACATGCGGCCGAAGGCCTGGGCCGCCTCGTCCTCCTTGCGCTCCACCAGCCGGAAGCCGTCTGCGTCGCCGACCACCCAGGGGGCGGGGGCGAAGGGGGCCAGGGCCGCCGACAGCACCACCGGACCCGCGCCCGGCCCGCCGCCGCCGTGCGGCGTCGAGAAGGTCTTGTGCAGGTTGATGTGCATGGCGTCGACGCCCAGGTCGCCCGGACGCACCCGCCCGACGATGGCGTTGAAGTTCGCGCCGTCGCAGTAAAAGTAGGCACCGGCCTCATGCGTCAGGCTGCTGATCTCCAGGATGTCGCGCTCGAACAGGCCGCAGGTGTTCGGGTTGGTGACCATGATGGCCGCCACGTCCGGCCCCAGCTTGGACGCCAGATCGGCGACATCGACACGGCCATCCTCGGTCTGGGCCACCTCGACGACGGAATAGCCGACAAAGGCCGCTGTCGCGGGATTGGTGCCGTGGGCAGAGGTCGGCACCAGCACCTTGCGGCGCTGCGCGTGCTCGCCAGAGGCTTCGTGGGCGGCGCGGATGGCCATCAGGCCGCACAGCTCCCCGTGGGCGCCGGCCTTGGGCGACAGGGCCACCGCCGGCATGCCGGTCAGGGTCTTGAGCCAGTGGGCCAGGGTGTCCATCAGCTGCAGCGCGCCCTGCACCGTGGACTGCGGCTGCAGCGGGTGGATGTCCGAGAAGCCCGGGATGCGCGCCATCTTCTCGTTGAGGCGCGGGTTGTGCTTCATCGTGCACGAGCCGAGCGGATAGATGGCCAGGTCGATGGCGTGGTTCTTCTGGCTCAGCCGCACATAGTGGCGCATGGCCTCCGGCTCGGCGAGGCCGGGCAGGCCGATCGGATCGCGACGGACCAGATCGCCGAGATCGGCGGCGTCGGTCGTGGGCGCCGGCAGGTCGACGCCGGTCTTGCCCCAGCCCTCGCCTTCGAAGATCAGCGCCTCGTCCTGCAGCAAGCCGCGGCCGCCGGTCAGGGTGGCGGGCCTGGTCTGCACGGCGTGCGGGGTGGTCGGACGGCCAACGGTGTTCATGGTGCTCATGCGAGGTCTTTCTCGAACGGGAATTCGATGCCGAAAAGTCGCTTGGCGATCGCATACTTGGGATTGATCCGGCGGTAGCTGAACGACCACAGCCACATGCCGATTGTGAGGAAGCTGGCGATGCCGATTGCACTGAGGGCAGCGAAGCCTGCCACCCAGTATCGACCCTCCAGAGCAGCCCAGCCCGCAAAGCCCAACTGAATCAACGTCCCAACCCAACCGGCATAGAGGAACGCGATGTAGAAGAACGGTCGGCCAGGAAGCCAGCGCGCGGCGCACCAAGCCAAGAAGGCCACGAAGCTCGCATTAAGATAGGCCACCCAGAAGGTCTGATCGAACGCCACCGCGTTGACGACGAACGGGTATGTGAAAATGCCAATCGGGAACTGATAGACCGCCTCGACCTGGGCCTTCTCCGAGGCCGTCAAGTATGGATTGTTCATGGAGTAGACCGTCGCCTCAGCATGCGCGTTGGCGGCTCGGTGAATTCTGGCGCGTGTTACCTCAAGCTCTTCGAGAGGCTCGCTCATGCCAGCACCTCCATCAGTCCCTTCGCCAACGCTCGGATATCCGCGTCCGTCGTGGTCTCCGTCGCCGCCACCAGCAGGACATCATCCATGCCGGCTTCAGGGACCAGGCGGCTGTAGGGCACGCCGGCCAGCACTTGGCTCTGCGCCAGCTGCTCCACGACCCCGGCCGCCGACCCCGGCAGGCGCACGGCGAACTCGTTGAAGAAGCGCGGGGTCAGGACCTCCACGCCCGGAATGGCGGCCAGCGCATCCCGTGTCGCCAGCGCCTTTTCGTGGTTCAGCAGGGCCAGCTTTCTCAACCCTGTCTCGCCCAGCAGGCTCATGTGGACGCTGAACGCCAGGCAGCACAGGCCGGAGTTGGTGCAGATGTTGGAGGTCGCCTTGTCGCGGCGAATGTGCTGTTCCCGCGTCGACAGGGTCAGGACGAAGCCCCGCTCGCCGTCGGCATCCACCGTCTCGCCGCAGAGACGGCCGGGCATCTGGCGGATCAGGCTCTGCCTGCAGGCGAACAGGCCGACATAGGGCCCGCCATAGTTCAGGGCGTTGCCGATCGACTGCCCCTCGGCGGCGACGATGTCGGCCCCCATCTCGCCCGGAGATTTCAAGAGGCCCATCGACACGGCCTCGGTGACGACGACGATCAGCAGGGCCCCGGCCGCATGGGCCGCCTCGGCGATCTTGGTCACATCCGTCGCCGTGCCGAAGACGTTGGGCGTCTGAACCACAACGCAGGCCGTGTCCGGTCCGATCCGGGCAATCACGTCCGCCTCGGCGTCGATCGCGGCCGGCAACACCTCGGTCTCGACGCCGACGGCGTGCACAACGGTCTCGGTCGCCGCGACATAGTGCGGATGCACCCCGCCCGAGATCACCGCCTTGTTCCGGCGCGTCACCCGCGTGGCCATCAGCACGCCCTCGGCCATGGCGGTGGAGCCGTCATAGAGGCTGGCATTGGCGACCTCCATCCCGGTCAGGTTCGCGACCTGGGTCTGGAATTCGTAGAGATACTGCAGCGTCCCCTGGGCGATCTCCGGCTGATAGGGCGTGTAGCTGGTCAGGAACTCCGACCGCTGGATGATGTGATCCACCGTCGCGGGCACATGGTGCCGATAGGCCCCGGCCCCGCAGAAGAAGGGCACGTCCCCGGCCACGACGTTCTTGCCGGCCAGCGCCTTCAGCGCCCGCTCGACCTCCAGCTCGCCGGCGACGCGAGGCAGGTCCACCGGGCCGTCCAACCGCGCGGCGACCGGCACGTCCACGAACAGGTCATCGATTGTCTCGACGCCGATGGCCGCCAGCATGGCGTCGCGGTCGTCGGGGGTCAGGGGCAGGTAGCGCATGGGGGAGATTCGCGCCTTTCCGGGCTCAGAGGGTGGTCAGGTACTGGTCATAGGCGGCGCGATCCATCAGGGCGTCGAGCTGCGAGGCGTCGCTGACCCGGATCTTGGCGAACCAGCCGGCGCCTTCAGGGTCGGCGTTGACGGTCTCGGGGGCGGTGGCGAGGGCGTCATTGGCCTCGATCACCTCGCCATCGACCGGTGCATAGACGTCCGACGCCGCCTTGACGCTCTCGACCACAGCAAAGCCGGCCTTGGCCTCGACGGTCTTGCCGACTTCCGGGGTCTCGACGAACACCACGTCGCCAAGCTGCTCGGCCGCATGCTTCGTGATGCCGACGATGGCGACGTCGCCTTCGAGACGGACCCATTCGTGGTCTTTGGTGAACTTCATGGCGTGCCCCTCTCAGGCCTTGGGTTTGCGGGAGTAGCGCTGGGCGACGAACGGCATGGGCACCACCTCGGCGACAGCCGGCTTGCCGCGGACGATCACTCGCAGGGCGGTGCCGAGACCGGCGAAGGCGGGCGGCACATAGCCCATCGCGATGTTCTTCCCCAGCGTCGGCGATGGCCCGCCCGAGGTGACGCGGCCGATCACGGTCCCATCGGCGTCGGCGATCTCCGCCCCCTCGCGGGCCGGGGCACCTTCCTTGACGATCAGGCCGACACGCACCCGCGACGGCCCGTCGGCCAGCTCGCGCAGCACCCGGTCGGCCCCGGCGAAATCGGCGCGGTCCTTACGGCTCTTCGACAGGGCGAACGTCAGGGCACCGTCGACCGGGCTGGTGCTCGGGTCGATGTCGTGGCCGTGCAGGGGCAGGCCGGCTTCCAGGCGGAGCGAGTCCCGGGCCCCGAGGCCCACGGGCTTGACCCGGGCGTCCTCAAGCAGGGTGTTCCAAATTCGCTCGGCGTCCTTGGCCGGGATCGAGATTTCGTAGCCGTCCTCGCCGGTATAGCCCGAGCGGGAGACGTAAGCGTCCACCCCGAACAGCATCAGCCGGGCCGATTCCATAAAGCCGAACTCGGCCAGTACCGGCTCATGCGCCACCAAGACCTCGGCGGCCTCGGGACCCTGAATGGCGACAAGCGCCCGGTCGTCCAGCACCGTCAGCTTGGCGTCGCCCGACAGCTTGGCCTGCCAGAAGGCGAAGTCCTCGTCCTTGTTACCGGCGTTCACGACCACGAACAGACCATCGTGATCGGGCTTGCCCGCCATCAGGTCGTCGATGATCCCTCCCTGGTCGTTCAGCAGCAAGGAGTACTTCTGCTTGCCCGCCTTCAGCGCCTGATAGTCGCCGGGCACGAAGCGTTCGAACTGGGCGATGGCGTCCGCGCCCGTGATCTTGCACTGCCCCATGTGCGAAACGTCGAACAGGCCGGCGTGCTCGCGCGTCCAGCGATGCTCGGCCAGCACGCCCTCATACTGGATCGGCATGTCGTAGCCGGCGAAGGCCGCCATGCGCGCACCCATCGCCCGGTGCGCAGCGGTCAGCGGCGTGGTCCTCAGGGCAGCGTCGGACATGCGTGTCTCCGGTTGTGAGGCGTGCTGAGGCGGTGATCGCCTCGCCCCCGCTGTCCCTGAGCCTGAGAGATTTCGCTCCGGACAGGGTCCGGGGCTTGCTCCGTCGGCGAGCCCGGCCGGGCTCTTTCCAGCGTCCGTGCGCTTCGCGGTCCTTTTGCCTGAGCGTTTCCGGGGCGGTTGCGCCTTCGGCTCCGACCCGCCTGATCCGAGGATTCGCGACGAGCCGATCTCTCCCGCGAGAGCTTTCCCGCTGTCGTCCGACTCCCACGCGGAGTCAAGCTGCACCGGCAGGGCTGCGCTGTCTTGGCGCTGTCGGACAACAGCGTTAGCGTGTCACCATGCGCCAGATCGCCTTCGCCGCCGCCGCCCTGTTCGTCGTCGTCGCCTGCTCGGAGCCGGCCACGCCCCCCGCTGACGCCCCGACCCCGGCCGGGACGCCAACTGCCCCGCCGACCGAGGCGGTGCTCGAGGGCGACGGCTTCACGCCGGCGCAGCCCGACGGTGGCACCGCCCTGAAACTCCCGTTCGGCATGGCCGAGGCTGATGTCAGCCGCGTCCTCACCGGGCTCCACGGCCGCCAGCCGACCCGTGACGGCTGCGCCGACACGGACCTGGTGGTGCTCGACTGGGGGTCGAACGTCGATTTCCTGTTCGAGACCGGCGCGCTGGTCGGCTGGTACGCGTCCGAGGGCGCGCCGGAAGGCTTCTCCACCCTGTCCAACATCCACGTCGGCTCGACGCTCGCCGAGGTCCGCACCGCCGATCCGGCGGTCGAGGTGCGCGAGGATACGGTCGGCCCCGAGTTCAGCCTGGGCGACGTCCACGGCTTCCTCAGCGGTACCGGTGACGACGCCCGGGTCACCGCCCTCTACGCCGGTCGCGCCTGCATCTTCCGCTGAGTCCCGCGCGGGCCGTCCTCAGTAGCCGCCCGCCCGCGCGATGACCTCGGCGTGGAAATGGGCGTCGCCGAGCAGCTCATTCAGCACCCGCACCCGCTTCATGTAGAGGCCGATATCATACTCGTCGGTCATGCCGACGCCGCCGTGCATCTGCACGCCTTCCTGGACCGCCAGCTCGGCCACGCGGCCGGCCTTGGCCTTGGCGACCGACACTGCCAGGTCCGCCTTGTCCGCGCCGGCGTCCAGCCGCTGCAACGCGCCCAGGGTGGCCGCCCTCGCGATCTCGATCTCCGAAAACAGGTGCGCCGACCGGTGCTGCAGCGCCTGGAACTCGCCGATGGCACGACCGAACTGCTTGCGGCCCTTGATGTAGTCGAGGGTGATCTGGAAGGCCTGATTCCCGGCACCGGTCAGCATGGCGGCGGCGCAGGCCCGGCCCAGCGAAAGGGCGGCGTCCAGCGGTGCGCGGCCGCCGCCGACCTGGCCGATCACCGCATCGGCGTCGACCTCGACATCAGTCAGGGTCACCCGCGCCGCATTGTGAGCGTCGACCATGACGGTGCGCTCGATCTCCACCCCGGCGGCCTTCGGATCGACGAGGAACAGGGTCGGGCCCTCGTCGGCGCTGGCGACGACGATCAGGGCGTCGGCGATGTGACCGTCGAGCACAAAGCCCTTGCGGCCGTTCAGCCGGAAGCCGTTGCCGGCGCGCTCGGCCCGGGTCTCGATGCGTTCTGGGGCGTGCTTCGCCCCCTCCTCCAGCGCCAGGGCAAGGATGGCCTCGCCCGCCGCCAGCTGCGGCAGCCATGCCGCCTGCTGCGCCTCCGAGCCCGCCTCCAGCAGCACCCTGGCCGCCAGCACCGAGCTGCCGAGGAAGGGTGACGGCGTCAGGGTGCGGCCGAGACTTTCGGCGATGACGCCGGCCTCCACCGCGCCGAGCCCGGAGCCACCGTGTGCCTCCGGCACGATCACCCCGGCGAAGCCCATCTCGCCAAAGGCCCGCCACAGCTCGCGCGAGACGCCGTCGGCGGCCTTGCGGTCGCGCAGTTCGCGGAAGTGCTTGATCGGGGCGCGTTCGTTGAGGAAGCCGTCGGCGGCCTCCTTCAGCATGGTCTGTTCGTCGGTCAGGATCAGGGGCATGGGATGATCGTCCTCTCTGCACCCTCCCCCTCGATGGGGGAGGGCCGGGGTGGGGGTGCGGGCGCTGGCGGTTCCGGGCGGGGCTCGGACGGCACCCCTCGCGATCATCACCGTGATGACCGTGCGAGCACCCCCATCCCCAACCCTTCCCCCATCGAGGGGGAAGGGAGCGGTCCCGCTACGCCCCCGGAAGCTGAAGGATATGCTTGGCGATGATATTGAGCTGGACTTCGCTGGTCCCGCCCTCGATCGAGTTGGCCTTGGTGCGTAGCCAATCTCGGGCGGCGGATCCGTGGCGCGAGCGCTCGCTCTCCCACTCCAGCGCATCCGATCCGCCGGCGGCCATAAGCAGTTCGTGACGACGCTTGTTGAGCTCGGAGCCGTAGTACTTGAGCATGGAGGCCATGGCTGGGTGCGCCTGACGGGCCCGGGTCTGGTCGCCGACCCGCTCGAGCGCCAGCCGGAAAGCAGCCGCGTCGATATCCAGTTCGGCGATTCGGCTGCGCAGCATCGGCTCGTCGAGACGACCGTCGGCGCTGACGCCAATCGAGTTGGCCGCAACCTGGCCGACCGGCCGGCCGCCCATGGCCTCGCCGATCTCGCCGATCATGGTACGCTCGTGAGCGAGCAGGTACTTCGCCACATCCCAGCCGCGGTTCAGCTCGCCGACCAGGTTCGTCTTCTCGACCCGGACATTGTCGAAGAAGGTCTCGCAGAACGGGCTCTTGCCGGAGATCAGGGTGATCGGCCGTGTGGTCACGCCCGGCGTGGCCATATCGAACAGGACGAACGAGATGCCCAGATGCTTGGGTGCCTCCGGGTCGGTCCGTACCAGGCAGAAGATCCAGTCGGCCTTGTCGGCGTAGGAGGTCCAGACCTTCTGGCCGTTGACGATCCAGTGGTCGCCCCGGTCCTCGGCGCGGGTCTGCAGACCGGCGAGGTCGGAGCCGGCACCCGGCTCTGAATAGCCCTGGCACCAGCGGATCTCGCCGCGCACGATCGGCGGGAGAAAGGTCTGTTTCTGCTCCTCGGTGCCGAACTTCAGCAGGGCCGGGCCCAGCATCCAAACGCCGAAGGACTGCAGCGGCGGCTGGGCCTGGATCCGGCGCAGCTCCTTCGCCAGCACCTTCGCCTCCTCGCGGCTGAGGCCGCCGCCGCCGTACTCGCGGGGCCACTCGGGCGCGGTCCAGCCGCGCTCGGCCATGCGCTCAAGCCAATGGCGGTGGGCCGGCGTCCTGAACACGGCATTGCGGCCGCCCCAGATGACGTCCGCCTCGCTCTCGATAGGTCCGCGCACCTCGGCCGGGCAGTTGGCCTCCAGCCAGGCACGAGTCTCGGCGCGAAAGGTTTCAAGGTCGCTCATGGTCTGCCTCGGCGTTCTACCTGCCTCGTAGGCTAGAGCCTATTCTTTGGGGGCGGAAGCGTGACGCGACGTCAGGGTGCCCGGCATGGCGCTCAGGCGGCAACGGCCTCGCGGCGAAGGTGCCAGAAGCGGATGGTGCGCTGTGCGGTGTCGCGGCCCAGCGCGGCGTACATCTCGGCGTAGCTCCTGGCCTTGCCCAAGGCGTCGCCATCCTCGTTCAGCAGAACGAGGGCACAGGTCAGGAACAGGGCCCGATCGAGGTCGGCGGCCCGGCAGACCACGGCCAGGGCGTCCAGCTCACGCCGTTCGACGACTTGACGGGCGGTGTGGAAATCCACGTCGGCCAGCCGCGCCAGGGCGATCAGGAAGGCGGTCTTGCTCTTGCCCCGCATAAGGCCGGCCAGAACTGACGGCGTCAGCCGATTGGCCGCCTGCAGTTGCTCGATCTTGGCCAGGGTCTCGGCGTAGTCTTCCGGCAGCACCCCGTCCCGGGTGGCGACCTGGACCCGGCCGTGACGCAGGGCGCTCTCGAGCAGGGCCGGGTCCATCCTCGCGTTCTGCTCGAGAATGGTCTGCCGCAGCCGGATTTCGACCACGAAGTACATTTCGTTAAGCAGGTCCGGCGGCAGGCTTGCGCGATTGACGGTCACCTCATGCAGGGCCGGGTTCAGCTTGGCCCGCTCCACCGCCGCCTCGGACGCCCGTCGCGACAGGTTTGCGCAGTCATTGCGCAGCAGCGTGCCGAGGGTCTCGTCATCGCCGCGGGCGACGATGACATCCGAGACCGCCTCCGACACCTGCGGCCGGGCCGAGACGGCGCGCAGATGGTCCTGGCCGTGCTTGAGCACGACGGGAAGCAGATCCTCGTCGGTCAGCAGCGGCGAGGCGCGCAGGACGGCGGTGGCGACAGCCGCTTCCGAATCGTCCGCCAGCGTGCGCACGAGGCCGCGCGGCGCTTGGAGGGCTGGCCCGAACCGCTCCGCCAGCTCGGCGCGCACCGCAGCCTCCATATCCCGGGCGACCTCGGCGAGTATGACGCCAAAGGCTTCGGTTTCGACCTCTCCAAGACCGGAAACACCGAAAAAGCTGTTGGTCAGTTCACGGAGCACGGTGCGCCGACGCGCGCTCGAGGACTCCCGGGCGAGAGAGATCAGTTCGGGCAGGCGGGAGTCGGGCGCACTCATGGCAGGGTCGATCCGTCAGGAACCTCGGCCGGCACCAGCCGGCCCCGAGAATCGCGCAGCACCAGAGGCGGCCCCTCGGGCTCAGCCAGATCGACGGGAGCCTGTTCCAGCATCACTGGTGCCGGCAGCACTACCGGGTCAGGCGTGCGCCCGGCGGCACGGTGCACAGAATAGAATCGCGGCGACGCCCCGGCGACCGCCCCCTGCGGCGGTGCCGGGGCCCG
>VYKP01000480.1_pt1 | contig 10625 bp, 8 predicted proteins | sample 5114551 | NCBI WGS metagenome assembly VYKP01 (sample SAMN12291777, study PRJNA351875) | freshwater metagenome | isolation source: freshwater lake | place: USA: Michigan, Baseline Lake | collected 2013-08-09
TGGCTTTGGCGTCCGCGCGGGGAGCTTGGCGGCGGGTGTGGTGGTGCCCGCTCGCGACCTCATCGAGGTTCCGGCGAAGGTGGATGATGACCGCGCGGCGTTCGCGGGGCTGGTGGGAGCGGTGCTCCAACTCGGCCACGCGGTGCGTCTGGACGGGAAGACGTTCGTCACGGTGCTTGGGGATGGGCCGGTGGGCCTTCTGACCGCGCAGATCATGGCCGGGCGGAACGCGTCGGTCCGGCTGCTCGGCCGGCACGAAGCCCGCTTCTCCCTGGCCGAACGCTGGGGTGTCAAGCACCGGCACGAAAGCGAGGTGGGCCGCCGGCACGATCAGGACATCGTGATCGACTGCACCGGTTCGCCCTCGGGCCTTGCGCTCGCTTCGCGTCTGGTGCGGCCACGGGGCACGATCGTGATCAAGGGCCCGCCACACGCGGACGCCCTGCCCGAGGAGAAGCTCTGGCCTGCGGATCTCGCGCCGCTGATCGCCGCCGAAGTAACCCTCAAGCACGTCTCCGCCGTCAGCACCCGCGAAGGCTTGGACGCGGTCGCTTCGGGTGCGGTCGATGTGCTTGCGCTCGCCGCCAAGCGGTTCACCCTCGCGAGCGTCGGAAAGGCCCTCGCCGCCGCCCGGGACCGCCAGATCGCGGCGGTCATCGTGGAAGCCTGACCTCGCGCCCCTACCGTCGATCATGCAGTCTCACTTCCTGGGAACGGGAACCTCGGCGGGCGTGCCCAGCATCGGCTGCGACTGCGCCGTCTGCACCAGTTCCGACCCGCGGGATCAGCGCCTCCGCACCTCCGCCGCGATCGTCTACCAAGACCCCCAAGCACGCCACGACGACAAGAAACGAACCGTTCTGATCGACGCCGGCCCGGACCTGCGGCAGCAGGCGCTCCGATCCAAGCTCACCCGCTGCGACGCGATCTTCTTCACGCACAATCACGTCGACCACACCTTCGGCCTTGACGAGATCCGTCGGTTCAATGTCGTGCAGCGAGCGCCGGTCGACCTCTTCGCGGAGGAGCACACGATGAAGTTCCTCCATCGCGTCTATGAGCACGTCTTCGATCCGGCGAAGAACATCAACGACAGCTTCGTCGCCTCCGTGATCGCGCACAGGCTGACGCCGTCGCTTTCGCCGGTGGACGTGCACGGGCTTCGCTGGACGCCGATCCGTCTCCTTCACGGGAGGCTTCCGGTCCTGGGCTACCGCATCGAGCCCGCGCCGCGTTCGACGCTGAACGCCCCCTGGCTTCCACTGGCGTACTGCACGGACATGTCGGCGCTGCCGCCCGAGTCGTGGCCGCTTCTTGAGGGGTTGAGCACGCTCGTGATCGACGCGCTGCGCTTCCGCAAGCATCCGACACATCTGACGATCGATGAGGCTCTCTCGATCATCGATCGCGTCCGGCCCAAGCGGGCGTACCTCACGCATATGGCGCACGAGGTCGCTCACGCGGAAACTCAGGAACAGTTGCCGGAGAACGTGTTCCTCGCGTACGACGGCTTGGTGCTCGAAGCCGAACCTGCCGCGGGTGCGGGGGCTCCATAGCCCTTCAGAACGGCGTGGGTCAGGTCGGCTTCAACGTACCCCGACGGGGTGCGAACCGGTTCCGACTGGCGCGGTTATGCGGGCAATGCGGGGCGAATCCGATGAAATTTCACGGAATCCTGCAACTCTCGCGTGAGTCCGCCCATTATCTCTCGTAGTGCATCTAGGCACTCACGGTCCAAACCGGCATCTCGGGGAGGATCGCGGGGGAATCGATGGTTTGAAGCTTTGAGAGATTGGCTGGGAGGGATCGTCATGAAGACGTTGTCTTCGCGGATGTCGTCCGCGCCGGGGCTTCTCGCCCTGTCGCTGATGGCAAGTAGTTCCTATGCACAGTGCGCGTACAACCCGGTCGTCCTGCGTGCGGCGACAAGCACCTGGACGCAGCAGTGCGACGGACGCTGGAGCCCCGCGGGCGCGATCGACGCCAACCCCGGGTCGGGCTGGGCGATCGGCAACTGCTGGGCCCCCGGCGATCGGACGATGAGCCAGACCATCGTCTTCGAATCGGTCCCCGCGCCCTCGCTCCTGACCGCGACGCGTGTGCGCATCCGCATCCATTCCGGCGGGTTCCACTCCTGCTGCGGCGGCGGACACTTGACGCTCGGCGCGTTCCGCTTGTCCGTCACCGACGATCCTCAGAACACCTTCGCGAACGGCGCCGCCGTCAACGGCATGGTCAACGCGAACTGGTACACGCTCATCCCCGACGCGATGTCCGCCCAGCCGGCGGATCCATGGGGCAACCCGCGGGCCGGTGCAAGCCCGACGCTTTCCATCCTCGACGACGACGTCATCCTCGCGAGCGGAGCGAACCCGGAGTGCGCCTGGTACACCGTCGAAGCGGAGCTTCCGATCTCGGGCGTCACGGGCGTGCGCCTCGAACTGATCGACTTCAACGGATCCAGCCTCGCTCCGGCGAACGGACTCTTCACCGGCGGTCCGGGCCGCCACAGCAACGGCAACGCTCTCATCCGACAGATGACCGTGGAAGCGGCGGCGGGCGTCCCGTCCATCGCCGAGCAGCCCGTCGACGCCGTCGCGTGCGGCGACGGCGCGGCTTCCTTCTCGATCCAAGCGGCGGTTCCGGGAGCGTCGTACCAGTGGCGCTTCAACGGATCGCCGATCCCCGGCGCGACCGCCGCGACGCTGTCGCTGACAGGCGTTGATGAGTCGCACGACGGGATGTACGACTGCGTCATCTCGACCGCGTGCGGCAGCGCCACGAGCGCCGCCGCGCGGCTCAACGTCTGTCTGGCCGAGTTCAACTGCGACGGTGCGCTCGACTACTTCGACTACGAGGACTTCGTCTTCGCGTTCGAGACCGGCCAGCCGCGAGCCGACCGCAACGAGGACGGCTTCATCGACTTCTTCGACTACACGTGGTTCGTGACCGAGTACGAGACAGGATGCTGACGCCGGGGAGGGAATCCCCTGAATCCTCCGTGAACGCCGCTCGCCCCTCGCGTAAGGGACGGCGGCGGTTTCCGCCCGCGCCGCTCGCACGGCCCCGTGAAACAAAAAGGCGGCGGTCGCAAGACCGCCGCCTTCACGGGCATGATGGGAGCGACGCCTTTACCGGATGTGCAGCATCTCGCGGTAGGTGGGCATCGGCCAGAGGTCGGCCGGGATGATCTGCTCGAGCGTGTCGACGATCTCGCGGAGCTCGGCCATCGCGGGCTTGACCTGGTCGCGGATGTGCTCAGCGTGCTTGTGGTGGTTGCCGGGCTCGTTGTCCGCGTGCTTCTGAAGCGTGTTGATCGCGGCGCGGAGCTTGGTGATCATCTCGACGAGCTCTTCGAGCTGGCCGCGGGTGTCGCCGGCTTCGACGTCGGCGGCTTCGGTGGCCGCGACGGCTTCGGCCAGTTCGGTCTGAGCGCGGAGAGCCGCGGGGAGGATCTGGGTACGGCCCATGAGGATGGCGGTCTCGGCCTCGATGAGGAGCTGCTTGATGTACTTCTCGAGGTAGATGTGCTCGCGGCTTTCGACCTCGATCTTGCTGAAGACCTTGAACTTCTTGAAGAGGTCGATGTTCTTCTTGTTGCCCAGCACGGAGAGAGCGGCGACGCTTTCCCGGTTGTTGAGCAGGCCGCGGCGGGCGGCTTCCTCGTGCCAGCTCTTGTCGTAGCCGTCGCCGTTAAAGATCACCCGCTTGTGCTGCTTGATGATCTTCTGGAGGACGACGCGGACGGCGGCCTGGATCTTGGCGGGGTCTTCGGTGTTCTTGCCGATGGCTTTCTCAAGCTCGCCGCAGACGAAATCGAGGCTGTCGGCGACCATCGTGTTGAGGACGGTCGTCGGCCACGCGACGGCCTGGCTGCTGCCCACCGCCCGGAACTCGAACTTGTTGCCGGTGAACGCGAAGGGGCTGGTGCGGTTGCGGTCGCCGGTGTCCTTGGGAAGCTGGGGGAGAGCCTTGGAGCCAAGGTCAAGCTTGCCGCCCTTCATGGTGCTCTTGGCCGAGCCGGACTCGAGCTGATCCACGATGTCGGCGAGCATGTCGCCGAGGAAGATCGACATGATCGCGGGCGGGGCTTCGTTGGCGCCCAGGCGGTGGTCGTTGCCCGCGTGGGCGACGCTGGCGCGGAGGAGGTCCGCGTGCAAGTCGACCGCACGGATCACCGCGCAGAGCGTCGTCAGGAAGATCATGTTGGTGTGCGTCTCGCCGCGCGGGTCAAGCAGGTTGACGCCCGTGTCCGTCGAGATCGACCAGTTCACGTGCTTGCCCGACCCGTTGATCCCCGCGAAGGGCTTCTCGACCAGCAAGCACGCGAAGTTGTGACGCTGCGCGACCCGCTTGAGGGTCTCCATCACGACCATCTGGTGGTCGGAAGCGACGTTGGCGGTCTCGAAGATGGGAGCGACTTCGAACTGGCACGGCGCAACCTCGTTGTGACGCGTCTTGATCGGCACGCCCAAGCGGTAAAGCTCGCGCTCGCTCTCGGCCATGAACGCCATTACGCGCGACGGGATCGACCCGAAGTAGTGGTCCTCGAGCTGCTGGTGCTTGGGCGGCTTGGCGCCAAAGAGCGTCCGCTCGCAGGCCAGCAGGTCCTGGCGGTTGTAGTAGTGCTCGCGGTCGATCAGGAAGTACTCCTGCTCGCAGCCGCAGGTCGCCGTGACGCGGTTGACGCCGCCGGCGGCGCCGAAGATCTCAAGCAGGCGGATCGCCTGCTCGCTGACCGCGTCCATCGAGCGGAGCAGCGGGGTCTTGTGGTCGAGGGCCTCGCCGGTCCAGCTGACGAACGCGGTCGGGATACAGAGCGTGACCGCTCCGGCGTTGCGGGTGAGGAAGACGGGGCTGGTACAGTCCCACGCGGTGTACCCGCGAGCTTCGAACGTCGCGCGAATGCCGCCGGAGGGGAACGACGAAGCGTCGGGCTCGCCCTGCACGAGGGCGGACCCGGCGAACTCGCTCAAAGCCCCGCCGTGGCCGTCGGGAACGATGAACGCGTCGTGCTTCTCGGCGGTGAGGCCGGTCAGCGGCTGGAACCAGTGGGTGTAGTGCGTCGCGCCGCGCTCGATCGCCCAGTCCTTCATCGCCGAAGCGATGACATCCGCGAGCTGGGCGTTGAGGGGCTCGCCGCGCTGGATCGTCCGCTGGATCTGCTTGAACACGTCCTTGGGCAGGCGCTGGCGCATCACGCGCTCGCTGAAGACGTCGGCGCCGAACAGAGCATCGACGGTCTGCGGCACCCGGGATTGCTGCTGCTGGCCGTAAACGCCGTTCCGCAGTTCCATCCCAGACTCCATCGACGTGCTGCTCATTGCGAACTCCTCAAGCAACCGGTCCGGGGTTCGCCAACACGGCGTCGCCCGATGCCGGACAAGATTCGACCCAAACGCTCCCCTGTTCGGTCGCCCCGAACACCGCCCGGTCCCACTCGGCGACGGGCCGACAGCGACCGCGATGATAGCCACCACCCCCGCGACGCCGACGGCCACCGGCCGACATAGACCTCCTTTTTTGAATGACTTTTCGGCCTCCCACGGCCTGAGCAGTTTACGGAAGCGTTACACTTTGCGTGAAGCGGTTCGCCGCTCCCCGACGGACGCGAAAGGCGTCCGTTCGTAGCGGATTTCATGATTCGCCTCACCGAGATACCCCTCCCGCTCGATCATCCGCCCTCGGCCATCGCCGAAGCCGCCGCCGCTCGGCTTCGCCTCCCTCCGGACCAAATCCTCTCCTGCACCGTCTTCCGCCGCGCTCACGACGCCCGCGACAAGCGCGCCATCATGCTCGTCTACTCGCTCGACGTCGAGGTCGTGGGCGAAGCGGAAGTCCTCCGACGCTTCGCCCACAAAGCCAACATCAAGCCCACGCCCAACATCGACTACTCGTTCGTTGCCCACGCCGCCAAGCCGCTCCCCACGCGTCCCCTGGTCATCGGGGCCGGCCCCTGCGGGCTTTTCGCGGCCTTGCTCCTCGCCCAGATGGGCTTGCGGCCGATCATCCTCGAACGCGGCCGGGTCGTTCGCGAACGCACCAAAGACACCTGGGACCTCTGGCGCAAGTCCGTCCTCCACACCGAGTCCAACGTCCAGTACGGCGAAGGCGGCGCGGGGACCTTCTCCGATGGCAAGCTCTACAGCCAGATCAAAGACCCGCGACACCTTGGCCGCAAAGTCCTCACCGAGTTCGTCAAAGCCGGCGCCCCGCCCGAAATCCTCACCGAAGCCCACCCGCACATCGGCACCTTCCGCCTCGTCAAAATGGTCGAGAACATGCGGGCCACCATCGAATCTCTCGGCGGCGAATACCGCTTCGAAACCCGTGTCACCGACTTTGACATCGAAACCCGCGCCGACGGCACACGCCAACTCCGCGGCGTCATGCTCGCCAGCGGCGAACACGTCGCGTCGGACCACGTCGTCTTGGCGGTCGGCCACAGCTCTCGCGACACCTTCCAGATCCTGCACGACCGGGGCGTCTACGTCGAAGCCAAGCCGTTCTCCATCGGCTTTCGCATCGAGCACCCCCAGTCGCTCGTCGATATGGCCCGCTTCGGCCCAAGCGCGGGCAACACCATCCTCGGCGCGGCGGACTACAAGCTCGTGCACCATGCTTCCAACGGGCGAAGCGTCTACAGCTTCTGCATGTGCCCGGGCGGCACGGTCGTCGCCGCCACCTCCGAAGAAGGCCGCGTCGTCACCAACGGCATGAGCCAATACTCGCGATCCGAACGCAACGCCAACGCGGGCATCGTCGTCGGCATCACGCCCGAAGAGGACTATCCCGGCGGCCCCCTCGCGGGCATCGCGTTCCAACGCAAGTGGGAATCAGCCGCGTTCGTCGCGGGCGGCGGAACCTACGCCGCGCCCGCCCAGCGCGTGGGTGACTTTCTGGCTGGGCGTGCGAGCACGTCCCTCGGCAAGGTCATCCCGTCGTACAAACCGGGCGTGTTTCCAACCGACCTTTCGTCGTGCTTGCCGAACTACGCCATCGTCGCCATCCGCGAAGCCCTCAAGAAGTTCGGCCGGCAGATCAAGGGCTTCGACATGCCCGACGCGGTGCTCACCGGCGTCGAGACGCGGACCTCCTCACCCATCCGCATCAACCGCGATGAGCACTACCAGAGTCTCAACACCCGGGGCCTCTATCCCGCCGGAGAAGGCGCGGGCTACGCCGGAGGCATCCTCTCCGCGGGCGTCGACGGCATCAAGGTCGCGGAAGCGGTCGCGCGGAGCATGCTGGGTGTTCATACTGCGTGATTGGTGCATCGGTCGGTGCGGACGTCGCCGACAAAGGGATGCATGCAAACCCGTGACCCTCATCCTGACACGATTCACCTCCGTCCCGTCACGCCGGGGCATCTGCCCGCGATGCTCGAACTCCAGACCGAGTTGGAGCGCAAAATGGCTGGGGCCAAGCCACGGACGCGATGGACTTTCTTCGCCGCTTGGGACCGCATTTTCGTCGACCCGCGGCGTTAGCTCGAAGGTGATCGTGACCCGCAGTGACATTGGCAGCGAAAGCTGGCTCTTGACCGGAAGTTCGTCACAGTTGACGCGACTTTGCGACTGGTAGCGCGCGCTGTCTGCCCCAACGGGGCATCACAAGAAAGCCCAGGCCGTGAGGCCTGGGTGGATCGTCAACAAATCAGGAGCCCCACCAGGGCGACACTTCGAGCTCGCAAAGTGTGCCGCCCCGGCGGGGCTCGGCCGCACACCATCCTCCAACCCAGGCCTCACGGCCTGGGCTTTCGTGTTCCGCCCCTTTGGGGCTGTGCGCACCTACACCGTCCCGTACATCCGGTCCCCCGCGTCGCCGAGGCCGGGGCAGATATACCCGCGCTCGTTGAGCTGGCGGTCCAGAGCGGCGGTGTAAATCGTGACGTCCGGATGCTCGCCGAGCATCTTCCGCACCCCCTCGGGTGCCGCGACCAACGCGATCATGCGGATGTCCTTCGCGCCCGCTTCCTTGAGCAGGCGGATCGCCGCGCGGGCGGAGCCGCCGGTGGCGAGCATCGGGTCAACGAGGATCACCGGGCCGTTCGCCAGGTCCTTGGGCAGCTTCCGCAGATACGTCACCGGCTCGAGCGTCTCTTCATCGCGGGCCAGACCCAGATGGCCCACCCGTGCTTCGGGCATCATCTCCAGAATCCCCTCCGTCATCGCCAAGCCCGACCGAAGCACCGGCACCACGGTGATCGTTCCCGCAAGCCGGCGACAGGTCGCAAGCTCGAGCGGCGTCTGTACCTCGACCGCCTCCGTCGGGAACGTCCGCGTCGCTTCGAAGACCATCAGCCCGGCGATCTGATACAGAAGCGCCCGGAAGGGACGAAAGCTCGTCGACTGATCCCGGATCCAGCTGAGCTTGTGCTGAATGAGCGGATGGTCGAACACCACGAGGTTCGGGAACTCGGTCGAGCGCATGCCTGGCCTCCCCCCCACCGCCCCGATCGTCGACCCGGTCATCGGACCGTCCGGTTGAGCTGAACAACCTTGTCAGCGACCTCGTTGGGCACGGGGAACGACAGGTTGTACTGGGACACAAGCCAGCGGCCCCCGAGCTTGCGAAGCACGCCCGAACCACGCGGTGTTTCCGGCTTGCTCGATCACCACGTTCCTCGACTCAGGCACGAGAGCGTACGCCCAGCCCTGCCCCTGATCGAAGTAGTGCTTCACGAACTTCGCGAACTCGGCGCTGTTCCAACGCTCCTTCGGATCCGTCCCCAGGAAGATCAGATCCGGGGCAAAGCACCCGAGATACGCGTTCAAGTCCGCTTTCGCCGCCGCCGCGTGCATCGCGTCAAGCGTCGTGTTCACCCCGCGGCGCTCAGCGGAAAAATCGACGATCAGAGCTTTCAAACGCTCCTCCTCCGCCCTCGCGGCTTTCCCGGACGAACAGGACACCTGACCGCCAACCGCTACAACCGCCAAGCCCCAAAGCACCATGGATCGGATCTTCATGCCCGCATTCTACCGAAACCAGCCCGACCCCGGCAGCCCACGCCCATCCCCTATGCACACATCGCAACACCCCTCGCTACCCTCCGCCCAGTGGACGTCCACCTCCTCTACAACCCGCGATCCGGAGCCGGACGCGCCCGCCTGCTCGCGGCCCGATTCGAATCATCGCTCCGCAGCGCCGGCATCCCCGTCTTCCCCAGTCCGACCCACGACGACCGTGGCGCGCTCAATCCGCCACCCAAGCCGGGCCTCCTCGAAGGCTCGCTTCTGGCGGTCATTGGGGGAGATGGCACGATCCACCACGCGGCGCCCCTCGCGGCCCAGTCGGGAGCCGCTCTCTATCACATCCCCGCCGGAACCGAGAACCTCTTCGCCCGACACCACGGCATGGACGCGAGCCCGGAAACGCTCATCCGCGCGCTCCGCTCACCCCGCATCATCCCGATGGATCTTGGCGCCTGCAACGACCACCCTTTTGTGCTGATGGCTTCCATCGGGCCCGACGCGAGCGTCATCCACCGGCTGGACGGCACACGCACCGGGCCGATCAAGCAGTCCTCGTACCTGGTGCCGATCCTGCGGGAGTTCTTCGATCCTCAACTGCCTCGGCTTGATGTTGTGGTCGATGGCGAACCCTGGCTCCGCGCCGCTCGTGGCATCTTGGTGGTCGGGAACAGCCCCCACTACGCATGGAGGTTGAACCCGGCTCGCCAAGCCGTCGCGGACGACGGCTTTCTGGACGCGGCGTTCTACCCCTGCGAGACCATTGCCGACACCATGGGCTGGGCGGCCAACCTTCTCGTCCAACGATCTGGCTCGCTCAGTGGCGCGCCCGCGCGACGCGGCCGGCGGTTCGTCGCCCACTCCCTGGACGGCCCGGCACGGCTCCAGATGGACGGAGAGGTTCCGCCGCGCCGATCAACACCCGATCAGGGTACTGAGTCCGGTCAGTTCAGTTTTGAGGTCCGACCCGGTGTTCTCAAGGTTCTCAGCCCGATTGCAAATCTTACATAGACCGAACATCATGCAAATCATTGTGCCGGAGATCCCGCGAAGGCCGCGAGGCCGAAAGGAAAGCCGGTACGATACGAGGAGCAGGGTGGCCTGCACGGGTGATGGGAATCTATGGAAGATCGACGATGTGGGCATCAGTGTGGCTGTCATCGGACCGGATTGGGTCCGGCGGCTTTGGCCGTCGATCTCTCGGATGAGACCGGCAAGCTGACCACGAACGATCAGACCGAACTGGCCGACCTCCTCCGCCGCGCGGGAGCCGAGCTCGACGCTTCCGGCGAGATCCGGCTTCGGGTCGTGGACGACGCCGTCATGTCCGACCTGCACGGACGGCACTCGGGGATCCCCGGCACCACGGACGTCCTGACGTTTGACCTTCGTCCGATGGGGTTGGGCCCGCTCGATACCGACATCGTCGTTTGCTGGGATGAAGCCGTGCGGCAAGCGTCCGTGCGGGGTCACTCTCCGCAGCGCGAGCTTCTGCTTTACGGCCTGCACGGCATCCTGCACTGCCTGGGCCACGACGACCACGACGAGCTCGCGTACGCCCGGATGCACGCGGCCGAGGATGCGGTCCTGACGGCAATCGGCGTCGGGCCGGTCTTTGCCAAGCCCGCCGCCGAAGGAGGAGCATCTTGAACG